>MRWG01001313.1_pt1 | contig 16658 bp, 12 predicted proteins | sample 1013341 | NCBI WGS metagenome assembly MRWG01 (sample SAMN06117577, study PRJNA244670) | biofilm metagenome | biome: Water; feature: Cathode Biofilm; material: Biofilm; isolation source: microbial consortium enriched at the cathode of a solar microbial fuel cell | place: USA: District of Columbia ... | reverse complement strand
TGCCGTCAACGTTGTCTTACCGTGGTCAACGTGACCAATAGTACCTACGTTGACGTGTACCTTGTTTCTTTCAAATTTTTCCTTAGCCACTTTTTACCTCACTTAAGGCTGTGATGCCTTGTCCAGGCTGTTATGCCTATTTGTATTTCAAAGATTAAAAAACTAGATAAATCAGGTCTTCTCGATGATTGCGTCGGCGATATTATTCGGCACCTCGGCATACTTCAAAAATTCCATGGTGTAGGTTGCACGACCCTGGGTCGCAGAACGCAGGTCAGTCGCATAACCGAACATTTCCGCCAGTGGAACCTCGGCATTGATGATCTTGCCACTGGCACTGTCTTCCATGCCCTGCACCATGCCGCGACGACGGTTCAGGTCGCCCATGACATCACCCATGTATTCCTCGGGGGTCACGACTTCCACTTTCATCATCGGTTCCAGCAGTGCAGGATCGGCCTGCAGCGCGCCCTGTTTGAGGGCCATGGAGCCGGCGATCTTGAACGCCATCTCACTGGAGTCCACATCGTGGAAAGACCCATCATACAAGGTCACTTTCATGGCCAGCAGAGGATAACCGGCCAGACAGCCGTTCTGCATCTGCTCCTGAACACCCTTGTCTACCGCCGGGATGTATTCCTTGGGAACTACACCACCCACAATCTCGTTAACAAATTCGTACTCGGAATCCGGATCCAGGGGCTCGAGACGCAGCCAGACATGTCCGTACTGACCACGACCACCGGACTGCTTGACGTGCTTGCCTTCAATCTCAACCATCTTGCGAATGGTTTCGCGGTAGGCCACCTGGGGCTTGCCAATATTCGCTTCGACGCTGAACTCGCGGCGCATACGGTCAACCAGCACGTCCAGGTGCAGTTCACCCATACCGGAGATAATGGTCTGGCCGGATTCTTCGTCTGTTTCCACACGGAAGGACGGATCTTCCTGGGCCAGCTTGCCAAGGGCAATACTCATCTTTTCCTGGTCCGCCTTGGACTTGGGTTCTACCGCCACCGAGATTACCGGATCCGGGAAATCCATCTTTTCCAGAGTCACGATGTTGTCCGGGTCACACAGGGTTTCACCGGTGGTGACATCCTTCAGACCGATGGCAGCGGCAATGTCGCCAGCCAGCACTTCCTTGATCTCCTCACGGGAGTTGGAGTGCATCTGCACCATACGGCCAACACGCTCTTTCTTGGACTTGAGCGGGTTATAGACGGTGTCACCGGAATTCAGCTTGCCGGAATAGACACGGAAGAAGGTCAGCGTGCCCACATAGGGGTCGGTGGCAATCTTGAATGCCAGAGAGGCAAAAGGCGCATCATCATCGGCTTTACAAGTAGTGGGAGAACCATCTTCTGTAATACCTTCGATAGCCTTTACTTCGGCCGGAGAAGGCATGTAGTCGACCACGGCATCCAGTACCGCCTGTACGCCCTTGTTCTTGAAAGCAGAACCACAGAGAACCGGGATGATTTCATTGGCCAGGGTACGCTCGCGAATGGCTTTCACGATCTCTTCCTCGGACAGTGTTTCACCGCCAAGGTATTTTTCCATGACTTCTTCATTGGCTTCGGCAGCCGATTCCACCAGGTGTTCGCGGTATTCGTCACAAACAGCCTTCAACTCATCAGGGATTTCCTTGTATTCGAAGGTTGTGCCCTTGTCCTCTTCGTTCCAGATGATGGACTTCATCTTCACCAGATCGATGACACCGCGGAATTCATCCTCGGCACCGATGGGAATCTGCAACGGTACGGCATTGGCGCCCAGACGGTCTTTCATCTGCTGCACAACTTTCAGGAAATCGGCTCCGGCGCGGTCCATCTTGTTGACGAAGACCATGCGCGGCACTTCGTAACGGTTGGCCTGACGCCACACAGTCTCAGTTTGTGGCTGTACACCAGAGGAGGCGCACAGGACAACTACCGCACCATCCAGAACCCGCAAGGAACGCTCAACTTCAATGGTGAAGTCAACGTGCCCGGGAGTATCGATAATATTGATACGATGCTCCGGGTACTGCTGGTCCATGCCGCTCCAGAAACAGGTAGTGGCCGCAGAAGTAATGGTAATACCACGTTCCTGCTCCTGCTCCATCCAATCCATGACCGCAGCACCATCGTGTACCTCACCGATCTTGTGTGAGATACCAGTGTAAAACAACACACGCTCGGTGGTGGTGGTTTTACCGGCGTCCACGTGTGCGGCGATTCCGATATTGCGATAACGGCTTAGGGGATGCTTTCTGGCCACTGCGATAACCTCTATTTAAATAGTGATTTCTGTGTAGTGATCTTTAGAAGCGGTAATGTGAGAAGGCGCGGTTGGCTTCAGCCATACGATGGACATCTTCGCGCTTGCGCACGGCACTGCCACGGCCTTCGGCGGCATCGGTAATTTCACCGGCCAGTCTCAGGGCCATGGATTTCTCACCACGAGCACGGGAATGTTCCACCAGCCAGCGCATGGCCAGGGCATTGCGGCGCTCGGCGCGCACTTCGACGGGAACCTGGTAAGTGGCACCACCCACACGACGGGACTTTACTTCCACCATCGGGGCAATGGCTTCCAGGGCTTTTTCGAATGTTTCCAGGGGATCGCCACCGGCTTTATCGGCGACGACGTCCAGGGCACCGTACACGATACGCTCAGCGACGGACTTCTTGCCGTCAACCATCACGTGGTTCATGAACTTGGCCAGGACTTTACTTCCGAACTTGGGATCAGGCAAAACTTCACGCTTTGCCACTTCTCTTCTTCTAGGCATGATCGACCTCTATGTTTATTCAGGGAAATCCAGGATGAACTGCTCAATACAGCTACCTGGCCTTACTCGACCTATGGCGCCTGTTTAATGAGCCGCGCCACAGCGCGCATCCTTACGCTTGTATTTGGCTCTTGTTACTCGTTACTGCTGCGACCCGATTACTTCGGACGCTTGGCGCCGTATTTGCTACGGCCCTGCTTGCGATCGGCGACGCCGGAGGTGTCCAGGCTGCCACGCACGGTGTGATAACGCACACCAGGCAAATCCTTCACACGACCGCCACGGATCAAAACCACGGAGTGTTCCTGCAGGTTGTGGCCTTCGCCACCAATATAGGAGCTGACTTCGTAGCCGTTCACCAGGCGAACACGGCAAACCTTGCGCAAGGCAGAATTCGGCTTCTTGGGAGTAGTCGTGTAAACACGGGTGCAAACACCACGTTTTTGCGGCGAGCGCTGCAGTGCCGGCACGTCACTCTTGCTTGCCCTGCTCTTACGGGGCTTGCGAACTAGCTGGTTAATAGTGGCCATATTGGTCTATTTAATCCTGTTCTGTATTCCTGCCGAAGCAGGTGCGTTCTCAAATTGTTTATTGATAGTTCGTGCAGAGCCTGAATTCAGGGCTTTCTGCGACCCGACAAGCGGGTTTTCCACAAGGCAAGGACATTCCTGGCCACGGTCTACCAAAGGAGGCGAGAGTTTAATGATCCCGTCTCCCGGAGTCAACAGCCGCTTGTCCTGCCGGATCCTTGCCTGGTGGTCTGAAACCGCCGTATTTTGGGGCCTTGGCCCCGAAATACGGCGCTTTCACAATCACTACCGGGCTCAGGACTCCTGGCTGGCAGCCTCTTCATTGAGGGCTTCGCTCAATGCCGCTTCCACGTCACTGGCGCTAACACCTTCAGAATCGGAGTCGGCTACCGCGGCACGCTTGCGCGCTTCGTGATAGGCCAGACCGGTACCTGCCGGAATCAGACGGCCCACTACCACGTTCTCTTTCAGGCCGCGCAGGAAATCGCGCTTGCCGGTAACGGCTGCCTCGGTGAGAACCCGGGTGGTTTCCTGGAAAGAAGCCGCCGAGATAAAGGATTCAGTGGCCAGCGATGCCTTGGTGATACCCAGCAGCATACGGTCGAACTTGGCCGGAATCTTGTCTTCGGTCAGGAGCTTCTCGTTAATTTCCAGAATTTCGTTATAGGTAAGCTGCTCGCCCTTGATCAGGTTGGAATCCCCCGACTGGGTGATCTCGATCTTGCGCAGCATCTGACGAACAATCACTTCGATATGCTTGTCATTAATGCGCACACCTTGCAGGCGATACACGTCCTGAACCTCGTTAACGATGTACTGGGCCAGGGCCTCCACACCTTTCAGGCGCAGAATATCGTGGGGTGCCGGCGGGCCTTCAGAGACCACCTCACCTTTCTCGATATATTCACCCTCGAACACAGTCATGGTGCGCCACTTGGGAATCAGGGTCTCGTAATGATCCGAACCGTCGATGGGATTGACTCCATCCTTCGGTGTAATCACCAGACGACGCTTGCCCTTGGTTTCCTTACCGAAGCTGACGGTACCGGAGATCTCGGCAAGAATGGCCGGCTCTTTCGGCTTGCGAGCTTCAAACAGGTCAGCAACCCGGGGCAGACCACCGGTGATGTCACGAGTCTTGGAACCTTCCTGGGGAATACGGGCAACAACATCACCGATATTCAGGTCAGCACCGTCCTTCAGGGAAATAATGGCGCCGGCGGGCAGGAAGTAATGCGCCGGGACATTGGTACCGGGCAGACAGACTTCCTTGCCTTTCTTGTCGACAACGCGAATTGCCGGACGCAGCTCTTTCGCTGAGGAAGAACGCTCGGCCGGGTCGATCACAGACCAGGTAGTCAGGCCGGTGATTTCATCAGTCTGCTCACGTACGGTAATGCCCTCTTCCATGGCCTCGAAAGCCACGGTGCCCGCCACTTCCGAAATAATCGGGTGGGTGTGGGGGTCCCAGGTGGCAACCAGTTGTCCGGCTTCCACATCTTTCTTGGCACCGGTAGTAATGGTGGCACCATAGGGCAGTTTGTAGAGCTCACGCTCGCGGCCATTGGTGTCATGCACAATCAACTGGCCGGAACGGGAAACCACAACCAGTTCGCCCTTGGTATTTTCCACCGTCTTCATATTGTTCAGGTGAATGGTACCGGTATTCTTCACTGTGACGCTGTCAGCAGCGGTAGCTCGCGATGCCGCACCACCGATGTGGAAGGTACGCATGGTCAGCTGGGTACCCGGCTCACCGATAGACTGGGCGGCGATAACACCCACGGCCTCACCGACATTGGCCAGATGGCCACGGGCCAGATCACGGCCATAACACATGCTGCAAATACCGAAGCGGGTTTCACAGGTGATGGGTGAACGCACGAAGACCTGGTCAACACCGCTGGTTTCCAGCTTCTCAACCAGTTTCTCATCGATCAGGGTACCGGCCGGCACAATCACATCGCCGCTGTCTTCATCGATGACATCAGCATTGATGGTTCGACCCAGTACACGATCACCCAGCGGTGCAATAATGTCACCACCTTCAATGATCGGCGCCATGGTCAGGCCCTGGTCAGTGCCGCAATCGTGCTCGGTGATCACCAGATCCTGGGAAATATCCACCAGACGACGAGTCAGGTAACCGGAGTTGGCCGTCTTCAGGGCGGTATCCGCCAGACCCTTACGGGCACCGTGAGTAGAGGTGAAGTACTGGGATACGTTCAGGCCTTCACGGAAGTTGGCGGTAATGGGCGTTTCAATAATAGAACCGTCCGGACGTGCCATCAGGCCACGCATACCCGCCAGCTGACGAATCTGGGCCGGGGAACCCCGGGCGCCGGAGTCGGCATAGATATAAACAGAGTTGAAAGATTCCTGCTGCTCTTCCTCGCCATCCTTGTTGATGACCGCCTCGGTTGAGAGACCTTCCATCATGGACTTGGCGACGATGTCATTGGCACGGGACCAGATATCGATCACCTTGTTGTACTTCTCACCCTGGGTTACCAGACCGGAAGCAAACTGGGATTCGATTTCTGCCACTTCCGAGTTGGCCTGATCGATGATCTTGGCTTTCTCATCGGGAATCTCGAAATCATTCACACCAATAGACGAGCCGGAACGAGTGGAGTACTTGTAACCGGTGTACATCAGCTGGTCAGCGAAGATGACCGTTTCCTTCAGACCAACGTTGCGGTAGCAGGCATTGAGGATCTGGGAGATCGGCTTCTTGGCCATCTTCTGGTTGACCATGTCGAAAGGCAGGCCATCCGGAACGATATTGAACAGCAATACCCGGCCAACGGTTGTGTCATACAGGCCGGTGCGGGTTTCCTTCTCACCTTCATCATTGACGATGGTCTCGGTGATACGGGCCTTGATGCGGGCATGCAGGCCGGCATTGCCGGACTCGTAGGCACGCTGCACTTCCTTGGCATCGGCGAAGACCATGCCTTCACCCTTGGCATTTACGGCCTCGCGAGTCATGTAATACAGACCCAGAACCACGTCCTGGGAAGGTACGATGATGGGCTCGCCATTGGCCGGGGCCAGGATGTTGTTGGTGGACATCATCAGGGTACGGGCTTCGAGCTGGGCTTCCAGAGTCAGGGGTACGTGTACCGCCATCTGGTCACCGTCGAAGTCGGCGTTATAGGCGGCACACACCAGCGGGTGCAACTGAATCGCCTTGCCTTCAATCAGCACTGGCTCGAAAGCCTGAATACCCAGACGGTGCAGGGTCGGTGCGCGGTTAAGCAGTACCGGGTGCTCACGGATCACCTCGGCCAGGATATCCCAGACCTCGGCGGTTTCCCGTTCCACCATCTTCTTGGCAGCCTTGATGGTAGTGGCCAGGCCACGACGTTCCAGCTTGCCAAAGATAAAGGGCTTGAACAGCTCCAGGGCCATCTTCTTGGGCAGACCACACTGATGCAGTTTCAGGGTCGGACCTACCACGATCACCGAACGGCCGGAGTAGTCAACACGCTTACCCAGCAGGTTCTGACGGAAACGACCCTGCTTGCCCTTGATCATGTCAGCCAGGGACTTCAGGGGACGCTTGTTGGAACCGGTAATGGCACGGCCACGACGACCGTTATCCAGCAGGGCATCGACTGCTTCCTGCAGCATGCGCTTTTCGTTGCGCACGATAATATCCGGCGCATTCAGATCCAGAAGGCGCTTGAGACGGTTGTTACGGTTGATCACCCGGCGATAAAGATCGTTCAGGTCAGAAGTCGCGAAACGACCACCGTCCAGTGGTACCAGGGGACGCAGATCCGGCGGCAAAACCGGCAGCACGTTCATGATCATCCACTCGGGCTTGTTGCCGGATTCCACAAAGGCTTCCAGCAGCTTCAGGCGCTTGGACAACTTCTTCAGCTTGGTTTCGGAATTGGTCTGGGGAATTTCTTCGCGCAGACGGTTCACCTCAGCTTCCACGTCCATGTCCTTCATCAGGGCCTGGACAGCTTCGGCACCCATCTTGGCTTCGAATTCGTCGGACCATTCTTCCATGGCCTCGTAGTACTGCTCATCGGTCAGCAACTGCCCTTTTTCCAGGGTAGTCATGCCAGGGTCAGTCACCACGAAAGACTCGAAGTACAATATCCGCTCGATATCACGCAGGGTCATATCCAGCAGCAGGCCGATACGTGAAGGCAGTGACTTCAGGAACCAGATATGAGCGACCGGGCTGGCCAGCTCAATATGTCCCATGCGATCGCGACGTACTTTCGACAACGCCACCTCGACACCACATTTTTCACAGATAACGCCGCGATGCTTGAGGCGCTTGTACTTGCCGCACAGACACTCATAGTCCTTTACCGGGCCAAAAATCTTGGCACAGAAAAGACCATCCCGCTCCGGCTTGAAGGTACGATAGTTGATGGTTTCCGGTTTCTTGACTTCACCGAAAGACCAGGCCCGGATCATCTCTGGCGATGCCAGGCCGATTCGAATGGAATCAAACTCATCTGACGGTGATTGAGATTTCAACAACCCTAATAGGTCTTTCATTCTGTTTCCTCCCCCGTCCAGTGAACTTGTGGTCCAGATGGCTGGGTATATTTAATCAGTGAATACTTTTGTCGGTTTCGTTCATGCCATGGAGCGTGGTTTATTCACCACTGACATCCAGCTCCATGTCGATACCGAGTGACCGGATTTCCTTAACCAGTACATTGAACGATTCCGGCATTGCTGGTTCCATTCGATGATCGCCATCCACGATGTTCTTATACATCTTGGTGCGTCCAGCAACGTCATCCGACTTGACCGTGAGCATTTCCTGCAGGGTATAAGCCGCGCCGTAGGCTTCCAGGGCCCACACTTCCATCTCACCGAAACGCTGACCACCAAACTGCGCCTTACCACCCAGCGGCTGCTGGGTAACCAGGCTGTAAGAGCCGGTAGAACGCGCGTGCATTTTGTCGTCTACCAGGTGGTTCAGTTTCAGCATATACATGATGCCGACGGTAACAGGTCGATCAAAGGCTTCACCTGTGCGTCCGTCAGACAGCGTGATCTGACCACTGTCATCCATGTCAGCCAGCTTCAGCATCTCCTTGATTTCTTCCTCGGCCGCGCCGTCGAATACCGGTGTAGCCATGGGCACACCACCGCGCAGGTTGCCGGCCATTTCCAGCAGCTCTTCATCAGTGAAGCTCTTGATGTCTTCGGTGCGAACGCCAATCTTGTTATAGACGTCGGTGACGAATTTGCGAACTTCGGTAGTTTTGGTCTGGGCAGCCAGCATCTTGCTGATCTTGTTGCCAAGCCCCTTGGCCGCTGCACCCAGGTGAGTTTCGAGAATCTGACCCACGTTCATGCGCGAGGGCACACCCAGCGGGTTCAGCACGATATCCACCGGATCGCCGTTTTCGTCATAGGGCATATCTTCTTCCGGCATTACTACCGAGATCACACCCTTGTTACCGTGACGACCGGCCATCTTGTCACCGGGCTGGATAGTACGCTTGATTGCCAGGTAAACCTTGACGATCTTCAGCACGCCTGGCGCCAGGTCATCGCCCTGGGTCAGCTTGTTCTTCTTGTCTTCGAAACGCTCATCCAGATCAATGCGACGTTCCTTGAGCTGTGCCTCGGCACGCTCAAGCTGCTCATTCATGGCCTCATTGGACATGCGCAGTTTGAACCAGTCATCCCGGGGCAGGCTTTCCAGATAGTCCTTGGTGATCTTCTGACCTTTCTTGATCTTCGGTCCACCGGCGGCAACCTTGCCCAATAGCGCCTTGTGCAGACGCTCGAAGGTGGCTTCCTCAACGATGCGGTATTCATCGTTGATGTCCTTGCGCACCTGGGAAAGTTGCATTTCCTCGATCTCGATGGCGCGCTGATCTTTTTCCAGACCGTCGCGGGTAAAGACTTGCACATCAATAACGGTACCCTTGACGCTGGTTGGTACACGCAGCGAGGTGTCCTTCACGTCAGAGGCTTTCTCACCGAAGATTGCACGCAGCAGTTTTTCTTCTGGAGTAAGCTGAGTCTCACCCTTCGGCGTTACCTTGCCCACCAGAATGTCGCCGGCGTTAACTTCAGCACCGATGTAAACAATGCCGGACTCGTCCAGCTTGCTCAGGGCGCCTTCACCGACATTGGGAATATCCGCAGTGATTTCTTCCGAACCCAGCTTGGTATCACGTGCTACACAGGTCAGTTCCTGAATGTGAATACTGGTGAAACGGTCTTCCTTCACCACCCGCTCGGAAATAAGGATGGAATCCTCAAAGTTGTAACCATTCCAGGGCATAAAGGCGATGCGCATATTCTGCCCAAGGGCCAGTTCACCCATATCCACGGAAGGACCGTCAGCCAGGATATCACCACGGCTGATTACGTCACCCTCTTTCACCAGAGGCTTCTGGCTGATGCAGGTATTCTGGTTGGAACGGGTGTATTTGGTGAGGTTATAGATATCCACACCTGCTTCACCGGCGTCGGTCTCGTCATCATTGACGCGAACAATGACCCGGCCAGCATCCACGCTTTCTATTACACCGCCACGGAAGGCCACTACACAGACACCGGAGTCGGAAGCCACATTGCGCTCCATGCCGGTACCTACCAGAGGCTTCTCGGTTTTCAGGGTCGGCACAGCCTGACGCTGCATGTTTGAACCCATCAATGCACGGTTGGCGTCATCGTGTTCCAGGAAAGGAATCAGGGCCGCGGCCACTGACACCATCTGCTGGGGAGCGACGTCCATGTAGTCCACTTCTTCGCGGGGCTTGAGTGTAGTCTCACCCTTGTAGCGAACGGTGACCAGCTGATCGACGAAACCGCCTTTCTTGTCCAGCTCGGCACTGGCCTGGGCAATGACAAAATCGCTCTCATCGATGGCAGACAGATAATCGATTTCATCGCTTACCTTGTTATTGACTACCTTGCGATAAGGGCTCTCCAGGAAGCCGTAGTTATTGGTGCGGGCATAAGTCGCCAGCGAGTTGATCAGACCAATATTTGGGCCTTCCGGTGTTTCAATCGGGCAAACACGGCCGTAGTGCGTGGGGTGTACGTCACGAACTTCAAAACCGGCGCGCTCGCGAGTCAGACCACCCGGTCCGAGTGCGGAGACACGACGCTTGTGCGTGACTTCGGACAGCGGGTTGTTCTGATCCATAAACTGGGACAACTGGCTGCTGCCGAAAAATTCCTTGATTGCTGCCGCGACCGGCTTGGCATTGATCATATCCTGGGGCATCAGGCCTTCGGAATCAGCCATGCTCAGTCGTTCCTTAACCGCACGTTCAACACGTACCAGGCCCACACGGAACTGATTCTCGGCCATCTCACCAACAGAGCGAATACGACGGTTACCCAGGTGGTCGATATCATCGACAGAACCGAAACCGTTTCGAATGCCCACCAGGGTCTTCAGCACATCGACGATGTCGTCGGTATTGAGTACTGCATCACCCTCTGTTTCCGGTCGACCCAGGCGGCGATTGAACTTCATGCGGCCAACGGCAGACAGGTCATAGCGCTCGGGCGAGAAGAACAGGTTGGTGAACAGGTTCTCGGCAGACTCTTTCGTCGGTGGCTCACCCGGACGCATCATGCGATAGATCTCAACCATGGCTTCCAGCTTGGAAGTTGTGGTGTCGATACGCAGCGTGTCGGATACGAACGGACCGCAATCCAGATCATTGGTATAAATGGTCTGGAAACTGCTCACGCCCTGCTCAACCATGGCTTCCATGACTTCTTCGGTGAGCTCGGTGTTACAGGCGAAAATAACTTCGCCAGTTTCTTCATTAATGATGTCTGCCGCCAGGGCAGCTCCTACCAGGTAGTCACGTGCCACCACCAGCTCGGTAAGCTTGGCAGTTTCCATCTGGCGAATATGTCGAGAAGTGATGCGGCGTCCTTCTTCGACAATGACCTTGCCTTTCTTGTCCGTGACCGGGAACGACAGTACGTCGCCACGCAGACGGGACGGAACCAGCTTGAGCTTGAATTCCGGCTCCTTGCCTGAGGAAATCTTGAAATCATTCTTTTCATAGAACATTTCAAGGATTTCCTGGGAGTTATATCCAAGCGCACGCAGCAGCACTGTGGCCGGCAGTTTCCTGCGACGGTCGATACGGACATAAACCAGGTCTTTGGGATCAAATTCGAAGTCCAGCCAGGAACCACGGTAGGGAATTACCCGGGCTGAATAGAGCAATTTACCGGAACTGTGCGTCTTGCCCCGATCGTGATCGAAGAACACACCCGGACTACGATGAAGCTGGGAAACCACAACCCGCTCGGTACCGTTAATCACGAAGGTACCGGATTCCGTCATCAACGGAATCTCACCCATGTAGACTTCCTGTTCCTTGATATCCTTGATTGTCTGGGTCGTGGATTCCTTATCATAAAGAATCAGGCGAACCTTGACCCGCAGGGAAACTGAATAGGTGGAGCCGCGCAGCTGACATTCCTTGACGTCGAATGCGGGCTTGCCCAGATCGTAGCTGACATATTCCAGTACTGCCTTGCCGGAATAGCTGACGATTGGGAATACAGATTTGAACGCGGCATGTAAGCCCTGTTCCAGGCGATCCTCTGCAGGGATACCAGCCTGGGTAAATTGTCTGTAAGAATCTACCTGGATGGACAACAGGTAAGGGATGTCCATCGCACTTGGCAATTTGCCAAAGTTCTTACGAATACGCTTTTTCTCTGTATACGAATAGGCCATTTTGTGTTTCCTAGCGTTATGTTCTGTAGTGGTTCTGCTGGCAGAAAGTATCCGCGCGTCCTTTTGGGACTCTTAGGCTTGTAATTCAGCTTCCTGATTTACTTTTTCCAAACACAGGCAAACACCAGGTGCATCTAGATGCACCTGGTGTCGACCTGAACGCTTCAGCTTATTACTTAAGCTCAACGGTAGCGCCAGCTTCTTCCAGTGCTTTCTTGGCTTCTTCCGCTTCTTCTTTCGGTGCAGCTTCCTTCAGGGTAGAAGGCGCGCCATCGACCATTTCCTTGGCTTCTTTCAGGCCAAGACCGGTGATACCGCGAACCGCTTTAATGACGTTCACTTTCTTGTCGCCAGCTGCAGTCAGAACGATATCGAACTCGGTCTTCTCTTCAGCAGCGGCAGCTTCACCACCAGCGGCAGCAGCCGGAGCGGCAGCTACAGCAGCAGCGGCGGAAACGCCGAATTTTTCTTCCATTGCTTCAACCAGCTGGACAACGTCCATGACTGACATGTCGGCAATCGCATTCAATACATCTTCTGTTGATAGAGCCATGACTCTTATCTCCTACTTAAATATTAATAACTTGTTTCAAAGGAATTAGGCTGCTTCCTGCTTTTGGTCGCGAACTGCAGCAACCGCACGGGTTACTTTCGAGGGCACTTCGTTCATAGTACGGGCAAGCTTGGTGACCGGCGCCAACATGACGCTCATCAACAGGGCCAGGGCTTCGTCATGAGTCGGCAGTTTCGCCAACCTGTCGATATCCTTGGCATCCAAGAGCTCTCCGCCTACGGACAATGCCTTAATCTCGAATTTGTCATTTTCCTTGGCGAAATCCTTCAGCACGCGCGCAGCGGCACCAGGATCTTCCTCGGAAAGAGCCAAAATCGTCGGACCGACCAATACTTCCTGAATGCACTCGAAGTCGGTATCTGCCACTGCTTTCTTAAGCAGGGTGTTGCGAACAACTCGCAGATAAACCTTGTTCTCGCGTGCAGTCTTGCGAAGCACTGTCATGTCTTCTACAGTGACGCCGCGATAATCGGCAAGCACTGCAGATAAAGCACTACTAGCAGCCTGATTGACTTCAGAAACGATCTGTTTCTTGTCTTCCAATCGAATTGGCACTGCTAATACTCCTTTGTTGTGACTGTTACCAGTCGTTTGACCTTGCCAGGCAAGGTCGATTATTCGGTGATAAGAACCCGGCACTACAAAATCCGGATCGCGTCTCACCATCTGCGTAGGATATTAAGACCTCTAGTCAGACTAGCGGGCCACCTACGGTCTTTGACGGTGCTGTCGATTAATCTTGCCAATCAACAAACCGCGCAAAGTCTACAGGGGCACTGCTGCTGCAGAGCCCCGAAGTTCTGAATACTTAGAGAGTCAGCGAAGACTGATCGATCTGCAGACCCGGCCCCATGGTGGAGGACAGGACAATCTTCCTGATGTAAATGCCTTTGGAGGAAGAAGGCTTGGCCTTCTTCAGGTCTGCCAACAGCGCTTCCAGGTTTGCCTTGATCGCATTGCCGTCGAAGCCCACTTTACCGATGCCGCCATGGATAATGCCGTTCTTGTCGGTTCTGAAACGAACCTGACCGGCCTTGGCGTTCTTGACTGCAGTTTCCACATCGGGGGTTACGGTGCCGACTTTCGGGTTTGGCATCAGGCCACGAGGACCCAGTACCTGACCCAGCTTGCCCACAACTCGCATGGCATCCGGTGTGGCAATAACCACGTCAAAATCCATGTTGCCGCCCTGAATGGACTCAGCCAGGTCATCAAAGCCAACGATGTCAGCTCCGGCTTCCTTGGCCTTGTCGGCGTTGGCGCCCTGGGCAAATACTGCAACACGCACGTCCTTGCCGGTACCGTTGGGCAATGTGGTTGAACCACGAACGACCTGATCTGATTTACGCGGGTCTACACCCAGGCGCACAGAAACGTCGATGGATTCGGGAAATTTGGGGGAAGCAAACTCGGCAATCAGAGAGACCGCTTCATCGATCGGGTAAGTCTTGCCCGGCTCGATCTTTTCCATCATCAGCTTACGCTTTTTGCTTAGCTTGGCCATCTTATTCCACTCCCTCTACATCCAGTCCTGCACTGCGAGCACTACCGGCCAGGGTGCGTACAGCAGCATCCATATCGGCGGCAGTCAGGTCAGGCATTTTCTGGGTTGCAATTTCTTCCAGTTGAGCACGTGTGACCTTGCCCACTTTCTCAGTGTTGGGTCGACCACTGCCCTTCTTGACGCCGGCGGCTTTTTGCAACAACACAGCGGCTGGAGGAGTCTTGGTAATAAAGGTGAAACTGCGATCCGCGTATACGGTAATGACCACAGGAATCGGCAGACCACTCTCAACACTCTGGGTTTGAGCATTAAAGGCCTTACAGAATTCCATGATGTTCACACCATGCTGACCCAGCGCGGGACCAACAGGCGGAGACGGATTGGCCGAACCAGCGCCAACCTGCAGCTTGATGTAAGCCAGTACTTTCTTTGCCATGATTTACTCCTTGGGTTCCGACGTCTTCACTGGTCTTGCGACCTTTCAGACTCCCCGGCGCATTTCCATTCTGTGAAATTCACAGACCGGAAATTCGACTTTATGTGTTAACCCGGACTGGCTGGTCCGGGTAACACCCGAATTTACCTGGTGATTCTTTCGAGAATCTCCAGGGTTTTACTTGGGGACAGGGCAAAAGTGCTTGAGCATCTTGCCGACCTTAAAGCCGGTGATTGCACTTTTGAACTGTCCCACGAAGTCCGGTTTCTCCTGATTGGCTTCGCAATCAGCAGAAATCAGGACTTCTCGACCTGACCAAACTCCAGTTCTACCGGAGTGGAGCGGCCAAAAATAAGCACTGCAACACGAAGCCGACTCTTCTCGTAGTTAACTTCTTCCACCGTACCGGTGAAATCATTAAACGGACCATCGATAACCCGAACCATTTCACCCGGCTCGTAGATGGTCTTGTGCGTCGGTGTTTCTTCGCTATCCTCCATACGCTGGAGAATCTTGCTAGCTTCTTTATCTGTGATCGGTGCCGGCTTCTCCGCGGTGCCACCGATAAATCCCATGACCCTGGGTGTATTCTTCACCAAGTGCCAGGTATCGTCATTCAATTCCATATGCACAAGCACATAGCCCGGAAAAAACTTGCGCTCGCTCTTACGCTTCTGGCCTGCTCGCATTTCCAGCACTTCTTCAGTGGGAACAAGCACTTCATCGAAGTAATCATCCATGCCCGAAAGAGTTATTCGCTCTTTCAGCGCGTGCATTACTTTCTTCTCGTAGCCCGAGTAAGCGTGAACTACATACCAGCGTTTAGCCATTTTCTTCCTCTATCCAATAATGGACGACACAACTCCGTTTAATCCCCAATCCAGGAGCCACAAAATCAGCGCCACGATGAAGATCACAATAAGCACCACAATGGTGGTCTGAGTTGTTTCCTGTCGTGTTGGCCAAACGACTTTACGAATTTCGACCCTTGCTTCAAGGCACAAATTCACAAAGGCACGGCCTTTGACAGTTTGCGCCGCTATCCAACCGGCAACACCGGCTGCGACCAGCAGGCCAATTGTCCTGATCAGCAATGATTCGGCTGCAAAATAAGAGTTCGCATAAACCCCTGCGGCTACAATCACCGCGACCACCAACCACTTGATCCAATCCAGGTTGCTGCTTTCGTTTTCTGTTTTCTCTGCCATAAGTACTGCTTCAATCAATTGCGGGCTCTGGCCCGTAAAATCTGATCATTCCTGCCATGTAATGGCAGGCCAGGAGGGAATCGAACCCCCAACCTGCGGTTTTGGAGACCGCTGCTCTGCCAATTGAGCTACTGGCCTACGATGCCTTAAAAAACTCCGGAGCCGTATTTCTCAGCAGCGGAATTTAAAATTACTCTGATCTTTATACCTCGAAGCCAGATGGCCATTTCCATCGCACTATCTGAATCGAGTGTCTCACCTCATCTAAGCCGACCAAAATCCAGCACCGGCCTTCAAAAAACGACTCACCTCTATCCGAGGCTTGCAGCTTTGCCTCTTCCCCAACGTCCAATCGAAGGGTCTCTCTCGAGCAGCGCGCGAGGGAGCGAGGAACAAGGCGCGGTAAAATTCGGGCCCAGGAGCTTACTGCAGTAAGTGACCGGGTCAGGAATTTTCCGCAACGCAGTGCCTCGTTTCCGCAGCCGCTGCGTCCTTATCTCTTAGAGACGACTAAGCCGAAACCCCTGTACAGGGGTTTCGGCTTCGTCAAATACATCCAACTATTATTCGATGATCTTGGCTACCACACCGGCGCCGACAGTACGGCCACCTTCACGGATTGCAAAGCGCAGACCTTCGTCCATCGCAATAGGCGCAATCAGATCCACGGTCATCTTGATGTTATCGCCTGGCATCACCATCTCGACACCATCAGGCAGCTCAACATTACCGGTCACGTCAGTGGTGCGGAAGTAGAATTGCGGACGGTAGCCCTTGAAGAAAGGCGTATGACGACCACCTTCGTCCTTGCTCAGGATATAAACCTCAGCTTCGAACTTGGTGTGCGGCGTAATAGTGCCCGGTGCAGCCAGTACCTGACCACGCTCAACGTCCTCACGCTTGGTACCACGCAG
>MRWG01001312.1_pt1 | contig 16663 bp, 13 predicted proteins | sample 1013341 | NCBI WGS metagenome assembly MRWG01 (sample SAMN06117577, study PRJNA244670) | biofilm metagenome | biome: Water; feature: Cathode Biofilm; material: Biofilm; isolation source: microbial consortium enriched at the cathode of a solar microbial fuel cell | place: USA: District of Columbia ... | reverse complement strand
CTCGCTTAGCCATCATTGCGGGGGCAAGTCTGGCGATGAAGCCGGCTTGAGTTGGCCCCGACTTCAAGGCCCCCTTCTCCCCGCATGCGGGGAGAAGGTGAGGATGAGGGGCGAGCGCCAACCTTTCCGAACCCAACACCCTGCGAGCTTGTCAAGCGCGGCGTCAGCCCCTCATCCCCCTGCCGGGACCTTCTCCCCGCATGCGGGGAGAAGGAAGCTGTCATCCCGCACGCCTTCACCGGCTGCTAACCAGACTGGTTCACAATGCTTCCCATGAACCAGGAATTTCTCGTTTCCGCAAAGCCCGACCTTCAAAAGGCCCGCACCGCATGGCTTGCGGCACTTGCCGGTGAGCGGCGTCTCTCCGCGCTCACCGTCGATGCCTATGAGCGCGATACGCGGCAGTTTCTGCAATTCCTGACCGGCCATTGCGGCGATGCGCCGGGCCTCTCCGATATTGCCGAACTGCGCCCGGCGGATCTGCGCGCCTTCCTCGCCTTTCGGCGTGGCAACGGGGCCGGCGCGCGCACGCTCGGTCGCGGCCTTGCCGGGGTCCGCTCCTTCCTGCGCTACCTTGAGCGCCGCGGGCTTGTGAATGCGGCCGCCGCAGCAGCGCTCAAAGCGCCGCGCGCACCCCGTGCATTGCCCAAGCCACTGACGGCGGTCGATGCCCGCAAGGTCGCTTCCGGCGCCGGGCAACTGGCCGAGGAGCCGTGGATCGCCGCGCGCAACGCAGCCGTCTTCACGCTGCTTTACGGCGCGGGGCTGCGCATTTCCGAGGCGCTGGGGCTTCTGTGCAGTCAGGTTGCCGACATGCGCCAGGGTGCGCTGCGCATCACCGGCAAGGGCGGCAAGACGCGGCTCGTGCCCGTCCTGCCCGTCACGGTCGAGGCGGTCGCCGAATACCAGCGTCTCTGCCCCTGGCATGGTGAGGCCGACAAGCCGCTCTTTCGCGGCGCGCGGGGCGGCGCGTTGCAACCGGCCATCATTCAGCGCGAGATGAAGCGCATGCGCTCGGCGCTCAATCTGCCGGAGACGGCCACACCCCATGCGCTGCGGCATTCCTTCGCCACCCATCTTCTGGGGCGTGGCGGCGATCTGCGCGCAATCCAGGAACTGCTCGGTCACGCCAGCCTCTCCACCACGCAGGTCTATACCGGAGTGGACACGGCGCGGCTTCTGGAAATCTACGATGCGGCCCACCCGCGCGCCTGAAACATTCCCCCGCAACCACTGGGTTCCCACGAAACCACTGGGTTCGATTAACACTTTGGCCGTGATTTGCGTCTAGCGTGGCCGCATGAAAACGCACGCCAAAGCCACCGCCATTCCCATGGCCGAACGGTGCGCAGATCGCCTCTTCCAGCTGGCGGCTGCCTTTCCGTTTCTTCTCCTTCTCGCGCTTGTCGTCGGCCTCGTCACGGCCACCCCGGCGAAGTCCAGAGAGATTGTCTGCGCGGGCAAGAACCTTCTGACCGAGCTCGCAACGGACGATCCCGCAGCGCTCGAAGAGGTGCGGCGGCAGGCGGCCGAAACGCCCAATGGCAGTGGCCTTCTGTGGCGGGTCGAAAAGGAGGGCGTGGAGCCCTCTTATCTTTTCGGCACCATGCATATGAGCGATCCGCGTGTCGTGACGCTGACGGAAGACGCGCAGGCGGCTTTCGATGCCTCCGAGCGTGTCGTGATCGAGACGACCGACATTCTCGACCAGTCCAAAATGGCGGCCGCCATGTTCAAGCGGCCCGAACTGATGATGTTCACCGGCGACGAAACGCTGGCCGATCATCTGAGCGAGGAAGACCGCGAAGCGGTTTCACAGGCGCTGGCCGAGCGCGGCGTGCCCTTTTCCAGCGTCCAGAAGATGAAACCCTGGATGCTGATTTCGCTGGTCGCCCTGCCGGGCTGTGAGCTTGAGCGCAAGGAAGCGGGCATGCCGATCCTCGACATCAAGCTTGCCGCCGATGCGGAAGCCTCCGGCAAGGAAGTGCTTGGTCTCGAATCCGCTGTCGAACAGCTCGACGCCATGGCTTCGCTGCCGCTCGACCTGCATATGCGCGGTCTGGTGGAAACGCTGGCGCTGGGCGATGGCCTTGATGACGTGATGGAGACCATGGTTGCACTCTATGCGCAGGGCGAGACAGGCATGTTCTGGCCGCTCATCCGCGTCGCCATTCCTCAGGAGGAAAGCGCCGGCGACGACTATGCCGCGTTCGATGAGGCGATGATCAAGGTGCGCAATGGAACCATGGCCGAGCGCGCCGCGCCGATCCTCGACCGGGGCAGGGCGTTCATCGCCGTTGGCGCACTGCATCTTCCCGGCGAGGAAGGCCTCATCGAATTGCTCCGCGCCGAGGGCTATGCGGTCGAACTCGTTCTGTAATTCCAGGGTTCCGGCTAACTAATTGCATGTTATCGTCTGGCCAGCGCTGGGGAGCGCCATCTGGAGTGCGATCATGCGCGACGACAATGATAATGAAAAAACCGGGGATAATGAAAAACCCGGGCGTCATTCCGCCGGGTCGGCCGGCGCGGTGAGATCGGAAGGAACGCGCGGCTTCGTGCTCGGTGCCGTGGGCGCCGCGATCATCATCCTCGTCATCATGGCGTTTTCCGGCACCGGCTTTTTCGGCGGGGAAGACGCTCCGCCTGCCGACGATGCGGGTGTCGTGCCCTTGGGCGATGGCGGCTAAGGCGCTTTCTGTCCGGCGAGATGCCTGACAAGGCGCACATCAAAACTCGTAAGCCCGACCTGAAACGAAAAAGCCCCGCAGCTTGCGCAACGGGGCCTTTGTCTCACGAAAATGCGCGGGATCGGATCACATGTGGATCGGCTTTGCGAAGGTCGCGAGAGCCGCTTCCTTGACCGTTTCCGACATGGTCGGGTGGGCGTGGCAGGTGCGCGCCAGGTCTTCCGACGAACCACCGAACTCCATGAGAACAGCAGCCTCGTGGATCATTTCGCCAGCACCAAAGCCGACGATGTGAACACCCAGAACACGGTCCGTCTTCTTGTCGGCAAGCACCTTCACGAAGCCGTCCGTCTTCAGCATGGAGCGTGCGCGTCCATTGGCCGAGAAGGGGAATTTGCCGGCGTTGTAGTCCATGCCAGCCTTCTTCAGCTCTTCCTCGGTCTTGCCGACGGAAGCGACTTCAGGGCTCGTGTAGACCACGCCGGGGATCACGTCATAGTTCACGTGTCCGGCCTGACCCGCCAGGATCTCGGCCACGGCAACGCCTTCATCCTCGGCCTTGTGCGCAAGCATCGGTCCGGCAATCACGTCGCCGATGGCGTAGACGCCCTCGACATTGGTGCGGAAGTGACCATCGGTCTTCACGCGGCCGCGCTCGTCCAGCTCGACGCCAACCGTGTCGAGGCCGAGACCATCGGTGTAGGGCTTGCGGCCCGTCGCCACCAGAACGACGTCGGCTTCCAGCGTTTCGGCGTCGCCGCCCTTTGCCGGCTCAAAGGTGACCTTCGCGCCCTTGCCGGCCTTGGCCACATCCGTGACCTTCGCGCCGAGCTTGAACTCGAAGCCCTGCTTGCCCAGCATGCGCTGGAACTGCTTGGCCACTTCGCCGTCCATGCCGCCGAGGATCGTGTCGAGATACTCGACCACCGTCACCTTGGCACCCAGACGCGCCCAGACGGAGCCAAGCTCGAGACCGATCACGCCGCCGCCGACAACGATCATGCGCTCCGGCACCTTGGAGAGTTCCAGCGCGCCGGTGGAGGAGACGATCACCTTCTCGTCAAACGTCACATCGACGCCCGGAATGCCGGCCACTGCCGAGCCCGTGGCGATGACGATGTTCTTCGCCTCCACGGTCTCTTCCTTGCCGTCATCGGCCTTCACGGTCACCTTGCCTTTGCCGGCAATGCTTCCGAAGCCGCGATAGATGTCGATCTTGTTCTTCTTCATCAGGAAGTCGAGACCCTTGGTGTTCTGCTCGACTGTCTTGACGCGGTGCTCCATCATCTTCTTGAGATTGAGCTTCGGCTTGCTCACCTCGACGCCGAGATCGGCAAGACCATGTCCCGCCTCCTCGAACATCTCCGTGGCGTGCAGCAGCGCCTTGGAAGGGATGCAGCCCACATTGACGCAGGTGCCGCCATGGGTGGGCAGCTTCTCGACCACGGCCGTCTTGAGGCCAAGCTGCGCCGCCTTGATGGCGCAGACATAGCCGCCGGGGCCGGTGCCGATCACGACGAGATCATAGGTGTTGGACATGGGTCTTTTGCCTTTTTCTGCTCGGTGATCGCCTAGAGGTCGAGAACCAGACGCTCGGGATCCTCAAGCACGTCCTTGATGCGCACGAGGAAGGTCACGGCTTCCTTGCCGTCCACGATGCGGTGATCGTAGGAGAGGGCGAGATACATCATCGGACGGACGACGATCTGGCCGCCGACCACCATCGGCCGCTCCTGGATCTTGTGCATGCCCAGAATGCCCGACTGCGGGGCGTTCAGGATCGGGGTCGACATCAGCGAGCCGTACACACCGCCATTGGAGATGGTGAAGGTGCCGCCCTGCATGTCGGCCATGGAGAGCTTGCCGTCGCGGGCAGCGAGACCCAGACGACCGATTTCCTTCTCCACCTCGGCAATCGACATCTGGTCGGCATCGCGCACCACCGGCACGACGAGGCCGCGGTCGGTGCCGACGGCAACGCCGATATGGCAGAAGTTCTTGTAGATGATGTCCGTGCCGTCGATCTCGGCGTTAACGGCCGGGATTTCCTTCAGCGCATGGGTCACCGCCTTGGTGAAGAAGCCCATGAAGCCAAGCTTGACGCCGTGCTTCTTCTCGAAGAGCTCCTTGTACTTCTTGCGCAGCTCCATCACGGCCGTCATGTCCACCTCGTTGAAGGTGGTCAGCATGGCGGCTGAGTCCTGCGCGTCCTTCAGGCGGCGCGCAATGGTCTGGCGCAGACGCGTCATCTTCACGCGCTCTTCGCGAACCTCGTCCTCGGCCGGGGAGGCCGGGCGGGCCGCCTTGGGCGCTTCGGTGCGGGCGCTGGACGATCCGCCTTCAATGGCGGCGATCACGTCGCCCTTGAGCACCTGGCCACCCTTGCCGGAGCCGGCAACGTCGGAAGCCTTGATGCCCTTTTCGGTCATCATCTTCTGGGCCGAAGGTGCTGCCGGGCGGCCGCCGTCTTCGTCCTTCTTCGCAGCAGGCGCTGCCTCGGCCGGCTTGTCGGCCTTGGGAGCGGCGGCAGAAGCGGTTGCGCCCTGCTCGATGCGCAGCAGCAGTGCGCCGACTGCAACTTCATCACCCGTGGTAACCACCATTTCGGTGATCACGCCGTCGACCGGAGACATCACTTCCTGTGCTGCCTTGTCGGTCTCGAGCTCGAGAAGCGCTTCGTCGGTCTTCACCGCGTCGCCGACCTTCTTGAAGATCTCGCCGACCTCGGCCTCGGTGACGGACTCGCCCGCCGATGGAACATTCACCTCGACGATTTTTCCGCCGGCCATGGTTGCCTCCTGATTTTCAGAGCTGCCGGACGAAGCTTCGCCGGACTGTTTGGTTTCTGCTTTTGCTTTGCTGGCGCTACCGCCTGCGGCAATCATGCCGAGCAGCGCGCCGACTTCGACGGTTTCGCCTTCCTTGACCACGATCTCGTCAAGCGTGCCGGCTGCGGGAGCCGGCACCTCGATGGAAACCTTGTCGGTTTCCAGTTCGACGATCGCTTCGTCGGTGGCGATGGTGTCGCCCACCGATTTCATCCAGCGGGCGATGGTTGCCTCGGTTACGGACTCGCCCAGAGTGGGAACCCGAATCTCGGTCGCCATGTCGTTTTTCTCCGTCGCTTGCTATTCGCCAAGCGCATCTTCGAGGAATGCCTCGAGCTGCGCCAGGTGTTTCGACATGAGGCCCGTCGCCGGCGATGCGGCGGCCGGACGGCCCGTGTAGCGAACGCGGGTGTTCTTTGCCTCGATGTGCTGCAGAACCCACTCAAGATACGGCTCGATGAAGGACCAGGCGCCCATGTTCTTGGGCTCTTCCTGACACCACACCATTTCCGCGTTCTTGAAGCGCGAAAGCTCGTTGATCAGAGCCTTGGCCGGGAACGGGTAGAGCTGCTCGACGCGCAGCAGGTAGACATCGTCCAGCCCGCGCTTCTCGCGCTCTTCATAGAGGTCGTAATAGACCTTGCCCGTGCACAGCACGACGCGGCGGATCTTCGAATCCTTCACCAGCTTGACGCTGTTCGCATCCTGATGCTCCGCATCGTCCCACAGCAGACGGTGGAACGCGCTCTCGCCGGAGAGTTCGGCCAGCGTCGAGACGCAGCGCTTGTGGCGCAGCAGCGACTTCGGCGTCATCAGGATCAGCGGCTTGCGGAAGTCACGCTTCAGCTGACGGCGCAGGATGTGGAAGTAGTTCGCCGGCGTCGAGCAGTATGCGACCTGCATGTTGTCCTCGGCGCACATCTGCAGCCAGCGTTCGAGGCGGGCGGAGGAGTGCTCCGGACCCTGGCCCTCATAGCCGTGCGGCAGCAGGCACACGAGACCCGACATGCGCAGCCACTTGCGCTCACCAGACGAGATGAACTGGTCGAACACCACCTGTGCGCCGTTGGCGAAGTCGCCGAACTGGGCTTCCCACAGCGTCAGCGCCCGCGGTTCTGCAAGCGAGAAGCCATATTCGAAGCCGAGCACGGCTTCTTCCGAAAGCATCGAGTTGATGACTTCGTAATAGGCCTGCTGCGGTCCCATATTGTTGAGCGGGATGTAGCGGTTCTCGTCGCGCTGGTCGTAAAGCACCGAGTGGCGCTGCGAGAAGGTGCCGCGCTCGGAGTCCTGACCGGAAAGGCGAACCGGGTTGCCTTCGAGCAGGATCGAGCCGAAGGCAAGCGCCTCGGCCGTCGCCCAGTCGATGCCCGCGCCCTCGTCGATCATGCCCTTGCGGTTCTTCATGAAGCGCTGGATCGTGCGGTGGGCTTCAAAGTCCTCCGGCACTTCGGTCAGCTTCTTGCCGATCTCCTTCAGCGTCTTCACCGGCACGGCGGTCTTGCCGCGGCGCTGCTCGTCCGCATGGTCGGCCTTCTTCAGACCCGACCACACGCCGTCCAGCCAGTCGGCCTTGTTCGGCTTGTAGGCCTGGCCCGCATCGAACTCCGTCTCCAGGTTCGAGCGCCATCCAGCACGCATCTCTTCGATGTCGGCTTCGGTAACGAGGCCTTCGGCCAGCATCTTCTTCGCGTAGATTTCGCTGGTCGTGGGGTGCTTGCGGATGTTGCTGTACATCAGCGGCTGCGTGAACGCCGGCTCGTCGCCCTCATTGTGGCCGTAGCGGCGGTAGCAGAACATGTCGATGACCACCGGCTTGTGGAAGGTCATGCGGAATTCGGTCGCAACCTTTGCCGCATAGACCACCGCTTCCGGGTCGTCGCCGTTTACGTGGAAGATCGGCGCTTCGATCATCTTCGCCACATCCGAAGGATAGGGCGAGGAGCGCGAGAAGCGCGGATTGGTCGTGAAGCCGATCTGGTTGTTGATGATGAAGTGCACGGTGCCCGCAACGCGGTGTCCGCGAAGACCCGAAAGCCCAAAGCACTCCGCGACAACGCCCTGGCCGGCAAAGGCGGCGTCGCCGTGCAGGAGCAGCGGCATGACGCGCGCGCGCTCTTCCGGCGGCACGATCTCTTCGCGCTTGCGGCCAAACACCTGATCCTGTTTGGCGCGGGCCTTGCCCATCACCACCGGGTTCACGATTTCCAGGTGAGACGGGTTGGCGGTCAGCGACAGGTGAACATTGTTGCCGTCGAACGCACGGTCGGAGGAAGCGCCGAGATGGTACTTCACATCGCCCGAACCTTCCACGTCGTCAGGTGCGAAGGAGCCGCCCTTGAACTCGTGGAAGATGGCGCGGTGCGGCTTTTCCATGACCTGTGCGAGCACGTTCAGGCGGCCACGGTGGGCCATGCCGAGAACGATTTCCTTCAGGCCCATCTGGCCGCCGCGCTTGATGATCTGCTCGAGCGCAGGGATCAGCGCTTCACCGCCGTCGAGGCCAAAGCGCTTGGTGCCCTTGTACTTGACGTCGATGAACTGCTCGAAGCCTTCGGCCTCGATCAGCTTCTGCAGGATCGCCTTCTTGCCGTTGGCGGTGAATTCGACGCCCTTGTCCGGACCCTCTATGCGCTCCTGAATCCAGGCCTTTTCGGCGGGGTTGGAGATGTGCATGAACTCGACGCCCAGCGTCGAGCAATAGGTCCGCTTGAGGATGTCGAGCATCTCGCGGATGGTCGCCGTCTCCAGACCAAGCACATGGTCTATAAAGATCGGACGGTCGTAGTCTGCCTCGGTGAAGCCATAGGCCTCGGGCGACAGCTCGTTGTAATCTTCCAGCGGCTTGGCAATGCCAAGCGGGTCGAGATCGGCATGCAGATGGCCGCGCATGCGATAGGCGCGGATCATCATGATGGCGCGCACGGAATCGCGGGTCGCCTGCAGCGTCTCTTCGGGAGAGAGCTTGGCCCCGGCCTTCGCAGCCTTGTCCTTGATTTTGCCGTCGAAGTGTTTTTCGACCGCGCCCCAGTCGCCATCAAGCGCCGAGACGAGTTCGCCATTGGCGGCCTGCGGCCAGCCCTTCTTCTTCCAGGACGCGCCGGCGGCGTTCTTCTTCACATCGGCTGCGTCGTCCTTGAGCGCGCCGAAGAAGTCCCGCCAGTCCTCGCTGACCGAGGCTGGATTGTCCTGATAGCTGGCGTAAAGCTCCTCGATGTAGGCGGCATTGCCGCCATACAGGAACGAGGTGAGCGACATTTGGTCGTTGGCCTGATCTTGCCGTGCCATATCACTTCCCGGAACGACGGTTCCGGCTCCTTGGTCGCCGGCAATAAAAGCCGGACAGTCACATTGTTCCCGGCTGCCACTTGTGTGGCAAGCCGGGATTGATCGTCCTCAACCCTTGATCGCTTCGACGAGCGTCTGGCCAAGGCGCGCCGGGGAGGGCGATACCTTGATGCCAGCAGCTTCCATCGCTGCAATCTTGTCTTCTGCGCCACCCTTGCCGCCGGAAATCACGGCGCCTGCGTGGCCCATGGTGCGTCCGGGAGGAGCCGTACGGCCCGCGATGAAGCCGGCCATCGGCTTCTTGCGGCCCTTCTTGGCCTCGTCGCGCAGGAACTGGGCTGCTTCTTCTTCTGCCGAACCGCCGATCTCACCGATCATGATGATGGATTCGGTCGCGTCGTCGGCAAGGAACATCTCCAGCACGTCGATGAACTCGGTGCCCTTCACCGGGTCGCCGCCGATGCCAACGGCCGTCGTCTGGCCGAGGCCGGCATTGGTCGTCTGGAACACGGCCTCATAGGTGAGCGTGCCCGAGCGCGACACGACGCCAACGGAACCCTTCTGGAAGATGTTGCCCGGCATGATGCCGATCTTGCACTCGTTCGGCGTCAGGACGCCGGGGCAGTTCGGGCCGATCAGGCGCGAGTTGGACTTCTCGAGCTTCGCCTTCACATGGACCATGTCCATCACCGGAATGCCTTCCGTGATGCAGACGATGAGCGGGATTTCCGCCTCGATGGCCTCGATGATGGCCGCGCCTGCGCCTGCCGGCGGAACGTAGATCACGGACGCGTTTGCGCCGGTCTTGTCCTTGCCTTCGGCAACGGATGCGAAGATCGGGAGCTCTTCACCGCCCTGGCCGGTCCAGGTGGAGCCACCCTTCTTGGGGTGAATGCCGCCGACCATCTGCGTGCCGTGATAGGCGAGCGCCTGTTCGGTGTGGAAGGTGCCGGTCTTGCCGGTCAGGCCCTGCACCAGGACCTTGGTGTCTTTGTTGACGAGAATGGACATCTTGGCTCAGCTTCCCTTAACGGCTGCAACGATCTTCTTGGCGGCGTCGTCGAGATCATCGGCGGCGATCACGTTGAGACCGCTTTCGTTGATGATCTTCTTGCCAAGATCGACATTGGTGCCTTCGAGGCGAACCACCAGCGGAACCTTCAGGCCCACTTCCTTGACGGCAGCGACAACGCCTTCGGCGATGACGTCGCAGCGCATGATGCCGCCGAAGATGTTGACCAGAATGCCTTCCACTGCCGGATCGGCGGTGATGATCTTGAACGCTGCCGTCACCTTCTCCTTGGTGGCGCCGCCACCAACGTCGAGGAAGTTGGCAGGCTCGGCCCCGTAGAGCTTGATGATGTCCATCGTGGCCATCGCAAGACCGGCGCCGTTGACCATGCAGCCGATATTGCCGTCCAGCGCCACATAGGCGAGGTCGTATTTGGAAGCCTCGATTTCCTTCGCGTCTTCCTCGGTCGTGTCGCGCAGGGCAACCACGTCCTCGTGACGGAACAGCGCGTTGCCGTCGAAGGAGACCTTGGCGTCGAGAACGCGCAGACGGCCATTGTCCATGACGATCAGCGGGTTCACTTCCAGAAGGCTCATGTCCTTCTCGGTGAACGCCTTGTAGAGGATCGGGAACAGCGTCTCGCCGTCCTTCGCCGCATCGCCCTCGAGCTTCAGCGCCTCGTTGAGCTTCTTCACGTCGTCAGCCGTCACGCCCGTCTCCGGGTCGATGGCGAGCGTGAGGATCTTCTCAGGCGTCTCTTCTGCAACGGCCTCGATGTCCATGCCGCCTTCCGTCGAAACGACGAAAGCCGGACGGCCGACCGTGCGGTCGATGAGGATCGAGAGGTAGAGCTCGCGGTCGATGTCCGCACCGTCCTCGATGTAGAGGCGGTTCACCTGCTTGCCGGCCGGGCCGGTCTGCTTGGTGACGAGCGTGTTGCCCAGCATCTCGTTGGTGTGAGCGACAACTTCCTCGACGCTCTTCGCAAGGCGCACGCCGCCCTTTGCGTCAGCGCCGAGTTCGGTGAACTTGCCCTTGCCGCGTCCACCGGCGTGGATCTGGCTCTTCACCACATAGAGCGGACCGGGAAGCTGCTTTGCAGCAGCCTCGGCTTCGCCCTTCTCGAACACCGGCACGCCATCGGCCACCGGTGCGCCATAGCTCTTCAGAAGCTGCTTGGCTTGATACTCGTGAATGTTCATGGCGCGGCCTACTCCTACTTTTTCAGGTTGGGCGCGATGTTGGCGCAGGCCTCGCAAAGACCGGCGACGGCCTCGACGGACTGGTCGAACATCTTCTGCTCGTTCTTGTTCAGGTCGATCTCGATGACGCGCTCGACGCCGCCGGCGCCGATCACCGTCGGAACACCGACATACATGTCCTTGACGCCATACTGGCCGGCAAGATGCGCTGCGCAGGGCAGGACGCGCTTCTTGTCCTTCAGGTAGCTCTCGGCCATGAGAATTGCCGAGGAAGCCGGAGCGTAATAGGCGGAGCCGGTCTTCAGCAGGCCGACGATCTCTGCGCCGCCGTCACGGGTGCGCTGTACGATCTGGTCGATCTTTTCGTTGGAGGTCCAGCCCATCTTCACCAGATCCGGGATCGGGATGCCGGCAACGGTGGAGTAGCGCGTCAGCGGAACCATCGAATCGCCGTGGCCGCCCAGCACGAAGGCCGTCACGTCTTCGACGGAGACCTTGAACTCTTCCGACAGGAAGTGGCGGAAACGGGCCGAGTCCAGCACGCCGGCCATGCCGACCACGTGGCTCTTCGGCAGGCCGGAGAACTTCTGCAGCGCCCAGACCATGGCGTCGAGCGGGTTGGTGATGCAGATCACGAAAGCGTTGGGGGCGTATTTCTTGATGCCCGCGCCAACCTGCTCCATGACCTTGAGGTTGATGCCCAGAAGGTCATCGCGGCTCATGCCCGGCTTGCGGGCGACGCCGGCGGTGACGATGCAGACATCCGCGCCTTCAATGGCGGAATAGTCGTTGGCGCCAACCATCTTTGCGTCAAAGCCTTCGACCGGAGCCGACTCGGCGATGTCCAGTCCCTTGCCCTGGGGAATGCCCTCGGCAATGTCGAACAGGACAACGTCGCCCAGTTCTTTCAAGCCCGCCAGATGTGCGAGCGTTCCACCGATCATGCCGGAGCCGATTAGAGCGATCTTGTCGCGTGCCATGTGGATAGAATTCCCCCTTGTGTCGAAAGGATAGGTGGTGAGATTTGTCTAAAGAGAAAATGCGCGCGTCGCGTTTTGCCTGTGCCGTGTCACACCGATGCATTCGGGCCTACGTCCCGCCACGGACCTTTGTTCAAAGGCGCGGCAAATTCGTGGCGTGGCCCGCTCTGTAAGCCTCTCTGGAATAAGCATACTGGCAGGAAAATTCAACCGGTTCTTACACGGCCAGAAATTTCAATCGTTTAGACAGTTTGGGAGTTACGTAAACGTAAAAATTTTGCCCGATTAATGTGCATATCTGCAGACTCTCCGGTGTTCTGGCCGATCTTCTGGCTGCTTTTTCGCGCTGACCGGTCGTCAGTCTTTCTTTCCGGCCTGATCGTCGCCCGCCTCAGTCCGGTCACGGCTTTTCGCGGTGGTCCGCTCAAGCCAGTCCCGGCTCTGCATTTCGATCAGGCGCGAGGCCGTGCGGTCGAACTCGAAGGCTTCCGTGCCGTTGCTTGCCGTATATAGAGCCTCCGGCGCGGCTTCGGCAGAGACAAAGAGCCGCGCTTCGGCGTCATAGAGCGTGTCGATCAGCAGGATGAAGCGCTTGGCCTCGTTGCGGCGCTTCATGTCCATGGTCGGCACATTGTCGATGAAGACCGTGTCGAACGCCCCGGCAATGGCCAGATAGTCGCGCGCGCCCAGCGGCTTTTCGCAGAGATCGGCAAAGGCAAAGCGCGCCGCCGATCCGGAAGCCTGCGGCACGGCCACCGAGCGCCCCTTCACCGTCAGCGTCGCCGGCTCGACGGGCTGCCCGTCCACCACCGTGTTCCAGGCTTCATCCATCTGCTCCCGGGCCGCTGCGTCGTCGGGCGTCATGTAGACGGGAATGCGGTTCAGCTTCTGCATCCGGTAATCGGTATCGATGTCGAGTTCCAGGACGCAGGTGTGATCCTTGAGAATGCCGATGAAGGGCAGGAAAAGGCCGCGGTTGAGCCCGTCGCGATAGAGGTTGTCAGGCGCGACATTGGAAGTCGCGACCAGCACCACGCCGCGTTCGAACAGCGCCGAGAAAAGCCGCGACAGGATCATCGCGTCGGCAATGTCGGTCACCGTGAATTCGTCGAAGCACAGAACCCATGCTTCCTTCGCAAGGGCGGCTGCAACGGGCGGGATGGGATCCGTTTCCTGCGTCTCGCCGGCCTTCAGCGCCTCGCGGTGCCGGCCGATGCGGTCATGCACATCGGCCATGAAGTCGTTGAAATGCGCGCGTCGCTTGTGTTCCACGGGCACGAGTTCATGGAAAAGGTCCATGAGCATGGTCTTGCCGCGCCCGACGCCGCCATAGACATAGAGCCCGCGCACGGGCTCCTGCACCTTGCGGCGTTTGGCGAACAGCCAGCCAAGCGCGCTCGATTTGCGCGCCAGTCTTTTGTCGCTGATTTCGCCGATCAGCTGGTCGAGCGCGGCCGCGATGGTTTCCTGCGCGGGGTCGCGCGCAATCGCACCGGTCTCGACCAGATGGTCGTAGCGCTTTGTGACGGAGGGATGGGTCACGAGACCGTCACGCAATGTCATGTCAGACTTTCAAGCTTGGCCTTTCGGCCGAAATGTGTTGGCGGTCTTGCTTTAGCGCGACAGCGAAATCGGCTGACCGTTGCTGGTCTGACCGTCGAAACGGCCTGCGCCCGACGAATAGAGCGTTGCCAGCACGCTGCCATTGGCGTCGTAGAAAGCGAGCTGCTTGCCCTCGACATTCCACGATTTCACACCGTCCATCGGTGCGGGGCAGCGCAGCGGGCCGGCGCGGTAGCCGGCGCCGAACTTGGTCTGCGGCGTGGCCACGCGGCAGGACTGGCCGGCCACATTCACGCTCCACACGCCGGCAACGCTGCCGGTGGAAACTTCTGCGGCCGTGTTCGGGTCGATCGCGGCCATCTGCGTCTGCTGCGGCGCTTCGGGGAACTGCGACGGGTCCGTCTGCGTGGCGGAGGGCGGCGGCAGCTGGTTCGACGTCACGACGCCGGACGGCGCGGACGGCAGCGGCTGCGGCGCGGGGCTGTTCATGGATGAGAAGCGGTCGCTCTGACAGCCGGCAAGCGCCAGCGCCATCAGCGATACTGCCAGAATTGCGGTTTTGTTATGCGGCATTCCGTTTCTCCGTTTGCGCGACCAATGCACGAGCATCCACACCGGTTCCATCTAAATGCCCGATCGTGGCAAAGTTTGGCGATTATAACAGCCCACCCATGGTTAAGAACCGGTTTCGAGCATGTCTGTTTGTAACTGTTTCTTATTGGCAACAGTATCCGCGGGCCTCTTTCAACCCCCTGGGAACCAGCCCGGCCCTCCCGCGTTGATGCAGCTCAACAGGCGCTGGAGCGTTTTGCATGCCGGTCACCATGCCAGAAGGCCGGGTGTCGCATGAAGAAAAGCGGCCGCCCGGCGCTGCAAAAGGAGGGCCGAAAATGCTGAAATGGATTCTCATTCTCTTGATCGTTGCCGCCGTCGCGGGTCTGCTGGGCATGAACAGCCTGGCGGGCGCGGCCATGACCGGCGCAAAACTCTTGATCGCCGTGGTGCTGATCCTCTTCCTTCTCGCCGTGTTGGGCATTGTCGTCATAGCCTGACGCCGCGTGCGATTGATGGGTCGAATGATGGGCCGTTCGTCTGGTAATTTTGCCTGTCATCAGCCATATAGGCGCCTGAGACACAGGGTTTTGGAGCCACTATGGCGCTTGAGGCAGCATTCGCGAAGATGAACGGCCTCGGCAACGCAATCATCGTTGCCGACATGCGCGGGCGCGCGGACCGGGTTTCGCCCGAGGCCGCCCGCGCCCTCAACGCCGATCCCGCGACCCGGTTCGACCAGATCATGGCCATCCATGATCCGCGCGTCGCCGGCACGCACAATTACATCGAAATTCTCAATTCCGACGGCAGCCAGGCGCAGGCCTGCGGCAATGGCACACGCTGTGTCGTGCAGGCGCTCGCCGCCGAAACGGGACAGAAGGTCTTCGCCTTCCAGACCGTTGCCGGCATCCTCAACGCCGAGGAACATGAGGACGGCCTGATCTCGGTCGACATGGGCAAGCCGCGCTTCGGCTGGCAGGATATTCCGCTCGCCGAAGAGTTTCGCGACACGCGCATGATCGAGTTGCAGGTCGGCCCCATTGATGCGCCGGTGCTGCATTCGCCCTCCGTCGCCTCCATGGGTAACCCGCATGCGATCTTCTGGGTCGAGGGCGACGTCAATGATTACGACCTGCCGCGCTTCGGTCCGCTTCTTGAAAATCACCCGATCTTCCCGGAGCGCGCCAACATCTCCATCGCTCAGGTCACCGCCGACGACGCGCTGACGCTGCGCACCTGGGAGCGGGGCGCAGGGCTCACGCGCGCCTGCGGCTCGGCCGCCTGTGCTGCTGCCGTGTCCGCCGCGCGCACCGGACGCACCGGTCGCCATGTCACCGTCACCGTGCCGGGCGGGCCGCTCGACATTCTGTGGCGCGAAGACGATCACGTCATCATGACCGGCCCCGCCGAATGGGAATTCTCCGGCCGTTTCGACCCCGCCACCGGGGCCTGGGAGCGCGAGACCGAGGGAGCAGCCTGAATGGCGGTGGATGTTCTGACATTCGGGTGCCGGCTGAACGCCTACGAGTCCGAGGTCATCAAGCGCGAGGCGAAAGACGCCGGGCTTGAGGAGCTGGCGGGCGGCGCGGTCGTCATCAACACCTGCGCCGTGACCGGCGAGGCGGTGCGTCAGGCGCGTCAGGCGATCCGCAAGGCGCGGCGTGAAAACCCCGATGCCCGCATCATCGTCACCGGCTGCGCCGCACAGACGGAGCCGGGCACTTTCGACGCCATGGATGAGGTCGATCTCGTTCTCGGCAACGAGGAAAAACTCAAGGCCCACAATTACCGCGCCCTGCCGGATTTCGGCGTGAACCAGTTCGAGAAGGTTCGCGTCAACGACATCATGGAAGTGCGCGAGACCGCCTCGCACATGGTCGAATCCATCGAGGGCCGCGCCCGCGCCTTCGTTCAGGTGCAGAATGGCTGCGATCACCGCTGCACCTTCTGCATCATTCCCTATGGCCGGGGCAATTCCCGCTCGGTGCCCATGGGCGCGGTGGTCGATCAGGTGCGCCAGCTCGTCGGCAATGGCTATGGCGAAGTGGTGCTCACCGGCGTGGACCTGACCAGTTTCGGGGCCGATCTGCCGGGCAGCCCGCGCCTCGGGCGGCTTGTCTCCACGCTTCTGCGTGAAGTGCCGGAGCTTGAGCGCCTGCGTCTCTCCTCCATCGATTCCATCGAAGCGGATGACGAGCTGCTGCGCGCGCTGGCGGAAGAGGAGCGGCTGATGCCGCATCTCCACCTTTCGCTTCAGCATGGCGACGACATGATCCTGAAGCGCATGAAGCGCCGCCACCTGCGCGCCGACGCGATCGCATTTTGCGAGCGTGTGCGCACGCTCCGGCCCGACGCCGTGTTCGGCGCAGACATCATCGCCGGTTTCCCGACCGAGACCGACGCCATGTTTGAGAATTCGCTGAAGATCGTCGAGGAATGCGGGCTCACGCATCTCCACGTGTTCCCCTTCAGCCCGCGCGAGGGCACGCCGGCAGCGCGCATGCCGCAGCTCGACCGCGCGCTGGTGAAGGAGCGCGCCGCGCGT
>MRWG01001311.1_pt1 | contig 16669 bp, 15 predicted proteins | sample 1013341 | NCBI WGS metagenome assembly MRWG01 (sample SAMN06117577, study PRJNA244670) | biofilm metagenome | biome: Water; feature: Cathode Biofilm; material: Biofilm; isolation source: microbial consortium enriched at the cathode of a solar microbial fuel cell | place: USA: District of Columbia ... | reverse complement strand
GCCCCTGCTTGCCCAATGGGTCTTAGCGCAGCCGGGTTTCACAACCATGAATCAGGGGGTGAAGTGGCCCGCGCTGAACCTCCGAGGGGGGGGGCGCGGGCGCGAAACTAGCCGAGGCCGGCCCCCGATGCAACGCCTTCCACGCCCCGCCCAGGCGGCCCCGTGCCCGGCCCCGTCCCGGGCATGGCGGCCATCTCCGGCCCGCTTCAAGCGCTTGTGAGGCACCTTGGTCTCGCCCGGAGGTTGGCCGATGCGCCCCGCGGCTGCTACTATCGCGTCTTTCGGGGCCGCCTGCGGCCGCCGGAGCCCAACCCGGGACGCCCCGCGACCGCCGCGGGGCCGGATATCCGGGCCGTTCCGGCCGGCGCGGTGGCCGGAATGGGGGGACTGGATGATCGTAGGCCGCGTCATCGGCTGGTTTTTGCTGTTCTGCGCCCTGGTGCTGCTGGGCTGGGATGCCGTCTCATCCCTCGACAACGGCACCTGGGGGTTCGCCGTGCTGGGCCAGCGCTGGTTCGAGGTCGACCAGGCCCTCGGTAGCTTCACCCTGAATACCCTGCAGGCCGGCATCGAGCGCAACATCTCCGTCGGCCTCTGGGACAACGTCTTCGCGCCGGTGCTGCTGTGGCCGGCGGTGGCGGTCTTCCTCGTGCCGGGCCTCGTCCTCGTGCTGCTGTTCCGGCGCTGGGGCGGCGGGCGCACCCAGCGCCGCTTCAGCGGCAAGCGCTAGCGCTTTTCTGTTTTGCGGCACCAGCCCACTCCCCCTCCCGGCCACCCATAGGATACTGGCGTTGGGTGGCCGGGAGGGGGAGCGGGCCGGAACCGAGCAAGCGAGCGCAGCGAAAACCTAGTTATCGCTCATCTTCAGCGCCGCCAGGAAGGCGGACTGCGGGATCTCCACGTTGCCGATATTGCGCATGCGCTTCTTGCCCGCCTTCTGCTTTTCCAGAAGTTTCCGCTTACGGCTGACATCACCGCCGTAACACTTGGCGGTCACGTCCTTGCGCAGGGCCGAGATGGTCTCGCGGGCGATGACCTTGCCGCCGATGGCCGCCTGGATGGCGATCTTGAACAACTGACGCGGGATCAGGCCCTTCAGGCGCTCGCAGAGCATGCGCCCGCGGTTCTCCGCCTGGCCGCGGTGGACGATGATGGCCAGGGAATCCACCGGCTCCTGGTTCACCAGGATGGAGACCTTCACCAGATCGCTCTCGCGGTATTCCTCGATCTGGTAGTCGAAGCTGGCATAGCCGCGCGAGACCGACTTCAGGCGGTCGTAGAAGTCGAAGACCACCTCGTTCAGCGGCAGGCGATAGACCAGCATGGCGCGCGAGCCGGCATAGGTCAGGTCGATCTGCTCGCCGCGGCGGTCCTCGCAGAGCTTCAGGATCGGCCCCAGGAACTCGTCGGGCACCAGGATGGTGGCCTTGATCCAGGGCTCCTCGATGTGGTCGATCTTCACCACGTCGGGCATGTCGGCCGGGTTGTGCAGCTCGATCATCTGACCCTTGGTCATGTGGATCTTGTAGACCACCGAGGGCGCGGTGGTGACCAGGTCCAGGTCGAACTCGCGCTCCAGACGCTCCTGCACGATCTCCAGGTGCAGCAGGCCCAGGAAGCCGCAGCGGAAGCCGAAGCCCAGTGCCGCGCTGCTTTCCGCCTCGTACTGGAAGGAGGAGTCGTTGAGCGCCAGCTTGGCCAGGGAGTCGCGCAGGTCCTCGTAGTCGGCGGCGTCCACCGGGAAGAGGCCGCAGAACACCACCGGCACCGAGGGCTTGAAGCCGGGCAGCGGCTTTTCCGCCGGACGGCGCTCGTCGGTGACGGTGTCGCCGACGTTGCAGTCGGCCACCGACTTGATGGAGGCGTTGATGAAACCCAGCTCGCCGGGGCCGAGCTCTTTCAGGTTCACCATCTTGGGCGTGAAGGCGCCGACCTTGTCCACCAGGTGGGTGGCGCCGGTGCCCATCATGCGGATCTTCATGCCGGGCGTCAACTTGCCGTCGATGACCCGCACCAGGGCGATGACGCCCAGGTAGCTGTCGTACCAGGAGTCCACCAGCATGGCCTTCAGGGGCGCCGCGGCGTCGCCTTTGGGCGGCGGCAGGCGCTTGACCAGGGCCTCCAGCACCTCGGCCACGCCCTTGCCGGTCTTGGCGGAGATCTCCAGGGCGTCGGAGGCGTCGATGCCGATGACCTCCTCGATCTGCTCCTTCACCCGCTCGGGCTCGGCCGCCGGCAGGTCGACCTTGTTGAGGACCGGGATGATCTCGTGGTCGTTGTCGATGGCCAGGTAGACGTTGGCCAGGGTCTGCGCCTCGACCCCCTGGGAGGCGTCGACCAGCAGCAGCGAGCCCTCGCAGGCCGCCAGCGAGCGGCTGACCTCGTAGGAGAAGTCCACGTGGCCCGGGGTGTCGATAAGGTTCAGCTCGTAGGTCTGGCCGTCCTCAGCGGTGAAGCTGAGGCGCACGGTCTGGGCCTTGATGGTAATGCCGCGCTCGCGCTCCAGCTCCATCGAGTCGAGCACCTGCTCCTTCATCTCGCGGTCGCTGAGGCCGCCGCAGAGCTGGATCAGCCGGTCGGCCAGGGTCGATTTGCCGTGGTCGATATGGGCGATGATCGCGAAATTACGGATATGGGAAAGGTCGGTCATGCTGGCTTTAAGAACTGCCTCGGAAAGAGCTGGCCCGGAACGGCCCCGGACGGCCGCATAAGGTTTCGGCGCGCAGGAAGATAGGGTGCGCCGCCCTGCTAATCAACGCTTCCCGTCACCCCCTGCCGGGCCGCCGCCCGCGGCCGGCCCAGGGAGGTCCAAGCCGGCCATGGCAGGAATTTGTCTCGAAGTCGTCACACACCCGCTGCAAAGCAGCATGTTAGCCCTCGAACGCCAGCAATAGGGGGGAGGACCCAGGTGAAGAGCCACAATATCCTGATCGAGCCGTGGCGCGAGAAGTCGAACTTTACCCAGGAGCGGGGGGAGCGGCTGTTTCGCTGGACGGTAACCTATCGCTACCGAGATGGCAGCTATGGCGAAGGCCGTCCGGCCGAGGGCGCCCAGGGCGGCGTGCGCTTCGGGCAGGGCACGGCCAGGACTCACGCGGAGGCGCGTCAGGCAGCGGAAGACTTTCTTGCCGAGCGCGGTGTCGAGTTGCAATGGCAGCCCCCTGCCGGCTCCACCACGCGAATTCTGACGCCCCGCTCCGGAAACCGCGCTTTCTTCAGCTTTGAGTATCCGGGCATTTTTGTTAATCTACCCGGAGATTTGGGGTGCATTGTCTCGGTTCTTCACTGAATCTCAACGCGGGGCACGGAGAATCGCAGGCCTCAGTACACTGAGGACGAACGATGCGGAGAGGTTTCATGGGTAGTTATTTCACATCCGTGGGTGGCGGACTTCGCCTGGCAGCCTGTATTGCGATTGCAGGCGCTGTGTTCGCGGCGACCACGTCCCCCGCAGCAGCGGCGCGTAACGAGGCCCGCTGGTACCAGCAGAACTACTGCATGGTGAAGGCTTACGAGGCGATGGGTAAGAAGGACTTTGCGACGTACGACAAGAACGCCCGCAAGTCCCGCGCCTACCTGATCCGCCACGGCGTGCCGGAGCACCACATCCGGGAGCTGGAGGCCTTCATCAACAAGACGATTCGCCAGACCAAGGCGAGCAACAAGGCACATCAGGGCCCGCGCATCTGCATGCAGTGGTACAGCACCTGAGGCCATAGCTCCCGATACGGTCGCGGCGGCGCCCAAGCGACAGGTCAATCGCCCGGCAACGCCCCCCGCAAAGGCCACGAGATCAAAATCAGGCCCGGTCCTCAAAGGACCGGGCCTTTTCTTTGCCCTTCTTCTGCTCCGCCGCCCAACCGACTGTTGCATCCTTGCAACTCCAAGTGCGGAAATACCACAGGTAAACGGTTCTTAACCTTTCGTTAACCACAGTCGACCGACCCTGCCCAGTGTCGCCGTATCCCGTTGATGGGCAGGGAAAAATCATTATGGACCGGAGAATCAGCGAAGCCGAGGCACGCGAATATGCCGCGATGACTTGGGCGCTGGCCGCGCGGGCGGAAGCCGCCGGCAATATCAAGCTTGCCAAGGAATTGGTCGAGCGGGCCCGCAAGGCCGACGAGCTTTGGGCCCGCTGCACGGACAGCGAATACCGCCTGGCCCGCTGAACAGCGGAAAAGCCGCCCCAAGCACCCGCAGCAGGCCGCCTCACCGAGGGGCCATCCCAGGGACCGATAAGGGGCCGCAGATGACTTGTATTTGATGGCCGAAAGCCGCCGGCGGCCAGCCGGACCGCTGCACCCCGCCGGCCCCCGCGGTCCGGCTTGTCAGCCCCTGAGGGTGCCGCCCGTGGCCTTGGTGACCTGGGCCACCACCTTCTCCGCCACCGCCTCGATCTCCTGATCCGTCAGCGTCGCCTCGCGCGGCTGCAGCGTGACGGCGATGGCCAGCGACTTCTTGCCCGGCTCCACGCCCTTGCCCTGATAGACGTCGAAGAGCGAGACCCCGGCGATCAGCGCCTTGTCGGCGCCGCGCGCGGCGCGCAGCACCTTCTCCGCCGGCACCTCCTCGTCCACCAGGAAGGCGAAGTCGCGCGATACCGGCTGGAAGGGCGAAAGCTCCAGCAGGGAGCGCTTCTGCTTGCCGGCGCGCGGCAGCGGAACGGCGTCGAGGAAGACCTCGAAGGCCACCGCCGGGCCCTTCAGGTCCAGGGCCTTCAGCACCCGCGGGTGCAGTTCGCCGAACTGGGCCAGCACCTTGGGGCCGAGGCGCAGCACGCCGGAGCGTCCCGGGTGGTACCAGCCCGGCGCATCGCGGGTGACCTGCAGGTTCTCCACCGGCGCCTCGCAGGCGCCCAGCACCGCCTCGGCGTCGCCCTTGGCGTCGAAGACGTCGGCCGCGCGCGCCCCGCCCGCCCAGTGGCGCGGCTGGAACTCGCCGGCGCGCAGGCCGGCGGCCACCGTCTGCTGGCCCTCGGGCGTGTCGTCGACGTACTGCGGGCCGACCTCGAAGAGCGCCAGGTCGCCGTAGCCGCGGTCGGCGTTGCGCACGGCGGCGGTGGCGAGATTGGCCAGCGGCGTCGGCCGCATGACGTCCAGGTCGGCGGAAATCGGGTTGGCCAGGCGCAGGGGCTCGGCGCCGCCGCCGAAGAGCGCCGCCTCCTTGGAGGAGACGAAGGAGAAGGTCACCCCCTCCAGCATGCCGCGCCAGACCAGCGCCGTGCGCGCCGCCGAGACGCGGCGCTGCGCCGGGGTCAGTACCGCGCGCGGCAGGTAGCTGTCGCGCGGCAGCTCGACCTCGGGAATGTCGTCGTAGCCGTGGATGCGCATGACCTCCTCGACCAGGCAGGCCTCGGATTCCACGTCGGGGCGCCAGCTCGGCGGCACCGCGGCGAGGCCGCCGTTTTCCTCAGCGACCCCCGGCTCGACTTGGAAGCCCAGGCGCTCCAGGATCTCGGCCTGGCGCTGCGGGGCGACCTCCATGCCGCCCAGCTCGGCGACGCGGGCCGGGCGCAGGGTGATGCGCCGCGTCTCCGGCGGGATCTCGCCGGTGCTGACCACCTCGCTGGCCTCGCCGCCGCAGAGCTCCAGGATCAGGCGCGTGGCCACGTCCACGCCCCAGATGGCGGATTGCGGATCGAGGCCGCGCTCGAAGCGGAAGCGGGCGTCGGAGTGGATGCCGAGCCGGCGCCCGGTCTGGGCCACCATGTCCGGGTCGAAGAGCGCCACCTCCAGGAAGACGTTGGTGGTGTCCTCCTGGCAGCCGGAATGCTCGCCGCCCATGACGCCGCCGATGCCTTCGGGCCCGTTGTCGTCGTGGATGGCCACCATCTCGGCGTCCAGGGTGTAGGTGTTGCCGTCCAGGGCCAGGATCTCGGCGCCCGGCTGGGCGAAGCGCATGACCACGTCGCCCTTCACCTTGTCGGCGTCGAAGACGTGCAGCGGCCGGCCCAGGTCGTAGGTGACGTAGTTGGTGATGTCGACCAGCGCCGAGATGGGGCGCAGGCCGATGGCGCGCAGGCGGTCCTGCATCCACTTGGGGCTGGGGCCGTTCTTCACGCCACGGAAGTAGCGCCCGGCGACGAAGGGGCAGGCCTCCTGGCGGTCGGCCGGCAGGTCGCGCTGCCACTTGATGGGGCTCTCGAAGGCGCCCGGCTGGCGCGTGGTGTCGAAGGGCTTCAAGGTACCCAGGCCGGCGGCCACCAGGTCGCGGGCGACGCCGCGCACGCCCAGGCAGTCGCCGCGGTTCGGCGTGATGGCGATCTCGATGACCGGATCGTTCAAGCCCGCGACCTCGGCGAAGGGCGCGCCGAGGGGGGCGTCCTCGGGCAGGTCGATGATGCCCTCGTGCTCGTCGGAGAGGCCCATCTCGCGCTCGGAGACCAGCATGCCGTTGGAGGCCTCGCCGCGGATCTTGCCGGCCTTGAGCGTCAGGTCGATGCCCGGCACGTAGCTGCCGACAGGGGCGAAGACGCCCTTCATGCCGGTACGCGCGTTGGGCGCGCCGCAGACCACCTGCACCTCTTCCGTGCCGGTATCGACGATGCAGACCCGCAGGCGGTCGGCGTTGGGGTGCGGACGCGCCTCCTTCACGTAGGCGACAGTGAAGGGCTTCAGGGTCTCGGCGCGGTCCTCCACGCCCTCGACCTCCAGGCCGATCATCGACAGCTTGTCGGTGATCTCCTTCAAGGGGGCTTCGGTCTCCAGGTGGTCTTTCAGCCAGCTCAGCGTGAACTTCATGGCGCTACATCCCCTCCCTACATCCCGCGGACCATGGAGGGGACCTCCAGCGGCACGAAGCCGTAGTGCTTCAGCCAGCGCAGGTCCGACTCGAAGAAGATGCGCAGGTCCGGGAAGCCGTACTTCAGCATGGCGATGCGCTCGATCCCCATGCCGAAGGCGAAGCCCTGGTACTCCTCGGGGTCGATGCCGCAGTTGGCCAGCACCTTGGGGTGGACCATGCCGCAGCCGAGGATCTCCAGCCAGTCCTTGCCCGGGCCGATCTTCAGCTCGCCGCCCTCTCGGCTGCAGCCGATGTCGACCTCGGCGCTGGGCTCGGTGAAGGGGAAGTAGCTGGGCCGGAAGCGCAGCGGCAGGTCGTCGACGCCGAAGAAGGCGCGGCAGAAAGCCGTCAGCGTGCCCTTCAGGTGGCCCATGTGGCTCGCCTTGTCGATCACCAGCCCCTCGACCTGATGGAACATCGGCGAGTGGGTGGCGTCGTGGTCGGCGCGGAAGGTGCGGCCCGGCACGATGATGCGGATCGGCGGCTTCTGCGACAGCATGGTGCGGATCTGCACCGGCGAGGTGTGGGTGCGCAGCACCTTGCGGGTGCCGTCGGCCGCGGGCTGCATGTAGAAGGTGTCCATCTCCTGGCGCGCGGGATGCACCTCCGGGATGTTCAGGGCGGTGAAGTTGTGGAAGTCGTCCTCGATGTGCGGGCCCTCGGCGACCGAGAAGCCCATCTCGCCGAAGATCGCCGTCAGCTCCTCGAAGGTCTGGCTGATCGGGTGGATGCGGCCGGCCTCCGCCGGGCGCGCCGGCAGGGTGACGTCCACCGCCTCCCGGGCCAGGCGCGCCTCCAGGGCGCTTTCCTCCAGGTCGGAACGCCGGGCCTCCAGGGCCTCGGTCACCGCTTCCTTGACCTTGTTCAGCTGCTGGCCGGCTTCCTTGCGCGCGTCGGGCGACAGGCCGCCCAGGCTCTTCAGGCGCTGGGTCACCTCGCCCTTCTTGCCCAGCGCGGCCACGCGCAAAGACTCCAGCGCTTCCAGATCACCGGCCGCGGCCACGCGATCCAGAAGGCTGTTCTGCAGTTCCTCGAGGTTCTCCATTGATCCGCCTCTGCCGCCCCGTCCGGCGCGCCGCTGCTACAGGGCGCGCCTCTTAGCGGACGGGGGTCACTGGTTTACCGGAATGCTCAGGGCCCAAGAACTTACGCTTGGGCGGCCTTCGCCTGCTCCACCAGGGACTTAAAGGCTTCGGGCTCACGCACCGCCAGGTCGGACAACACCTTGCGGTCGAGCTCGATGCCGGCCCGCTTGATGCCGTTCATAAACTGGGAGTAGGTGAGGCCGTGAAGGCGGGCGCCGGCGTTGATGCGCTGGATCCACAGGGAGCGGAAGTTGCGCTTCTTAACGCGGCGGTCGCGATAGGCGTACTGCAGGCCCTTCTCGACCCGCTCGATCGCGACGGTGTAGACGTTCTTGCCGCGGCCACGGTAGCCCTTGGCGCGCTTCATGACTTTCTGGTGACGGGCGTGGGTTGTGACGCCCCGTTTGACTCGTGCCATCTCGCGCCTCCCTTATTTCGCGTAGATCAGGAAGTTGCGCTTGACGACCTTGGCATCGGCGTCGCTGAGGGTGCTCATGGCGCGCGTGCTGCGGATCATCTTCTGAGGGCGGCGGCGCATCATGTGGCGCTTGCCCGAGTGCTTGAACTTCACCTTGCCGGTGGCGGTGAAGCGGAAGCGCTTCTTAGCCCCGGACTTATTCTTCAGCTTGGGCATTTTGCTTCCTTTCTCAACGAAACGAGACTGCAGGAGCGGCTGGGCATGCCCTTTCGCCGGACCGCTCAATATAAGAACGCGGGGTTATAGCCCCCCGGAAGGGGGAATGCAAGGGGCTCACACGCGCCCGGACCCCGCGGAAACCCTGGGGTTTCGGGGCTGTGAAAGCGGAAATGGTTAACGAAGGGCGCCCCAAGACCGCGCCCGGATGCCCTCAGGCGGAAGCGCCGCTTAACGCGGCGCCATGACCATGGTCATCTGGCGGCCTTCGATCTTGGGGAACTGCTCCACCTTGGCCTTCTCTTCCATCTCCTCGCGGACACGGTCGAGCACCTGCTTGCCGAGGTCCTGGTGGACCATCTCGCGGCCGCGGAAGCGCATGGTCACCTTGACCTTGTCGCCTTCGTCGATGAAGCGGTGGATGGCCCGCATCTTCACCTCGTAGTCGTGGGTGTCGATGTTGGGGCGCATCTTGATCTCCTTGACCTCGATAATCTTCTGCTTTTTGCGGGCCTCGTTCTTCTTCTTCTGGGCCTCGTAGCGGAAGCGGCCGTAGTCGAGAATCTTGCAGACCGGCGGATCGGCGTTGGGCGAGACCTCCATGAGGTCCAGCCCCGCGTCCTCGGCGCGGCGCAGCGCATCGGCGACGGAAACGACGCCGACCTGCTCTCCATCCTGGTCGACTAGGCGTACTTGGGGCGACGTGATCATGTCGTTCACACGCGGTCCGTCGCGGGACGGCGTGGCGTCAAAGGGTGGGCGTGCTATCGCTTAAGCTCCTTATTCCCGTTACAGGGGGTCCCATTCAGGCCATTCCCTGGTCCCACCGCCAAAAGCGGCGACCTCCCCATCTCTCCGGCTGGGCGCTTCCGAGCTTGCCCCGGTTCGCGGCCCCCCGAAATCTGATGCATCAATATCCTATTTTATCTACAGCTATTGGCCCCGCGGCGCCTCTGCGCCCGGGACTGCTGCTTCTTCCCTGATCCTAGCCACTGCTTCGCCGAGCGCAAGGACCTCTTGATCCTTGCTGCCCAGCCGGCGCAGGGCGACCTTGCCCTCCTCGGCCTCGCGGCGCCCGACCACGGCGATGACCGGCACCTTGGCCAGCGAGTGCTCACGCACCTTATAGTTGATTTTTTCGTTGCGCAGATCCGTCTCGACGCGCAGGCCCGCCGCGGCGAAGGCCGCCCGCACCTCTTCGGCATAGTCGTTGGCGTCGGAGGTGATGGTCGCCACCACCGCCTGCTGCGGGGCCAACCAGAGCGGGAAGCGCCCGGCGTACTGCTCGATGAGGATGGCCAGGAAGCGCTCGAAGGAGCCGAGGATCGCCCGGTGCAGCATGACCGGGCGGTGTTTCTCGCCGTCCTCGCCGATGTAGTTGGCGCCCAGGCGCTCGGGCAGCACGAAATCGACCTGGAAGGTGCCGCACTGCCAGTCGCGGCCGATGGCGTCGCGCAGCACGAACTCCAGCTTGGGCCCGTAGAAGGCGCCCTCGCCGGGGTTCAGGCTGTACTCCAGGCCGGCCTCCTGGACCGCGTCCTTCAGGGCCTGCTCGGCCTTGTCCCAGGTGGCGTCGTCGCCGGCGCGCACCGCCGGGCGGTCGGAGAACTTCACCACCAGCTCGTCGAAGCCGAAGTCGCGGTAGATCGTGCGCAGCAGGTCGCAGAAGATCACCGTCTCGCTGTTGATCTGGTCGGGCGTGCAGAAAATGTGGGCGTCGTCCTGGGTGAAGGCGCGCACCCGCATCATGCCGTGCAGCGCGCCCGAGGGCTCGTTGCGGTGGCAGGAGCCGAACTCGGCCATGCGCAGCGGCAGGTCGCGGTAGCTGGTGATGCCCTGCTTGAAGATCTGGACGTGGCCCGGGCAGTTCATCGGCTTCACCGCCAGGGAGCGGTCCTCGGACTCGGCGATGAACATGTGCTCGTGGAACTTCTCCCAGTGGCCCGAGGCCTCCCACAGCGAGCGGTCGATGAGCTGCGGCGTCTTCACCTCGACATAGCCGGCCGCCTCCAGGCGCTGGCGCATGTAGCGCTCCACCGTGCGGTAGAGGCTCCAGCCCTTGGGGTGCCAGAAGACCGAGCCGGCGGCCTCCTCCTGCATGTGGAAGAGGTTCATCTCCCGGCCCAGGCGCCGGTGGTCGCGCTTTTCGGCCTCCTCCAGCATGGTGAGGTAGGCCTTGAGCTGCTTTTCCGTCTCCCAGCAGGTGCCGTAGATGCGCTGCAGCTGCTCGTTCTTCGCATCGCCGCGCCAGTAGGCGCCGGAGATCTTGGTCAGCTTGAAGGCATGGCCCAGCTTGCCCGTGGCGGGCAGATGCGGGCCGATGCAGAGGTCCAGCCAGTCGCCCTGGCGGTAGATCGAGATTTCCGCGTCGTCCGCCAGGGTTTCGATGTGCTCGGCCTTGTACTTCTCGCCGATCTCCGCGAAGTGGCGGATCGCCGCGTCGCGGTCCCAGACCTCGCGGATGATCTCCTCGTTGCGGTCGACGATCTCGTGCATGCGCTTCTCGATGACCGCCAGGTCGTCGGGCGTGAAGGGCTCGTCACGGGCGAAATCGTAATAGAAGCCGTTCTCGATGGCCGGGCCGAAGGTCACCTGGGTCCCGGGATAGAGCTCCTGCACCGCCTCGGCCAGCACGTGGGCGCAGTCGTGGCGCAGCAACTCCAGGCTGTCCTCGTGGCCGGCGGTCACGATCTCCACCGCCGCGTCCTGCTCGATGGGGCGCGACAGGTCGCGCAGCGCGCCGTCCACCTTCACGGCCAGGGCCGCCTTGGCGAGGCCGGGCCCGATGGAGGCGGCGATTTCGGCACCGGTGACCGGCCCGTCGTAGCTGCGCGTGCTGCCGTCGGGGAGGGTGATCGAGAGCTTACTTTGCGTCGTGACTGCCATGATAAATCCCGGATTTCCGGGTCCTGTTAGAAAGCGGGGGGACTTTAGAAGGATTACAAGGGCTGTCAAGCAGCGCCCCAAGCCGACGGCCTTCGGGGCAATGACAGCAGGTGAGGCCCCGGGCTCAGGGGATTAACGGGGCCCGGAGCCCATCAAGTTCGGGCAGCCCGCTGGCCGGCCCCGGCGCGCAGGACCTCGCGGTAGATGGCCAGGGTGCGCGCGCACATCTGGTCCTTGGAGAATTCGGCCCGCACCCGGGCGATGGCCTCGTCGTGCAGGCGTGCCCGTGCCTCCGGCGTCAGGGAGAGGGCCTTGCGCAGCGCCTCGGCCAGGGCCTTGGCGTCGCCGGAGGGGAAGAGGAAGCCGGTGCGCCCGGAAATCAGCTGCTCGCGGGCGCCGCCGTGGTCGCTGGCCACCACCGGGCGGCCCATGGCCTGGGCCTCGCCCACCACGCGCCCGAAGCCTTCCGGGTCGGTCGAGGCCGAGACCACCACGTCGGAGAGCATGTAGGCCGCCGGCATGTCGTTGCACTCGTCCATGATCGAGGCGCGGCCGTCCAGGTCGTAGCGGCTGATCAGCGCCTCCAGCTCGCGCCGGTAGCCGGTGCGGCCCTGGTCGGAGCCGACGAAGACACAGCGGTAGTCGATGTCGCGCAGGTGGGTCAGGCCCTCCAGCAGCACCACCTGGCCCTTCCAGCGGCTGAGGCGGCCCGGCATGAGGATCAGCGGCACGCCGTCGGGCAGGCGCCAGCGGGTGGTGAGCTGGATCATGCGCTCGGCCGAGACCCGGTCCGGGTCGAAGCGGGCGATGTCGATGCCGCGGTGGATCACGCGCAGGCGCGCCGGGTCGACGTTGTAGTTCTGGCGCACGTGGTCGGCGATGAACTCCGAGATGGCGATGACCCGCTCGCCCTCGGCCATGACCTGGTTGTAGCGCTTCTTGATGGCGTTGGTGAAGTTGTAGGGCGCGTGGAAGGTGGTGATGAAGTGGGCGCCCGTATGCTGGCAGGCGGCCTTGGCCGACCAGGCCGGGGCGCGCGAGCGCACGTGCACCACATCGACCTTGTAGCTTTCGATGAGGCGTTCCAGGCGCTGGATGTTGCGGTACATGACGACGGGGTTCTTGGAGGCCACCGGCAGCTTCAGGTGCAGGGCGCCGGCGCGCTTCAGGTCGTTCTCCATCGGCCCGCCCTCGGAGGCGACGATGGCGGTGCCGCCCGAGGCGACGATGGCGGCGGCGATTTCCACGGTGCCGCGCTCGGCGCCGCCCGTCACCAGGCTGGGCACGATCTGCAGCACCACCGGGCCGCCGCTGGCCGCGGCCCTTTCGACCTCCGTCACACCGATGTTAACGTCTGGAACGCTCATAGACCTTGCTGTTCCCGCTGCACGAAAGGCTCATGCCACAGAACTGGTTGCCACAGAAACCCTTTATTGTGAGTTAGCATGCCGCAATCCGATGTGCCGGTCGACCCGCCACAAAGTTTAACGCGCGAGGACGGAACCGTCCTGGCCTATTACAGGACCGAGGGGGGAAAAGCCAGAAACGGCGCTCCGGCGGCCCAACCCGGCCTGATCTTCCTGGGCGGCTTCATGTCCGACATGAGCGGCACCAAGGCCCTGGCCCTGGAATCCTACGCCCGGCGCCGGGGCCGTGATTTCCTGCGTTTCGACTACCGCGGTCACGGTCAGTCCTCCGGCCGCTTCGAGGAGGCCACCATCGGCGACTGGCTGGGCGACGCCCTGGCGGTGCTGGACCGGGCGACCGAGGGTCCGCAGATCCTCATCGGCTCCTCCATGGGCGGCTGGATCGCCCTGCTGGCCGCGCGGGCGCGGCCCGAGCGCGTCGCCGGGCTGGTCGGCATCGCCCCGGCGCCCGATTTCACCGAGGACCTGATCTGGGGGCGCGCCACGCCGGAGCAGCGCGCGGCGCTGGAGAGCGTCGGCTACGTCGACAGCCCCTCGGAATACAGCGAGGCGCCCTATCGCATCACCTACCGGCTGATCGAGGAGGGCCGCAACCACCTGCTGCTGAACGCCCCGATCCCCATCACCTGCCCGGTGCGCCTGATCCACGGCATGGCCGACGTCGACGTGCCCTGGCAGACCAGCCTGCGCCTGGCCGAGGCCCTGGAAAGCGCCGATGTGGAGGTCATCCTGGTGAAAGCGGCGGCGCACCGCCTGTCGGAGCCGGAAGACCTGGCCCGCCTGGAACACGCGATCGAGGAAATCTCGACCCCGCGCGGCTAGGCAGGGTTCCCGTCCGGCGCCGGGGCGCTTCCGCCGCCCGCCGCCGGGCTGCCGCCGATCTGCGTCGTCGCATCCTCGGCGATGCGGGCAATCAGATCGTCGCGCTCGTCCTGGCTGCCGGTACCGTCCGCGCCGCGGTGACGCTCCTCGCCGGAAGGAGTGCCCTTGAAGGACGAGCGCACCGCCGCCAGGCGCCGCGCCACGTCGTACCAGAAGGGCGCGCCGAGGCCGATGAGAATGCCGGTCAGCAGCACTTTCAGCAGCCAGCTCAGCCATACCGAAACCTGTCCGGCCGCCCCCTGCGCACGGCAATGCGTATCGGGCGAGGCCTTGCGCTCGGCCTCGTCCTGCAGGATGTAGCAATGCGGGAAGTAGCCGCTGCCGAGCGGCAAGGCCAGTTCGTTGATGAGGGCAATCTGCTGATTCGCCTTGGCAATCGCCTCTTCCGGCGTGCCGCCGGCAGGGACCGCGCCCTCGGTCTGCGGGGATAGCCGCTCGATGACGCTCTCCCGCAGCTTCGTGTCCTGCAGATAGGTCTGCAGCAGGCGCGTGCCGTCGGCATTCATGATCACGGCGAGGGCGATGCCGACGGCGATCGACCACCACTGGGCATTGCGCTTGAAGTCCGCGCCCAGTGCCGAGTTGAGCTCGTCGTACTTGCGCGCGATGGCGTGCAGCTTCGGCTCCAGTTCCGCTTTGGTCTCCTTGACCAGATCCCGCGCCGGCGTGGTCTCCAAGAGACGGCGCAGCACGTGCTCCAGCGACACCTCTCGATAGATGCCCTGCGCCTGCGTCCCGGGGAATTTCTGCTGCGCCTCGGACTCGGCCATCGGTTTCTTGGAGAAGGGGTTCTCCAGGACGGCCCTGATCACGGGCCATTGCTGTTGTGCCGCATCGGGCAGCAGGCCCTTCACGGTGTCGCTGCCCAGCAGTTTCTTCATCAGCGCCACCTGGCCCTTGCGCTTCAGGCCGAAGGTGCGGATCGCGAATTCCATGAAAAGGGTGACCACCGTCGCCAGGGCGGCGAGGGTCAGGGCAAAGGCGAGGAGTGAGTCGAACAGAACCATGGCGCAAGTCCTCCCGGCCGGATCGGCTCGGCAGAGCTGGGGAAGTCCTCCCGCCGATCACACTGCTGCTTGCAGCCGGGCACCATCGTAAGCCAGGGAAAACGCACGCGCTAATTGCTCTAAAGTATTAGCCACTCGCGCGAGCGGGGCATTCCCTTGGCCTAGTCCCCCGCCAGGATGGCCTTCAGGCCGGCGCGGTAGTCGGGGTAGTCCAGGGTGACGCCCAGCTCCTCGTGCAGGCGGCGGTTGGAAACCAGGCGGTTGTCTTCCCAGAAACTGAGGGCCATGGGCGACATCTCGGCCTCTTCCAGGGGGATCAGCGGCGGCGGCTCGACCCCCAGCAGTTCGCAGGCATAGGCGGTAACCTCGGCGGCGGCCGCCGGTGCGTCGTCACAGACGTTGTAGACGCGCCCCGGGTTGGGCCGGGCGATGGAGGCCTGGAGCGTCTTGGCGATGTCGTCCACGTGGATGCGGCTGAAGAGGTGCCCCGGCTTGTCGATGCGCCGGGCGCGCCCGGCGCGCACCTGGTCCAGGGCGCTGCGCCCCGGCCCGTAGATGCCGGCCAGGCGGAAGACGTGGACCGGCAGGCCCTTTTCTTCGTGCAGCGCCAGCCAGGCGGCCTCGGCGGCGATGCGCCTGCGATTGCGTCCCTTGGCGCCGCGCAGTTCCGAGGTCTCGTCCACCTCGGCGCCCTGCCAGTCGCCGTAGACGCCGGTGGTGGAGAGATAGCCGATCCACCTGAGCTCCGGCAGCGCGGCGATGTCGGCCGCGTGGCGGTCCAGCACCGGGTCGCCCTCCCCACCGCCTTCGCCGTCCGGGGCGATGCTGACCAGCAGATGGGTGGTGCCCGCCAGCGCCGCCGGGTCCAGCGGGTGGGTGCGGTCGAAGAGGTAGGCCTCGACCCCCGCCGCACGCAGTTCCGCCGCCTTCTCGGTCGAGCGCGTGGTGCCGGCCGCCGCCCAGCCCGCCTCGGCCCCCTGCGTTTCAAGGAGGCGTCGCGCCAGCGCCCGGGCGCTGAACCCGAAGCCGAAGCAGAACAGCCTGGAAGGCGCGGCGGTCTCGGTCATCTTGGCTCCAGTCTCCCCCGTTTTCCTTAGCCCTGCTTTCTTTGGCCCCGCTTTCTTTAGAGGGGCATCTCTTCTATAGATGGGGCGATCTTTTCGGCGGTCTTATAAGGGGCCGCACCTTAGAGCGGCCGCAAGGCTGATGACCAGCAGGACGTTGGGTCCGCGAGTGATATGAACCTCTACGCAAAGACGGCAAGCCCAGCCCTGGCGGTGGGGCCCCTGGCGGCGGCGCTGATGCTGGGCCTGGCGGGCGCGGCCCGGGCCCAGAGCGACGACCTGGAGCAGGCGGCCCAGTACCGCGCCTGCATGGAGCTGGCCGAGACCGCGCCCGACGAGGCGGTGGAGGCGGCCCAGACCTGGGCCGACCTGGGCGGCAGCGACCCGGCGCGCCACTGCGCCACCGTGGCCCTGATGCGCCTCGGCCACTACGAGGTCGCCGCCGAGGAAATGGAGTCCCTGGCCGCCAGCCTGGAGCCCGCTTACGCCCACCTGCAGATCCCGATCCTGATCCAGGCCGCCCAGGCCTGGCTGGAGGCCGGCAAGGTCGACCGCGCCTATGCCGTGCAGACCACGGCCCTGGCGCGCCAGCCCAACAACATCGAGCTGCTGGTCGACCGCGCCGTCACCGCCGCCAGCGTCGGCAATTTCAGCGCCGCCATCACCGACCTGGACCGCGCCCTGTCCCACGCCCCCAACCGGGCCGACATCCTGGTGCTGCGCGCCAGCGCCTACCGCTACCTGGACCAGCAGGAGGCGGCCCTGGCCGACGTGGAGGCCGCCCTGCAGCTCGACCCCGGCAACGCCGAGGGGCACCTGGAGCGCGGCAACCTGCGCCGCCTGGCCGGCGACGATGCCGGGGCGCGCGAGGACTGGCTGCAGGTCACCCGCCTCGCCC
>MRWG01001310.1_pt1 | contig 16672 bp, 11 predicted proteins | sample 1013341 | NCBI WGS metagenome assembly MRWG01 (sample SAMN06117577, study PRJNA244670) | biofilm metagenome | biome: Water; feature: Cathode Biofilm; material: Biofilm; isolation source: microbial consortium enriched at the cathode of a solar microbial fuel cell | place: USA: District of Columbia ... | reverse complement strand
ACCGGCATAGCGTCCGGTGGAGTGGCCGGGCCACCAGCAGATGCGCACCGAGCGCTTCAGCGAACCGCGATTTTCCCAGAGAACGCGGGCGATTTCGAGCATGCTCGCATCACCGGTTGCGTTGTCGCCCACGCCCACGTCCCAGCTGTCGAGATGGCCGTGCAGGAAGACGTATTTCTCCGGCTCTTCGGTGCCCTTGATGAAGACTTCCGGCAGTTTCGACGTGAACCAGCCCTCTTCCATCTCGGTGAACAGCGTGACGCTGCCGCCCTTTTCCGCGATGGCGACCAGCGCCGCGCCGTCATCCTTGTTGACCGCCGCAGCGGCGATCTTCGGCTTGCGCGGCAGGTCGTCCAGATCCGGCGTGCCCCAGATGCTGGTGCAGATGCCCCAGTGGATGTCGACACCGGGATTGATGCCGATAACGCCGATGGCGCCGATTTCCTCGAACTGGGAAACCAGGCCGGGGCTCGCAAAACCTTCGGAAATCACGATCTTGCCGCGCACGCGATCGGCGAGCTCCTGCGTGGTGTCCACCTTCTGCTCGAACATGTCGGTGATCATCGCGTTGTGATACGCGCCGACATAGACGAGTTCGCCCGTGACGCCATTGCTGGCGTCGACGCTGTATGCCGGCGGCTTGGCGCGGAACGTCTTGCCGTCAGCCTCGACGCGGGCCTGACCGGGCAGGCTGAGATAGAGGCTCGGCTCATGAACCGTGACCTCGACACCGTGCCTGCGCAGCCGTGAGACAATTTCGTCCATGCCGCGGTTCACATCGGTGGGGTGCTCGCGCTTGAAAGTCGCAAAGCTCTCGACCAGCCCCCAGGGTTCGTCAAGCGAGACGGAATCGAGAATTTGTTTTTCGAGATTGTTCATGCGCGAAGCTCCCATTTGTTTCATTCAACGAAACAACGTTTCGTAATGAAGAAAAGCTAGCAGAGCGTTTGCGTGGCTGCAAGCGCTGGCCCAAGCATTGGGAAGCCAGGCAAACGAAAACAGCCCGCGGAAGCGGGCTGCGCATTTTGTGATTCTATTGTGCTCTTTTATCGCGCTCTGGGGGCTGGGCTCAGCCGGCGGAGCGGGCTTCGCTCCCGGCTTCTTCCTTGTCTGAACGGTGCAGCGACAGGCGCTGCGAAATTTCACCGGCTGCTGTCAGAACGGCCTGCATGTAAGCCTCGCGGCGCTCTTCATCGAAGCGCACGACTGCGCCGGCAACGGAAATCGCTGCAATAACGTTGCCATCGGCCGCAATGATGGGGGCCGCAACGGAGAAGGCGCCTTCATCGAGATCGTTAATCGCGACATTGCATCCGTTCGCGCGAATGCGTTCCAGCGCTTGCCGGAGCTTTTCACGGTCGGTGATCGTGTAGGGGGTAAAGGCTTCCAGCGGGCTGGCGAGCACCTGGTCGATGATGCTCTTCTCGCTGAATGCGAGAATGCAGAGCGAACCGCCGCCAGCGTGAAGCGGGCCGTTGCGTCCCGCCTGCGCGAAAAGGCGAATTGAATGCAGGCCCTCGCGCGTCGCAACAACGAGCGAGCGCAATCCGTCGCGCACGACGAGATTCACGTTCTCGGAGGTCCGGTCGCGCAGCGCATCCATCACCGGCCGCGCAGCAGACAGAAGGCTGCCTTCGCGGCCAACACGTTCCCCCAGCACGCCAACCCGATAGCCGAGCGAGTAGACGGCGCGCTCCGGATCCCGGAACACGAAGCCGCGCTCTTCGAGCGTATGCAGCAGGCGGAAGACAATGGACTTCGTCAGGCCAAGCGATTTTGCGAGCGCTGTGACCCCCTGATCCGGCTGGTCGGCGAGTGCTTCAAGGACAAGCAATGCGCGGTCGACAGCAGCGATCCTGTAGTCCTTGGGGGCTGTCTCGTTCATGGCTGCGCTCCTGTTTCTCGCATTATCGTTGTCTGCTGCACGGTTGCAATATTGCAGATTTGTGATTTACTCAACGGAAATAAGAAACAATGTTTCACACAATAAAACAATGAGGGGCGATGAAATGCGTGTTGCTTATGTCGTACCGGGGCCGATGTCCAAGGGGCCGATGGGGCTGAAGGAGATGAAGCGGCGCGAAGCGCTGCTGAATGCGTGGGCATTCACCGGCACCGAAGTGTCGGTCATTGATGTTGTGGACGGACCAGCATCAATCGAATCCGCTTATGAAGAGGCGCTGTGCATTCCTGCCACGATCGACGTGATCATGCGTTGCGAGCGCGAAGGATTTGATGCCGCGATTATCGGCTGTTTTGGCGATCCGGGCCTGGAGGCCGCGCGTGAACTGACGACCATGCCGGTTGTTGGCCCATGCGAAAGTTCGCTGCTTCTGGCTGCCAGCCTGGGGCACAAGCTCTCCGTGCTGACCATCTTCGAAAGCATGGTTGCCGGGCAGGAGCTGCTTGCCTACCGGGCGGGTGTCCTTGAAAAGCTCGCTTCCGTGCGGGCCACGGGCATTCCCGTTCTGGAGCTGATGAAAAACCCGGATCAGACGCGCGAGAAGCTGATCGAGACGGCAACGCTTTGCGTGAAGCAGGACCGTGCCGACGCTCTGTTGTTCGGCTGCATGACGATGTCGTTTCTGGATCTTGCGGACGAGGTTTCCGCCGCCGTGGGCGCGCCGGCCATCAATGCCGGCAAGGCCGCGCTAAAGCACGCGGAAACGCTGGTTTCCATGGGGCTCTCCCACTCCAAGACAGCCTATCCCATGCCCGCCAAAATGCGGGCCGGCCAGTCCTTCGAGGCGCTGCGGGTGGCCTGAGCCTGCGCGCCGACAAGACAACGACAAAAATCTTCAGAGGAGAAGCAGGATGATACCAATGCGCAGAGCGGTTGTCTCGACCGCGTTTCTCGCCCTTTTTGCCGGGACGCCGGCATTTGCCGGCGATCAGATCAGAACCATCGACCTGTTCACCCGCCCGCAGGCGGCCCAGCCACAGGAATTCCAGTCGATCCAGCTCATTGCGCAGGAGTGGCGCAAGCTCGGTCTCGATGTGAATGTGCGGGTCATGCCCTGGGAGCAGATGTCGGACGTCGTCTGGTATCAGCGCGACAACTGGGACGCCACGGCCTGGCAGATGGTCGGTCGACCCGAGCGCTCGGACCCCGATGAGATCGTCTTTAACCTGTTCCATTCGACCACGGCGGACAAGGGTTACAATTTCATCGGTTACCTGAACCCGGAATACGACACGGTCGTTGAAGCCGAGCGGGTCGAGATCGACGAAGCCAAGCGCAAGGAGCTGATCGACAAGGCGCAGGAGATCCTCGCCGCCGACCAGCCCAACATGATGCTTGTTCATCCCAAACAGACATTCGCGTTCGACAAGACGGTCTGGGACCCGGCCTCGGTTGTCGAGCAGAGCGGCATTGGCATTCGCAACACGTGGACGTTCATGTCGCTGACGCCGGTTGGCGAACAGAAGGACATCATCCTCAACTCCGGCGACAATGTGCAGGCGATCAACCCGCTCTACATCTCCGGCGGCGTGGACAGCTGGGTGTTCGAACTGGTCTATGACCGGCTCGTGCGTGTCGGTCCCGATGGCCTGCCCAAGGCCTGGGCGGCCGAAAGCTATGAGTGGAAAGACGACAAGACCATCGCGGTGACGCTGCGCGAGGGCATGAAGTGGCATGACGGCGAGCCTGTGACGCCGGAAGACGTCAAATTCTCCTTCGAGACGGCCGTCAGCGGTGAAGCGCCGATGTATGCGCCATTCGCCACCAATATCGAGAATATCGCGATTGACGGTTCCACGATCACCTTCACGCTCAAGCAGCCGGCGGCGTCGTTCGTCACGTCGAGCCTGGCGAAGATCAATCTCATTCCCAAACATGTCTGGGAGCCGATCATCGCCGATCTGAAGACGAAGGAAGAGAACGCGGAAAGCTATCAGGAAGAGACACCCATCGGTTCCGGGCCGTTCAGGTTCGAGCGCTGGCTCACCAATGAGGAAATCGTCCTTTCCGCCAACAAGGATCACTTCAACGCACCGAAGGCCGAGCGCTGGATTCTGCGCATCGTGCCGAATGTTGAAGCGGCGTTGGGCATGCTGCGCTCCGGCGAGATCAACTTCCTCGCCGAATTCTCCGGTGATCCGCAGGTGCTGTTGCAGGCAGCCGAGCAGGATGGCGATCTGGAAACCGTTTCGACCGTCGAGATGGGCTTCCGTTATGTCGCGTTCAACAACCGCCGTCCGCCCTTCGATGATCCGGCATTCCGCCGCGCGCTTTCTTCGGCCGTGGACCGTCGCCTGATCGTCAAGGCTGCCTATCGCGGTTACGCCGAGCCTTCCAACTCCGTTGTCTCTCCCGCGCTGGGCTTCTGGCACAATGAAGCGGTGGTCGAAGGCTTCGAGGCTGGCCACGATGTGGCGGTGAAGATCCTTGAGGATGCCGGCTACACGCTCGAGGGTGACCGCCTGCATTATCCCGGCGACCAGAAAGAAACGCTGGCCGAATAACGCCCTGACAGGCGCACTGTCACGGTGCGCCTGTCTCCTCCCGACGCGCCACGCTGCCGCGCCCTGCGGTGACGCGGCCAGAATTTTCGCGCCGAGACAAGGGAAGCCTGTTCATGTCCCATTTGAAGGCGATGGCCAGCAGAGCGCTGCAACTCGCTCTCGTCCTCTGGGCGGTCGTCACGATCCTGTTCCTCATGTTCCGCCTGATGCCGGGCAATCCGATGGCGGCTTATATCGACCCCACCTTCACTGTGGAACAGCAGGAAGCGCTGATGGCGCAGTTCGGCCTCGACAAGCCATTGTGGGAGCAATACCTCATCTATCTCGGCAATCTTCTGCAGGGTGAGCTGGGCCAGAGCTTTCGCTATCGCGAGCCCGTGGCCGAGCGGCTGATGACGCTCCTGCCCAACACGCTCATTCTCACATTCTCTTCGCTCATCGTGGCCTACACGTTCGGCATTCTTGCCGGCGCTTATCTTGCCTGGCGGCGCGGAAGCGTCGTGGAGAACACGGCAATTCCACTGGTTCTGACGACGCGCGCCATGCCTGAATTCTGGCTCGGGATGGTGCTGCTTGCCGTGTTTTCCTTCTGGCTCGGCTGGTTTCCAGCCGGCGGCACACGGCCGGCCGGCGCCAGCTATGACAGCTTGTGGGCGCTTTACACCTCGCGGGAGTTCCTGAGCTATCTGGCGCTCCCGGCCCTGACACTGGCGATTTACAGTCAGGGACTGCCGCTTCTTCTGATGCGCTCGAACATGCTGGATGTGATGAAGGAAGACTTTGTCACCATGGCCCGCATCAAGGGACTGTCCAACTGGTCGGTCGTGGTGCGCCATGCCGCGCGCAACGCGCTGTTGCCGGTCATGACATCCTTCGCCATCGCCGTCGGCTACCAGCTTCAGGGAAATGTGGTCGTTGAATCCGTTTTCTCCTGGCCGGGGCTTGGACGCGAACTCGTCAATGCCGTCTCGGCATCCGACTATCCGCTGGCGCAGGGCGCGTTCCTAATGATCGCCGTGGTGGTCATCCTGATGAACCTCATCGCGGACCTTCTTTATTCCCTGCTCGACCCGAGGATCAGCCATGCTTGATACCACGCTTCCCAGGCCGGGTTTCGTCGCGCGCTTCTTTCGCAGCCTGCGTCTGCCTTTGAACGACCCCTTCGCCGTTGCCGGCCTCGCCATCTATGCGATCTTCATCCTGACCGCGATCTTCGCCGACGCCATTGCGCCATACGATCCGACAGAGATACTCTACACGCCCGATTACGATCTGGCCGCCGATCTGCGTCCGGGTGAAGACGGCTTCATTCTGGGCACCACCAGCCTTGGCCGGGATATCTTCTCGCAGATTGTTTACGGCACGCGTTCCGCGCTGCTTATCGGACTGACAGCGGCCTTCATGGTGGCGCTGATCGGATCGATCGTCGGGCTGGTTTCCGGCTATTTCGGCGGCTGGGTGGACGCGCTTTTGATGCGGCTGGCAGATGTGGCGTTCGGCATACCCTTCCTGCCCTTCGTCATCGTGCTTGCCGCCTTCCTTGAACCGTCGATCTGGAACGTCGTCATCGCCATGGCGCTCGTTCTGTGGCGCGACACGGGGCGGGTCATCCGTAGCCAGGTCCTGACGTTGCGGTCCCGCAGCTATGTGGATGCGGCACGGGTTTCCGGTTCGTCGGATTTCAAGATCATTCTGCGGCACATCGCGCCGAACATCCTCCCGCTTTCCTTCCTTTACGGGTCCATCGCCATCGGCTGGGCCATTCTGACGGAGGCGTCGATTTCGTTTCTCGGCTTTGGCGATCCCCAGTCGATCAGCTGGGGCTACATGCTGCAGGACGCCTTCGCCAGCCAGGCGCTCGCGAAGCAGGCCTACTACTGGTTCGTGCCTCCCGGCGTCTGCATCATCCTCGTCGTGTCTGCGGGCTTCTTCATTACCCGTGGCTATGAAAACCTCCTGTTTCCGAAGCTTGGCCGATGACTGAAACACTGCTTTCCGTTCGTGATCTCAAGGTCAGCTATCAGGTTGGCAAGGGTTCAATCGATGCCGTGGATGGCGCGAGTTTCGACGTGCCGCGTGGCTCCATTGTCGGTCTCGTTGGCGAGTCCGGCTGCGGCAAAACCACCGTCGCCAGAGCGCTGACAAGGGTGATCGCCGACAATGCGAGCATTACCGGCGGTCAGATCCTGTTCGACGGACAGGATATTGCGGCGCTGCCCGAACGCGAGATGAATGCGCTGCGCTGGCGCGACATCGCGTTCATTCCGCAAAGCGCGATGAACTCGCTCGATCCCGTCTACACGGTCGAATATCAGCTCAATGAGGTGCTGCGGCGACGCGGTGGGCTGGGGCGCAGGCAAGCGCGGGCGCGATGCGAAGAACTGTTCGAGATGGTTGGCATCGAGGCCGGCAGGCTTGGCGACTATCCGCATCAGTTTTCCGGCGGCATGCGCCAGCGCGTGGCCATCGCTCTGGCCCTTGCGCTCAATCCCAAGCTGGTGATTGCCGATGAGCCGGTGACGGCGCTCGATGTGATCGTTCAGCGGCAGATCCTCGACCAGCTGCGCGAACTGCAATCGATGCTGGGCATTTCGGTGATCCTCGTCACGCATGACATCTCGGTCGTCGCCTATGTCTGCGACCGGACGGTGGTGATGTATGCCGGGCGCATTGCCGAAGCCGGCCCGATGGACGCCGTTCTGATGGAGCCGTCGCATCCCTACACAATGGGACTGCGCAATGCGTTTCCCGATCTGAAAGGGGCGGCAAGCGGTGTGCTGACGCCCATTGAGGGCGCGCCGCCCAATCTCGCCTTTCCGCCACCGGGATGCCGCTTTGCGCCCCGCTGCCCGTTCGCAGTGGAGACCTGCACCACGCATCAGCCGGCGCTCGGCATGGTCGCGCCTGACCATCGGGTCAGCTGCCACCGGGCCGATGAAGCCGTCAAGCTGCGGCAGGAGGCGGCCCGCACCGAAACATGGCTCGCAGACGCATGAGGTTGGCTGTGTCGAAACCACCCAAACCGCTGGTCTCCGTCAAGGATGCCCAGCTCCATTACCGGGTCGGCAGCGCCTTTTCGGCGATGCGTGGCCACTCCTCCGTCGTCAAGGCGGTGGATGGTGTCACATTCGAGATCCAGAAGGGCGAGAGTGTCGGCCTTCTGGGAGAGTCCGGCTGCGGCAAGACCTCCATGGGGCGGCTGCTTCTCAAGCTTGAAGAGGCGACCGGTGGCGAGATCGAGTTCGCCGGCGATGCGCTTTCCGGTCTGAAGGGACCGGCGCTCAAGCGCTATCGCGCCAAGGCGCAGCTCATCTTCCAGAACCCGTTCGAAGCGGTGAACCCGCGCTTCACGATCCGTGCCACACTGGCCGAACCGCTGGAGAATGCCGGCATTCCGGCAGCCGAACGTGAAGGGCGCATCATCGAAGCGTTGGAACTCGTGCGCCTGCCACAGCCACAGCAATATCTTGACCGGTATCCGCACCAATTATCGGGCGGCCAGTTGCAGCGCGTGGTGATGGCGCGGGCGCTCATCCTGCAACCGGACTTCGTGGTTGCGGATGAACCGGTTTCGATGCTCGACGTGTCGGTGCGTGCAGGCGTTCTGAACGTGTTTCGCGATGTGCGCGACCGGCTGAACCTGACTGCGATCTACATCAGTCACGACCTGGCCCTTGTGCGGTATGTCTGCGAGCGGACCATCGTCATGTATCTGGGCCGCATCATGGAAGATGGACCGACCGAGGACATCGTCCACGAGCCGCTGCACCCATACACCAAGGCGCTGGTGGCGGCCGTTCCGGTGCCGCATCCCGACCAGAGCCATGATCCGCTTCCCATTGGCCGTGGCGCGCCTGATCCACGCAATCCGCCTTCGGGTTGCGTGTTCCGAGACCGTTGCCCGCTCGCTTTCGACCGTTGCGCCAAAGAAGCGCCGGCGCTGCGTCCGGCGGGCAGCCGCAAGGTCGCCTGCCATCTTTTCTGAACGGTTACCGCCAGGACTGGACGAAACAATGCTTGCAGCTTTCTACACGCGCACAGGGCCGGCCCGGGAGGTGCTTGAACTGGGCGAACAGGCAACGCCTGTTCCCGCCAAGGGCGAGGTGCTGGTGCGGGTGCGTGCATCGGGCATCAATCCCGCCGACGTGAAACGCCGGGCTGGCTGGCACGGCATGGCGATGGAACACGCATTGGCGATCCCGCACACGGATGGCGCAGGCGAAATCGCCGATGTGGGGGCAGGTGTGGACCGCACGCGCGTCGGCGAGCGTGTCTGGCTCTGGAACGCGCAGGGCGGCTACGGAACCGCAGGCCGAGCATTCGGAACGGCTGCGGAATATGTGGCGATCCCTGCCGATCAGGCGGCGCCGCTTCCCAAAGGCTTGAGCTTTGAGGACGGAGCCTGTCTCGGCGTGCCGGCGATGACGGCTTATCGCGCGGTCTTCGCAGATGGGCCGGTGGAGGGTCAGACGATACTGGTCAATGGCGCTGCGGGTGCGGTTGGTCATTTTGCGGTGCAGCTTGCCAGGGCCGGCGGTGCGTGCGTCATCGGGACCGTGAGCAGTGACAGGGCGGCGAGCCATGCCCGGAGAGCCGGCGCAAGCGAGATCATCGACCGCAAGCGCGAGGATGTTGTCGCGCGCGTTTTGGACATAACGGAGGGCGAGGGGGTCGACCGCATCATCGAGGTGGACTTTGCCGCGAACCGGCTGAGCGACATCGCCATTCTGAAAGCCAACGGGACCATTGCTTCCTATTCCTGCAGCAGCGATCCCGAGCCCGTTCTCCCCTATTACGCCTTCGCCAACAAAGGCGCGAACCTGCGCTTCATTCAGGGCTTCAATATTCCGTCTGCTTCCCGGCGTGCCGGAGAGGCGATGCTGACCCGTCTTGCCGAGGAGGCGCGTCTGCACGTTGCCATCGGCGCTACCTATCCCCTCCGCGAGATCGCGGATGCCCATGAGCATGTCGAGCGCGGAAGCCTCGGCAATATCGTTGTCAGCGTGTGACGAAGCGACGTCGCACCGGCCATTGATAAGGAAAGCAAATGCTTCAATCCTCGCCATCCACCCCACCGCCCGAATGCGACACGCCGGTCTGCGACCCGGTTTCGCTGGAGATCATTCGCGGCGCAATCGCTGCAGCGCAGGCCGAGATGGAAGCGCTTCTGGAGCGCACCGCGATTTCCGCGTTTATTCGCGAGAAGAAGGACTTTTACACCGCGCTGTTCGATGCAGACGGCGTGATGGCCGTTGGTTCGATGGTGCCGATCTTCGGCGACATGACCGGTCCGGTTTTCGAAAAATTTCCCGCCGACACGATGCAGCCGGGCGACCTCTACTGGTACAATGACTGCTACGGTTCGCGCGGTGCGGTTTCGCACTCAAACGATCAGGTTCTGCTCGCACCGGTGTTCCGCAATGGCCGACGCTGCGCCTTCGTGATGAGCTGGGCGCATTTTGCCGATATCGGCGGCATCCGCCCGGGCTCGATCAGCCCGGATGCGACCGAGATCTTTCAGGAAGGCATCATTGTTCCCGTTACGAAGCTGATCGATGCGGGGCAGACCAACGAGGCCGCGCTGTCGATCTTCCATCGCAATTCGCGTTTTCCCGAACAGAGCAATGGCGACATGCGCGCCCTGATGGCGTCCGTCGATCTTGGTGTTCGGCGTGTCGGTGAAATCATCGACCGGTTCGGCGCTGATGTGGTTGCCGATGCATTCGACCAGCTGCTTGCCCGCACACGTCGTCTGGTGCGCACGAAACTGGCCGAGACCTTCGATTACGGAACGCATAGTTTCACCGATGCCATCGATGGCGACGGGCACGGAAACGGGCCGTTCAAGATCCGTTTTTCGCTCTCGCGCGAGAAGGGCAGCGACGGGGAAGACCGTTTCACCTTCGATGCAACCGAGACAGACGATCAGGCTCCCGGCCCGGTCAATTATCTCATGAATGAGGGTGTGCCGGGCATGGCGCTCGGCCTCTATTATCTGGGTGGCGACCCGGCGCAGGTCTGCAATGCGGGTGGCCCGAATGCCATTGATGCGGTCAAGCTGCGCGAAGGTTCGCTGCTTGCGCCGCGTTTCCCCGCACCTCTTGGCATGCGCGGACTGACGGCGATGCGCGTCATCTCCGCCATGAGCGGGCTGGTGAATGTTGCGAAAGGCGAAGCGCCGGCTGCCAATTCAGCCTATGTGATCAGCATCATGCGCGGCAATTTCCGCAATGAAGCGGGCGAGCTGGAGCGTTTTCTTCTGGCAGACGGGATTGGCGTCGGATACGGCGCGCGCCCCGATGCCGATGGCATCGATGCGGTCTATTTCGTTGCGCAGGAAAACTATCCGGTCGAATTCCTCGAACTCGGTTATCCGGTGCGGTTGCGCACCTATGGCATCGCGCAGGACTCTGGCGGCGCAGGACGCCACCGCGGTGGTTGCGGCATCGTGCGCGAATACGAGGTGATGGCCGAGGACGCGGTGCTGGCGGTTCGTATCGACAGTGTGAAGAACCCTCCCTGGGGCATCGATGGGGGTCAGGGTGGCGGTTCCGGCCGGGCCATCGTCAATCCGGGAACCGACCAGGAGCAGGTTCTGGCGCCGCTTTCGGACGGCAACAGGCTGGTGCGCGGCGACATTCTGCGCATCGAGACCGGCGGCGGCGGCGGCCATGGCCATCCCTTCGACCGTCCGGTCGGCAAGGTGATCGAGGATGTTCTGGGCGGGTTCGTCAGCCCTGAAGCAGCCAGAAGCCTTTATGGCGTGGTGATGGAAGGCAACCGGGTGGACGCCGATGCCACCGTTGCCGCCCGCGCCGAACGTCCCGCCCACCGTCGTTTCCATCGTCAGGAGTATGTCGATGTCCTCAGCTGAATCTTCCCTCGCCATCGCTGTCGATATTGGTGGCACCTTTACAGACATCTCCCTTCTCGACCGGTCGAGCGGAAAAGTGTGGCGGGCCAAGACGCCCAGCGTGCCGCAGGATCCTTCCGAGGCCTTTCTGACCGGCATAAGACTGGCGCTCGCGGATGCGGGCGCGGAGGCGAGCGAACTTGCCCGCGTGCTGCATGGCACGACCGTCGCCACCAACATGATACTTGAGGGCAAGGGCGCGCGTACGGCGCTTGTCACCACACGGGGCTTTCGTCACGTGCTCGCCATCGGCCGGCAGGACATCCCGCGCAAGGCCAATCTTTACAACTGGGTGAAGCCCGAGCGCCCCGTTCCCGCATCGCGGATCGTCGAGGTGGATGAACGGCTTGCGGCAGGCGGCGCGGTTCTGGAAACGCTTGACGAAGACAGTGTCAGGCAGGCGGCGAGCGCCATTCGCGCCATGAATGTGGAAGCCGTTGGTGTCTGCCTCATGCATGCGTTCGCCAATCCGGCGCATGAAAGGCGGGTCGCCGAAATTCTGCGGGAGGAGCTGCCGGACAATGCGGTGACGATCTCGACCGATGTGCTGCCCGTGGTGCGTGAGTATGAGCGTTCGCTCACCACTGCGCTGAATGCTGCGGTGATGCCGGGGGTCACAAGCTATGTGGGCCGGCTGGAACGCCGGCTCGAAGATGAAAAGGTCGCCGCCCCGCTGCTTCTGATGAAGTCGAATGGCGGAGTGGCCGGTGCGGCGGCAATCCGCGAAGCGCCAGCGCTTACGGCGTTGTCGGGGCCAGCGGCCGGGGTGGTCGGTGCACGCGCGATTGCCGCCGCATGTGGCATTCGCGATCTGATCACCGTCGATATCGGCGGAACCAGCGCCGACATTTGCCTGATCAAGGATGGCCGGATCGATCTCACGCAGCATGGCAAGGTCGGCGACTGGCCGCTGCCGCTGCCGATGGTGGACATGGTGACGATTGGTGCCGGCGGCGGATCGATTGCTGCCGTCGAGGACGCGACCCTGACCGTGGGGCCGCGCAGCGCCGGCGCAAGGCCGGGGCCAGCGGCCTATGGCCATGGCGGGCAGGATGCGACCGTCACCGATGCACATGTGGTGCTTGGTCATCTGCCTGAGAAGCTCCTGGGCGGGCGCATGGGCCTTGATGTCGAGGCCGCGCGCGAGGTGGTGCGAAAAGAGGTCGCCGAACCGCTGGGCCTGTCGCTCGAGGCCGCAGCGCGCGGCGTTCTCCAGATTGTCGACAACCACATGGTTGGCGCTGTTCGTGTGGTGTCCGTCGAGCGCGGGCACGATCCGCGTCACTTCACACTGGTGCCCTTCGGCGGGGCCGGCCCGCTGCATGGCTGCGCCCTTGCGGAGCTGTTGGGCATTTCGCGCGTGATGATCCCGCCCGCGCCGGGTGTGCTTTGTGCCGACGGGCTGCTTGCAGCCGATCTCAAGGCCGAGTTCAGCCGGACCCTGCCAAAAGCCGGGGCGATTGATGTCGTGACCGCGAAAGGCATTTTCGGGGAGCTTGAACAGCAGGCCGATGCGTGGCTGACGGTGGAGGGCGTTCCCGAAGACAAGCGGCAGACGGATCGCGTGGCGCTGTTGCGGTATTACGGGCAGGGTGGCGAAATAGCGATCCCCTGGGCGGAAACGCGCGAAGCCGTGGAAGAGGCTTTCACCGCCGAACACAAGGCGCTTTACGGCTTTGCGCTTGATGCGCCCATCGAACTGGTCACGCTGCGGGTTGAGGCCACGGGCCTGACGTCGGAACCGCCGCGTGACGGGCTTCAACCGGGTGGTTCCCTTGAAGCCTACGATCATGCGCCGGTGCAGTTTGCCGATGGAACCCGTGACGTTCCGCTGGTCGACCGCAACACAATCGGGGCCGGGACACGCTTCGATGGACCGGTTATCCTCACGCAGCTCGACACGACGATTCTCGTGCCGCCGGGCTGGACGGGCGAGGCGCATGCGGTTGGAGCGATCATCCTCACACGACAGGAAGGAACGGCTGCATGAGTGCTTCTGACGACGAATTGCAGAAAGTCTTCGAGCATGTGGACGCCAACAGCGAGGCGTTTATCGCGCGGGTGATGGACTATGTGAGCCATCCGAGCATCAGCGCTCACGACATTGGCATTCGCGAGGTCGCCGATCTGCTCGTCGACATGCTGAAAGGGCTCGGCATGGAGGCGGAAACGGTTGCGACAAAGAACCATCCGATGGTTCTTGCCAGGCGCGATGTCTCACCCGACAAGCCGACCATCCTGCTCTACGGTCACTATGACGTTCAGCCGCCGGACCCGCTGGAGCTATGGGACAGCCCGCCCTTCGAGCCGACCATCCGCAACGGAAGGATCTATGCGCGGGGCATTGGCGACAACAAGGGCCAGCACTTCGCCCAGATTCTCGCCATCGAGTCCCATCTGGCCGTTCATGGCGATCTTCCGTGCAACATCATCTTTCTATTGGAAGGCGAGGAGGAGATTGGCAGTCCGCACATTGCCGACTTTGTGCGCGAACATGCGGATCGCCTGCAGGCCGATCTTGTGGTGACCTCGGACGGGCCGCTGCATGAGACGGGGTTGCCTGTGGTCACGTTTGGCGTGCGTGGTGTGGCGGGGTTTGAACTGCGGGCCAAAACAGCCGGGCGCGATGTTCACTCCGGCAATTTCGGCGGTGTCGTGCCGAACGCCGCCTGGAAACTGGTCCATCTCCTTTCGACGATGAAGAACGCCGCAGGCGAGATCACCATCGAAGGGCTGACGGAACCGGTGATCCCGGCGACGAACTCGGAGCGGGAGGCGATCTCGAAAATTCCGCTCGACGTGGAGGAGGTCAAGGCCGAACTCGGACTGGCCGAACTGGATGGTCCGCTGGAGCGGGGCTATTTCGACCGCCTGATGTTCCACCCGACCCTGACGATCAACGGCTTTCACAGCGGCTATGACGGACCGGGAATGAAGACGGTTCTGCCCTGCGAGGCATTCGTGAAATGCGATATCAGGCTGGTTGAGCCGCTGACGCCGGACTATGTTTTCGAGAAGGTGGCCGCGCATGTGGAGCGTCACGCGCCGGATGTCGAATTCATACCGCTGAACGGCATGCTTCCTTCCAAGACGCCGATGGACTCGCCCTATGCGGAGGCGATCAGCAAGGCCGTGAAGGCTGCGCGCGGCGTGGAGCCGCTGCTCTATCCGACGGTTGGCGGCAGCCTGCCGGATTATGTCTTCACGAAGATCCTGAAGAAGCCGGCTTTCGTGGTGCCCTATGCGAATGCCGACGAAGCCAATCATGCGCCCAACGAAAACCTCGAGGTTGAGCGCTTCATTGATGGGATCAAGACGGGTGCTGCGCTGCTGACCGAGATCGGCCGCATGCGCTAGCTGTCAGTGTTGCTTGAATGAAGGGCGCACCGTGCCTTGAAGCCGGTGCGCCCTTTTTCATGCGATGAGACCGCGCTTACATGAAATCACGGGGAATGGATTTCTCGTAGGTCTTCGAGAACAGCGGCTGGCCGTTCTCGAAAGCGCTCACGCGTGCGCTGACAAGCCATTGATCGCGCGTGCAGGAGAGTGTCGACGTGATCTTCGTGACGGCTTCCCAGCCCGGCCGCGACTGGATCGTGGTCCATTTGATGTCGGCGCGCATGGATTGCGGATCGTCAGGCGAGATGGACCAGTCCTCGTCGCGGATTTCCTGCATCTGAAGCCCGTGGGCCGGATGCACTTCCGCGCCGGTGTCTTCCTGCAGCCGGTAGTGCGTGACGCCGGCAATCAGATCCCTGACCACTTCGCGCCTGCTCTGTGCCGGGGAGGGCATGTCGTATTTTGGCAGGGGATCGGGGTTGGCCGGTTCGGGCAGGGTGATGCGCTCATGCGCGCCGAGAAGGGGCATGGAAAGACGCAGGCTGCCCGTGTCGATCGTCAGGCCCGGCGCATCCGGCGAAGGCAGGATGAGCGGCCAGTACGATGTCGAGAGTGCAATCTTGATCCGGTGGCCGGGGCCAAAGCGATAGCCCATATTGTCGAGCTGCATGCGGATGCGGGTGGACTCGTCATGCGGCATGGCTTCCGGCGTGGCATTGCCATTGCGGTGGGCAAGATTGAGAACGCCGTAGCACACACGGGTTTCCGTGCCATCGGGATGCACGTCGATGATCCGCGCGGCGAGGTTCTCCCAGTCGGCGCTGCAGCGCACGTCCAGAACGAGCTCCGGCATGCCGAGATAGACGGTTTCTTCCTCAAGCGGCGCAGTCTCGAAGCACAGCGAACCGCCATTGTCGGGCCGCTGATCGCCGGCGAGCTCCGAGCCGGGCGCGGTGGTGAACCAGTCGCCGGACGCAGTGCCCGTGTCGAGCGGGGAGCGCAGGAAGTGCAGGCCCGTTCCCTCGTTCTCTTCGCCGGGCGCAAGGGCGCCGCCAGCCGAGACGCCGTAAAGGTCGTTCTGCGGCGTCTCCCAGCGTTGCTTGGCGACCCAGAAACCGGGGTCCACTTCGCGGCGCAGCAGCGGGCGAGCGCCGTCAATGATGTAGGCGCGCATCTGCGGCAGGTTTTCCGCACCCGTGTCGCCATCCTCAAGCCAGTGTTTCCACCAGGCGATGGCCTCGGCGTGGAAATCGACGCGGGGTCTGGGCCATGCGAAGTGCGGGTATTTGTGAACCCAGGGGCCGATCAGCGCCTTGGCCGTATCGCCGATGCCCTCGATCGCCTTGAGCGGGGTGTTGCGATAACCGTCGGCCCAGCCGGCGATGACCAGCGAAGGAACGGTGACGTCGGCAAAATTCTCGCAGATGGAGCCCTGCTGCCAGTAGGCGTCGCGGCGCTGATGCGCGAGCCATTCGGCCATGAAGAAAGGTTCGTTCTCCAGCCGGTCCAGCCACATCTCGCGCCAGCTCTCGCCGGCCACGGCAATGTCGGGCGAACGGGACTGGTAAGCGAGCATGGTTCCCGCCCAGGAGGCCTGCGCGGAAAGCTGCGTGCCATTCTTGTAGTGGATGTCGTCGTTGTAGCGATCCGTGGTGGAGGCAATGGAAATCACCGCCTTGAGCTGCGGCGGCCGGAGCGCTGCGACCTGAAGGCCGTTGAAGCCGCCCCAGGAAATTCCCATCATGCCGACATTGCCGTTGGACCAGGGCTGTGCGGCGATCCATTCGAGGATTTCGCAGGCGTCGGACAGCTCGCGTGGCGTGTATTCGCCGTCGATCACGCCTTCGGATTCGCCGGAACCACGAATGTCGACGCGCACGCCGGCAATGCCTGCTGCGGCAAAGACCGGATAGGTGGATTCATCGCGTGCTTCCGTGCCGCCCCGCTTGCGAT
>MRWG01001309.1_pt1 | contig 16672 bp, 14 predicted proteins | sample 1013341 | NCBI WGS metagenome assembly MRWG01 (sample SAMN06117577, study PRJNA244670) | biofilm metagenome | biome: Water; feature: Cathode Biofilm; material: Biofilm; isolation source: microbial consortium enriched at the cathode of a solar microbial fuel cell | place: USA: District of Columbia ... | reverse complement strand
CGGCAGCCGACGATCGCCGGCGCCTCACGCACCAGCGCCTCATCGTCGATCGCGGCGACCATGAACAGGGCAAAATCGACGCGCCGCGTGCGGTTGCTGGCCAGGACCGGGTCGCCGACGTGCCGGCTCCATACCGGCAGGCCCTGGCTTTCGCCCTCCTCCAGATCGCTGCCGCGCACCACGGTCCATCGCCGGTCGCTGGCAAAGATGCGCCGGCAGGCCTCCACCTGGTCGTCGATATCGACCAGGCGGGCGAGCCTGGCCAGCCAGCCGACCAGCTTCACCAAAGTCCGGAATTGCCACGAATAGACGTCGCGGCCGTCGCGACTGATATGCCACCCACAGGAAAAGACCAGGCGTGCATCGGGCGCGGCGAAGTCGAGCACGGCCTGCGCGGTGCCGCTGGCATAGTTGCGCACGCCCCAGGGCACGAGCACGACGAGGACGGCATCGCAGCCCGCGACCGCGCGCCGGACGACATAGCGGTCGTCGGTGCGGCCCGGCACGATGGTGATGCGGTCCGCGAAAGCTTTTAGCTTGTCGACACTTTGCGGCCGGCAGACGCCGACCACCTCGTATCCGCGGTCAAGCGCGTGCCGGACCATGTAGCGACCGAGCTTACCCGACGCGCCAACGATGCAGATCCTTTTCGGCGAAGCCGCTCGGGGCGCGGCGCCCGCTGTCGCTGTTGTCACGGTCAGACTTCCTTTAGTTGTTCACAAGCGCCCGGCAAGGGCCTGAGCGGACGGCCATCCATTTCCTTACACTGTAAGTATATATACGATGTAAGGTTGTCAAGGACGGGATTTTGGCGATGGCTGCACCGAGCGCGAAAACCGATCGGAAAAAGGGGCGGCTCACGCGCGAGCGGGTGGTGCGGGAAGCGGTCGCGCTGGCCGACGCGCACGGCATCGCGGCGCTGTCGATGCGTAAGCTGGCCGACCGGCTCGGGGTCGAGGCGATGTCGCTCTACCACCATGTCGCCAACAAGGACGCGATCCTCGACGCCATGGTCGATTTTGCCTTCGGCGAAATCAGCCCGCCGCGCGCGGACGAACCGTGGAAGACGGCGATGCGCAAGCGGGCGATCGCGGCCCGGACCATGCTGCGCAGCCACCCATGGGCGCTCGGCCTTCTGGATTCGCGCCGCAATCCGGGGCCGGCGACCTTGCGCCACCACGACGCGGTGATCGGCTGCCTGCGCGCGAACGGATTTTCGGTCGCCCGGGCCGCGCATGCCTATTCCGTGCTCGACAGCTATATTTACGGCTTCGTCCTGCAGGAATTGAACCTGCCCCTCGACAAGCCCGAAGACCTGGCGGCGGTGGCCGAGACGATGCTGCGGCATCTGCCGGACGACACCTACCCGCACCTTGCAGAAATGACCCGCGAACATGTCCTGCAGCCGGGCTACGCCTATGGCGACGAGTTCACGGTCGGCCTCGACCTGATACTGGACGGCCTGGAGCGGCACGGCGCGTGACCGTCCGCGCCGGCACCCGGCGCAATAGGGCGGACAGGTGCCTGAACGAAAACGGGGCCTCCCGAAGGAGACCCCGCCAGATACGCCAGATCGGTGCCGGCTTTACTGCTGCGAAAAATCGATCGTCGGCAGCAATTCGGCGAAGAAGGCGTCTTCCTTCTTCAGCACGGCGCCAAAATCGGCCGGGCCGGCATAGTCGATCTCGACCAGTGCGTTCTTGGCGAAGTTCTGAAAGGTCTCGCCTCCAGCCGCCTTCGCAACGGCGTCCGCCAGCGCGGCAACGACGTCGTCGGGCGTCTCCGCCGGCGCCCACAGGCCGATATTCGGCGGCAGGGCCAGATCAACCCCGGCATCCATCAGGGTCGGCAGGTCCGGCGCCAGCGAGGCGCGCTTTTCGGAGAGCTGGGCCAACGGCACGAGCTGACCCGATTCGCCGCGCGGCAGGATCGCCGAGGCGAAACCGAGCACCACGTCAACGTCGCCGGCGATGGTGGCGGCGATCGCCGGCGTCACGCCGCCGAAGGGAATGTGAAACAGCTTGATGTCGGCCGCCCGGGCGATCGCCTCTGCCGCGATATGGGTGGCGCCGCCAGTGCCGGCGCTGCCATAGCTGACCTTGCCGGGATTATCGCGCGCATAGGCGATGAACTCCTCGATCGTCTTGAACGGCGCGCCGGAACGGGCGGCGATCACATTGGGACCGACGGCGACGCGGGCCACCGGCTTCAAATCGTCGAACCCGTAGGGAAGTTCGCGCTGGTGCGGCGCAACCGTCTGGACCGAGCTCACCGCCATCAACAGCGTGTAGCCGTCGGGATCGGCCTTGACCACCTCCGACGCGCCGACCGTGCCGCCGGCGCCGGGACGGGTCTCGACCACCACCGGCTGGCCGAGCGCCTGCGACATGTCCTCGGCGAGCGTGCGGGCCATGGTGTCGGTCGAGCCCGGCGAATAGGGCACGACGATCGTCACGGCGCGCTCTGGAAAGTTCTGGGCGCTTGCCGCGCCCAGGCCGAGGGCAAGCGCGGCCCCGGCCAGTAAGGTCTTGAATATGGTCGTCATATCATCCTCCGTTGTGAATGGGTTGGTTGGACACATCGTGCCGGCCGGCCAGCCCCGGCAGGCCGGACGCCGACACCAGGCGGCCGGCGGCCGCGCGCCCGGCGATGAAACCGAGACCGAGCGCCGAAAGGAGGCCGTTGCCCGACACGTAGCCGGCACCGCCACGGCGCCCGCTGATCCCGACCGCCGCGCCGCCGCCGGCATAAAGGCCGGGGATCGCGGTTCCGTCGCTGCGGACCACTTCGGCCTGGCCGTTGACCAACAGGCCGCCCTGGGTGTGGAAACAGGCCGGCTGGATCGCGCTGTAGCGCAGGGCCGCACCCAGCGGCCCCAGGCCCCACGCCAGGCGCCCGAACGCGTCGGTCGCCTCGCCGCGCGCGGCCGCACGCGCGGCTGCGAGTGTTTTTGCCAGCGCGCCGGCGGGCAATCCCGCTGTGGCCTCGATCTCGCCGGGAGAGCCGGCTTTCCGGGCGACACCCATGGCGCAGGCTTCGGCAAAGTCGGGCTGACCGGCCGCCACGTCCTCGGCGATGCGGGCATCGTAGACCAGAAAAAACGGGCCGGCACCGGCAAGCTCGAGATCGGCGAAAGCCGAATAGCCGAGGGTTTCGTCGCCGAAGCGGCGGCCGCGACCGTCGACAATGATCGCGCCGCGCTCGACCAGCGTCCAGGTCATCAAGGCGCCGGTGTCGACACTGATGGCTGCGTGGCCCTGATAGGCACCGAGATTGCCGGCCCCGGCCCCGAGCGCGAGACCCCACTCGAGCGCCTCGCCCGTGCTGTGGGGCGAACCGGCATAGACGGCGCCGGTCGCCGCGGGGCAGTGACGTGCCAGAAGATCGGTGCGTGCGGCAAACCCGTTGCAGGCGAGAATAACGGCACCGGCGCCAATGCGCGATGGCGAGTCGGCATTACCGACGGCGGCGCCGCGGACCCGCGCACCATCGCCGATCAACCCCGTTGCCGGCTGCGAAAAGGCCAGCGGAATACCACGCTGCGCGACGGCCCGTTCAAGGCCCGCGATCAGATCGGCGCCGCGGCGCGACGGCGGCGCGTGCAGGCGGTGGGTGCTGTGCCCGACATGCTTGTATCCGGTGACGAGTTCCAGTTCGAGGCCCGCCTCGTCGATCAGGAAATCGATCAGGTCGGCGGAGGCCGAAGCGAGGCTGGCGACCAGATGGGCGGCGTCATGCGGTCCGGCGGCCGCCATCAGGTCCCGGACAAAGGTTTCGGCAGTGTCCTCCACGCCGGCCGCTTGCTGAAGCCTGGTCCCGGCAGCCGGAATGGAGCCGCTCGACAGCGCGGTATTGCCCTGGCAGGTGGGCGCCTTTTCCACGATGGCGACGCTGGCGCCGAGACGTTCGGCCGCGAGCGCGGCCACGAGCCCGCACCCCCCGGCACCGATCACCAACACATCCACACTGGCGTCGACGTCGGTCGCCATTGCTCTCCCTTCGCGAACCCGGCAGGTGCCGGCCGTTGCCGGTCCATCGCGCCCCGGTCGTCACGACGGCCGTTTCGCGCTTTAACCCTCAGCGCCCCACCATAAAAGTGTCGACACTATCGAGCGTGACCCTGGTTATGTCAACAGTTTTGCCGACTCTAACGGCTTGAGGCGAAATTTTGATTTCGTCCAAAAACCGCTTTGCCGCGATGCATTCGCATAAAAAATGCATTACAAGCAAGTAGATACCTCAAAATTCAACGTCGCAAGGGATTCAGATCGGGATTCCATTGATCGACAGGACTGTTGACAGTACAAGTGCGGCGCGCAAATTTGTCGCCGCCGCGGGCGAGCGAACACCGCAACGATCTGGAAAATGTGGCGATCATGCCCGACAGTGACACTTCAAGGACCTCGCGAAATGACCGCATTCTCGTCACCGGCGCGGCCTCGGGCATCGGACGCGCGGTCGCGCTGCGGCTGCTCGAGCAAGGCCGGTTCGTCGACGGCATGGATATCGCGCCCGCAGACAGAGGCGTTTCGCATACCCGATACCGCGCGCTGCAGGCCGACCTTGCCACGGCGGCCGGCATCGAGGCGGCGCTGCGCGGGCTCGTCGATCAACCTTATGGAGGGCTGGTGCACGCGGCCGGCATACTCAGAGCGGACGACGACCCGGATACGCGCGAAGATATGGGCGCACGACTGTGGCGGCTCCACGTGGCCGCCCCGCAACGCCTGGCCGAAACGCTGCTGCCCGGCATGCCCGACCGGCACGGTCGGATCGTGCTGGTGACGAGCCGCGCTTCTCAGGGGCGCGGCGGCCGCGGACTCTATTCCGCTTCCAAGGCGGGAAGCGAGGGGCTGGTGCGCGCGCTGGCGCTCGAATGCCTGATCCGCGGCATCACCGTCAATGCGGTGGCGCCGGGCCCGACCGACACGCCGCAGCTCACCGACCGCGCGCGCGCCGCAGCGCCGATCGCCCTGCCTCCGCTCGGCCGGCTGATCAAGCCCGATGAAATCGCGGCCACGATCTGCTTTCTTCTGTCGCATGAGGCGGGCGCGATCACGGGACAAACCCTTTATCATTGCGGCGGCCTGTCGCTTGCCGGCCTGACCGCCCCCGCCGCGCCCACTGGAGACCGGCCGCATGTCTGATTTCAACCGCAACGAACTGCTGGCCGCCCTGGTCGTCGTCGGGCTCGGCGCCGGCTACCTGATCATCGCCATCGGCTATCCGATGGGCACCGTCGTGCGCATGGGCGCCGGCTTCTTCCCCGTGGCGCTGGGCGTCCTGCTGACCGGGCTCGGCGCGGTGCTGGCCTGGCAAAGCCGCAGGGCCGAAAAGACCGCGGTGGAGTTGCGGCTCAGGCCTTTCGTCATGATCCTGGGGGGCATTCTGGCCTGGGCGCTGCTGGTCGACCGGATCGGCTTCCTGCCGGCCACCGCGATCCTGGTACTTTCGTGCGCGCTGGTCGAGCGGGAAACGACCTGGCGCTCCGCGCTCATGCTCACGGCGGGCCTGTGCGCCTTCGGCTGGCTGATCTTCATCGTCGGCCTCAAGATCCCGATGTCGGTGCTGGGAGGCTGAACCATGGACCTGATTTCCGGACTGGCGCTTGGCATCGAAACGGCGATAACCGCCGAGGCGCTGTTGTTTTGCTTCCTCGGTGTGACCGTCGGCATGTTTATCGGCGTGCTGCCCGGCATCGGCCCGCTCGCGGCGGTGGCGATGCTGCTGCCGGTCACCTACCATCTCGAACCGATGCCCGCCCTGATCATGCTGGCGGGCATCTTCTACGGCGCGCAATATGGCGGCTCGACGGCCTCGATCCTGCTCAACCTGCCCGGCACCTCGACGACGGCGGTGACGGCGATCGACGGGTATCCGATGGCCAAGCAGGGGCGTGCGGGCGTGGCGCTGTTCATCACCACGCTGACCTCGTTCTTCGGCGGCTGCTTCGCGATAGTGCTCTTGATGAGCTTCGCACCGGCGCTCGGCGCCATGGCGCTCAAATTCTCCTCGGCCGAGTATTTTTCCATCATGCTGCTGGGCCTGATCGCGGCGGCGACGATGTCGCTCGGCAATCCCGTGAAGGGCGTTGTCTCGGTGGTGGCCGGCCTGATGCTGGCCATGGTCGGCATGGACACCACGTCCGGGCAGCTTCGCTACACGTTCGGCATTCTGGAGCTGCAGGACGGGCTCAACCTCGTGGCGATGGCGATGGGGCTGTTCGGCGTGGCCGAGATCCTCAAAAACGCCGGAACGCCAGAGCGCGACGCCTCGCAACTGCAAAAGGTGCGCATGCGCGACCTGGTGCCGACACGCAAGGATCTCAGCCAGTGCTGGAAGCCGACCATTCGCGGCGCCGGCATCGGCTCCTTCATCGGCACGCTGCCGGGCGCCGGCCCGACGCTGGCGGCCTTCCTGGCTTACGCGCTGGAAAAGCGGGTGGCGCGAGACCCGAGCCGGTTCGGCCGCGGCGCGATCGAGGGCATCTCCGCGCCCGAGGCCGCCAACAACGCCTCGACCCAGGCCGCGTTCATCCCCACGCTGGCGCTGGGCATTCCCGGCGACGCGGCGATGGCGGTGCTGCTTGGCGCGATGATGATCCACGGCATACAGCCGCGGCCGGAGTTCTTCACCGAGCACGCCGATCTGTTCTGGGGCCTGGTGATCAGCTTCTGGGTCGGCAATGTGATGCTTCTGGTGCTCAACATCCCGCTGATCGGGGTATGGGTGCGCATCCTGACGATTCCCAAGCGCATCCTGTTCCCGGCCGTCACCTTCTTCATCTGCGTGGGCGTCTACAGCGTCAACAACAACCCGTTCGACGTTTTGATGGTGATCGTTTTCGGGCTGATCGGCTATTTGATGAACGCCTTCCAATACCCGACCGCGCCGCTTCTGATGGGCTTCATTCTCGGGCCGATGATCGAGCAGCATTTCCGGCGCGCGCTGCTGTTCTCGCGCGGGGATTTGACCACGTTCATCGATCGGCCGATCAGCGCGGCCTTCCTCGCGGCCGCCACGATCCTGTTTGTGGCGACGCTGCTTCCCTCGCTGAAGGCGCGCTTCACCAAGACCGCTGCCGCCAGGAAAACCCGGGAAGGCGCCGGCGCCGAATAGAGCCGGCGCCGGATATCATCCGGAAAAAGGCAGGCCAAGCACGACCGGATACCATCGAGTTCGGCGAACCGGGCGACATGCGTGCGTTCGCCAAGCCCGAAACGACAATGGCGCCCCCAAGCGGGCGCCATTCGCAAACCAAGTTGGTCATCACCCGGACCGGCTGCAATGCGGGCCCGGCAGAGGCCGCTCAGGAGGCGGCCCGCTCCTCCGGCACCACGACGCCGCTCAGGTCATTATAGTAGTTTTCCATCTGTTTGATGCGCGGCTGCTCCATCAGGTCCCAGATGTCGTCGATGCCGACCAGCAGATCGGGGCGGTCGACCACTTCGCCGGTGGGGATGGAGTCCTTCAAGATGGCGAGCGCGTTCTCCATCGCCATCAGCGCGGCCGCCGGCAGCATGCGCGGCAAGGTCACGCGCTTGACGCCGAGCTCGGCCAATCGGCGGATCGGGATCAACGGCGTCGTCGGGCGGTTGCGGATGCCGAACCCCATATTGACGGAGACCGGGATCGGCACGGCCTCGACGAGGCGCTTGATCTGCTCCTCGCCGGCGATGGCGTCGGCAAAGATCATGTCCGCGCCCGCCTTGGCATAGAGCCTGGCGCGACGGATCGCGCCATCGATGCCCTCGACGGCGATCGCGTCGGTCCTGGCCAGAACGACGAAATCGTCGTCCCTGCGCGCATCGCAGGCCGCCTCGATCTTGCGCGCCATCTCGCGCATGTCGATCACGTCCTTGCCGGCCATGTGGCCGCAGCGTTTCGGGCTGACCTGGTCCTCGATATTGACGCCGGCGACGCCGGCCTCCTCGAAGCGCTGGACGGTGTGGTAGACGGTGACCGGATTGCCGTAGCCGGTGTCGGCGTCGGCCATGACGGGAATGGAGACGCTGCGCGCCATCATCCGGCAGGCCTCGACATTGTCCGTCAGCCCCATGATGCCGACATCGGGCACGCCGAGCCGTGAATTCGACAGGCCGGCGCCGGTGGTGCAGGCGGTCTTGAAACCCATCTTCTCGACCAGGCGTACGCTGTAGCCGTCGAACACGCCGGGCGACACGATGATCTCGTCCGCCGCGATCAGGTCGCGCATCCGGCGCGCGCGGGTTGCCTGCTGCTTTGGCTCAGAGCTCATCCGGTTTTCCTCTCTTCGGTGCCGCCAAGCGACGGCGCTTCGGTTGCAAGCAGCGCCTGGAGCGACTGCGTGGCGCGGCCGATATGGGCGCGCATCAGCGATTCGGCGAGTTCGGCGTCGCGCGCCTTCATCGCCCGCAATATCTGCCAGTGTTCGGCGAAGGCGTCCTCGCGCCGGCCCGGCGCCTTGCCCGAGCGGGCGCGGTAGAGACGCAGCAGATAATAAAGCTCGTCGCACAAAAGCGCGCGGACGCGGGCGTTGCCGCTGCCCTCGGCGATCCTCACATGCACGTCGAGCGCAACACCGTCGCCCCTTTGCTTGGCGTCGGAGAACGCGGCCAGCAGATCGTCGAGCTCGGCATCGCTCATGCGTTGCGTGGCAAGACGCACGGACATGCCCTCGACCGCCTCGCGAAGCTGAAAAATCTCCACCATGTCGGGCACGGTCAGCGCGACCGCGCGCGCCTTGAGATACGGCTCCTTGACGACCAGGCCACGGCCCTGGAGTTGCTTGACCGCCTCACGCACAGGCCCACGGCTGACCGACAAGAGCTCGGCCAACGCGGCCTCGTTGACCGGCCCTCCGAGCGGTATCTCGCCCGACAGCAGCATTTCGAAAATCTTGCTTGTGACCCGATCGACCAGGGTAGACTGTTCGCGTTCCGGCAAGACGCATTCTCCTGTCGACACTTTTGGTTCAAAATCGAGCTTGACCCAAGGGATAGCCAAGCTTCAGGAATTCTTCAAGAGGTTTCCGGCAAAAGTGTTGACACTTTTTCGACCGCCCCATATTTCTTGGCTCAGGAAGGTCGGATCGTGACAGCACGCCAGATACCACTTGCAAGCTATGAGGGCCCGAACGGCGAGGCCGCGCAATGCGTCGCGCTCGACGCGTTGGCCGGAAAACGGACACGACGCCTGCCGGCGAGCCTGAGGATAGTTCTGGAAAACGTGGCGCGCCAGGCGCTGACGGGCGCGGATGTCGCGGCCGTGCTGGACGCAATTGCGGCCTGGACGCCGGACGCGGCCGAACTGACCGTCCCGCTCCGCGTGTCGCGCGTGATCCTGCCCGATTCCAGCGGACTGCCTGTCCTGATGGATTTGGCCGCGGCGCGCGATGCGGTTGCCGAGGCCGGCGGCGACCCCGCCGCCATCGAGCCGCTGGTTCCCGTCACGCTGGTGGTCGACCATTCGCTGATCGTCGACGTGGCCGGCCGGCCCGACGCCGAGGCCCGCAACATCGAACGGGAATATCAGCGCAATCGCGAACGCTACGCGTTCTTCAAATGGGCGCAGCAGGCCTTCCAGCGCCTGCGCGTCGTGCCGCCCGGCGCCGGCATCATCCATCAGGTGCACCTGGAAAAGCTCGCCCGTGTGGTTGAGGAGCAGGACCTGCCCGGTGTCGGCCGCATCACCGGACCGGAATTCGTGCTCGGCTGCGACAGCCACACGCCGATGGTCAACGGGCTCGGCCTGCTCGCCTGGGGCGTAGGCGGCATCGACGGCGAGGCGGCAGCGCTCGGCCATGCCTATGTGGTGCGCATTCCGCGCGTCGTCGGCGTCAGGCTGACGGGGCGCCTGCCGGCCGGGGCGACGACGACCGATCTGGTTCTGACCGTCACCGAACGGCTGCGCAAGGTCGGGGTGGTCGGCGCGTTCGTGGAATTCTTCGGCCCCGGTGTCGCTACGCTGACCGTGCCCGAGCGCGCCACCCTGGCCAACATGGCGCCCGAATACGGCGCGACCGTCGGCTTCTTCCCGATCGACGCCATGACGATCGACTATCTCGCGCGGTCCGGCCGCGAGCCCGACCATGTCCGGCGCGTCGAAGCCTATGCGCGCGCATCCGGCCTGTTCGTGGAGGATCACGATCAGGCGATCGATTTCACCGAGACCGTTGCGATCGATCTCGGCCAGATCGCGCCCAGCGTGGCGGGCCCGAAACGGCCGCAGGACCGGGTGCCGCTGACCGAGATCAAATCCGCCTTCCGCGACGTGCTCGCCAAGCCGGTCGACGCGGGCGGGTTCGGCCTCGCCCCTGAACGGCTCGACGACACGGTTTCGATCGACGGGCTCGAGGCGCCGCTGCGTCACGGCACGATCACCATCGCCGCGATCACCTCGTGCACCAACACCTCCAACCCCTCGGTGATGATCGGCGCCGGGCTTCTGGCCCGCAACGCGGTCGCACACGGCCTGCAGGTGCCCGACTGGGTCAAGACCTCGCTCGCGCCCGGCTCGCGGCTGGTGCGCGACTACCTCACCGAGGCCGGGCTGATGGAGCCGCTCGAAGCGCTGGGTTTCCACATTGTCGGCTATGGCTGCACGACCTGTTCGGGCAAATCCGGACCGATCCGCGCCGACATCGCCGAGGCGGTGCTGGGCAACGATCTGGTGGCGGCGGCGGTACTGTCCGGCAACCGAAACTTCGAAGGCCGGATCCACAAGACCTGCCGGGCGAGCTATCTCGCCTCGCCGCCGCTGGTGGTGGCATTCGCGCTCGCCGGCCGCGTCGACGTCGATTTCGAGACCGAGCCTCTCGGCACCGGCAAGGACGGCGCGCCGGTCTATCTGCGCGACATCTGGCCCGACGGCGAGGAACTCGCGCGCCTGGTGGCGACCAGCCAGCAGCCGGGCCGATTCCGCGACAGCTACGCCACGCTGTTCGACGGGGCCGCGCTTTGGCACGAACTGGAAACGGCGAGCGGGCCGCGCTTTGCCTGGGACCCGGCCTCGACCTATATCCGCCGGCCGCCCTTTTTCGACGGACCGCACGCGGCATTGCCGGACCGGATCGAGGGCGCGCGCGTGCTGGTGCGGGCCGGCGATTCGCTGACCACCGACCACATCACGCCGAGCGGCGAGATCCTGGCCGACAGTCCGGCCGGCCGCTTCCTGATCGCCGCCGGGGTCCAGCCCGACAACTTCAACGCCGTCACCCAGCGGCGCGGCAACCACGACTTCATGGCCCGCATCACCTTCGCCAACCAACGCATGAAAAACCTGCTCGCCCCCGGCCGCGAAGGCGGAATGACACGCATGGCGCCGGACGCCGAGCCGGTGACCATTTTCGAGGCGGCCGAAAGCTGGCGCCGGCAGAACGTGCCGCTGATCGTCCTCGCCGGCGCCGATTACGGCATGGGATCGAGCCGCGACTGGGCGGCAAAGGGGCCAAGACTGCTCGGGGTGCGGGCGGTCGTGGCGGAAAGTTTCGAACGTATCCACCGCGCCAACCTGATCGGCATGGGCATCCTGCCCATGACCTTCGCCGACGGCGAAAGCGCGTCCTCGCTCGGCCTGTCGGGTTTCGAAGCCTACGATTTCGACGGTCTGTGGGCCGCGATCGAGACGGATCGCCCGGTCACCGTGACGGCGCGGACGGCCGGCGGCGAAGCAAGGTTTTCGGTACGGGTGGACGTCGCAAGCAGCCACGAGCGCGCGCTGTTGCAAAACGGCGGCCTGTTCGCTTCGCTACTGACTGGAGTGGACACGCGGCGCAGCGCGCCGGGCCAAGGAGGACAAGATGACACCTGAAGACGGCCGCAAGCTCGCCCTTGCCTATCTTGCCGCGATGGAAGAACGCGATCTCGACACCGCGCGTGGCCTCGTCGCCCAAAACGGCGCGCAGTTGGTGTTTCCGGGCGACCGCCGGTTCGGCTCCGTCGACGAGATCGTCGCCAATTCCGGCAGCCGCTATCGCGTGGTGCGCAAAACGATCGGCGAAAGCTGCGCCTGGGAACAGGACGGCGCCGTCCAGGCACTGGTGACCGGCACGCTCTACGGCGAGTGGCTCGACGGAAGCGCCTTCAAGGACATCCGTTTCATCGACCGTTTCGAGATCCGCGACGGAAAGATCGTGCGTCAGGAGGTGTGGAACGACGCCGGGGAACGGGTTTTGTCGATGCAGAAAGAGGCCGTGTCTTGACGTTCGATCTGGTGTTGAAGGGCGGTGAGATCGTCTTTCCGGGCGATGGTGTGCGCAAAGGCAGCATCGGCATACGCAACGGGCGCATCCGCGCCATTCTCGACGCCGGAGAGCAGGCCCAAGGCCGGCGGGTGATCGATTGCGGCAATCGCTGGATCCTGCCCGGCGTGATCGATCCGCACACCCATATCGGCTTCGGCGACAAGGAAAACGACTGGGCCAGCGAAAGCCTGACGGCCGCGCTCGGCGGGGTCACGGGCCTGCTGAGCTTCTGGCGGCACGACGATCTGGGCAGTTCGACCGGGCCGTGGCGGGCTGCCGCCGAGGCGCGCTCGGCAATCGATTTCGGGCTGCATTTCGGCGTCACCTCGCGCCGCCACGTTGCCGAGCTGCCCGCACTCGCCAAGCGCTTCGGCGTCACCTCGTTCAAGGTCTATCTGATGTACAAGGGCGCAAACGGAGCGGCCAAGGGGTTCACCGAGGTCGACGACGCGCTGCTTTATGCAGCGCTGCAGGCGGGTGCGCGCATCAAAGGCGGCGTCGTCGGCGTCCATTGCGAGAATACCGAGGTGATCCCGCTGTTCCGCGAACCGCTGAAGGCGGCCGGGCGCGACGATTTGGCGGCATGGGACGAGCAGTCGCCGGGGTTCCTTGAGGCCGAAAACGTCTTTCGCGTCGCCTTTTTCGGCGAGAAGGCCGGCTGCCCGGTCAACATCGTCCACATGTCGTCGGCCGAGAGCCTGGAGATCGTGCGCCGGTTGCGCCGTCCCGGGCGGCCGCCGATCCATGTCGAGACCTGCATCCACTATCTGTTGCTGACGCGCGACAGCCCGCTAGGTCTGATCGGCAAGGTCAATCCGCCGCTGCGCCCGCAGGCCGACGTCGACGGGTTGTGGGAAGGCGTGCGCACCGGCGAAATCGCGACCATCGGTTCCGACCACGTTCCGCGCAAGCGCGCCACAAAGGGGCCGGACATCTGGTCGGCGAGCGCCGGCTTTCCCGGCCTGGCCCAGATCCTGCCGGTGCTGATCGAGGAAGGCCACCACAAACGCGGCATTGCGATCGAGCGCCTGGCGGCGGCGGTTTCGCGCAATGTGGCTACGCTTTATTCGCTGCCCCGCAAGGGGATGATCGCACCGGGCTACGACGCGGACTTCGCCATCGTCGACCCCGATGCGGCCGTCACGGTGCGCGCGGCCGACTATCCGTCCCATTCCGACTATTCGCCCTATGAGGGCATGCGCTTTCGCGGCCGGGTGACCCACACCATCCGGCGCGGCGACCTTCTCGTGGAGGACGGCGTCCTTGCCGGCGCGCAAGGCGCGGCCGGGCGCTACCTCCACCGCGAGCCCTGAGAGGACCCACCATGGCAGAACGTATCTGGGATCGGTTTCTGACCGAGCACGACAAGGCAATCTACCAGCTCGCCGGCTACGGCAAGCGCGGCGGCTTCGGTAAGCGGCCGGCGCTGTTCATCATCGACGTACAGTATAATTTCTGCGGCGACGCGCCGGGCGAAAGCCACGCCGATGGCGTGAAGAAATACCGCACCCATTGCGGCGAGGCCGGCTGGAAGACCGTGCCGCATACCGAGCGGCTGATGCATCTGGCGCGCGCCAAGAACATCCCGATCTTCTATACGCAGTCGGAGCGGCGCCCGGACATGGTCGACAGCGGCGTTCAGGTCGGCAAGAACCATCGCGGCACGGAAAAGACCTCAACGGAAGGGACACACGCAACGCAAACCGTGGCGCCGCTGGCGCCGCGTCCGCAGGACATATTGATTGGCAAGCGCAAGCCCTCGGCCTTTTTCGGCACGATGTTCATGAGCCATTTGAACTTTCTGGACGTCGACACGCTGATCTTGACCGGCTGTACCTCGTCGGGCTGTCTGCGGGCGACTGCCGTCGACGCCTATTCGTTCAACTTCAAGACGATCATCCCGGAAGAAACCGCCTTCGACCGGTTCGAGGCCAGTCACGCGATGAGCCTGTTCGATCTCAACTGCAAATATGCCGACGTCCTCCCGGTCGACGAGGTGGCGGCCTATCTTGAAGGCCTGACGCCGCGTAAGACAGAAACCGACTGAGCAGCGCCATACCCGGCGCCGGACGACCGGACGAGAGGAAACCGCCACGATGAAACCGCCGCGCGGCACCGATATCGCGATCGAGGCTCCACACGGCAGCTTCGGGAGCTACCTCACCTGGCCTGAAGGCGAGGTGAGCGCCGGCGTCGTGCTGCTGCAGGAGATTTTCGGCACCAACCTGCATATCCGCGAACTCGCCGACCAGTGGGCCGACGCGGGTTTCGCCGTCATCGTGCCCGACCTGTTCTGGCGCAGCGCGCCGGGCGTGCAGCTCGGCTACGACGGCGCCGATCTCGACCGCGCGCGCGCCATGCTGGCCGCATTCGATCTGGAGGCGGCGATCGACGACGCGCTCGCCTGCGCCGACCATTTGCGCGCGCACGGCGCAAGGCGTGTCTTCACGATCGGCTATTGCCTCGGCGGCAAGCTCGCCGTGGCGGCGGCGACCCGGCCCGGCCTCGACGGCGCGGTCGGCTATTACGGTGTCGGGATCGAGAAGCTCGGCATCGCCAGCGACGTCAAATGCCCGATCATGCTGCATTTCGGCGCGGAGGATCCGGCAACGCCGCCGGAGGCGACCGCCGCGCTCGGCCGGCAATTGCCGGCCGGCGCCGAGCTATTCTGTTACGAGGGCGCCGGGCACGGTTTCAACAATTGGCGCCGCCCCTCGCACGACGCGCCCGCCGCTCAGCGGGCGTTCGCGCGCAGCCTCACCTTCCTGCGCGGCATCGCCTGAGGCCGGCGCGAGGCCGGAGCCGCCCGCTGTCGAGCCAGGCGGAACCAGGCCTGCCGCGACCATCTGCTGAAACATCGCCACCAGAGCCGGGGCCAGCGGGCGGTAGTCAAGGCCGAGCGCGCGTCTCGACTTGGAATTGTCGGCGCGCCATGAATATCCCATGTTGCGGGCAACCATGGCGCGGTCGAGCATCGGATTGACGAGCGGCCCGACCAGCCAGACCAGCCATTTCGGCAGCACGCGGCGGGGAAACGGCCATGCGTCGCCGAAATGCCGGCGCAGGATGCGACTCATCGCAATCAGGCTCAGCACCTCGGCATAAACGATGTGCCGGCCCTCCGCCCGCTGCAGGAAGCCGGCGCGCAGATGCGCCTCGGCCACATCGCGGACGTCGACCATGCCGATCTCGTAGCGCGGAACGCCCGCCTTCACCGAACCGTCGCCGAGCTGGCGCACGATGTTGAAGGATTCGGAGGTCGGCGCGCTGGACAGGGCCGGACCGATCACCAGGCCCGGATTGACCGCGACCAGCCGCCAGCGCGCCTGGCTCCCCGCGATTCGCCAGGCCTCGCGCTCGGCCAGCGTCTTGGAATAGTTGTAGGGCTGATGGTCGAGGTTGGAAGACGTGTTCCAGACCTCTTCGGTCAGGATGCCGTCCGGCGCCAGCGCGATATCGGCCACATCGCCGAAGATCGCCGCGCACGAACTCGTCAGCACCACGCGCTCGACCGTCTCCGTCCGCTCGACCGAGGCCAGGACATTGCGGGTGCCGTTCAGCGCCGGGTCGACCAGATCGCGCTGAGGGTCGTTGACCACCGAGGCGAAAGGCGAGGCGGTGTGGAAAACGACCCGGCAGGTTTGCATGGCCTCGGCGTAGCTGCCGTCCTTGAGCAGGTCGGCCCGGAAGAATTTCAGCCTGCCGGGCAAATCGCGCTCGAGCCTGCGCAAATGAGCGAGCTTTTCGGCGTTGTCCGGATCGCGCACGGCGGCGTGAACGGTGAAACCCTCGGCAAGCAGCCGCCTGATCAACCAGCCGGCGACGTAACCCGTGGCCCCGGTCACCAGAACCGGGGCCGCCGTGTCGTAGCGAAAAGCCTTTCCAGGCATTGGCGCTCCTTTCGTCCTGCCCGGCACCGGGCAGCGTCGGGCACCATATAGGGCGCAACGCGCAGTTTTGCGCGCCGCGGCTTGCGCGACGCGATGTCTCAGCACGCCGCTATGACAGCGACAAAACGTACCCTTTCGTCGCCGCCACTCATAAGATATACAAGAAATACATATTATAGAAAGTCGACCGGAAAGGCGCCGCACGCGTCTTGAGGTCGTCACCCCGATCCCGCAACGGCGAGCGCGAGCGAACAGAACGGCATGGTGTCGACATTGACCACAACCGAGCGCCAGGTCGCGCTCCTGCTTTCGGCGCTGGTCGCGCTTGCCGGCCTGGCGCTGGCGGCGGCCGGACGGCACGATCCGCTCGGTGTGCACGGCTTTCTGATCCTCGTCTACGGGCTGGGCTGCGCGGCCGTGGTCGCGCGCGGCTATTACGGACCCGAGCCCGCCGCCGACCGGCTTTTGCGCTATTACGACGAGCCGATCAAGGCGGGCCTTGTGATCGCCATGGCCTGGGCCGTGGTCGGCATGTTCGTCGGCGTGTGGGTGGCGACGC
>MRWG01001308.1_pt1 | contig 16680 bp, 13 predicted proteins | sample 1013341 | NCBI WGS metagenome assembly MRWG01 (sample SAMN06117577, study PRJNA244670) | biofilm metagenome | biome: Water; feature: Cathode Biofilm; material: Biofilm; isolation source: microbial consortium enriched at the cathode of a solar microbial fuel cell | place: USA: District of Columbia ... | reverse complement strand
CGATGCCGACATTGCCGATCATTGACAGGCGCGTGCCCGTCTCATCCGCAAACGTCATACCGCCGGCAACCGCCGTGTTCGCAACGGTCAGCGCGCAAGCGCTGCCGGCCACTGCAATGATTGATCTTCTCATCATGTGGTCCCTTGTCTCCGCTCAGACTGGTGTGGAAGCCATCACCACCACGTGGACGTCTCGCGCGCAGCGAGTCAGCGATCGATTCGCTGAAAATGTGGTGAAGATGGACCCCGCGATTGATAGAACTACGTAAAACCAGTCTATCTGTCGTTCCGAGACCGTTCAAACGAAATCCGTTGAACAAACCGTATAAGTCGATTTGGCGACACGATGGGTTAAATGTCCCAGAATACGACGCGCAGGCAACATCACTGGGCCTCTTATCGGCCCGAATATCGGGACAACGCCCCTGCAATCGCGGCTCCGGGGCTTCTCCCGTTCACGGACAGGCATTCGAGCCTCGTGACTCGCCACACCCCATCTGATTCTCGCCGCCAGGCCATATCCCAACTGCTGAATGTCGGCCCAGCGCCCTCGATCGTCACACGGACGACCACGCGCGAACGCGCGGCGTTCGGCCCATCGATGCTGGCCGTCTTTTCCAGAATCCCATGATCGCGAACGCCGACGTCCTGCTCCATGGCGTCAACGGCGGCGAGCAAACCTTCTCGAGACACCTGAAATGTGGCCATCCCGGAGAGATTCAGCTTGGCGTCCGGCGCCAGATGATCCGAAGCGCCCGCCGAATCACCCGTCGCGGCAGAATTGATCAATGCGACGGTTCCATCGCGCACCTGCTCATGATCCGTCGTCACAACACTCGCGATGACGAAGACAGCGACGGCCATCGCAGCGAGCCCCCCACCGACCACAGCGCCCAGTTTCGCTTGCTCACGACGGTTGAGCACGATGAAGACGCACAAGGCCGCGATAAATAGCACGCCGACCAGTCCGAGCGGTTGCTCAAATAGCAAGCTTTGCCAAACGGGCGGCTGCGGGAGTTGATCAATGCTTGGGATGAATTGATTCATGTCGCCAATCCTGCAGGGCGGTCCGGAAGCCTCCCGATAAACCGATCATCGACCGGACTGCCCCATGAGCAGTACGCCCCTATGACGCCAAAGTTCCGTGGTTGACGTTTGATGACAGCAATTGACACCCAGACAGCGCCAGTCAGCGCGACGCTCCGGCGAAATCTCGGCGCGTTGGCGGCGCGGCAGCCGGACGTCGCCAAAGCAATCGCCGAAGCGCCGCCGCGCGAAGAACTCGCGTTCACGGAAACAGAAGAAAACGCCGCTCTGAGCGCGACCCTCGATGGCTACGCCCTCGCCAGCCAGCGGCGACCGCTCACCGAAGCGAGTCGCCTCGCCGAAACAGTGGACCACCGCGATGCCGGCGCCATTGTCGTTCTAGGGTTCGGACTTGGCCACCATGTCAAGGCCATCGCGGCTGAATCGCGCGTCGCAAGCATGCTGGTCGTCTACGAGCCGGACGTTTCCTTGCTCCACGCCGTGCTCTCGAAGATTGACCACAGCGAATGGCTGGCGCGCACCAACGTGATCTTCGCAACCGATGCGCGTGACGGCGCATCACTCACATCGGCCATGCGTCGTCAACAAGGATTGCTGGCGATGGGTGTTCGCATTGTGGAGCATCCGCCAAGCCGCCGACGACTTGGGGCTGACGCCGGCGCATTCTGTGAGACGTTCTCGCGCGTCCTCGCCGCAGTGCGCACGACGGTCGTCACCACGCTCGTCCAGTCCGAAGCCACCGTTCGAAACTTCCTGGGCAATGTGCGCCCCTATGTTGAACGCCCGGGGATTGCCGATCTCGCCAAGCGCTGTGTCGGGATTCCCGCGATCACCGTCGCCGCCGGGCCGAGTCTGGCGCGCAACATCGAGTTGCTGAAGACACCGGGGCTCCGCGAACGCTGCGTGATCATCGCCGCTCAAACGGTGCTCAAGCCGCTGCTTGCTGAAGGCATTCGGCCGCACTTCGTCACCTCGCTCGATTTTCACGAGATCAGCGCGCGATTCTATGAAGGATTGACGGCGGATGATGTCGCCGACACCACGCTGATCGTCGAACCCAAAGCCAACCCCGCAGTGGTCCGCGCGTATCCGGGGCCAATCCGCATGCCGGCGGAGTCAACGCTTGATCTGCTGCTCGGCCCCGAGATCGCCGGCGACCACGGCGCCATCCGCGCCGGCTCCACCGTCGCGCACCTGTCCTACTTCGTGGCGCGGCTTCTCGGGTGCGACCCGGTCATCATGATCGGTCAGGACCTCGGTTTTACCGACGGCCTGTACTACGCCGACGGCGCATCCATCCATGATGTGTGGTCCGGCGAGCTCAACGAGTTTCGCACGCTTGAAATGCTCGAGTGGGAGCGCATCGCGCGGCATCGGCTCCAGCTGCGCAAAGTCCCCGCAAACGAGGGTGGCGAGATCTACACCGATGAGCAAATGGCGACGTACCTCGCCGAGTTCGAGCGCGTCATTCTCGAAGACGCCAGGGCCGGGCGCACGACCATTGACGCCACCGAAGGCGGCGCGCGCAAATCCAACGCTGAGGTGATGACGCTTGCCGAGGCGATTCAAACGCACGCCCCCGCCGATGGCGATGCTTTGCCAGATTTGACGACGCCCACAACAGACGAGCATGACCAACGGGCCTCCTGGAAAGCCGCGTCAGACCGGATCACCGACATTCGGCGCGACATCGTGCAGCTGGGCCGGATCAGCCGCGAAACGGCAACTCTGCTGGCGCGCATGCTCGATCATGTGGATGACCCAGCCACGCTCAATCGCCTGATCAAGAAATCACACAAGCTGCGCGACGACGCCATGTCGCGCACGACCGCGTTCGGACTGGTGCAGCGCATCAATCAACTGGGCGCGTTCAAGCGGCTGCGAGCCGATCGCGAGATCTCGCTGACCGGCGACTTGACCCCACAAGAAAAGCAAAAGCGACAGATCGAACGCGATCGCGTCAATGTTCAATGGATTGCTGACGCCTCGGACACGCTCGTAGCCATGCTCGGCGATGCAGTCGCATCGAAACACGGTACGAAAGAACGCACTCATTCGAATTCAACGGCATCGCCATCGAAATCCAATGCGCCATCGCGATCGATCGGCGCCATTGTCATGTTCGATCCCGATCACAGCGCGCTCGGCGTAACACGAGACGCGGCGGCGCCCATCGCCGGACGACCGGCGATCTGGTGGACGTTGTCCCGTCTTGCACGAACGGAACACGTGTCGCAAGCCGTCGTCGTGACGCCTGATGCGCAGCGCGCCGCATCCATTCTTGCGGACTCACCTGACGGCATTGATGTCGAATTCGTTGAAGTCCCGGCAGACACGTTTGAGAGGCCTGCAGCGCACGCCGCTCGCCTGTGGTCGCGCACGTCCTGGCGCGGCGGGCTCGGAAACGCCACGTGCCACGACGAGAACTTCCTCCCCAACGCCATCCTGCAAGCCATGGAAGCGCGCCAACTCGATGGCGCGTTGCTGCTTGGCGCCGACTGGACCTTTGTTGATCCCCACCTGTGCGATGATGTCATCACGCGATGGCGCACGGAGTCCGAAGGCAACCTGATTCTGTTCTCACAGGCGCCGCCCGGGCTGTGCCCCTGTGTGATTGATCGGTCGCTTCTGGAGCAGCTTGCGCAGACCACAAACCTCGGCGTGCTCGGGACCATCGGCGGCGTGCTCGGTTATCACCCGCGACGGCCAACGGCGGACCCAATCGCGCAGCGCGCCTGCATGGCGATCGATCCCGCGGTTCGAGATGCGCACGCGCGCTTCATCGTCGATGATCCCGCCGCGCGGCGGTTCCTCGAAGCCATTGGCGACGATTCGCTGACGCTGAGCAGTCTTGAACTGGTCAAGCGATTTGGCGAAGCCGTCGCGCAAGACCTTCATGTCGAACATCTCGTTCTTGACCTTTGCGATGGCCGGCCGGAGCACGGCGTGGCGCCGATGTGGTCCGCCGCTGCGCACCAGCCATGGCGGACCATGCCGCGCGACGATGTAATTCGCGAGATTGAGTCACTGACGAGTGAGCGAGGCGACGCCGTCATCACATTCGCGGGTTCTGGCGACCCACTGCTTCATCCTGAATTTTTCCACTTGATCACATTCGCGCGCGAACGCGGCGTTGCAGGCATTCATGTGCGAACGCCCCTGCAGTGTGATGCGGCGGGCCTTGCCGCGCTTCAGCAGGCGCCCATCGATGTGCTGAGTGTGGATCTCTTTGCAAACACGGCCGAAGGCTACGAACGTCTGACCGGTGTTGATGGTTTCCGCCGCGCGCTTGAGAACATCGACAGCCTGATTCAGTCGCGCCAACAGACGCCGCCGGACGCAACACCGTGGATCGTGCCGCGCATCACGCGGTGCGAATCATCACTCGACGATATCGAAGCGTTTTATGACAAATGGATGATCGTGCTCGGCGCCGCGGTGATTGACCCGCTGCCTGCAGATATCGCAACCGGTCGAGTTCGTGCGCTGCGCCTGCCGCAGAGCGTTCGGGCACAACGAATCAGCACGACCAAGCATGTCGCGATCGAGGCGGCGTCATGAAGCCACTCGGACTCATTCTCGCGCGGCAGGGCAGCAAGGGCGCCCCCGGCAAGAACAAAGCGCCGGTCGCGGACCGTCCGTGCGTCATGTGGACGATTGATGATGCGCAGCGCAGCACGCTGGCGCGCATCGCCGTGTCCACGGATGACCCTGACATTCAGAAACTCGCCCTCGATGCAGGTGTCGATGTCGTCGCGCGGCCGGATGACCTGGCGAATGACCAGGCCCGTGTCGATGACGCCGCGAGGCATGCGGTGACTGCGCTTCAGGATGACGCACTCGACCCGATCGTGATCCTGTATGCCAACGTTCCGTTCCGGCCCGCGGATCTGATCGATCGCGCGCTGGAGCGATTCGAAGCAACGGGCGCCGATTCTGTTCAGAGCTACGCGCCTGTCGGCAAACACCACCCATGGTGGACCGCGCGTCTTGATGATGACTCCGGCGCCGTGTCGCCATGGGAAGGTGACGAACTCAACCATGGCGTCTTTCGCCGTCAGGACCTGCCGCCGGCGGTGATTCCCGATGGCGGCGTGCTGGTCGTGTCCCGCCGGGCGCTCTTTCTTGAGATCTCGAACGTTCCTGATGGGCCGCATGCGTTCTTCGGTCGCGACCGTCGCGGCGTGCTGAATTCTGAAGGCGCAGTGATCGATATTGATTCGCCGCGTGATCTGATCGTCGCTGACATCGCGCTTCGCGAACGCATCTCGCCGACGTCGCCTTCGCCACTCCCCCTCGGGGCGCCCTCGTGACGGCGCCGTGGGAGCGGCGCAAACCGCCGTACATCATTGCCGAGATAGGCGTGAATCACGATGGTGATGTGAGCCGCGCGATCGAGTTGACCGACGCTGCAGCCGACGCCGGCGCCAGCGCCATCAAGCTGCAGTGCTTCTCGACAGATCATTTGATGAGCCGGGCGGCGCGACTGGCCGCGTATCAGCGCAACGCCGGCGAGCGAGATCCATTCGCCATGCTCAGGCGGCTGGAACTCACACTCGATGAGATGGCGGTCATCGTGGAGCGCGCCCAGAAGCGAGGCGTGGACGCGATCGTCACGGTGTTTAGCGTGGAGTTGGTCAAACCGTGCGCCGAACTTGATTGGACATGCTTCAAGAGCGCATCGCCGGACATCATTCACCGACCACTGCTTGAAGCGATGGCCGCGACTGGTCGCCCGCTGATCGTCAGCACCGGCGCCGCAACGCTCGAGGAAGTCGAGCGCGCTGCAGCCTGGCTGCGCCCATGCGCCGCAGGACTGGCGTTTCTTCAATGCGTCAGCTCATACCCGACCCCGCCGGAATTCGCGGCGATCGGCGCCATGGCCTCGATTGCCGAAGCAACACACACTCCTGTCGGTTACAGCGATCACACGGCATCGACGGACACTGGCGCCATCGCCGTGCAATGCGGCGCCCGCATCCTTGAAAAACACCTCACGTATGACTGCGCCGCCGCCGGCCCCGACCACGCGGCGTCGCTCGACCCCGACGCCTTCGCGACGTATGTCACGCTGGCGCGACAAGCGGCGATGGCGCCAATCGGCGGTCGCGGGTCCGACTCATCGAATGCGACAAACGATGTTCGCATCGGGACGCCATTGAAGAGTGTGCTCCCCGTCGAGAAGGACGTTCGCCGCGCCTCGCGCCAATCCATCGTGACGATGCGCGAACTTCATGCCGGCGACACGATCACTTCAAGCGATGTCACTTTCAAACGACCGGGAAGCGGGATTGAACCGTGGCGACTGGATGAAATCCTGGGCCGCCACATCACGCGCACGGTTGAGGTGGACACGCCGCTGACCGATGCTGACCTGGCATGAACGAGTCTCCTTCCATCCGACGCGTCGTCGTTGCCACCGGCACACGAGCCGAGTTCGGCCTGCTGGAGACTGTCATGCGCGCCATCGACCGACACCCCGAGCTTGAATTGCTCACGGTCGTCGCCGGCGCCCACTTGCTCGAGCCTGCGGAAACATGGCGCGAGGTCGCGAGGTCGTACGACATCGCCGAGCAGATCCCTATGCAGCGCACGGCAGCGCCGACACGACTCGAAGACGCGGCGGCGCTCGGCCGTGGCATCGAAGGATTCGCAAATGCCTACGCACGGCTTGAGCCGCACTGGGTCGTCGTGCTTGGCGATCGCATCGAAGCCTTCGCCGCCGCAGCCGCCGCGAGCATTGGCGGAATCGCCGTCGCGCACCTGCACGGCGGCGATCGCGCCGAAGGCGTCGCCGATGAGGCCATGCGCCACGCCATCACCAAACTTGCGCACGTGCACTGCCCTGCGACAGAGCAGTCAGCGGCTCGCATTGAACGAATGGGCGAGCCGCGGGATCGCATCCATGTTGTTGGTTCGCCCGCGATCGATGTTCTCTCGCAGATTGAACCGCTCGATGATGAAGCATGGCGCCAGCTCGGCGAACCGCAATTCGTTGTGTTGTTCCATCCGGTCGGGCGCAGCGCGCAAGACGAAGCGTCCGACGCCGCCGCCATTCTGAACGGACTGGCGGGCTCGCGCATCCTGGCGTTGCATCCGAACCATGATCCGGGGCGCGACGGTGTGCTCAGCGCGCTGACAGATGCCGAGAGCAAGCAGGACGCGATTGCCGTGCTTCCTCATCTTGAACGACGTCGCTTTGTCGGGCTGCTCAGGCGCCTTCGCTCATCCGGCGGCGTGCTCATTGGCAATTCATCCGCGGCGTTGATCGAAGCCGCCGCACTCGGTGTTCCCGCTGTAGATATCGGACCGCGCCAAGGCGGCCGAGAGCGGGCCGGCAACGTTGTTCACGTCGATTCGCCCGCCCACGCCGAGCTCAAGGCCGCGATATCGCAGGCGCAGTCGATTGGGGACAGCTCGATCTCGCATCCCTATGGAGACGGTCGCACTGGTGAGCGTGTCGCCGCACTGCTCGCGTCGATTGATCCGGTCCAACCCGGTTATCTGCGGAAACGCAGCGTCTACTGAGCAGCGGTTCGATTCCTGAAAAACTTGCGAATCCGCACGCTCCCCAGCGAAAGTCGGACCTCGCGCCGGTCGATGATCCTCGAAGGCCTCCAAAGGCCCGAGAAGTGGAGAACGGATCATGAGCGTGAGCGCTGCCGACCGACAGGCCATCGTCAACGAAGCCATTCAGGGCATCAGTCACATTGCGACGTTGCCCGAAACCACGCTCAAGATCATTGAGCTGGTCGAGGACCCGCATTCGACGGCGCAGGACCTGCACCAGGTCGTGTCATTCGACCCGGCGTTGTCCACGCGAATCCTGAAAGTCGTGAACTCCGCGTTCTACGGCCTTCCGGGACAGATCGGCTCCATCAATCGTGCGATTGTCCTGCTCGGCCTCAACGCCGTGAAGAACATCGCGATTGCGGCGAGCCTCGCCAAGCTCTTCCGAGGCGGCGACCTCTGCCCGCAATTCAACGCCAAGGATCTCTGGAAGCACTCCATCTCAACCGCCGTTGCTTCGAAGCTCGTCGCTGACAAGCTGAAGCTCGGCCTTCCGGATGAAGCGTTCCTCGGCGGACTGCTGCACGACATCGGCATCGTTGTCGAGATGCAGCATGATCGCCAGAAGCTGATCGACGTCATCTCCGCGCTGGAGATTGATAAGGAAGGCGCCCCCAAGCACGACATGCTCGTTCTTGAGGAAAAGGCCTTCGGCGCCACGCACCAGGACTTTGGTCAGGCGTTGTGCGAAAAATGGAAGTTCCCCAAGGCATTCTCGTTCGTCACGGGCCGTCACCACGACCCGCTCAGCCTGGCTGAAGAAAACCGAACGCTCACGTCAGTCGTGTACATCGCGGATCACATCGCCGCGACGCTCAACCTGGGCTTCCGTCTGGATATCGCGGACACCGCGATCGATCCCGCCGTGCTCGAAGACCTCGGCGTCACCGAAGCGCAGGTCAACGAAATCATCCGCGAGCTGCCGGCCAAGATCGAAGAAGCCGAATCGCTGTTGAGCTGAGTGCATCGCGGCCACGACAGAGCAGACGACATTGGCGCGGGCGGCGTGAAGGAGGGTCACGCCGCCTGTCGCATTTCAGCCCTGCGACATGCGCGACTTCCAGGCGTCAAGACTGCCGCCGTCGGTCAGGTCGTGCCATAAGGGCGTCACCGTCGTGTTGCGCTCCAGCAGCAGCGCGACATCCGCATCGGGCTCAGAGCCTCGGAAGTCGAAGCCGCTCGTCGCCGCCCAGTAATACACATCGCCCGCCGGGCTTTCCCGACGCTCATACGCATCGACATGGCCGTGCGTATTCATCGGGCACACACGCAATGGCGGCGTTGGGCCATCCTCATGGCTCAACGGCACATTGACATTCATGCAGCAATGACCGGTCACGGCGTCAGTCGCCAGCAACGCTTCAATGGCGTGCCTCGCGTGACGGGCCGCGACTTCCCATCGAGGCGCCTGCTTCCCAAGATGCAGACTGACGGCAATCGATGGCACGCCGAGGAACGCCGCCTCCAGCGCCGCCGCGACCGTGCCCGAGTAAATCACATTGATGCCGACATTGGCGCCCGCGTTCATGCCGCTGATGACCAGATCAGGCCGCGTGCCCGCGCCGAATCGCTCCGGCCAGATTGATGAGAGCGCGAGTTTCACGCAATCCGCCGGGCGCCCGTCAACCGCGACGCCGCGCATGCGGTCGCTGACATCAACATCGCTCACCATCAGCGGCTGATGAAACGTCACACCGTGGCTGGTTGCGGATTGCACCGTCAGCGGCGCGCACGGAAACACGACCTCGCCAAGGGGGCCGTCAAAGTCGCCATGCGCATTGATGAGCGCTTCATAGAGCGCTTCGATGCCCGGGGCGCGAAGTCCATCGTCATTGGTCAGAAGTATTTTCACAGGAACGGCAGCGTACCGATTTACACGCGTTGCGGCGGCGCTTCATCGCTTTGATCCATCAAATTTGTGTACACGCGACCGCCCCAGGACACGCCGCGATTCTGTTCAAGGTCCTCCGCGGCCTCACGAAGAATCCCGCCCAGCAACCACGCGCCAACGGGCGAAACCAACGCAGAAAAAAACGTCGCGCCCTGTGACAGACTCACAATCACATTCGCCGCGAACCACAGCACGACCGCGAATGCGCCAAGGATGCACGCCATCCAGCCCGCCGCGGCGCCGGTCGTCGCCACCGCGACGCACCCAACCGCAATCGCCACAACGGACAACACAGGCAACGCGGAATACACCACGCGCATCTGCCGCGCATACCGCCGAAGGCGCTTCGGCCGCTTGTGTGTGCTTTCGATGAAGATTCGCTTCCACCCCCGACGAAACGCCTGCCAATCTCCATACATGCGGCAGTGAAGCATCTCGCCGGCGATGAAGACCCCCCACCGACCGCCATCCACCTTGAGCGCGCGCGCAAACGCGATGTCCTCTAAGAGATCATCCTTCACTCGCTCATGACCACCGAGCGCAACGTACCGCTCGTGATTGAACAGCAGAAACTGTCCATTCGCGAAACTTGACGGTCGCTCTTTCCGGTTGACCCGGTCCAGCGGATGCTCGCGCAGCAGTTCGAGCACCGCCATCGGCTGCACGATGCGCTCAAACCAGTGCTCGCGCGACAGCGTGCTCAAAAAGCTCACCAGATCAAGGTTGCGCGTATGCATCAATCCGACCGCTGCGTGAATGCAGTCCGGGTGGATTTCCGTATCCGCATCGAGAAAAAGCAATCGCTCCGCGCCCTTCGCGTGCGCGGACTGCTCGACAGCCGTCCGCAGCGCATTGGTCTTGCCCGCCCAGTCGTCCGGACATGATTCGATTTCGAGAATCTCGATTCGCGCATCGCCCTGCGTCACGCGTTCGATGATCGCCCGCGTGTCGTCCGTGCAACGGTCGAGCGCAAACACCGCCCTCCAGTCGGGATAGTTCACCTTCAGCAGGGACTGCGCGACGCGCTCGATCACGCGCGCCTCGTTGTGGGCCGGCACGATCACACACACTCTCGGCAGCGCGTCCATCTTGCGCGCCATGGCCACACCTTCGACGGCCAGCGGCACACTCGTCAGCGCGCGGCGAATCCGAATCAGCGCCACACTGAAGTAGAGCGCCGTCATCCCCGCGCACATGACCAGCGCCGCAATGACAATCGTAAGAGCCGGGTGCATTCGGAATGAGAATACGCGGCGGCGCCAAATCGCGCAGCAACGCCTGGTTCAGACCGTCACGGATGCTCCGCGCGCCATTGCTCGACCAGATCGCGGGCCGCATCGTGGTAGATGACTCTCAGCACGTCCTCCGGCACGCTCATGCCGCGCAGCGCCGGCGCGGACATCTCATCATGCCGCGCTGGATTGACCATCGCGAGGTCCGGATCGGCGATCGGCGATTCGCCTTCGTATTCCGTCTCGAAGAGCGTTCGCAGCGCCCAATAGCGGCTGGCGTATAACTCGAAGGCCTCATTTCGTCCGCGCGCCTGAGCCGCCTTCATCTTCGCCGGATCGTCTTCCTCGGTCAGGTGCTCATCCATCGTGACGATGTCCGACCCGAAGAGGATGCGCCCTTTCCACTTCTCGAGAAACGCGACGAACTCTGAACGTGAATGCAGGCTCAATTCGCGCACCATCCACTTCGTCGCCGACGTGTCGAGGTGCAGGTTGTCGTGGCGCGACAGCAGGCCATCGAGGAACTCAAGATCCTCCGGCCAGCCGCCCATGTGGGCGCCAATCCATGGGGATGGATGCGCTTCGAGCGCGCGTTCGAACGGCTCATACTGCTCGCGCTTCGTGCCGTAGAACGACGCGTCCGCATACTTGGTGCGGAACCACGTGTCCGGGTCTGCGATGTGCGCCATGAACATCATGCCCAGCGAATCCGCCAGATCCATGGCGCGCTGACGCCATTCGTTATCAAGCGACATCAACAGCGGGTCGCCGGCTTCCTTCCCGTAATCCCGCGCCCGCGGCGCCGTCCAGAATTTCACGATCCGCGATCCGAGCGCATGAAACTGCTCGATCGCCTCGAGAAAACCCTCGGTGTGCGCGTGTTTGCGGTCCTCCGCCATGAACTCCGGCACGGCGATGAACTGGATGGAATCGCCCAGCAATTCCTTCAATCCCGGCGCTTCACCGATGCGCGACATGGTGTACGTCGTCGTCACGCCATAGAGCTCGCGCGCTTCGCGATACACCGCCGCGGCTTTCAGGCCGTGAATATGCGAATGAATGTCGATGATCGGCGCCGGCGGCGCGCCAAGACGCTCCGCTTCCGCTCGATAGTCGAGTCCGAGTCGATTCGCGCTCCACGGCGCACGCATTGTGCCTTCGCTGGTGCTGGTCATCGCGGCGGATGATAGCCCGACGACCAAACAGGGTCGAAACGGCGGAAAAACGCGTGTTTTTCAATCGAATGCGTGACTATTCGATCATGCCGCTGGCGAGCACGCAGCTCGTCGGATTCGCTTCTTCGTCGTACACCTTGCCGCCGATCACCAGGCCGATGTACAGCTCGTGATCGCCGTCCAGATCGATGTGACGCATCATTTCGCAATCGAGCACCGCCGTGGCGCGCGTGATGCACGGCGAACCCGTCGTCAGCGTTTCGCAGCGAATCGGATCGAGCACTTCGCGCGGATCGGAATCCTCGCGGCTCAGTGTTCGCAGCAGAAACTGGTCATCACGTCGAAACTGACACAGGCCGAATGAGTGGCTGTCGCGAATCAGCGGCGCAATCGGTCGCCCCTTCGGCGACGCCACGGCCACCATCGGCGGCTCGAAACTGCACTGCTGCACCCACGACACCAAGACGGCGGATCGTTCGCCTTCGAAGGCAGACGTCATCGCGTACAGGCCTGATGGGATCAGACCGAGCGCGCGCGCCCACTCAGCAACGCCTCGCTGAACCATGTTCTCTCCTCCGCCGACGCCGAACCTCTCCCTTGCCGGTCGCCGGATGTCTCTCTCTGAACGCAACATACATCAATCCTGCGGGGTGTCTACCTTCACTCACTATTTCTGGGAAGCGATTCCTGACGCCCCAATGGGCGCGACGACCGAAAACCTGCCCGAAACGGGAGAAGAGTGTTGCGTGGTGGGGCATCCTCCCATATATTCCCTCAGAACCTCGGCGGACAGGGGCAAGATGCGTGCTTTTCACGGGCCACTACGAACACTCGATCGACGCCAAGAATCGTCTCGCCATCCCGGCGGACATTCGCGGCCGATGGTCTGCGACCGAGTGCGGCGGCGCGTGGTACGCCATTCCCTGGCCAACCGGGGCTCTGCGCCTCTACACCGAGGCGGACTTCACCAAGCGGGCGAATGCGTATCAGAACTCGCTCACACCGGCCCCCGACCAGGCGGAGCTTCAGGCCACGCTGTTCGGGTTGTCGCGCCGGCTGGAGATCGACGCCGCGGGGCGCGTTCGACTGCCGGAGGATTTGATCTCGCTGACCGGTCTGCCGCGGGAAGTGGTGCTGGTCGGCGCGGGCGAATGGCTGGAAGTTCGCGACCGGGCGGCATGGCGAGCGACCATGAAGAAGCGCCTCGAGCAACTTCCTTCACTGATGGCGGGCCTGCAGCCGCCGACGCACAACGGCGCCCCCTGAGGCGCGGCTAAGGACGGCGCGTCGTCGGAAACGGCGGCGGGACGCATCTCGAACCTGACTCAATCGCGGCACGGGTGTGCTCGCCGCGCAACACATCGTTCTGGAAACTCAACCTCACGCGGAATCGCGGCGCGATCGGAGTGCGCCGCGCGCAATGACACGGACGTCGTCCTTGCTCCCTTGCTGCCGAACGCGACTGCCCTGAACGGACGGACTCGTCAGCCCGAATCGCCCGTCTCGATGATCCGGTGACGCATGGAAGCGCCCCCACTTCGGGTCGAGATGAACCGCGCCGCTCGTTCTGAAGCGCAATGACCGGGCCTCTCGCGAATCGGCCACCGCACGCTCGGCCGGACCCACCGCCGGCCGAGCGCTTGAAAACCTGACCACCACCGCGTCGGCGTCGTCCCACCGCGATGCCGACCTTGCCGCCGCCCGCCGTCCACCACCACCTCGCGCCGGGCGGCGGTGTTTTTTGAATGGAAGAAGCCGGTATTCTCAACGCATGACCGAACATTTCGAGAATTATGCAGATATCGATGCTCACACGAGGCTTATGGACTGGATCGAGGCAAATCCTCATGGCTTTGTTCTGAATTGGGGATCCATGGTCATGCACAAGTCGAGTTGCGCGAAGCTCCACGGCCCGCATCAGACTCCAGATGAAGGCGCGTCCCTGACGCGCGAGCGGAAATCGTGCTCCACCACGAAGCAGGACCTGCTCGATCTCGCACCAGGGATCTCGTCGTGCGGAAGTTGCAAACCCTGACCGTAGGAGCCCCAATCCCGGATCGACCTACATTCACGATAAGTGTGCTTGAACGGGTCTAGTCTCATCACGACGGGCGGCCCTGTCCTTGTTTCGCGCGAGTGTATTAATCATGCGGTAGTAACGGCTGGAGCTGCGGACTCGGTCCGCACACCGCGCACCTTTCCTAAATGCCGCAACCGCTGAGTAATCAGAGCTTCCTCCGCCAGCAATCCCATCAAGGCAGTTGTTAGCGCGGATTCACTTCGGTACTCATCATCGATTTCTTGCTCTGTCAAATGCGAAGTAAGCTTTTGTGAGTGCGCAATCTTGCATGCTGCCACTTCGCCGAAAACTCGGAGGACAGTCGATTCAACCTCTTCTGCATGGACCAGCGGGAAATTACCCTGATGATGCTTGACGATCTCCTCGATAATCGGTGACTCGCGATTTAAGTAAACAGTTGGCCCATCCGCAGCATTCGGTGCCCACATTGCGATGTGCCACGATTTCTGAAAATAATCTGCGCGTGCTGTCGTCCATTTCGGAACGTCAACAGCCACATCTAGCTCAACCGCGAGACCATTACCGCCGGATGTAGCCAGTTTTCGCCCAACTGTTATAGATCCGCGTCGTCGACGACGTCTTCCACCAGGTCCAGCTATCTTGGGTTCAATTGTTGCGACTTCGGTTTTCGTCTCTGTTGCATTCTGCACCTTCTCTGTAGCACTCTTGACCGAAGAGATCAGCCGCTTGATTCTCCAGCGCGCACCGAATTTATTCTGAAGACGTTTTCGATACTCTTCATCATCGATGCTACCACTCATTTGCTCCCGTGCAGCTTGAATAGCGGCGTATACCTCCGCGGGTAAATTGTCAGCAAACTCGACGCCCCAATCGTCCATTGGAAGTGAAGACCCTTTTTCTCCATTTCCCGTAAAGATCAGCTTTGTCCGCGCCTGGTCTGGATGAACACCCCACGGCGATCTACCAGGGTCGTAATGTGTCGGCTCAATGATCAACGTCAAAGCGCGTTGCACTTCAGATTCAATAATGCCGAATTTTCGAAACGCAATTTTCCCGGCATCCGGTTCGTAAAGCTCATCGCGATACTTCGTTGCTACATATCCAAATTCCCGCGCATACATGTGAATCTGCGGCCGAGCACCTTCCCATAGATACCAATGGACCGCGACTCTCTCTTGATCAACTAAGATTGTTCCATTGGCGGAAAGTTTTCCCTTCGTGGAGTCTTTCTCAAACAAGTAATGCCTTGCGCCTTGAATTCGTCGCCTATTGGGGCGGCGCGTACCGTCACGGTCCTCTCGTCCTGAAGGCCAGCTTGAAATGGTCTTTGTTCGAAGCTCATGCACAAAGACCTCTGCGTCTCCTACTTCCCAAAACCGAGTGTTCAAATAAATCGATAATCCCTTATTGATATCTTCTTGCGCGTCAGGATTTCCGAGAACCGTATGTGGGTGATCATCAGATCCAAGGAGAACGATTGCCGTGCCGTTTTCTCTTATCCAATCCGGCGAGACTTTTGACCAATCGACGTCATCGTTCCCAATGCACTCACTCCAATCAACATCAGTCGGATCGATCACACAGGTCTTGGTGCCTCCCACATCAAATTCCATTAGTGCATAGTCACCAGAGTCTTCATCGAGATAGATCCAAATCATTGCAGCCTTGCCGCCACTGTGCGAAATTACCACAACTCCATTTGGATTCCAAGGCAACGAGGCAATCTTGGCTCCAACTCCAAAGTTGTCATGTAAGCCGCCAATCTTCTTTGCGCCTGCTCCAAGCGTCGAGAAGAATCGTCGCAGCTCGTCCCCGCTCATCCCTGATCCATTGTCGATGATCATTCGACGATAAAGACCAAGATTCTCGACGGCTTCCCATTCGATTGCGAATTCAACACGATTTGCGCCCGCTTCGAGGGCATTCCTCAAGAATTCGCGCGCCCACTGGAATCGTCCGCAAGCCTCGAACATGCGACGTGTGAAATGGGATGCCCCCGTAATCTCGATCTTCTTCATGTTCGCCGCTCCATTTCCTCAATTCGAGGAAGATCTTTCCACAGTTGCCCAATCGCACCGTTCTTCAGTCCTTGATCCTGAATCGAATACCCGTCCCGCCCCTCCTTCTTTACGAGACCAATCGCTCGCATCCATCCGAGAGCGAGATAAACTTGATATGCAGGCACTTCTCCCCCGCTAATCTCATCAGGAATAGGCAACAAGTTGTCAATGGAGAATGTTTTTCCGACGTCGGTCTTGCCAGATAAGTAACGAGCGACCATAAGCACTGTTTCTCTAGGCGCTCGATGCTCGTATGTAGTCTTGTTCTTCTTCGACCAGCCAATCTTGACTAGCCTGTCTCCATCTCTTGCGTACTTTGGGTAAATGCCCCTCGACATCGACTTTCGGCCCGCGACGCGAGCGCCCATTCTTATCGATTTCTTGCGACTGTCGGTTGGCGCTGGCTCCGGCACCAACTGCTCACGTTGCCTCGCGAGTTTTGCCACACTGTCCGCGAGCGACGCAAGGTGGCCGAGCTCGGAATAACGCTGCGCATCAAGCTCTCGCTGGATTAGCGCTCGCAATTGCGCCTCTGCGTGTACCAGAATTTCGGCCGCCTCTGTCTCTGTGACCATGCCATAATATATGCTTACAGGCACAGGCAAGTCAACGCCTCTCTGCGAAGTCTTGCAGAAAAGGACCTGAGTCGACCAATCGATCCGGT
>MRWG01001307.1_pt1 | contig 16751 bp, 17 predicted proteins | sample 1013341 | NCBI WGS metagenome assembly MRWG01 (sample SAMN06117577, study PRJNA244670) | biofilm metagenome | biome: Water; feature: Cathode Biofilm; material: Biofilm; isolation source: microbial consortium enriched at the cathode of a solar microbial fuel cell | place: USA: District of Columbia ... | reverse complement strand
CAAGTCGCAGTGACAGGCGACTTCGGGCGCGGTGTCGATCTCGCCGCCGAAGCCGTCGGCCTTGCACTCGGTGCCGACGAAGGTGCGGCAGTTTTCTTGCGGCAGGCCGCGCACGCGCGCGGCGAACTCGCCGAACCAGTCGCCGCTGGTCTTGCGCGCGTGTTCGCTGAACAGGATCGCCTTGAGCCCGCAGTCGACGGCGGCGGCGTGCATGTCCTCGGCGCTGTGGCGACCGTCGGTGTAGTCGGTATGCATGTGATAGTCGACCGGCGGCACGGACTCGGGCGTGATGTCGTTGGGGTCGAAAAAATGCGAAACGGTCATGACGGACTCCCGGCCTGTTCCTCGACCAGCACGCCGGCGTCGTAGTCGCGGCCGGCGGGCTTGCCGATCCATTCCCAGTAGCGCATCGGCGAGATGCCGTTGCCCGGACGCTTGATGCCGAGGTTCCCGGTGCTGAAGGCCTCGCCTGCCTTGACCGGCTTCGTCGTGACGAGACTCTTGCGGGCGATGTCCATGTTCTCCCGTTCGGTCGGCCCGGGGGATTTCTCCGCGCTGCCGAGCGCCGCCTCGACGGCGCGGATTTCGCGCACCAGCGCCGCCAGCTCATTGGGCTCCAGCGATGCCTTGTGGTCGGGTCCCGGCAGCGTGCGGTCGAGGGTGAAGTGCTTTTCGATGATGCTAGCGCCGAGCGCCACTGCAGCCGTTGAGACGACGGTGCCGGGGGTATGATCGGAGTAACCGACCGGCAGGCCGAAAGCGTCGGCAATCGTCTGCATGGCGCGCAGGTTGACCTCGTCGTAGGGCGTCGGATAGGCCGTCGTGCAATGCAGCAGCGAGACGCGCGCCTCGATCGCCGCCCGCCCGGCGTCGGAGGCGAACGCGCTTTCGAATGCTGCCGGCGACGGAGCGGTGCCGCCGGTCATGGCGTAGGCCAGCACGCCGAGGGCGGCCCGGATCTCGTCGAGGTCGGCCATGCCGGTCGACATGATGATGTCGCAATCGCTCTGGCCGGCGGCCATCAGCATCGGGCCGTTGACGACTTCGCCGGACGGAATCTTCAGGATGTCGAGAGCGAGGTCGCGGCATAGGAAGTGCAGGCTGTCGATGTCGAACGGCGAGGACATGAAGCGGATGCCCTTGTCGCGGCAATAGCCAATGAGGCCGAAGTGTGCGTCCCGGCTCAGCTGGAAGGTGCGGATCATGTCGAGCTGAGACTCGTCGGGGCGCGTCAGTTCTTTCTGGTACTGCGCCTTGGGGGCACTCTCGATGGTGACTTCCTCGGCCGTGAAGGTCTGGAACTTGACGGCGTCGGCGCCGGCGGCGCACGCCGCGTCGATCAGGCCGCGCGCCAGGTCGAGGTCACCGTTATGGTTGACCCCCGCCTCGGCGATGATGAAAGCGCCCATACCAGTCCGCAGCCGATCCGGAAAACGCATTATTGTCTATCGATCATCAGGTGCCGGTCCGTCGGGCGACGAACCTGAGCACCTTGAAGTCCGGTGAGGCGTGGCCGGTCGCGAACAGATCAGCGCTTTCGACGGCGAACCCGGCGCGCTCGACGAGGCCGAGGTAGTTGTGAATATACATGCCGCCACGCCAGACGATGCTCGGCTTGGCTGTCGTATCGAAAACATATGGCTCCAGGGTTTCCTCGCTGAGCCCGTTCTGCTCGAAGCCAACGACCCATTTGAAACCGGCGGCGGCCGCGGCGGCGTAGAGCTCCGAGATAAATCCGCTTGGGAGCAATACCAGGGTGCGGCTATGGAACAGGATGCAATCCCGATACTCGCCGTCACGAAGCTCGTCAAAGACGTCACCGGCCAAGATCTTAAGATTGGGCACGTCCGGAAAGGCCGTCTCGTTGAAGGCCTTGTTGTAAGCACTCAGATCGATGCCCACGAATTCCGTATCCGGAAACTCCTTGGCGAGGATTGAATCGACGTAGGCGAAGCAAACGCCGAAGTTCAGAACACGTTTCGGGCGCTCACTCTGGATCAGCCGCCGCATCGTCTCGAGCTGTTGTTGATAGAGAATCTTTCCTTCACCGTGTTCGTGGAGTCCTTTCTCATACTGGTCTACCTGCTTCGCGTATGTCAGCGCCGCGACAAGATCGCCGTATTTCTTATCATAACCGTGTTCGTTGGCATTGCCGCGTTTCCTGACATCCGAATAATCCAATCTTTGACGCCAGCGGTCCGCGTCCTCAAGGGCAGACAGCATCATGCCCGATACCTTGCGAAGCAGCGAATTCAGGTAGGGAGTCTTGAACAACACCAAACCAATTCGCTGGTGAAGTTTGAACTTGCGAACAAATCGGTCATCGAACGACTGGGATACTTTCATTGGAACCTCGTTATCACTTTGGCGTCCGCGTTATCGAAGGCATGGCAAATCGAGATACACGTCCGCTGTGCCGAATTCAGGACGAAACGAGTTTGCGGCAGCTCGATTTTTGCACTCCTAATGCCCCACCCGGTTGCGGTGACCGTCATCAACTCAGCCGATTTCCGCAAGATGTACTTCCGCCGCCGGGTCGCCGCCGTCCAGGTCGACGAACCGCTTGGCGAGGATGCCCTGCAGCGGCGTGTCGCGGAGGACTGCCGCGATGCGCGCCGAGACGCCCGAGGTGCCGAACGGGCTCACGGTCCGTTTCGCGACCTTCCGGTGCGTGTCGCCGATGGCGGCTTCGATGGCGGCCGCGATGTCCGCCGCGCCGTCGCCGCAGTCGATGACCGAGGTCGCTCGCAGACGGCCCTTCTGGCGATCGCCGATGTTGACGGTCGGCACACCCAACGACGGCGCCTCGACGAGCCCGCTCGACGAATTGCCGACCACCGCTGCGCAGTGCTTCATGGCGCTCAGATAGCGCACTTGTCCCATGGAGACGATCGATGCGACGCGTTCCGGATTGGCGGCGGCGAAGGCGTCGAACACCCGGCGGATCGCGGCGTTTCCGGCGTCTGCATTGACCCCGGTCAGGATCACCTTGAGTTCCGGGAACCGGTCGAGCGCTTCGACGAGCGCGGCGGCGCCGGTCTCGGACGCGGTGTCGCTCAGGGTCGCCGGGTGATAGGTGACGAGGAAATAGCCGCCGGAGAGGTCGAGCCCGATGTCGCGGCCGAGCGCATCCGCGTCCATAAGTTCCAGCCGTTCGATGTTGTCGAGGCCGATAGTGCCGACGGTGTGGACGTGCGCCGGGTCCTCGCCCATCTGCAGGATGCGCCGGCGGTACGGTTCGGCGGCGGCGAAATGCAGATGCGACATCTTGGTGATGGCGTGGCGCATGGCGTCGTCGACGGCCCCTTGGGTGACCTCGCCGCCGTGCAGGTGCGCGACCGGCACTCGGTGCAGCGCCGCCGCCGTGGCCGCGGCAAGGATCTCGTAACGGTCGCCGAGCACGACGACGATGTCCGGGGCAAGACTAGCCAGTGCGTCGCCGATTCCGGCGACGGCGGCGCCGGTGGCCCGGGTGATTGCGGCCGGCGTATCGTCGCCGAGATCCAACGGCACCCGGGCGTCGATCCGGAAGCCGTCGCGTTCGATGACGTCGACGGTATGGCCGAAGCGTTGCGCGAGGTGCGCGCCAGTGACGATCAGCCGCAGCGCCAGCGCGGGATCGGCGGCGATTTCCTTCATCAGCCAGTAGAGCAGGCCGTATTCGGCCCGGGTGCCGGTGACGACGCAGATCCTGCGGGGTTCAGGCAACGGCCAGGCGATCCGCCAGTTGCGAGGAAGACGGGACGTTGATCAGCCGCGCATAGATGTCCTCGGTCACGGAAAGATCGTCCCGGGGCATGTCCACGAATGGCGCCAGCAGATGCATCGGCCGCCACGCGGCGCGGGTCATGAAACCGGCGTCGTTGGTGGCTTCGAGGATCTCGTCGCGGCGCGGCATGTCTGCCTGGTCGAGCAGGATCAGGTTGAGCCAGTAGTTGCTTTTGCCCCAGTCCGGTTCGCGGAATGGGGTGATACCCGGCATGTCCGCGAAGGCGTCGAGGTAGGCCTGGGCGAGGCGCCGCTTCTTCTCCAGGAACTCCGGCAGCAGCTCGAGTTGCGCGCAGCCGAGTGCAGCGTTGATGTTCGGCAGCCGGTAGTTGAACCCGGCCTGGTCGTGGATGAACTCCCACCTGTGCGGCTGCTTGGCGGTGGTCGTCAGATGGCGGATCCGCGCCGCCAGATCGGGATCGTTGCACATGATCGCGCCGCCGCCGCCAGTCGTCACGGTCTTGTTGCCGTTGAAGCTGAGCGTCGCGACGCGGCCGTGATTGCCGGTGTGCGTGCCCTTGTAGTACGAGCCCAGCGATTCCGCCGCGTCCTCGATCAGGTCGATGCCGAAATCCCTGCAGACCGCGGCCAGCGCGTCCAGGTCGCAGGGATGGCCGAAGGTGTGCATGCAGCAGACGGCGGCGATGCGGCGGCCGGTCTTGGCGTTGACCAGCGCGCCGTGCCGCTTGTCGGCGATGCGTTCGAGGCGCGCCCGCAGCTTCTCCGCGTCGAGGCCGAGCGACACCGTCTCGACGTCCGCGAAGTGCGGGGTGGCGCCGGTATAGGTGACGGCGTTGGCGGTGGCGGCGAAGGTCAGCGCCGGCACGATCACCTCGTCGCCGGCGCCGATGTCGAGCGCCGCGAACACGGCATGCAGCGCGGCGGTGCCGGTGTTGGTCGCGATCACCTGCCCGGCGCCGGTGAAATCGGCGATCATCTCCTCGAAGCGGCCGACGTAGCTGCCCGCCGTCGACACCCAGCCGGCGTCGATGCAGTCCTTCACGTAGGACCACTCGTTGCCGGCGAAACAGGGCTCGTGCAGGCCGGCGCCGTCGCCCAGCAGGCTGCGGAACGCGTCGACGATCTGTTCGGTGACGGGGGCGGCGAGTGTTGTCACGTCAGCGGGCCGGATAGGTGATCTCGTAGTTGCCGTAGAAATTGACGCGCGCATCGGCGTCGGCGAACAGGTCCTGGTCGAGGGCGGCGATCAGTTCGCGGATGCCGTCCTCGACGGTGTAGCGCGGCGTGAAACCGAGACGATCGCGGATCTTGGCGAAGTCGACACGGTAGTTGCGCGGGTCCGAGCCGTGCTCCTGGTAGGCGACCGGCGCGTCGGGGATGTGTTTCTGGATGGCCTCGACGATCATCCGCTTGGTGAAGTTGTTGGCGTCGCCGCCGGCGTTGAAGACCTCGAAGGCGACGGTGTCGGCGGGCGCTTCGAGGACGCGCTGGATGACGTCGGCGAAGTCCTGGACGTGACAGTAGGGGCGCCAGGTGTCCGGGTCGTACACCAGCAGGTCGTTCTTCATGTACATCTCGCGGGTGAACTGGCTGACCGTAAGGTCGAAGCGCATGCGCGGCGCGAGGCCGAAGGCGGTGGCGAAACGCAGTGCCGTGCCCTCGAAATCGACCTTGCCCTTGAGGCCCAACAGCTTTTTCTCCATGCCGACCTTGGCCTTGGCGTAGAGCGACAGCGGGTTGAGCGCGTAGGTCTCGTCGGCCAGCGTGCCTTCCGGGATCAGGCCGTAGTTGGAGCAGGTCGAGACGAAAATCGCGCGTTGCAGACCGCGCCCGTCGAGGGCGTCGATGATGCCGGCGATGCCGTCCTCGTTCACCGCCTGATGGGCTTCCGGGTACTTTTTGGTGATCGGATCGCCGACCAGACCGGCGAGGATCACCACGTCGGTGGCATCGGCCAGTGCGCGCTCGAGCACACCGGCCTCGCCCTCGTCGCCGTTCACGACCTCGAGGCCGGGCTCGTCGAACAGGCCCAGCAGCACGTTCTGGGTGCCGTACAGGAACATGTCGACGATACGGACGCCGTAGCCGGCGCGCAGCAGGCGCTTGGCGACGACGGGGCCGATGTAGCCGGCGCCGCCGAAAATGGTGACGCGGCGGGCCGCGCTCTTGAAGGGGGTGTCAAGGGTCACGGGATCTCCGGGATTCTTGCATGCTACCGCACTCAGGGTGACTCGACCCCGAGTGCGAAAAAACGATGGCAGCCGTTCCGGCGCGAATTCAGATCGCGGCGAAAACGGCGTTCTTGCTGACCCGGGCGCGCACCTGGCGCCCGAGCATGTTCAACAGCACGGTGACCCGGTTGCGGTCGTCCGCGCTCTCGAAGAGGGCTTCGAACTCGCCGAGCGCGCCCTGCAGCACGCGCACCGCGTCGCCCGGCTTGAAGTTATGGCCGTCATGCGTCTTGATCAGGCCGTTCTCGTCCTGACGGGCGCGGATCTCGTCGATCACCTCTTCCGGCACCGGCGCCGGCTTGTCGCCGAAGCGGATGATGTCGAAGATGCCGACGGTCGAGCGGATCGCGCGCCACGGCGAGCGCTCCGGGTCGATCTCGACGAACAGGTATCCCGGGAACAGCGGCCGCGGCACCCACTCGATCTTGCGGGCATGGGCGCGGCGCTTGAGGTGCTTCGGCAGCATCACCTTGAAGCCCTGGCGCGCGAGGTGGAAGACCGCCTTGTCCTCGGCGTTGACCTTCGTGTTGACGGCGCACCAGTAGGTCATTGGGCGGCTCCGTCGGCGAGATCCGCGGGGTCGACGACGCCGAGGAACCTCGGCGCCAGCACGCGCGTCTTGGGCAGAATGGCGATGGCCTTTTCGTAGGCGGCCTGCGGATTGGAGAAATTGCAGACGATGATGGCGTCGATCGCCGCCGCGTCGCAGGCGGCGGGCGCGACCACGGCGAGGCCCGCGAACTCGCGCGCGTTCGGCAGGTCGGCGATGACGCAGGCTAGCTCGACGTCGAAATCGCGCGCCGAGAGCGTGAAGATCTCGGTCAGGTCGCTGGCGCCGAACAGGGCGACCCGGGTCCAGCCGCGCGCCTGGCACTGCCCGAACATCTCGGCGCCGGCGGTGCGGGCGTGGCGGAACAGGTTGAACGATTGTGACAGGAACTCGGCCGTCAGCCGCGTCTTCTCGGAAAAGCCCTGCGGCGTCAGGTAATAGGCGTAGCGGTTGGCCGGCGCGTGGCTGATCTTGATCAGGCCCTTCTTGACGCAGCGCTTGAGGTAGGCGTTGGCGAGACCGAGCGCGATGCCGAGGCCGTCGGCCATGGAGCGCTGCGAGGCGTGCTCGTTGTCGTGCACCATGTTGAGGAGGCCGAGGGTGATCTTGGCCTCGTTATCCATGTCCGGCTGTTCGATTTTGCTCTTCGACAATGCCTGAATCCCGCCGCCGGACGGTCATCGCCGTCCGCTTGAATACCCGCTTCGATCCCTCAGATTGACGCCCTGCCGCGCGTCCCGTGTTCACGAATCGAACAGTACCGCGTTCAGTTCCTGAACGTCAAGTTCATTTATTGAACGCTGATTTGGATTGTTGTTGAGTTACAAATATTTGCGGCGCAAAGACAGGGTCCGCTCAGGTGCGCCCGTAGCGGTCTTCATAACGGATGATATCGTCCTCGCCAAGGTAATTTCCGGTTTGCACCTCGATCACCCGGAGCGGCGCGTCGCCGGGGTTCTCGAGCGAGTGTACGGTGCCTGCCGGCAGGTACGTGGACTGGTTCTCGTCCAGGGTTAGGATCTCCTCGCCGCGGGTCACGCGCGCGGTGCCGCTGACCACCACCCAGTGTTCGGCCCGGTGCTGGTGCGACTGCAGGGAAAGCCCGGCGCCGGGCTTGACCATCAGGTGCTTGACCTGGAACCGTCCGCCGAGATCGAGGGTCTGGTACCAGCCCCACGGGCGGTACACCCGGTCGTGATGCAGGTGCTCGGTGCGGCCGCCCGCCTTGAGCGCCGCGACCACGTCCTTGACTGCGTCGACGCGGTCCCGCGCCACCGCCAGAACCGCGTCCGGCGTCGCGATCAGAAGGATGTCGTCGATGCCGACCGCGGCCAGCAGCGGGCCGCTCGAATGCAGGTACGAGTTGGCGGTATCGTGCGCCACCACGTCGCCGGCGATGACGTTGCCCTGGTCGTCGCGCGCGCCGATCTGCCACAGAGCGTCCCACGAACCGAGATCGTTCCAGCCCATGTCGACCGGCACCATGGCGCCCTGGTCGGTGTGCTCCATCACCGCGTAGTCGATCGACTGCGACGGGCACGCGGCGAACGCGGCCGGATCGGGGCGGAAGAAATCGATATCGTCGCCGCCGCCCGCGACCGCCTTGTCGCAGGCCTCGAGGATGTCGGGCCGCAGCGCGCCGAGCGCCTCCAGGTATGCCCCGGCCTTGAACAGGAAAATGCCCGAGTTCCAGTAGAAGTTACCCCCGGCCAGGTACGCCTCGGCCGTCGCCCGGTCGGGCTTTTCCGCGAAGTGGTCGATTGCGAAGCAGCCGGGCGCGTCCGCCAGCGGCGCGCCTTCCCTGATGTAGCCGTAGCCTGTCGCCGGGCGGTCCGGACGGATGCCGAAGGTGACGAAGCGGCCGGCTCGGGCGGCGGGCACCGCGGCGGCGACCGCGTCCAGAAAAGCCGCGGTATCGCCGATGACGTGGTCGGACGGCGCCAGCAGCATCAGCGTCTCGGCGCCGTCCCGGGCCAGCATCAGCGCCGCCAGCGCCGCCGCCGGCGCCGTGTTGCGGCCTTCCGGCTCGAGAACGATGGCGCGCGGTTCATAGCCGATGGCGCGGGCTTGCTCGGCGACCAGGAACCGATGCTCGTCGTTGCACACGAACAGCGCCGGCGCGAACGCGCTGCCGCTGAGTCTGCGCACCGTCGACTGCAGCATGCTCTCATCGCCATCGAGGTTCAGGAATTGCTTCGGGTAATGCTGGCGCGACAGCGGCCACAGCCGCTGCCCGGCGCCGCCGGAAAGAATGACGGGAACGATCTCGGCCGCGGCGGTCATCGGATCCGGCCGGCCATGTCCGTGCTTGACTGCGGTCGCACGCGGGTCATCGCGGTTCCCCCCAAGGACAATTCCCATGGCCTTTTCCCATGGCCCCGGCGGGAATCCAAGCCCGGAAAACGTCCGGCCCCGCCGCTTTTGCCGTGAATGCCAGAAAAACCGTGCATAAACAAAACACTGGCCTTAGATTTGGGGCAAATATCCGGACCAACTTCAGCACCATCGGGGAAACGAGAGGTCATGGCCAACAGCGCCAGCGAGAAAATCGCCGTCATCGGCCTCGGCTATGTCGGCCTGCCGCTGGCGCTGGCGCGTACCTATCCGGTCACCGGCTTCGACATTTCCAGGTCCCGCGTAGCCGACCTCTGGGGCGCCCGCGACTGCATCCCGCGCAAGATCGCCGAGGACGACTTCTCGAACTTGGGCGACACCTCGATCCTCGCCGATCGGGCTGTCGTCGATGATTGAATGCACCCGCCTTCGCGAAGCCCGCTTCGGCTGGCGAAGGAAGGTCGGCAAGGGCAAGGCCCGCAAGCCCCGGAAGTTCGGCTGCAACGTGTCGATCACGACCACCAACAAGCGGTGTAAGGGCGGCCAGTTCGTGATCCACGCCAAGGCGTTGCACGGCAATCCGTACGACGGCCACACGCTGAGGCAGGTGATTGACGAGACCGAAGCGCTCACCGGCCGTGAGATAGAGCGGGTCCACGCCGACTGCGCGTCAGCGGACGGCTCCGCCGTCAAGGGTTATCGCGGCCACGATGCGCCTAAACCGCGCCGCGTCTTCCTCTTCGGCCAGAAACGTGGCGTGCACGGCCAGATCAAGAAAGAGCGCGGGCGCCGATTCATCATTGAGGCGGTCATCGGCCACATGGAGGCGGACGGTCATCTGGACCGGGACTTCCTCAAGGGCCGCGACGGCGACCACGCCAACACCGTGTTCACCGCCGTCGGCTACAACATCCGACTCATCCTCAACTGGCTGCGGCTTCTCTTGCGCAGAATCTTGGACGTCCTGATCGGCGTCTTCCAACCATCGCCGTTCAGAAATCCGGCTTGTTAATGGTCAACGGGCCAAATCCCCGGCATCACATGAATGGTCATGTCCGTCTGCAGGCTGGTGGTCTCGCCGGGACGGTTCGAAAGGGTGTACTCGCCCCAGTCTGGCGTGACGTAATGGGATGAACCGCTCTTCTGCAGGATCGAGATATCCATAATCTAAACATAAAAAGAGGTGCCGATTCCATGAGTAGCATGAAAAGCATATCCGGCCGCGGCCGCATCATTTTGATTCATTAACGCGGGTTTTTGTTGTGAAACTGCGGACATTTGTTGCGAAGCCGTGGTTATTTGTTGTGAAGTTGCGGATTTTTGTTGTGAACATGCAGGTTTTCGATTCCCACTCTGCTTTTTAGGCTCGTTTTCAATGACTTACATCTGGTTCAAGAAATCCAGCCCCCGGCGAAGCAACACATCCTGCCAACCCTCTGCTGTTTCCTGGCTTCAAGTGTGAAGACCTCGGAGGAGAACCATTACACGCGGCGGCGTCTATATTCGGAACCGGGCAACAAAAGTCCGCAGTTTCACAACAAAAACCCGCGTTAATGAATCAAAAATCAGCACAGGTAAATCAGGGTGCGGATTTTTGTTCGAAAAATGCGGACTTTTGTTACTTAATAGGGGAGTAACGGGGGGAGTCGTTGAATCTGGGGTGGATCGGATATCTCTGCGCGGCGCGCTTTTGGAACCTGATAGTCAAGGGTATGAAAACCAATGCGCATTGGGTGGAAGCCCATCTGGTCGAGGCACCGTTCCCCGATCCACAGCCATCAGGATACGTACTGTCGAAGTGCGAATTACCAGCCCGAACGCAAAAGGGCGGACCAATCGGCCCGCCCTTGCTGTCAACATCGAGAGTTGCGTCTTAGTGCCCCGCAAAATACGGATGCAGCTTGTGCGCCAGGTGGCTGAAGATGACGACTGGCGCCACAACGTAATACGTGTATTCGCAGATCAAAATGATGGTTTGCATAAGGGCGGTTCCTTATTTTGTGCCGCCCGCCACCAGCAAATGTTTTAGGGCCTCGGACGAACGGCGTCGATCAAATCCTTTTGCTTCAAGAATGCGCGCCGCGGTTAAGCTCAACTTGTTGAGCGTGTCGTTCATGCCATGTTCTCGACATTCGTCGATGGCTGCCTTTGCAAGAGCCACAACCATCTGGTCGTGGTTTGGCATGCCTTTTTCTTTAGCTAACGCACGCTGACGCCGTTTCAGTTCCGCCGCGCTCATCGCTTCTCCGGATATCGGTGGGCGTCCGACCATGGCTGTTCTCCTCAAGTGATGGAGATATATTAAAAGACTAAGTCATAAAATACAAGAGTTATTTGTGCGGGGCGCATTTTTCAACGAGACACCGTATCGAATGCGGAACGAATCGAAAAAACGCATTCCTTCTTGCGATCCGGAACGGCGTTGACTATGTATCCCTTTCACCAAAGGAACGATGCCAATGAGAATTCTTCGAATAGCTGACTGACCTATTTCCCCGGCGCTCATGGGGCGTCGTACTCAGTCATGCATATTTCGAGGAGTTCACAATGGGTGTTCCATCCGAGGGCGGACGTCTCCGCCCGTTCGATCACACCAAATGCTATGTATTGGCGTCGCGCTGTCCCGGGAGGGCAGAGCGATGAGTACGCGTACCTTCTTCACTTCCGACCTCCATCTGGGTCACGCCAATATCATCCGATACTGCGACCGGCCCTTCTCAGATGTTCGAGCTATGGATCGCGCGCTCATCGACGGTTGGAACGCCGTCGTTCGCGATGTCGATGAAGTCTGGGTCGTCGGTGACTTCTGCATCAGCAGACACCGCTCGGCGCAGAGCTATCTCTCGGAATTGAATGGCAACAAGCATCTCGTCAGAGGCAATCACGACAAGCACGATACAGTCACCGCATCCGGATGGAGCAGCGTGCAGGACATCGCGCAAATCGACGTCGACAAACGTCGGGTCGTATTGTGTCACTTCGGGATGCGGACATGGCCGCGAATCGGCCGAGGGGCGGTCATGTTGCATGGGCACTCACACGGACGGCTGCCGGGCCTCCGAACGTCATCGGGTGGCGGGACATGCGACGTTGGTGTCGATGTGTGGCTATTCCGCCCAGTCATGCTCGGGGAGGTTCTCTCTAGAATTGCGCGGCTATCTCAAGTCGGGGAATTCGGGGAGGAGCGTGATCAAAGGGATCGAAATAAATTTTGCCTTTTCCGGCAATCAAAGAGGGAGGTGACATGAACGAAACCCAGAACAAGACCCAGCGCATACGCCGGGGCATAGGAACAACAACGAACACCATTCGGTTCGGAGGCTGACCTTGTCAGCGATTTCTCTGGGCCGGTCGTGACGACCTATGACTTGGAGAAAGTTTATGTCGACAAAATCGAAGCGTGAAGTTTCCAACGCTTTATCGACCAAGGCAAGACCGCCCGTGGAAACCTGGTGGCGCACGTACACACCCGGAGAGTTATGTGAATATAAGGATGACTCAGCGGCGATTCTCGTACTTGCGGAGTATGTTCAAACCGACCCGACTCATTGGCTGCAGTCGGATGGCTCTCTGACGCGTGACCGGGAATTGTTCGCGCCGGGCCTGATCAAGACCGGTCTCGAGCGTTTGCGAACGAATATTTACGACGACGTGGCGGGCAGCTGGTTTCTGATCGCGTATCTGTTCAACGAACGAAACAGTCTGATCGCGCTGCTGTTGCGCGAGATGCTCCTGAAACTTGCCGGAGCGCGGTCGAGCGAAACAGGTGCGGATGCGCGGGCCGCGGAGCGGCGCTATCTGGATCTCGTCACGGCATGGACCGACTTCGTGCAATCCGAACCGAACAGGAGCTTCCTGACCGAAACGGGGCTCAGCTCATTAAACTCGGGTTGGCGCGGTCTGTCCGAGGACGATTGGTTCCGCGAGGGACTGCGATCCCGGCATGCGAAGCGGCGGCAAGAAGCTGAGGTCAACAGTGAGAAAGCCGAACCGCCGGTCGGAACACCGGTGCGTGTGGTGCTGGAAGCGATCGGTGACCCGAACTCGGTGGAAGGGAAGAAAGTGGTATCGGCGTACGAGTCGCTGGTCGGACCGTTGTCATTGTCGGGGAGTGGTGTTTCGGCAGAGACGCTCTCCATCGCGTTGACGCTGGAGTTTCCATGGATGGAACCGGCAATCGGTCGCCTGACGGACGATCTTCGATTGCTTCAGGTGACCGGAACGACTTGGGTGAGGTTTCGGCCGATCCTGCTTGTCGGGCCACCCGGAGTCGGCAAGACGAGGTTCGCTCGAAAAATTGCGCGCCTCGTTGGTACTGGATACCAAGAAGTGAATGCCGCCGGATCGAGCGACAACCGGATGCTCGCGGGGACCGCCCGTGGATGGGCGTCCGCGCAACCTGCGCTGCCATTGCTGGCAATGCTGCGCGGCGGGGCGGCGAACCCGGTGTGCGTCGTAGATGAAATCGACAAGGCCGGTGGAAACGGCCGGAACGGAGATATGCGTGCGACGCTTCTCTCCCTACTGGAGCCGGAGACAGCCCGAGCATGGTACGACGAATGCCTTCTGGCCTCGTGCGATTTAAGTCAGGTGTCCTGGATCCTGACCGCGAATGATCTCAAGACATTGTCGCCGCCGTTGTTGTCACGGTTGATGATCGTGAATGTCGATGTCCCAGCGCCGGAGCACTTCGAGGCGTTGGCGAACGGCATCCTTTGGGATATCTGTCATGAATTAAGTGTCACCCGAGATCAGTTGCCGGAACTCGAACCGGAAGTCATCGAAGTCTTGCGTGAACACTTCACACGCAAACGATCTGTACGGCAACTGAAGAATGCGGTCACTGCGGCAATGGCACATGCGATGGTCGGATGTCGGTCACGGCTAATTTAGGTTGGAAAATTGCTTTAGAGACCGGCTGCTGAAAAATTCTTCCGTCTAGGTCTTGGCTGTGTTTCGATTCTTCTATAGCTGACACGGAGGGTTGAATGCGCGGCGGGGATCAACGAACGGAAGAACTTTTCTCGTATGTAAGTTGTGAGGCGCGAGTGCCGCCGGGCCATCCGCTGCGGCCGGTCCGGGCGATTGTGGACGAGGCGGTGGAGTTTCTATCGTTGGAATTCGAAGGCCTATATTCGAAGATCGGTCGGCCATCGATCCCGCCGGAGAAGCTGCTGTGGGCGCTGCTGCTGCAGGTGTTTTACTCGATCCGCTCGGAGTGCCAGCTGATGGAACAACTGAACCACAACCACTGTTCCGCTGGTTCGTCGGACTGCCGATGGATACGCCGGTGGCGATTGCAAGGCGCCACTTCACGACCGTTTCCGCCGGGTCGTGATTGCAGAGAATGACGATCTACTGGGTTTGGTGCTGGCGGCCGCCGAAGAAGCTGACGCTTGTCCTTGAGTAGCACCGAATAGCGCGTGATGAAGCGCCAGCCGCACCCCCGGGCGGTTTGAGATGACCTCACTGCTGTCGGCGATCATGAACGGGCGCACATCCGGGTCGAGACGAACGAGGACGGAAAACCAAGCCCGGAAAGCGCCGGGCCCGCCGCAAGCGCTTGCGGATCTGCCGCAAACGCCAAAAAAACCGTGCATAAACAAACCACTGACCTTAGGTTTGGGCAACTGACCGGCACCACTTCAGCACCAACCGGGGGAATACGAAAGGCATGGCCGAAAGCGCCAACGAAAAAATCGCCGTTATCGGCCTCGGCTACGTCGGCCTGCCGCTGGCGCTGGCGCTGGCGCGCACCTACCCGGTTACCGGCTTCGACGTGTCCAGGGAACGGGTCGCCGACCTGCGGGGCGCCCGCGACCGTTCCGGCGAGGTCGATCCGGCGATGCTGCGCGCGAGCACCATGACCTTCACCGCCGATGCCGCCGACATCAGGGACGCCAATGTCTATATCGTCACCGTGCCGACGCCGGTCGACGACGAGAACAGGCCCGACCTCGGCGCGCTCACGGCGGCCTGTTCGACGCTCGGCAAGATCGTGAAGAAAGGCGATGTCGTCGTTTTCGAAAGCACCGTCTATCCCGGCATCACCGAGGACTTCTGCGGCCCGGCCATCGAGGCCGCGTCGAAGCTCACCTGCGGTGCGGATTTCTTCCTCGGCTATTCGCCGGAGCGGATCAACCCGGGCGACCGGGAATACACGGTCGAACGCATCACCAAGGTGGTGTCGGGGCAGACCCCCGAGGTCGCGCAAAGGCTCGCCGACATCTACGGCCAGGTCACGAACGGCAACATCTTCGTCGCCAAGGACATCAAGACCGCCGAGGCCGCCAAGGTGATCGAGAACGCACAGCGCGACATCAACATCGCGTTCGTCAACGAGCTCGCCATGATCTGCAACAAAATCGGCCTTTCCACCCACGACGTGCTGGCGGCGGCGCGGACCAAGTGGAACTTCCTGCCGTTCACGCCGGGCCTCGTCGGCGGCCACTGCATCGGCGTCGACCCCTATTACCTGGCGCACCTGGCGCGCAGTCTCGGCCACGAGCCCGAGATCATTCTGTCGGGACGCCGCATCAACGAGGGCATGTCCGGGTTCATCGCCGAGCAGATCGACCGGAACCTGGGCCGCAAACCCTCGCGTGTTCTGGTCCTCGGCCTGACCTTCAAGGAAAACGTGCCCGACCTCAGGAATTCCAAGTCCGCGGACCTGGTGCGCCATCTCGCCGAAAAGGGTCATCACGTCGACGTGCACGACCCGTGCGCCGACCCGGCGGAGGCCCGGGCGGAGTACGGGCTCGAGTTGCACCCGGTTCTGAACGATATCGCGCCCGCGGACTGCATCGTCGGCGCGGTCCGGCACGAAGCGTATTGCGAGTTCACGTCCGAGATCCTGACGGCGCAGGTCACGGACGGTGGCCTCGTCGCCGATCTCAAGGGGATGTGGCGCGGCATCGAACTGCCCGCCGGCATCCGCCGCTGGAACCTTTGATTCGCCGCGATTTCCCGGACGCGGCGGGCTGCGCGCAGGCGCTGGCCGAGGCACTGGCGCGCGCCGTTTCCGGGAAACTGCAAACGCAACCCCGTGCGACGCTGGCGCTGTCGGGCGGCCGCTCGCCGGAAGCGGTGCTGCCGGTCCTCGCGGCGAAACCGCTCGACTGGGCGCGCGTCGACGTGACGTTGGTCGACGACCGCCGGGTCCCCGAAGCGGATTCGGCGTCGAACGCCGGTCTGGTGCGGCGGTTATTCCTTGATGCGGGCGCCGGCGCAGCGGCGTTTCACCCACTGTGGACGGAAGGAACGGATATGGCCGATGTTCTTGCCGATACCGATTCGCGCCTGGCGCCGCTTTGGCCCGCCGACGTGGGGTATCTGGGGATGGGCCCGGACGGACATGTGGCGTCGCTGTTTTCGGCGGATGATGCGGCGGCGTTCGAAAACGGCGATTTCGGCGTCATGTATAGCGAGGCGCCTTCGGCGCCCCATGGGCGGATCGGTCTAACGATGATCAAACTCCTGCAGATCGAGAAACTGTTTTTACACGTCACCGGTACCGCCAAGATACGTGTGCTTGAAGACGCCGTGAACGGCGGTCCGACACCCGACCTGCCAATTTCGCTTCTGCTGCACGACCGTGCGGACGTCGAAGCGTTCGTTTGCGAATGATCCGCTCATCCTCCGAGACGGCCTTGCAGGCCTCCTCAGGATGAGGTGACGCGATCGATTGCTCCATGATCCTCATGCTGAGGAGGGCGCAACGCGCCCGTCTCGAAGCATGTGCCCGAAACGAGTTCTAGTTATCGATCGCGAGGCGCCACTTGACGACCGTTTCCGCCGGTTCGTGATTGCCGAGGATGACGATCTGCTGGGTGCGGTGCTGGCGTCCGTCGAAGAAACTGACGCTGTCCTCGAGCCGCACCGGATAGCGCGTGGTGAACCGCCAGCCG
>MRWG01001306.1_pt1 | contig 16775 bp, 17 predicted proteins | sample 1013341 | NCBI WGS metagenome assembly MRWG01 (sample SAMN06117577, study PRJNA244670) | biofilm metagenome | biome: Water; feature: Cathode Biofilm; material: Biofilm; isolation source: microbial consortium enriched at the cathode of a solar microbial fuel cell | place: USA: District of Columbia ... | reverse complement strand
AGCCGGTTGGCCAGCACGCAGCCGGCCGAGCCGCCGCCGACAATGATGTAGTCGTAGGCGCCGGCGCCGTCTCCCTCTGGCGCGGCGTCGCGGCGGTGTGTCTCGGGCGTGGCGCTGCTCTGATCCTCGGCGATCACCGGCTGATTTCCTCCCTCGCGCGTTCCCCCAGGCCTGCCCTTTCCAGGGGAACAACTTTTGATCGTTGGTGCCCCCCGTGGAGCACGAATATTACATATCGCTTGATTTCCGCTCACGCAATCGCAATAATGAAACTATAAGTCTCGTTAAATGAGAAACACGCTAATAACTAGCGGCCGTTGGCCAAATGCCTTCGGGAAATGGGAGGAACCATGCTTAGCGATAAACTGAAGCAGGTATCGCGCCGCGACCTGCTGCGCCTGACCAAGCAGTACGGCATCTCGTCCACCTTGCTGGCGGCCGGCTCCATGACCGGCCTGATCACCACGGCGCGTCTCGCCGAGGCCGCCAACTCGACCTACGAAAAGCGTTTCAAGACCGAGCCGAAGTTCACGCTGAAGTTCGGCGCCGCCGGCTTCAACGAGCGCAACCTGCTGATCGAGCGTGCCGGCTGCCTGCAGTTCGCCGCCGACCTGGAGGAGCGCACCGACGGCGCCATCCGCATCGAGTTCATCGGCTCCAACCAGATCTGCGGCCAGCTCAACTGCGTGAAGAAGACGCAGCAGGGCATCGTCGACATCTTTGCCGCCTCGACCCAGAACTCGGCCGGCGGTGCGCCCTACCTGAACGTGCTCGACTATGCCTACATGTTCCCGAGCCGCGCGGCGCAGTACTACTTCCTCTACCACCCGGGCAGCGAGAAGGTGCTGCGCGAGCCGCTGCGCCAGCGCCATAACCTGGAGTTCCTGTTCAGCCACGCGGAGTTGCGCGGCATCCAGCTGGGCCTCAAGTGGAAGGACAAGCCGCTGGTCACCAAGGTCGGCGAGCTGGCCGGCACCAAGAACCGCGTCACCGGCACGCAGCTCGGCCGCATCGCCATGGAGCTGATGAACCTCAACCCGACGCCGATCGCCTGGGAAGAGACCCTGGACGGCCTGAAGCAGGGCCTCATCGACGGCGCCGAGACCTGGGCCTCCGCGGTGGCCTACGCCAACATGTCGCCGGTGGTCTCCCAGGTGGTGAACCTGGAGTTCTTCTGCGGCACAGAGCACACCGCCATGAGCACCAAGGTCTTCGACAAGCTGGGCAGCGGGCTGCAGGACGCGGTGCGCGAATCGGCCTACCTGACCCAGGTCCACGTCCAGGCGGCCAACGAGGCGGCCCTGGTCAAGACCGTCGGTTTCTCCGACCCGCAGATGCCGGGCACGATCTTCGACAAGAACGGCACCCGCGTTTCCATGCTGACCGACGAGGCGCGGCGCGAGGCCGAGGAGATGTGCTCGCCGGAGTTCCAGCCGGCGGCCTGGGAGCAGTGGCGCGAACGGCTCAACGGCTGGGCCGGCGGGATGGACACCTACAAGTTCATCTACGACATCGCCCGCGAGATCCCCAGGGACACGCTGCCGGAGAACGTCGAGCCCCGGCGCTGGTGGAAGGCCTGACGTCCTCGCGACGGCAACGGTTCACGACCCGGCGGGGGCGCTATGGCTTTCCTTCCCCCGCCGGCCCTCCCCCGGCAAGAGCCTTTGTCGTAGACTCGATTCGGGTGTCGGCCGCGGTTTTGACGACGTGCCAAGGCCGGCGCCCGAATCATCTTTCTTAGCTCCATTTCGCTTGCGGGGACTCTGACGAGAGCAACATGGCGGTCATTCGGTGGCTCGACGCGAACGTCGAGAAAATCATTATCCTGGTCTGCTATGTGGTCATGGCCGGGATTATTTTTGTCGAGGTGATCCGGCGCTTCCTGTTCAACGAGCAGGTCGCCTGGAGCACCACGGTGCCGGTCTACCTCTTCCTGTGGATCGTCTGGCTGGGCTGCGCCTACAACGTGAAGATCCGCGCCCACCTGCGTTTCGACGAGCTGCGCCTGCGCCTGCCCTACGCCGGGCAGTTCCTCTGCCTCTGCCTCGACGCGCTGCTGTGGATCACTTTCGCCGTCATCGTCATTCTCTACACCAGCGAGCAGGTCTGGCTGTCCTACGACAACTTCGCCATCGTGCAGGGTACCGACGACGTCATGCAGTGGTGGTTCTATATGGCCACGCCCTTTGCCTGGAGCGTGCTGGTGATCCGCGTGCTGCAGAATTTCTACCACGATCTGAAGCTCTTCCGCCGCGGCGAGCCTTTCAATCTCAAAGCCAACATCTTCGGGGATTGACGGCGCCATGGACGGTTTCTGGATCATTCTCATTTCTTTCGGCGTCACCATCCTCTTCGCGCTGGGGGTGCCGATCTTCCTGGTGATCGGCTACTGGGTGGTGGGCGTCAGCCTGGTCATCGACTTCACCCTGGCCAACATCGGCGTCACCCTCTACGAGGGGCTGAACTTCTTCGGCCTGCTGGCGCTGCCGCTCTTCATCATGACCGGCGACCTCATCAAGTCGGCCGGCATCGCCAAGCGGCTCTCCGACTTCGCCTACTCGGTGCTGGGCTGGCTGCGCGGCGGCCTGGCCATGGCCTCGCTGGGCGCCTGCGGCCTCTTCGCGGCCATCTCCGGCTCCAACTCGGCGACCACCGCCACCATCGGCTCGATCATGCACCCGGAGATGAAGAGGGGCGGCTATGAGGAGACCTTCGCCGCGGCCACGGCGGCGGCCGGCGGCACGGTGGGCATCATCATCCCGCCGTCGATCATTTTCATCGTCTACGGGTTCCTCATGAACCTGTCGATCAGCGACCTCTTCATCGGCGGCCTTATTCCCGGCTGCCTCATGGTGATCGCCATGCAGGGCGCCTGCTGGATCATCTGCCAGAAGAACGGCTGGGGCCACCTGATCCAGTTCCGCCTGCTGCGCAGCCTGAAGACGGCGCTGGGGGCCTGGCTGGGCTTCTTCGCCATCCTGCTGGTGATCTGGGGCATCTACAGCGGCGCCTTCTCGCCGACCGAGGCGGCGGGGGTGACGGCCGGCTTCTGCCTCATCGCCGGCCTGGTCATGTATCCCCTCGCCAAGCGCCTGCACCACGCCCTGCCCGGCGAGACGCCGGGCGCCCTGCCCGACGATGCCGGCTTTTTCGCGCGCCTCATCATTCCCGGTTTCAGCCTCACCGAGCTGCCCGCCATCATCATGCGCTCCGGCCAGATCACCGGCCTGCTGGCGCCGCTGATCGCGGTCTCCGTGGTGATGCAGCAGATCCTCTCGCTGCTCGGCGCCGACGCCTTCGTCACCGAGATGCTGGGCGCGCTGGGCGGTTACTACGCGGTGCTCTTCGCCTGCATGGCCATCGTGCTGGTCGCCGGCACGGTGCTGGAATCGCTGCCCAACACCATCATCCTGGCGCCCATCCTGGCGCCGATCGCCGCCAGCATCGGCGTCGACCCGATCCACTTCGCGGTGATCTTCCTGGTCGGCGACGCCATCGGCTTCATCACCCCGCCTTACGGGCTGAACCTCTATGTCGCCAGCGGCATCACCGGGATCCCTTATTTCCGGCTGCTCAAGTACACCATGCCCTACCTGGGGGCGCTGGTCGTCGCCTGGCTGCTGATCGCCTTCATTCCGGAGCTCTCGACCATCCTGCTGGTGAATAAGGGCGCCGGCGTTTACCAGCTGCAGTAGTGGGCGCGGTGTCGGCAACGGTGCAGGAGTTGCGCCGCCGCGGGCGGCGGTGTAGCAACACAATCGTGTGGGAGGTGCTGTAATCTTGGCAAAGCCGCAAGCGGCGAAATCACGGTCGGCCCGCGTGCTGCAGCTTTTGGAGCTGGTGGCGCGCATGGACCGTCCCGCCTCGGTGCAGGAAATCACCGAGCTGAGCGGCCTGCCCAAGGCCACGGCCTACCGCATCTGCGCGGCCCTGGAGGCCGACGGCTATCTGCGCAAGGAGTTCGGCGGCCGCGGCCTGGTGGCGGGCCCGCGCCTGCTGGGGCTGGCGCGCAACCTCATCGGCGGCTCCGGCCTGGCCACGGCGCGCCATGCGGTGCTCTCGGCCGCGGCCAAGCGCATCGGCGAAACCTGCAACCTCTCCATGCCCCAGGACGCCGAGATGGTCTACCTGGACCGCGTCGAGGCCGAATGGCCGCTGCGCCTGCAGCTGCCGGTGGGCACAAGAGTGCCGCTGCACTGCACGGCCGCCGGCAAGCTCTACCTCTCGAGCCTCTCGCCCGCGCCGCGCGCCGCGCTGCTGCGCAGCCTTAAGCTGGAGGGGCACACCCCCAACTCCATCACCGACCCCGAGGCCTTGAACGCGGCGCTGGACGACATCCGCAAGAGCGGCGTCGGCGTCGACAACGAGGAGTTCCTGGAAGGCATGGTGGCGGTCGCGGTGCCGGTCACCGACGGCGGCGGCCGCTTCTTCGCCGCCCTGGCGGTCCACGCCCCGGTGATGCGCATGAGCCTGGAGGAGGCCATGACCCACGTCCCGGTGCTGCAGGAAGCCGCCGCCGAACTCTCCACCCTCGCCGCCGGCGTCAAGGCCGCCGAGACGGCGGAGAGCTAGGTCTCCCGAAACACCCGGCGGTGATCACCCGCCGCCATGCTCCGCCTTCCAGGCCCTCAATCGTGCTTCGATGTCCTCGACGCTGCCGCCGTCGTCGACGGCCTGGCGGATGATCGGGATGGGCACGCCCTCGGCAGCTTCGAAGTCCGTCGCGCCGCCGCCCTGCTTGGCGTAGTCCGGCGGCACCTTGAAGTGCGGGATGTCGCTGCGTTGCTTGTCGCTCAGGACGCTCTCGAAGGTCGGCGCCACGGCGACCCGCTTGCCCAGGCCGGCGCTTGCGGGATCGACGCCCTGCCATCTGAGGATGCTGGCGATCAGCGAGGTGTGGTCGTAGGGATACTTGCTGTCGGCGGGCGCGCGGAACACCGTCCCCGCGGGGATCCAGGGCGAGGCCAGGATCGTCGGCACCCGCACGCCGTAGCGGTTGAACTCGAAACCGTTGGGGCCGCTGTGGCTGTCCGGCTTCACCGCGCCCCAGCCGGGGTCGACATGATCGTAGGTGCCGCCGTGCTCGTCGAAGGTGACGATCAGCAGGGTGCTGGCCCAGGCCTTCGGATTGGCGGTGAGCGCGTTGTAGATGTCGTTCAGGAAGGCTTCGCCGGGCCCGACCCAGGTCGGCGGGTGATAGTCGTCGCCCTGCTTGCCGATGAAGGTGTCGGGCAGGCCCTTGCCGTAACCCCAGGCGGGCTCGATGTAGGTGAAGGCGGGCAGGGTGGTGGCCTTGGCGCGCTCGAAGAAGGTGTCCATCGTCGCGATCTCGCTCCAACCGGCGGTCTTCTTCGCGTCGTCGATGAAGGGGAAGCTGTACTCGGTGTAGCACTTGTTGTCGTGCCAGATGTCCTTGTAGTAGATCCCCCAGCTCACGTTCTTGGGCAGGGCGTTCCAGATCGTCTTGGTCTTGAACTGCTCGACCGCGGAGATGTGCAGGTTCTTCACCCGGCCCAGCGAGGTGCCGCAGAGGCTGAAGGCGCGGTTGGGGTTGGTCTGCGTCGGCACCGAGGAGAACCAGCGGTCGCTGACGGCATAGGCGCCGGCCAGCCCGCTGAGCGCGGGAAGCTGTGTCAGGTCGTAGGCGCCCATGACCTCGCCCAACTCGGCCCAGCTCTCGTAGACGGAATCGAAGTCGTAGGCGAAGCCCTTCATGTGGGCCGGCGTGCCCGGTTTCACCTCGGGTATCTTGCCGTTGCCGTCGGCGAAGAGCTGCACCGTCACGTGCTCGAAGGGCTCGTTCGGGTCCAGCCGCGGCACGCGCAGCGGCTGCACGGCTTTCTCGGTGCCGTGGGCCACCGGCAGCTTCGTGCCCTTGTAGTCGTTGTAGTAGCTGCCGCCGGAAAGGCCGTCGAAGGCGTCGCCGCTGCCCGGCGGCACGATGCGTTGTGGTTTGCTGGCGTCGTAGAGCCAGCCCAGCAGGTTGTCGAGGGAACGGTTCTCCAGCATGACCACGGCGACGTGGCCGATCTGTTCCATGATCCGCGTTGTTTCCATGGGCGGCCTCCCTTTCGCGGTCACACCTCAAGGTTTTGGGGTGCGCTGTTTGCTACTCAAGGTCGCACTTCGCCGCGTGGGGGACAACTGCACTTAAGGAGGGGCGCCGCCCCTCAGCTTTCCGGCAGCACCTGCTTGTGCTCGCCGTGCAGGTTGTCGATGAGGCGCTGGGGGATGGTGAACTCGCCGGCGAGGCGGCGCAGGTCCTCCTCGGCGTGGTCCAGCGAGCGGTGCAGGCGCCCGACCTCGAAGAGGTTCTCCCGCTGCGGCAGGGCGACCAGGAAGCGGCCCTCGATAAAGGCGCAGTTCACCGCTGCGCGGCCCAGTTCGTCGGCCAGCGCCATCAGGGTGTCGCAGAGGCCGGGCTGCAGCAGGCACCGCGCCTCTTCGGGAGTGTCGCTGTAGACCTGGAAGCGTTCCTCGAAGGCGCCGTGGTCCAGCGTCACCGCCTCGACCCCGTCGAAGGCGCCGCGGAACTTGTCGACCACCCAGTTGCCCAGCGCGCCCTTGTCGCCGACCAGCAGCACCACGCCCTCGAAGGCGACGGGCACGCCGACCTCGCAGAGCAGCCCCTTGAAGACCGTCTTCTGCCGCTTGCGGCGGCCGCCGCTGCGCTTCCTCAGCCGCGCCTCCACCATGCGGAAGTCGGTGTCGCGGTGGCGGCCGATGAAGAGGTCTTCCAGCTTGGCGCGGTTGAAGTTTCCGGTGATGCCGCTGCGCTCGACACGCGACAGCTCGAAGCCGCCGCCGGGGTCGCGGTGGTGTTCGATGTTGCCCAGGAAGCGCAGCAGCGGCGGGATGAAGAGGGCGCGCACCGCCTCCTTGTGGCGCCGCGCCGGGCCCAGCGCCCACCAGCCGCCGGCCAGGCCGCCGAGCACCAGCACCGCGACGGCGGCCACCCGGTAATTCTGCAGCCAGATGATGATCGCGGCCAGGACGACGACGAAGGCGGCGCCGGCGGCGCGCACCCAGGCCTTGCGCAGGCGGTCCTGCCGCGCCGCCTCCAGGGCCGGCAGGGCGGGCGCGATCTCCACGGCGAAGACCTCCGCCAGGCTCTCTCGCGCCGGCGCGGCAGCTTCGGTCATGGCATCGCCTCGTCGTCTATTCCCGTCATGGCGATGACCTCGGCCGGGCTGCGGCCGGCCTCGCGCAGGGCGCGGATCGCCAGGGCGTCGCTGCGCTTGGCCAGGCGCTCGCCGTTTTCGTCGGTGATCAGGCGGTGGTGGTGATAGTCGGGCACCGGCAGGCCGAGCAGTTGTTGCAGCAGGCGGTGGACGTGGCTGGACTCGAAGAGGTCCGCGCCGCGGGTCACCAGGGTAACGCCCTGCGCGGCGTCGTCCACCACCACGGAGAGGTGGTAGCTGGTGGCGACGTCCTTGCGGGCCAGCACCACGTCGCCCTGCGGGCGCGGGTCGCAATGTTGTGTGCCGCGGCCGCGGTCGTGCCAGGTGAGGGGGCCGCCGTGGTCCGCCTCGGCTGCGGCCAGGGCGCGCGGCGTGTCCAGGCGCAGGGCGTAAAGCGCGCCGGCGGCCTTGCGGTCTTCCCGCTCGCTAGCGCTGAGGCGGCGGCAGGTGCCGGGATAGACACCTTCGGCCGGCCCGTGCGGTGCCGCGGCGGCGCGGGAGATCTCGGCGGCGATCTCCTTCCGGGTGCAGAAGCAGGGATAGATCAGGCCGCGCGCTTCCAGCTGCCCCAGCGCGTCGATGTAGTCGGGCATCCAGTCGGACTGGCGGCGCAGCGGCTGTTCCCAGGCGAGGCCCAGCCAGGCCAGGTCCTCGAAGATCGCGGCCTCGTATTCGGGCCGCACGCGGGCGCCGTCGATGTCCTCGATGCGCAGCAGGAAGCGCCCGCCTTTCCCGGCCTGGCGGGCGGCGAAGAGCGCCGAATAGGCGTGGCCCAGGTGCAGATAGCCGCTGGGCGAGGGGGCGAAGCGGGTGACCTCGGGTGCCGACATGCGATTGGCCCTAAGCTACTCCCGCGCTAAAGTCCAGTCATGATCCCTGACGTGCAGCCCGATGAATATCTCCGCCCGGCCATGGAGGCCCTGGCGGAGGCAGATCCCGACATCGCCGAGGCCTATGCGCGCTGCGGCCTGCCGCCGGAGCGCGGCAGCGAGCCCGGCTTTGCCGGGCTGATGCGCATGATCGCCGGCCAGCAGGTCTCCGTGCAGTCGGCCGCTGCCATCATCGGGCGCCTGGAGGCCCGCATCGATCCCCTGACCGCCGAGCAGTTCCTCAAGGCCAGCGACGACGATCTGAAGGCCGTGGGCCTCAGCCGCCCCAAGATGCTCTACGGGCGCATCCTGGCCGAGGAGATCGCCGGCGGCTCGCTCGACATCCAGGGCCTCGAAGCTCTGGACGACGCGGAAGCCATCGCGGCGCTGACCCGCGTGAAGGGCATCGGCCAGTGGACGGCGGAGATCTACCTGCTTTTCGCCCTCAGGCGCCCTGACGTCTGGCCGGTGGGTGACCTTGCGCTCTGCATCGCCGCGCAGCATCTGAAGAAGCTGGAGGCGCGGCCCGGTCCCAAGGGGATGCTGGCCCTGGGCGAGGCCTGGCGGCCCCACCGCAGCGCCGCGGCACGCTTTCTCTGGCATCTCTACCGCTATCCCGGCGTCGCGCTGGGGCGCGGCGTGAAAAAAAACCGCCTAGATATTCCCCGCTACGGAAGGATTGGTCAGCAGTGAGTGAAGTGATGGAACTGGAGGGCCCGCACCATGGGCCGGAGCAGCAGGCGCGTGCCCTGGTGGTCTTCCTGCACGGTCTGGGGGCCGACGGCAACGACCTGATCTCCCTGGCGCCGCTGCTGGAGCCGCTGCTGCCGGACACCGCCTTCGTGTCGCCGCACGCGCCCTTTCCCTGCGACATGGCGCCCATGGGCCGCCAGTGGTTCAGCCTGCAGGACCGCGATCCCGACCTGCTGCTGGCCGGGGTGCGCAACGTGGCGCCCAGCCTGAACGCCTTCCTGGATGCGGAGCTGGCCAGGCACGGCCTCGGCGACGACCGCCTGGCGCTCGTGGGTTTTTCGCAAGGCACCATGACGGCGCTGCACACCCTGCTGCGCCGGCCCAAGCCCTGCGCCGTCATCGTCGGCTTTTCCGGCGCGCTCTTGAAGCCCGAGGTCCTGGGCGAGGAGATTGTCAGCCGGCCGCCGGTGCTGCTGGTGCACGGCGACGCCGACCCGGTGGTGCCCTTCCAGGCCTTGGCTGCCGCCGAGCAGGCGCTGGACCTGAACGGCGTGCCGGTCGCCGCCTATCCGCGCCCGGGCCTGCAGCACGGTATCGACCAGGAAGGCCTGCAGCTCTGCGCCGCCGCCCTGATGCAGCACCTCTTCCCGGAGAGCCTGCCGGGCGGGGCTGAGCCGCCGGCAAAATGACGCTTCGATGAAGAATTCCTTAGGGGAATCCCAATATCTTGTATGTGGGGGCGGCATTTAGTATTTATAGCGTGTCGAAGGGCCTGGCACCCCAGACCTGGATGACGCTGGAGTATAGGGCAGAGTAAGGATGGACCGGACATGACCGGTGCTGCACAAACCTATCCGGCGCTCGTCCTCAACGCCGACTTCCGTCCGTTGAGTTACTTCCCCCTGTCCCTGTGGTCCTGGCAGGATTCCATCAAGGCCGTCTTCCTGGACCGGGTCAACATCGTCTCGGAATACGACGAGGTGGTGCGCTCGCCCAGCTTCGAGATGAAGCTGCCCAGCGTCATCTCGCTGAAGCAGTACGTCAGCCTGGACCGCCGGCCGGCCTTCACCCGCTTCAACGTCTTCCTGCGCGACCGCTTCGAATGCCAGTACTGCGGCGACGACTTCCCGGCGGAGGACCTGACCTTCGACCACATTATCCCGCGCTCGCGCGGCGGCCGAACATCCTGGGACAACGTTGTCACCGCCTGCCAGGGGTGCAACTTGGCGAAAGGGAACCGAATGCTGGGCGAGTCCGGCATGCATCTCTTGAGGCCGGTGGAGGAGCCATCTACCTACCAGCTGCAACAGAACGGCCGTGGATTCCCGCCAAACTTCCTTCACGAAAGTTGGCGGGATTTTCTTTACTGGGACAGCGAACTGGAGTCCTGAGGCTCCGGCGGCGCGAGCGCTTCGGCAGAAACCACAGAAGCTCACTTCGGAACGTTTGCGCAAGGCCTGCGTCTTCCGGTTGCGGCCGGCGCGCGCCGCTGGCTCGCCCGGCCTTAATGGACTTGCTTCCCTCGAGCCCATAGAATCGATTCCCCCGCCATCTTTGGGAATAGAGCGGTGAAGAGAGATCGCGTGCAGAGGCGATTGGCGGCCATCGTGGTCGCTGACGTGGCGGGCTACTCGCGCCTGATGGGCGAGAACGAGGAGGCCACGCTGGCGGCCCTGACCGGCCATCTCACCGCGCTGATCGAGCCCTCCATTGCCGAACACCACGGGCGGGTGGTGAAGACGACGGGCGACGGGCTGCTGGCCGAGTTTGCCAGCGTGGTCGATGCCGTGGACTGCGCCGTGGCGATCCAGGAGGGGATGCGCGAACGCAACGCGGAGGTTCCGGAGAAGCGCCGCGTCGCCTTCCGTATCGGCGTCAACCTCGGCGATGTCATCGTCCAGCAGGACGACCTCTTCGGCGACGGCGTGAACGTGGCGGCGCGGCTGGAAGGACTGGCCGAGCCCGGCGGCATCTGCATCTCCGACCTGGTTCGCCAGGGCATCCGCGCCAAGCGCGACCTGGCGCTCGAGGACCTCGGCCCGCAGCGAGTCAAGAACATCGGCGAGCCGGTGCACGCCTTCCGTATCCGGGTCGGCGCGCCGCCTCCGCCTTCTGTGGCCGAAGCGGAAACGCCGCTTCCTCTGCCCGACCGGCCGTCGATCGCCGTGCTGCCCTTCGACAACATCAGCGGCGACCAGGAGCAGGAGTATTTCTCCGACGGCATCACCGAGGACATCATCACGGAGCTGTCGAAGATCTCGGGACTCTTCGTCATCGCGCGGCACTCTTCCTTCGTCTACAAGGGCCAGGCCGTGACGCTGAAGCAGGTCGGCCGCGACCTCGGGGTGCGTCACGTGCTGGAAGGCAGCGTGCGCAAGGCGGGCAAGCGCTTGCGGATTTCGGCGCAGCTGATCGATGCGGCGAGCGATCACCATCTCTGGGCCGAGCGCTACGACCGCGATCTGGAGGACATCTTCGCGGTTCAGGACGAAGTGGCGCGCAGCGTCGCTTCGGCACTGGCGGTGGCGCTGAAGCCGGACGAGGGAGAGCGGCTGAGCCGTGCGCCGACCGAAAACGTCGAGGCCTACGATATCTACCTGCGCACGCGCGCGGCGCTCTGGCCGCCGACCCGGGGAAACCTGCTATCCGCGCGCAACGCCTATCGGCGCATCGCGGAGATCGATCCGACCTTCGCCGGCGGCCCGGCCGGCGAATCCATGACCTATGCCTTCAGCGTCATCTTCGGGCACAGCAACGAGCCGCGGGAGGATGCGGAGCTTGCGCTGAGGCTGGCGGAGACGGCCGTGGCGCTGGACGACGCCTTTGCCCAGAGCCATTCGGCGCTGGGCCTGGCGAAGACCGTGACCGGTCGCTACGACGACGGGGTGGTTCAGGCGCGCCGCGCGGTCGAGCTGCAGCCCGGTGACGCCGACGCGCGTCTCTACCTCACCTTCGCGCTGCTTTTCGATGGCCAAGCCGAGGACGCGCGCGGCGAAATCACCACCGCCCTGCGGCTGGACCCGCAATACATAAACGGGCCCTACCTGAACGTGCTCGGCGTCGTCTGCTGCTCCGCCGGCCGCTACGAGGAGGCGATCGATGCCTTCAGACGGAATGTCGATCGCGGCGGCCCACTTGCCGCGCCGGCCCTGGTGTTCCGCACGGCAGCCTACAGCGCGGCCGGCTACGGCGAGAAAGCGAAAGCCTCGGCCAAGGCTCTGCTCGACTTTCACCCCGACTTTTCGTCGAGCGGCTTTCGCATGCTGCAGATGTTCCGGAACCCGGAGGACCGGCTGCGCGTGATCGAGGCGCTGCGCCGGGCCGGTCTGCCGGAATGACCGCCGGGCGTGCGAGTCGACGCCTGCCTTGCCAGGTGGTATGATCGGGTCATCCTGAAATGACGGGTTCCCGGTGGGAGCCGACGAAAGGACTGGCCGACATGCCCGGGCTGGATCCTTATCATGTCACCGACAAGTTGGATGATGCCATCCTCGATGTCATCGTCACCCGGCTCGAAGTGCGCGCAAAGCACCCCCGGTTTCAAGAGATGCTGCGGGATTATCTCGCGGCGATGGAAATTGACCGGGCCGCCGCGGTCCTCGACATGGGCTGCGGCACCGGCGTAGCGAGCCGCGAGATCGCCTCGCGCGGCGCTTTTGCCGGCAAAGTCCTGGGCGTCGACCTCAGCGAATATCTGGTGAAGTCCGCCGCGCGGCTGGCGCAGGAAGACGGCCTGGAGGATCGTGTCAGCTTCCGCGTCGGCGATACCCAGAGTCTCGACCTGGGCGATGGCGCTTTCGATGCCGTCGTCATGCACACGCTGCTCAGCCACGTGAGCGAACCCGGCGCAGTGCTCGCCGAAGCCAAGCGGCTCACGAAGCCGGGCAGCCTGATCGGCATCTTCGACGGAGACTATGCGTCCCTGACCTTCGACCAGGACGACCCGGCGCAAGGCAAGGCGGACGACGAGAAGATTATCGGCGCCGTCGTTACGCAGCCAAGGGTGATGCGCCAGCTGCCGCGGCTCGCCAAGCAGGCCGGATTGCAGCTGGTCGACTCCTTCTCTTATGTCCTGGCCGAGGCCGGCCAGGCCGACTTCTGGATCCCGGCGATTGAGTCCTTCCGCACGCTGCTGCCCAAATCCGGCGAGATGACGGAGCCGGAAGCGAAGGCCTGGGCGGACAAGGTCCTGCTATCCTCGGCGGAGGGCACCTTCTTCGGTGCGAGCAACTATTATGGCTACGTGTTCCGCAATGTTTGAGCGGACGTGAGGTTCCCGGCCGTTTTCGCCGTGCCTCAGAAGCGTTCCGACAGCCAGATGGCCAGGCGAGAGCCGGCCTTCACCGCACCGGTGAGCAGTTCGTAGCCCGGCGTCTCCTCGGCGCCGTGCTGCAGGCCGATGTCGCGGTGCTCCAGCTCTTCCTGGCGGAAGGTCTCGATGGTGTCCTTCAAGGCCGCCTGGTCCTCGCCCAGTTGGGCGTTCTGGCCGGCGTAGTGCTCGTCGATGACTTCCTCGACCGCGACGGTGCAGGCCATGGCCGCCTTCTCGCCCAGCATGGCCGTGGCGGCGCCCAGGGCGAAACCGGCGATGTGCCAGACCGGCTGCAAGGCGGTGGGGCGGACGTGGTTCTGGACCATGAGATTCTCGAAGGTGCGCAGGTGGTGCAGCTCCTGCTCGTGCATGTGCTTCAGCGTCGGCCCGCAGGCGCTCTTGCCCAGCACCGCGAGCTGGCCTTCGTAGATGCGCCGGGCGCCGTACTCCCCGGCGTGGTCGACGCGGATCATGCGGGCCAGGCGTTCCTCCGGCGTCAGGTCGCCGGGCTGGTAGTCGTCGGGCAGGTGGTCGCCCGGCGCGCCTTCGGGCTTGCCTGTGCCTTGCTTTGGGGCGCCCTGCTTTGGAGCTTCCGTCATGCTTGGGCTCCTTTGCTCATGGAAAAGGCTGCCCAGAAGGATAGCGCGGCCAGCACGGCGTAGGCCAGGATGTTGAAGCCGGCCATGGAGATGCCGAACAGCTCCCAGGGCACCTTGTCGCAGGGCGCGAAGGGCTGGTTCAGCAGGATCTCGCGCAGCTGCTCGACGGTGGCGTTGTCCGGCAGCGCCGGGGCATGGCACTCCGCCGTGCCCTGCCACCACTTCTGCTCGACGCCGACGTGGAAGGCGGCGATGGCGCTGCCGCCGAGAAAGGCGAGGCCGCTGCCGACGAGGGCGAGACGCCGCCCCGGCGCACTGCCGGCCAGCAGGAAGGCGAGGACGGCGAAGCCCAGGGCGACGCCGTAGGCATAGCGCTGGTAGACGCAGAGGACGCAAGGGTAGAGGCCGCCCCAGTACTGCGAGGCGAGGGCGGTGCCCAGCGCGCCGAGACAGGCGGCGGCAAGCAGGGCCGGCATGGTGCGGGGATTGCGCAGAAGAAGGTCCATGAGGCGGTGTCGCTTCTCTTTCCTTGCGGCGGGCCTAGCCCGGATTTCTCAAACTATGGCGGAGCGTCATCGCCTCAGGAAGCCCGCAGGGCAGAAGAAGCCCGAAAAGCGTAGCGGGGACTACGGTTGAGGGCTTCGACGCACCCAGCGGGCTTCCTGAGGCGCCCCCCCAAAGAGAGAAAGAGGGGGCGGGGCGAAATTGCCGACAGGCGGCGTCGAGCCGCTTGACCGTATTGCCGATACGCTCTTCGCGTCTCTCCTGGCCTGTCGGCAATTTCGCCTCCGTGACGCCCACCATAGTTCGAGAAATCCGGGCTAAAGAAGATAGCGCAGGGCGATGAATCCTCCGAACAGCAGCACGAAGAAGACGAACGTCAGCTGCGGCAGGTAGCGCTCGATGAAGCCGCGGATCGGCGGTCCGAAGTGCCACAGCAGCGCCGCCATGAGGAAGAAGCGCGCGCCGCGGGAGATCGCCGAGGCGATCATGAAGACGCCGAAGTTCAGGTCCATGACGCCCGAGGTGATGGTGATCACCTTGTAGGGGAAGGGCGTGAAGCCGGCGCCGGCGACGATCCAGGCACCCCACTCCTCGTAGCCGGCCTGGAACTCCTGGAAGCGGTCGACGTAGCCGTAGAACTCGACGATGGGCTGGCCCAGCGTGTCGAACAGCAGGGCGCCGATGGCATAGCCGGCGACGCCGCCGGCCACCGAGGCCAGGGTGCAGACCCCGGCGATGATCCAGGCGCGCTCGCGCGCCGCCAGGATCATGGGGACCAGGAGGACATCGGGGGGAATGGGGAAGATGGAGGACTCGACGAAGGAGATGACGGCCAGCGCCCAGAGCGCGTAGGGCCGCCCGGCCAGGTCCATGGTCCAATCATAGAGTCGCCGCAGCACGCCCGATCAGACCCCTCTGATGCGTTTCGATCCGGATTTTCCAGCCCCGGCAGATAGTTGGGGCAGGCGGGTACCTCCTTTAGCAGGGCGAGGGCCGCTAGACAATTAGGTTGCGGGCAACCGCCCTGGGAAGGTGCTAGGCTGGATCCCGGTCGTCACGGAACTGGTGATCCCGGGGCCGAGTGCGGGAACCCATGCAAGAGCACGCCGATATCATCTTCGCCAACGAGGCGTTCTACGTCGCCTTCCAGATGAAGGACCTCGAGGCCATGGAAGGCCTCTGGGCGCAGGCGGCGCCGGTGGCCTGCACTCATCCCGGCTGGCCGTCCTTGAGCGGGCGCGAGCAGGTGCTGAAGAGCTGGCGGGCGATCTTCGAGAATCCCGACGCCGTGGCCGTCACCTGCCGGGCCGCCAAGGCGCGGCGCTACGGCGATACCGCCTTCGTCACCTGCTACGAGGTTATCGGGGAAAATCTCCTGGCGGCGACCAACGTCTTCGTGCGCGAAGAGGGCACCTGGAAGATGGTGCATCACCAGGCCGGCCCCTGCCACGTGCCGCCGCCCGAGCTGGGTGAGGAAGACGATGACGAAGCGGCCGGGCGGCTGCAGTAAGCCGCTCCCCAGCCTTTGCCCACCCGATTGCCGTTGGGGCTCGCGTCGTGAGGGATGGCGCCGGGTTGGAGCTAAATCAGCTCCACGTGCTCGGCCATCGGGCCCTTCTGCCCCATGCGCGTCTGCAGCCGGACGCGCTGGTTCGGTTGCAGCGCCGGCAGGCCGAAGCGTTCCAGCGTGCGGCCGGAGACGAAAACGTCCTTGCCGCCGTTATCCGGGATAACGAAGCCGAAGCCCTTTTCGACATTGAAGAACTTGACCGTGCCCTCGACCGTCTCGGTGTCGCCCTGGCCTCCGGGCGCGGCGCCCGGCGGCGGCGCGGCGGCGGCCTCGACGGAATGGATTTCCGCCACCTGCAGGCCTTTGCGGCCCTGCATCAGGTCGCAGACGATGGTCGTGCCTTCATAGAGTTCGCGATTGCCCGAGCGCTCCACCACGGAAATATGCAGGAAGGCGTCGGGCGCGCCCTCGCTCAACTGGACGAAACCAAAGCCCTTGGTCGCATTGAACCACTTGACCACGGCCTTCACGTCACGGTGGGTGATTTCTTCTCGATCGAAATCATGATCATTGGTCATCACAACGGCCACTCCAAGACAAGCAGGGGAGACCCTTCCTACGTCCTGCAGCCATCGCAATGCAGGGAAATCCGGCGGCGTTCCACGCCCTGTCCGCGATCTCCGAACCTAATTGCTTGAGAGACGCCTCTCGTGCCCGGTGAAGGCAAACCGGCGGGACTCACCGTCCTTGTCCCGCAGTCGCGATGCCAGGTTCTTCCCTTTACGGCGCGGGGGTGAGGCCCACACGCCCATCCACCATTAAAGTTCCCCACTCCAAGCTCTACCTAGCCTTCACGTGCCACGCTCAACGCCCCTCAAAGCGTCCGTTTCATTCGGGATTCCCTAGACAAAAGGGACAGATTTCCCCTGAACGTCACGTCCTGAACGTAGCATATGCACGTTGCATTTAAACGTGTCTGCCAGATCAGTGCCATAGAAAAGCGTGTGAGGCCTCTGTACGTGTAACCGTCAAGCCCGGTGTGAAATCCTTGCGCAACGCGGGCTTGCCGGCCCCGGTGAGGCGCCGATCAGGCAGCGGTGCGGCGGG
>MRWG01001304.1_pt1 | contig 16799 bp, 12 predicted proteins | sample 1013341 | NCBI WGS metagenome assembly MRWG01 (sample SAMN06117577, study PRJNA244670) | biofilm metagenome | biome: Water; feature: Cathode Biofilm; material: Biofilm; isolation source: microbial consortium enriched at the cathode of a solar microbial fuel cell | place: USA: District of Columbia ... | reverse complement strand
GTATCGACGAGCCCAACCATGGACGTCAGGAATGATTCCACAAGGATCGGCCACGACAGCACCCAGATCGCGCCCCACATCGTGAGCCCCGCCAAACGGCCCGTTCGAATGCGGCCCTCTTGAGGCTCGGTGCGCGCACGATCATCCGACGCGATCGCAGCCGCCTCGCTGGACGCGGAGTGCACAACACCAACATGTCCCTGGCTTGCGCCGGGCGTTGTCAAGGAAAGCTCCGCATTCAATCGTGGGCGAAGGGAATGATTCTGAAGGGCGGCCGCCGCTGATACCGCGACCGGCGTCCGCCGATGCAACTGTATCCGAGCGCGGTCGCTCCGTCACTCAACGCAGTTTGAGGGACGCCAGGCCAATCGCCAGCAGCACGAGTGAAATAATCCAAAGTCGCACGACGATTTTCTGCTCTGTCCAGCCGCCGAGATGAAGATGCCAGTGGTACGGCGCGCATCGGAAGATCCGTTTGCCGCCGCTCCATTTGTAATAGCCGACCTGCAGCGCGACGCTGCCAATCTCCAGCAGCATCACGCCGCTCATGAGCAGCACGAGCGCCTCCTGCCGAATGACAACAGCGACATACCCCAGCATGCCCCCGAGGCAGAGCGATCCCGTGTCGCCCATGAACACGATGGCGGGCGAACAGTTCCACCACAGGAACCCGAGGCAGGCGCCGACCAGCGCCCCCACCACGACCGACAACTCAGTCGTGAATGGAAGGAACGGAACGAGCAGGTACTGCGCGAACAACTCGCGGCCAGCGATCAACGTCAGGATGAACACACCAACCCCAACAAACGCACAAATGCCGGACGCCAAGCCATCCATCCCGTCGGTGATGTTCACCGCATTGGACAACCCCGTAATCATCAACATGGTGACGACGACAAAGACTGCGCGAGAGAAATAGAACAACGACGGGTTCACATCCGCAGCGCCGGGCTCATACGTTCGCTGGAACGGTAGATTCAGCACATGCGCCAGATCCGGCGCATCAGCACGGGCATTGCCGTGGTTGTATGCGAACCACCCGATGAGAAGTCCAAGTCCGAGCTGAAAGACCAGCTTCTCCCACGCGTACAACCCCTGCCTTTGGCCGGGGCCGCGCGACGCGCTCGTGAGTTTCAGCCAGTCATCGGCGCCGCCGAGAACCGACGTCCAGATCAGCACGATCAGCGCCATCTGCACATAGAAGTCCCGCACATCCGCGAGCAGCAGCGTTGACGCGCCGATGGCGCCGGCGATAAGAATGCCGCCCATCGTTGGCGTATTCGCCTTGGAGGCCAGCGCCCGGTCGAGCGCGGCGACATCAAATCTCGCCGCATCGCCGATCTTCTTCGACGCCAGCCACCGAACCACGCGCCGTCCGAAGACGAGCACGATGGCAAAGGAAAGAATCGCGGACGCAAACGCGCGAAACGTGCTTTGGTCGAACACCATGACGAAGCGGTACAGGTTGTGCTCAACCAGCCAGCTTCTCAGCATGTCAACCAGCACATAGATCATGCGGGCACGGCCCCCCGCTGCGTAAATGCCTGAACCACACGTTCCAGCCGCAGTCCGCGCGACCCCTTCACCAGCACCGCGTCGCCCTGCCGCCATTCACTGGACAACTGGCTGAACAATGCATCGCTGGGCGCGCCGTGAACTTCAAAGGAATGATCCGAGATGACCGACGCCGCGGCGGCGAACGCCGACCCGACAAGTATCACTCGAACAGAATCACTCTGTTGCGCCACGGACCGCAAGAGGGCGAGATGGGCCTCGTGCGAGGAGTCGCCCAATTCAAGCATGTCGCCAAGCACCAGCACGCGTCGCTGCGTATGCGACGTGAGCTCGAGGAATGTTTCAAGACTCGCCGCCATGGATTCCGGATTCGCGTTGTACGCATCATTGAAGAATGTGACGCCTTCGATCGTGCAGATTTCCTGGCGCATCGGCGGAAGTTCGGCCGCCAGCAAGCCTTGTTGAATACCTGCATCACTGATCCCGCCATGCTGCGCGACCGCGATGGCGAACGCGACATTGCGCGCGTTGTGACGGCCAAAGACCGGTGACTCAAATCGTGAGCCATCACCTATGGTCACGCAGAGTTGCGGCGTAGCGCCGCGCCATTGGTGCTCAGCCGTCAGAATGCTGACTGACGCGTCATCGTTGAATCCCACCGTCACCACATGACGATCGCCAGTCTCGGCTTCAACTGCCAATGCAGGCGGGTCATCCGCGACGAACACAACGCCGCCGGGCGCCACAGCGTGCGCGAGTGATGCTTTCTCCTTCAGGACCGCTTCGGCGCTGCCAAATCCGCCAACATGGGCGCGCCCAATGCTGGTGATGACGGCCATATCAGGCTGCGCGATCGCAGCAAGTGTCGCAATTTCGCCCGGCGCGTTCGCGCCGATCTCACACACAACGAACGCATCGTCCTGCGACGCAGACAGCAATGTCAATGGCACGCCAAGATGATTATTGAAGCTGCGGCGGCTTCGAACTGCAGCCCGCTCACTCGTTAAGGCGCCATGGATCAATCGGCAAGCAGTTGTCTTTCCATTGGAGCCCGTCACCGCAATGACCTGCGTCGTGCGCAACAGCGTTCGCCACGTGCGCGCCAGCTCCGTTAATGCGCCCTGGACATCATCGACCCACAGCATCGGTGCGCCGTATGCCGCGGATTTTTGATGACGAGCCGATCCGATGACCAGCGCCGCGCCTCGATCCATGGCGTCGGGAATGAAGTCATGCCCATCAACGCGCTCACCGGGCAGGGCGAAGAACACTTCACCGGGCTGAATCGTCCGGGAGTCGATCGAGGCGCCGCGGAATGGCGCGCTGCCGGCCTCGCCACGGGGCGATTCCGCTGGCAGGGCGTCGCAGCGCCGAATGAGTTCGCCAATCGTGATCGTCATGACACCGCTGCCGCCATTCGATCTTGCAGCGCCTGTCGAGTGACCTTTCGATCATCAAAATCACGGCGCACGGTTCCGCCGGCGCCGTCGCTGACGACCTGATAGTCCTCGTGGCCCTTCCCGGCGATCAGAATGAGATCCGACTCCTTCGCTTCGTGGATCGCATGATGAATCGCCTTGGCGCGATCGGCTTCCTCGACCACGTTCTCGCGGAGGGACGCATCGATGCCGCGAGCAATGGCTTCAATAATGGCGCCCGGCGCTTCGCTTCGTGGATTGTCGCTGGTAATGACGATTCGATCGGCCAGCGACGACGCCACGGCGCCCATACGGGGTCGCTTCCTGGCATCTCGATCGCCGCCACAGCCGAAAACAACCCACAGACGCCCACCTCCCGGAACCAGCGGTCGCACGGCGCGCAGTGCGGATGCAAGCGCATCGTCCGTGTGCGCATAGTCCACAAGCACTACGGGGCCGACAGCGCCAGTGTCTACCGTGACGCGCTCAAGCCGCCCGGGCGGCGCAGTCAGTTCATGCAATCGCTGATTCAACTTCGAAACATCAACGCCCGCAGCATTCGCAGAGCACACCGCCTGAAGCAAGTTCATCTGGTTGTGCGCCCCGGGCAGATGACATACGCCGCGCAGGTCGCCAAACGGCCCTGACAGATGAAGCTGAGCGCCTTCGATGCTTAATGACTGTTCGACGACACGCGCCTCAGCCTCTGCGCTCTGTGCCGTGCAGCGCACCACTTGGCCTTTTGTTGATTTGACCATTTCCGGCCACGCCGCGTCATCAGCATTCACAATGGCCACGCCAGATGCATCCAGAGCCGCAAACAGCGACGCTTTCGCCGCCGCGTACTGGCCCATCGTGCCGTGATAGTCCAGATGATCGCCGGACAGGTTCGTAAATACAGCGACGTCGATCGCCAGACGAGCCAGCCGTCCCTGATCCAGCGCATGGCTCGACGCTTCCATCGCGACGCACTCGCAGCCGTTCGTCACCATGCGAGCCAGCGTGCGGCTCACTTCAACCGCGCCGGGCGTGGTCAGTCGCGCGGGCGTCACAACGCGACCATCATCGACGTGCACAGTGCCAAGCAAGCCGCATGATCCGCCGCAAAGGCGCACGATCTGTTGAATGAGGTGCGCCACCGTCGTCTTGCCGTTGGTGCCGGTGACGGTCATGACTCGAAGCGATCGGGATGGGTCGCCGTGAAATCGCTCGGCCAGGATCGCCCCATCGCGCTTGACATCTGGCGATCGAACAACAGGCGCTTCGCAGGAGATGTCTGCATCGGCATCCGTCAGAACGAGCGCCGCGCCTCGCTGAATCGCATCTTTCGCATAATGCGATCCGTGCTGGGCTGATCCGTTCCTGGCGATGAAGAGCGACCCTGGCGTTGCCTCGCGGCTGTCTTCAACGACATCCGTGACGTCCACACTGCCCAGACTGTCGGGCAAGGTGATATGCCTGCATGTCGCGAAAAGATCGCCTGCAATCACGACGGTCGCCTCCGTGCTTCCACGTCGTTGGTGGTCCGGCATTCAGGATATCGGCAAGCGGGCTGGAATTACTGATCTTCCAGTCGCGGCGTCGCTTATCGCCAATACAGGCCTTCAGAAATCGAATTCAGATTCTCGCACCCGTCGTCCGTCACGATGACCATGTCCTCAACGCGAACGCCGCCGAAACCGACCTTGTAAAGGCCCGGCTCGATGGTGAGGCAGTCGCCCCGAACAAGGGCTGGCCCGCCTGTGTCGAGCAAGGGCGGCTCGTGCACCTCAAGCCCGACGCCGTGACCTGTCCCATGGGGCATCGTCGCGCCAGGATTGGAATCCGCTGGAGATGGGAGCCCGAGCGCGTATCCCGACGATTCGATCACATCCGTCGCCGCTTTGTGAACCGCTTCGCCGGTCACGCCCGCACGAGTTGCCTGAATGGAAGCGGCCTTGGCGGCGATGACCGCCGCATGCATCTCAATCGCGTCTCGCGGGGCTTCGCCGTGCACCACCGTCCGCGTGCAATCCCCGAAGTAGCGGCTGGCCAGGTGCATCGGGAACACATCAATGATGATGAGTTCGCCTGTGCGAAGCGGGCCAGACCCTCGATTGTGACAATCCGCCCCATCCGCGCCGCCCGCGACGATGCTGCCGCTCGTGCCCATGCCATGACGGAGCAGCCAGATGTTGATTTCCGCCATGACGCGCTCAGACGTCAGCGCGTCCCCCTCATGCACCAGGCGCCCGTCCGCATCCGCCGTGGCGTTCGCGATGAGTTCGCAGGCAAATCGAACCGCGTTCTCCGTGATGGATTGCGCCGCGCGAAGGTGCTCGACTTCCTCTTCCGTCTTGGCGCGACGTTCCAGCACGCCGAGTTCCGGATCACAGTGCACCTGAACGCCGCGGGCTTCGATTTCATGCGCGAAGATCATCGGACAGGAGCGATCCGTCCAGATTTCGCGAATACCTTGGCGCACCAGCAGTTCAGCCGCGGCCTGAGCGGTCGCTGTTTCCCGATCGCCCGACAAGCCGCTCGCAGGCGCATACTCAGCCGGCGCAAACGAATGATCCGCAATGCCGAACTGACGAAATCGATCAAGCTCAATGTCGCGGAGGATGGCGTACACGCCATCGCCCGGCAGCGTCATGAGCGCCATCGGATCACCCATGTGAAACGGCGCTCTCCGATACAACCACGGGTTATGCAGCGGCGCCCCGGCAAAAAATTCAGCCCGATCAGACATGCTCACTCCTTTGTCCTTGAGTCCTGAGCATACTCGCTGCCAGTTCCACCGGATGCATCGCGCGGCGGCCTGTCCCATCCAGAATCTGATGGCGGCACGAAGAGCCGGTCGCCAGCACGACTGCGTCATCCGAAGCTGCGCGCACGGCCGGAAGCAGCGACAATTCCCCAATTCGCATGGAGAGATCGAATCGGTCCTTCGTCATCCCGAAGGCGCCTGCCATGCCGCAGCATCCGGAATCAAGCACCATCAATCGATCACCAACGAGGCGTCGAACAAGATTGGCCGTCGCGTCGATGCCGTACAACGCTTTCTGGTGGCAATGCCCATGCAAGAGAACTGGCGGACCGTCATGCGTACATTCGATGCGCCCCTCTATCGCCTGTGCGAGGAATTCATCAGCGAGAATGCACTGCGATGCGATTCGATCCCGAGTCGGACGATCCATCGGAAGCCGAAGGCGTTGCAGGTCGTCTGTGATCGCGCTCAGGCAGGATGGCTCAAGAAAGAGGATGGACTGGATGTCCTTGTCATCTGCGACCCGGAGCAATGCCCGCAACATGCGTTCGCCGTGTGACACGGCCTGTTCGAGAGCGCCGAGTGAAATCGCTGGTCGCTGGCAACACCCCGCGTTGATCAATCTGACTGAATATCCCAGTCGATCCAACACCTCCATCGCGGCGATGCCGATGTCCGACTCACCGTACCCGGTGAAACAATCGACGAATAGCGCCACCGTGCCCTTGGATAGCGCAGCCCCGTGATCAGCATCCCATCGGCGCGCACGCGATTCCAGCGACTTGCCAAACATTGGCAACGAGCGATCCGGCGCCAGACCAAGCGTCCTATTCATCACGCCGCGAACCAGCGCGCTTCGCTGAACCGCATTGGCCATGCGCGGCGCCACCGAACCAAGCGCGTTCAGCGATCGCACGTGCGTCAGCATCCGGTCACGCAGCGATGTGCGATCACCGGCTTTGCGTCCCTGCGCGGTGTATTCCGCTTTCAGCCGCGCGATGTCCACATTGCTTGGACATTCTGATTTGCAGGCCTTACAGGAGAGGCACAAGTCGAGCGTCTTGCGCGTTTCCTCGTCGCGCCAGTCGGCCGTCCCTCGCTCACCAAACTGCCCGGTGATCGCCAGCCGCAGCGCATTGCCCCGGCCCCGCGTCGAGTGGCGTTCATCGAGCGTCGCCATATACGAGGGACACATCGTGCCCCCCTGCTTTTTGCGGCAGACACCTGCGCCATTACACATCTCGACAGCGCCGCCAAACCCGTGCTGGTCGTCGTAGTCAAAGTACGTCTCAACGTCCGGCGTGGTCACCGGCGACTCATCAGGAAGCACGCGCAATTGTGTCGTGATGAACGCCACTGGTCCCGGATCGACGATGTTGCCCGGATTGAGCAGGTTCGCAGGATCAAAGATCTGCTTGATCTCGCGAAACGCCCGCATGATCTCCGGTCCGAAGACGCGTTCGAGCAACGGTCCTCGCACGCGACCATCACCATGCTCACCAGACAACGCGCCGCCGAACTCCACAACCAGATCCGCGATCTCAGTGGCGATCTCACGCAGTGTGTCCCGATCGCCAGCGTCATGTGGATCAAGCAACGGACGGATATGCAGGCATCCAACCGACGCATGGGCGAAGTACGCCGCTCGCGTGCCGTGGGACTCCACGATCGCGCGAAACCGTTCGACGAATTCCGGCAGCCGCGCCGGGCTGACCGCTGTGTCTTCGACAAAGGTGATCGGCTTTCGAAGGCCGGGCAATCCGTGCAGCAACGGTTCAGCCGCCTTACGAAGCCCCCAGGCTCGCGCCATATCCGCTGCCGTACGAAACGTCGCCATCGGCCGGTCGCTCACGACTGACTTCAATCGACCAAATGCATCATCAAGCTCGTGCGCCTCGTTGAACGCGAAATACTCGACATACAGGGCTGCCTTCGGATCTTCGCTTCCCTTCCTTGGCAGTAGGTCCACAGCGCCGGTGTGCGCACGATTCTGCCGCGCCAGCGAGATGACCATGTCATCGAGCAATTCCACAGCGCTCGGCTGCGTTGACAGGATGTCATTCACCGCTTCGATGGCGGCTCGCACTGAATCGAAGGTGACGATGCCCAAACCCCGCGCCACGGGCGTCGGCTCGAGATTCAGTTGCGCGCCGTGAATCGGCGCCAGCGTCCCTTCGCTGCCACACACGAGTTTCGCAAGATTCACATTGACCAGCGCATCGCCCGGCTTCTCAATCTGGTCGAGCAGCACATCGAGGTTGTAGCCGCTGGATTGGCGAACCAGCTTTGGGAATCGCTCGCGTATGAGCATCGCGTTGGAGCGCACCACCTGAATCACACGCTCGGTGATGTCGCGCACTCGTTCATCCCGAATCGCCGCGGCGTCATCCAGTGTGGCGCGAATGGGTCGCGATGGGTCATCGAGCAACGTCACATCAAGCCCGATGACGTGCTCAACCGTGCGACCGTAGAGCACGCTTCTGGCGCCGGCGGAGTTGTTCCCGATCATGCCGCCGATGTTGGCATGACGGCTCGTCGCGACATCCGGCGCAAAGAAAAGCCCATGTCCCTGCGCCGCGATGGCCTCGTTTAGTTCATCCAGCGTGACGCCCGGCTCGGCGCGCACACGTCGGTGCGCCGGATCAACCTGCCCGACGCCTCGACAATGCGCAGAGAAGTCGATCACGACGGCACGATTGGCGCATTGACCCGCCAGGCTCGTCCCCCCGCCTCGCGGAAGAATCGCCACGCGGTTGGTCGCGCAGATAGCCACCGCGCGGTGCGCATCCTCGACACTCAATGGAATCACGACGCCGATGGGTTCAACCTGGTACAGCGAAGCATCCGTCGCATACAGCATGCGATCGTGACGGCCGAACCGGACCTCCCCCTGCACCATGCGGCGGAGCTCCGTCTCCAGCTCATGGAGGTTGATCTCAGTGGTCTCGTCTGTCGGCGCTGACGTCATTCCGCTCCCAAAGGCCCGAGAATATGCCGCACGAAAGGAACCCTGCGATTGGCCAGCCTATCGGCCCGATGAACCATATTCAGGAAAAGGTTCGGAACCAGCGCCGGGTCCCATGCGTCTGATGAGAGGACGCACACACTCACGGAGGTCATTCGTTATGCGCTCACTCGCTCTCTCGCTCGCTGCGGGCCTCGCACTCAACCACGGCGCCCTCGCGGCTGACTTGCCCCTGGAGTCCATCACGCTCTATCGGTCCGGAGTCGGGTACTTCGAGCACAGTGGATCCGTGAATGGTCACGAGACCGTCACGCTCCGATTCGAAGCCGATCGTGTCAATGACATTCTGAAATCCATGGTCGCCATCGACTTCGGCGGCGGCCGCATTGCCGGCGCGGCGTATGAACCGCATCAACCCCTTACCCAACGTCTTGAGGACTTTCGAATCAATCCCCTCCATGCCTCCAGTGTCGTTGGCCTGATGGCTCAGATTCGCGGCGCCGAAGTGAGTCTCCGAACCGCCGGGGGCGAAGTGCGAGGCGTCGTCCTCGGGACGGAAAAGCGGCCGACCGCCATCGGCAGTTCCAAGACCGGAGAGGTCGTTGAAGACTGGGCGATCACTCTTGTCACCGACTCCGGCGTGTCGTCTGTAGCTCAGGCGGATATTCGCTCATTCCAGATCCTTGATGAGTCGCTGGCTGAAGAGCTCCGCCGCGCGTTAAGCGTCGTGGCTGAACACCGCGATGACCGCTGGACCGGTCTCGATGTGACCTTCGATGGCCGGGATGAACGGCGCGTGATGGTCGCCTACACGCACGAAGCGCCGGTCTGGAAGACGAGCTACCGATTGGTGCTGCCTGACGGCACGAACACCAAGCCGACCCTTCAGGGCTGGGCCATTGTCGAGAACGACACGGATGAAGATTGGGAAGGCGTGAATCTCTCGTTGGCCTCAGGCAGACCTGTGAGTTTTGTCATGGATCTGCAGACGCCGCTCTTGCTCGATCGTCCGATTGTCGCCGTGCCTGCGATCGCAAGCCTCCCGCCCGAAGTGTTCCAAGGCGCGACGATCTATAACGACATGTTGAAAAGCAATCTGGCGCGGCGCTCTGAGGCTTCTCGACAAGGATTCAGCCCGAGCGCCGAGGCCGCAGATTCCGTCGGCGCCAGTCGCGAGCGTAGGGCCGCGGAACTGTCATTCGAGGAGCAAATGGCCAACCTGCATCCAACGGCCACCGGAGGCGACGTAGGCGAGCAATTCATCTATACGATCGATGCGCCGGTCTCGATTCAACGAGGCCAGTCGTCCATGCTGCCCATCCTTAGCGATGCGATCAATGGTCGCCGGCTCTCGATTTACAAGTACACGGGCGCCACATCGCGCGCCATGCGCGGCGTTGAGCTCACCAATGACAGCGACCTCCACCTCATGCCTGGTCCGATCGCGGTGTATGACTCCGGCGCCTACGCCGGAGACGCCCAGATCGAGCACATCGCCCGCGGCGCCAAGCGACTGCTCACCTACGCGGTGGATCATGATCTCGATATTTCCCGCGAACAATCCACGCGTGGCGACATCCGGCGCATTCGCATCGTCAACGGTCTGCTCGAGCGCACGCACGCGTCGCAGCAGACGACGACGTATACAATCAACAATACCGACACCGACGCGCGAACAGTCCTGATCGAACAGCCGAAATCACCGGGCTGGAATATCACCAGCAACGTCAAGCCCATTGAGGAAACCGAGAGCCTCTACCGTTTCGAAGTTTCGATCGATGGCGACGACGTCGCAACGTTTGCCGTCACGACGGAGCGCGTGTGGTCGCAATCCCTGTCCGTTGCGGATCTCGCGATTGACGAGCTGCTTTCCTACACGCGAAATGGCAAGGCCAGCAAGGCGGTCGTCGAAGCCGTCTCGACCGCAGCGACGATGAAAGGTCGCATTCTGGATCTGAGCGAACGCATCGAACGCCTCAATTCGGAAGCGGCCGAGATCACAAACGAACAAAATCGCATCCGTTCGAACATGAATTCAATTGACCGTCGCAGCGACCTGTACGAGCGATACATGACCAAGCTCAATGAGCAGGAAACGCGGCTCGAAGACATCCGTGAGCTTCGCCAAAACGTTCAGTTGCAGCTTGACGCCGCGACGAATGAGCTCCGGATGTTCCTGAACGACCTCAACGTCAGCTAACACACTCTCCTTCGCTGGTCCCACACCCCGCGAATGATGACGCCCCGTTTCCCGGCTTGGGACGGGGCGTTGTCATTCTGAAGGACGATCGAGCTGGTCCAGCAACTGGCGCATCGTCATGTTGAGGACTGGGTGCCTGGCGTCCGATGCAATCTCAACCAGCGGCGCCAGGACGAATCGCCGCTCCTGCATTCGAGGGTGCGGCACGGTCAGTCCGCGCTCATCGATGATCGCGTCGCCGTCCAGGAGAATGTCGATGTCGAGCGTCCGCGCTTCCCAACGCTGCCCTTCGGTCCGCACACGTCCGAAGGATCGCTCGATCGCCTGAAGCTGCTCCAGGAGTTCACGAAGCGAAAGCGACGTCTCAGTGGTGATGGCGCCGTTGAGATAATTCGGCTGGGCGGCAGACGATGAACCATCGTCCAGCGTCACCGCGACGGTCTCATGCAATGATGATGTGGCCACGACGCGCGTCTCGCTGAGCGCATCAATCGCCTGGATGGCTGCGCGAATGGTTGCTTCGCGATCGCCTAAATTAGCCCCGAGAGCGAGATGCACCAGACGCGGCGGCGTATTCACCGTCGCATCGTATGGCGATTACTTCGCGGGTTCGAACTCGCGTTCGCGGTGCATCATCTGCGCCTTGAGCCGCGCGAGGATCGAGCTGTGCATCTGACTGACGCGTGACTCGGACAAATCCAGCGTGGCGCCGATTTCTTTCATCGTCATCTCCTCGTAGTAGTAGAGGATGACGATCAGACGCTCGGCGCGGCTGAGCCCCTTGGTGATGAGGCCTTTGAGATCTCTCCGCTGCGTTTCGGTGAGCGGGTTCGTCTGCCGGTCATCGCGAATGACATCGATCTCGCGGACCTCGCGTCCGCCATCGGACTGACGCCAGTTGCGGGACAGGCTGATGACGCCCACCGCGCTGGAGTCGCGATGGATCTTCTTGAACTCTTCCTTGTCAACGCCAAGGTTCTTGGCGATTTCATCGCTGGTCGGCTTGACGCCGGTTTCCTTTTCGATGCGCTGACGGACGGACTCGACCTTGGCTGAACGGTGGCGAACCAGTCGCGGCACCCAGTCCATGGATCGAAGCTCATCGAGGATGGCGCCGCGAATGCGCGGGGCGCAATACGTTTCGAACTTCACGGCGCGTTCAAGATCAAACGCGTCGATGGCGTCCATCAGACCGAACAAGCCGGCGGACATGAGGTCTTCAATGTCAACTTCATCCGGGAGGCGCGCATAGATGCGCTCAGCGTTGTAACGAACAAGCGGAAGGTAGCGCTCCATGAAGTAATTTCGGAGATGTTCGGAGGAGCCCTTCTGGTACTCCTTCCAGATCTCCTCAACCGGCATGGCGTCCAGTTGATCGTGTGTCGCTGTCGCCACGTCGATTGACTTGGCGCGACTGCGCGTGCTGGTGCGCGTTGACTTCCGTGCTCGTGGCTTCGCTTGAGCGCTCGGCATGGTCCTCTCCTTGACCTATTCGTCGGTTGTCCATGCGTTGATGATGGGCCCGTCATCCAACGCATCCGACCGTTGACCCGTCCATGGGCTGCCGGTTGTGTCGCGCAGTATACCGATGGACGTCACATCGCCAAGTATGAAGTTGTGTTGTTGTGCACGATTCATGTTGCGGCCTCCGCCATGGCGACCGGCGCATCGTTCGATTCATCGTGCGTTGCGGTTGAAATTGCATGCGCTTCATGAAGCGCCGAAATGTCCACAGGATGCTCATCGCGGTATCGCGCCGCGGCGTCATTGACCGCGCGCTCGCCCACCAAACCGATGACATACCCGACCAAAAAGCAAACAAACATGCTGATCACGGCGCGTTCAAGGACATCAGCCGCTGCACCGCCGCTGACGAGTCCCACAATGAGCGCGATGGCGAATGCGGACAGTCCCAGACATCCGGCGGCGACTTTCGCTGGCGATGTCTCTGTCACGAATGGGATCTCCATGGTGCGCCGCGCGCGTTGATGCGCAATCGCTCCGTATCGGTGTCGGCGGCCGCGCCGCAGGACTTCACTCCGAATTCACGATTCCACGTCGATTTGATCGGGACAAACCGAAAAATCGTCGCCAGAACCCCCCGCCATGCGATGCCTGGACCGGATGCAACCGCAATTCCCGGTCCAAACCTGTCGCCAGTCGTCCAATAGCCTTGGACGCATCGCAATGCGGCGCACGCACGTAGAACGGCGATCGCGCCCGAACAGCGCTCGCGACGGCGCTATCGCGCGGCAGCCAACCGGCCATCCGCACGTCCAACCCGATGAATCGTTGCGCAACACCTGCAATACGCTGATGCGCGCCTCTGGCGTCGCGCTCATCCTGGCACATGTTCACCAACAGTCGTGGCGACGGCGTCGTGAGTCCACAACCGGTTGCGGTCACCGCCATGGACTTGATCAGTGCATATGCATCTGCGATGGATGTCGGCTCAGGTGTCGTCACGATGAGCGCAAAATCTGCAGCGGCAAGGAATGCGCGAACACCCTGTCCCATCCCGGCGCCGCAATCAATGAGGATGACATCGCATGAATTCTCAATTGCCTTCAATTGATCAACGACCTGAATGCGCTGACTCGCGGGCGCCTGCAGGAGCGTTGCAAGCCCTGACGCCCCGGGCGCCAGCCGGAATCCGGCGTTCGTGGTCACCAGCGCCTCGTCTATGCTTCGCGTTCCATCGATGACGTGGCCGAGATGCGCGCCCACGCGCACGCCGCACAGCAGGTCGGCATTGGCAAGCCCGAAGTCGCCGTCAACGAGAATGACTCGCACGCCTCGCGCCGCCAGAGCCGCGGCGAGATTCACCGAAATGCTCGTTTTGCCGACGCCGCCCTTGCCCGACGCGATGGAAATGACACGAGCGCCGGACGACGAGGGCGACTGCATTCGATCTCGCAAATCACCCGATTGTGTCCGAGACCGTGACGGCGGCGTCGCTGGATGAGGCGTATCACGTGCGCGATCCAGGCGAGCCACCAGTTCTCGCAGGCGAGTGGCCTGATCGTCGTTCGGATTCACGGATTGATCGACGCGCGGCGTCACCGGACACCGCCGCCATCAAGGATGAGCCGCGCCAGGCGATCCGCTTGTCCCGGTTCGATGTGGTCCGGCACTTCCTGCCCGGTCGTGACATAGCTCAGCGATTTCCCAACGCGATGCGCGACATTGACCAGCACGCCAAAGCTCACCGTCTCATCGAGCTTGGTCAGAATGACGCGATTGGGTTCGGCGATGGCGAATCGCTCAGCGGCGCGCAGCAGGACCGATTCACTCGACGCGCCCGAAAGCACCAAATGCGTTTCGTGAGGCTTCGCCGCTGCGAGCAACGCGCCCAACTCCGTCAGCCGATCGCCATCATGCTGCGAGCGCCCTGCGGTATCAATCAGAATGACATCGCAATCACTGAGTGAAGCGCAGCATGATCCCATTTCGGCCGGTGTCAGCGCGACGTTGAGGCGCAATCCGATGATGTTGGCATAGGTCCGAAGCTGCTCAACCGCCGCGATTCGATACGTGTCGCACGTGACCAGTCCGACGCGCTTGCCGTGGCGAAGTTTGTAGGTCGCGGCGAGTTTCGCGATGGTCGTCGTTTTCCCTACACCGGTCGGCCCGACCAGCGCGATGGTCAGAGGACGTCCATCCGGTGTGACGCCGGCCGCGGGCGCATCCCCACAGACGGCGATGTAGCGCTCCAGTCTTCGAAGCACCGCGTCGCGCACGCGAGCGGTGTCTTCGATTTCAGATGCGCCAAGGTCATCCCGCACTTCGTGGATCACACGGTCGGCGATTTCAGTTGCGACTTCGGCCTCGATCAACTGCAGGTACATGGCCGTCAATGATTCAGGCAGCGCGGGACCGGCCTGACTGCCGCTGGTTCGAAGCACTTGTCCGACCAGCCGTTTGATCGACGCGAGTTCCTCACGAAAGATCGACGGATCGGGTGACTCCGTCGTCGCTGCGGAAACCACGGCGCTCGCGACTTCGCGGGCGGCCGGCTGAAACTCGTCCACCGGCGCCGACGCGTTGACGGGAGCGAGCGGCTCCTTCACCAATGGCGCCGGAGCATCCGGTATGGATTGGTATGCCTTCTTGAGCGCCGATTCGCGCTGCCGCGCCGCCGGCTCGGGCGCTCTGCCTTTTCGCGCCAGCGGATTCACAACGTTGACGTTTGACGACGCCGTGACTTCCACCGCGGTCTTCCCGCCGATGCCGAGAAAACCACCATGTTTATAGGTGCGTGTGTGCAGAATCACGGCGCTCGGCCCAAGATCGCGTTTGATCTTGCCGAGCGCTTCGGCGATCGATGGTGCGTGATACGTCCGCAGATTCACGCTGCCCTCCATGGCGCGCCTGAGAAGTCGGCCTCCTGCCGACACGATCGCATGTGACGCCGATCATCGTGACCAGCGCGGCCCTACGCGGCTCCTGCCGCTGCCGGTTGTCGCTCCTCGCCCTTGGTCACCAGACCAAGCGACTCGACTTCGACGCCCGACACAATCTCGTTGTACCCGAGCACTGCAACATTCGGCAAGTGGGGCTCGAGAATCTGACGCACCGCCGCCCGAACCTGCGGCGACGCGATCACCACCGGCGCGTGCCCGGCGGCGAGCACCGGCTGCAGCGCATCGATCACCCGCCGCGCCAATGCATTGGCGACGTGGGCAGGCACCGTGAGCGTCGTTCCCGCCGCCGAACGATCGATATATCCGTTGACGACGTCCTCAAACGCCGGATCGAGTGTGACGCACACGAGTTTGAGCCTTGCATCGCCCGGCGTAGGCAGCGCATCGCCAAACGCCGGGCCGGATGCATTCGATTCGATCGGCGCCGCGTACATCTGACAAATCGAGCGGCGGAGCCCGTGCCGGACATACTCCGTCAGCACGTCAAGGTCTTTCGTCTTGGGCGCCCAGTCAGACAACGTCTCCAGGATGGTTTCGAGATCGCGAACAGGCACGCTCTCTCGGAGCAGATTCTGAAGGATCTTCTGCAAATCACCCGGTTTCACGACGCCGGGGATGACTTCCTCGACGAGCTTCGGCGCTTTCTCCTTGAGTTGCTCGATGAGGTTGTTGACCTCTTCACGCGTCAGCAGTTCGTCGGCGTGCTTCCGCACCAGCTCCGTCAGATGCGTGGTGATGACGCTGGACGGATCCACCACAGTGTAATTCATGGATTCCGCCCGCTGTTTCAGAGAGCGGTCGATCCACCACGCATCGAGGCCGAACGCGGGCTCTTTGGTCGGCGAACCCTCAATGCGCCCGGTGGCGATTCCGGAGTCCATCGCGAGCAGTCGATCCGGCTGCGCCTGTCCATGCGCCACCAGACTGCCGCGGATCTTTACGTTGTAGACGCTCGGATCGAGCGCCATGTTGTCGCGAATGCGAACAGGCGGCATCACCAGCCCCAATTCGACAGCCAATTGACGCCGAACGGCGGCGATTCGATCAAGAAGGTCGCCCCCCTGCCCCGCATCAACCAGCGGCACCAGGCCGTAGCCGACTTCAAGCTCAAGGGCATCCACTTTCATGAGCTTTTCGACCGCTGGCGCCTCAGTTGGCGACGCTGTTGTCTGCTCGCGAGACTCGGCTTCAAACGCAGCCTTCGTGGCAAACGCCTGACGCCGCATCATGACGGCCAGCACAGCAAGCACGAGTGATGCAATCAAGAGCGGCGCTGTCGGCAACGGCGTCGCGGCGATGAGCGCCATGAATCCAGAGGCAATGCCGAGCGCGACGGGCTGGCTGGTGAGCTGCGTTGTCAGTTCATCGCCAAGGCTCAGCTTGGATCCGGCTCGCGTGACGAGCAGACCCGCCGCGATCGAAATGACGAACGCCGGAATCTGCGAGACGAGACCATCGCCAATCGTGAGCGTCGTGAAGACACTGGCCGTATCGCGGAGCGACCATCCCTTTTCAAGCGCGCCGACGG
>MRWG01001301.1_pt1 | contig 16814 bp, 15 predicted proteins | sample 1013341 | NCBI WGS metagenome assembly MRWG01 (sample SAMN06117577, study PRJNA244670) | biofilm metagenome | biome: Water; feature: Cathode Biofilm; material: Biofilm; isolation source: microbial consortium enriched at the cathode of a solar microbial fuel cell | place: USA: District of Columbia ... | reverse complement strand
TTAGACTTGGCAGCCCAAAAAAAAACAAAACCCACCCTTAATTGGATTAAGGATGGGAAAAAAATTGCTATGAAAAAGAAAATTAATATTGGTTGCCCAATATTGGTTCAAATATACGTTTTTTATTTAAAAAGAAAATTTTAATCCTTAAGAGAACATGTCTTTTACCTTCTCAAAGAACGATTTATCCGATTTTTCGGGCTTTGGCTCAAAATTTTCGTTGTGTTGCATTTTCTCAAAAAACTCTTTCTGTTCCTTGTTGAGTTCTTTGGGCGTCCACACATTCACATGTACCAGAAGGTCGCCGGCGCCATAGCCGTTGATGCTGGAAATACCTTTACCCCTTAAACGAAGTATTTTGCCCGACTGTATCCCTGGTTCGAGTTTGATACGCACTTTCCCACTCACTGTATCAATTTCCTTGGAAGTTCCCAGGACCGCATCCGAAATACTGATATACAGGTCGTAATGCAGGTTGTCCCCTTCTCTTTTTAGTGTGGGGTGTTCTTCGGTTTCAATGGCCACCAGTAAATCTCCGGGGATCCCGTTGGCCGGGGCTTCATTCCCCTTTCCGGAGACTTTTAACTGCATCCCTTCTTCGACACCGGCCGGGATCTTGATGGATACGGTCTCTTCGTTCACGATGAGCCCCTGAGCATCTGCATCGGAGGGACGATGATCTATCGTCTGCCCGGTACCGCCACAACTGCTGCAGGTGGCGGCTGTCTGCATGCGCCCCAGGATGGTATTGGTGATCTTGGTCACCTGGCCCGCGCCATTGCAAGTGGCGCAGGTCGTATAGGTCACTCCTGGCGCCTGTACCTTTCTGCGCACCTTCACTTTTTTCTCCACGCCATTGGCTACTTCCTCCAGGCTGAGTTTTACGCGTATACGGAGGTTGCTTCCCTTTACCCGTCGCTGACCACCGCCAAAACCGCCAAAACCTCCGAATCCGCCGCCAAAGGCACTGCCAAAGATATCGCCAAACTGGCTAAAGATATCTTCCATATTCATGCCGCCGCCGCCAAAGCCGCCTCCCTCAAAGGCTGCATGCCCATATTGGTCATAGCGGGCCTTTTTCTGGGGGTCGCTCAACACTTCATACGCCTCGGCCGATTTCTTAAAGAGTTCTTCGGCCTTAGCATCCCCCGGGTTTTTATCGGGATGGTATTGAATGGCCTTTTTGCGGTAGGCCTTTTTTATTTCGGTCGGACTGGCATTCTTGTCGATACCCAGTATTTCGTAATAATCCTGCTTCATTACACTAGTTCAAATTAGTATGCGCGTACGCGCCGGGTTTTGGGGTCCACTAGTTCCCCACCACCACCTTTGGGTGACGGATGACCTTTTCACCAAGGCGGAACCCTTTCTCGACCACATCGATGATCCTGCCCTTTAATTTTTTATCCGGGGCCGGGATCTGCGTAATCGCGTCGTGGAGCTCGGGGTCGAAAACATCCCCTTCCTTTACTTCGATCTCACTAAGCCCTTTGGACCGGAGGGTTTCCCTTAATTTGTTATCAATGAGTTCCACGCCTTTGAAAAGTTCCTGGTCACTGGATTTGGAAATTTCCCTGAGTGCCCTTTCAAAATCGTCCAATACGGGCAAAAGGGATCCTATGACTTCCTGTCCGGCGGTCTTGAACAGCTCCATCCGCTCACGGGAAGTACGTTTCTTGTAGTTCTCAAACTCGGCGAATAGCCGCAGGAACTTATCTTTTTCCTTTTCAAGTTCGACCTGCAGCCGTTCTTCCGCACTCAACTCCCCTTCCGGTGCTGCCGTATCGGCCCCTGGATTATGGTCTTCCATTGTCGCTTCCTGTTGAATCTTATCTTCAGAAATCAGGTCCTCTAATTCCTGTGCCTTGTCTTTTTTACTCATGTAGCATTCTGTATTAATACACCATCCAAAGACGGCAAAAGTACTGCCAATTCTTTAAAAATGTCAAAATGTCATTAAAAAATCGAGCTAAGGGAGAGCATCTGCTTGGGACCGGGAGGGTACTTATCCCAAAAATTCATTGCGGAGGGGATCTGTTTCAATAGAGTCGCCTCCAACGGTTTGATACAGGTCATAAAGGGCCCCGCTAATATTGGGGTGGTTAAACTCAAAACCTTCGTTTTCAATCTTTTTGCTGCTAACGCGCTGGCTGGCGAACAGGAGGTAGGCCATTTCCCCCAGCAGGAGCCGCATCATGAATTCGGGAATATTGGGAAGCAGGAGGGGTTTATGGAGGGCATTGGCAATTTCACGCACCAGTTTGTTGTGGGTTACGGGGTTGGGCGCCACCCCGTTATAAACACCTACCCGCTGTTCTTCCAAAATAAAAAGAAACATTCTCGCCAGATCCCGGATGTGGATCCAACTTTGCCATTGTTCCCCTGAGCCAAGGGCGGCACCTACATAATTCTTGATGGGTTTGGCTATTTCGCGCAGGGCGCCCCCTTCTGTAGAGAGTACGAGTCCTATGCGGATCTTGGCCACCGTAAGCCCAAATTTTTCCAGTGCATCTGCTTCCGCTTCCCAGGCGCAGACTACCTCTGCCGGGAAGCTGTCATCCACGGTTGGTTCATCTTCCGCGTAAAACGCGGAAAGGGAGTCGGGATACACGCTGATGCCAGAGGCCGTAATCAATTGGGTGGGCATGGGTTTTTCACACTGCTCGAGGCCGGCAGCAAGTGTCCGCAGGCTATTGATACGGCTGGAGAGAATGCGTCTTTTGGTGTTTTTGGTCCACCTTTTGGAAATGGGTGAACCTGCCAGGTTGATGATCGCGGAAACCCCTTCAAAACATTTGGGGTCTATCTGTTTCTTTTCCGGATCCCAGTAGAATCCCGTGTACGTATCCCGCTGGGTAACGGCAGACCTGCGTGTGGTCAGGTAATTTACTTCGATGTCCTGTTCGTGGCACAGCTTTACAATGCTGCTTCCCACCAGCCCGGTCGCACCGGTTATCAATAACTTCATGCTTGCTTTTTGACAAAGATATTGGTTTTGGGCCCGGAGCCCTAAGGCTTTAGTTTGCCTTTAACATTAGGAAATGTAACCCCAACGGCGAAGCCCCTTGCGTCAGGGCTTTGTCGCCCTCAACATCTCTCGTTTCCCGGGTGGCCCGGGCAACCGTTCCACCCCGAAACCCACGGCCTGCATGGCGCGCCTGACACTGCCTTTGGCGGCATAGGTTACCAATATCCCTCCATGATCCAGGGCGCGGTACATTTTTTCAAAGAGGACTTCTGTCCAAAACTCGGGCTGAACCCTGGCTCCGAACACATCAAAATATACCAGGTCAAATTGCTCCTCCGCAGCGACGGCCATAAAGTCGAACCTCCTTTTGAGTAACGTAAAATAGGGGCTTATTTGCAGGTTTTCTTCCCAGGGTGCCCGGTGCATGCGCTCAAAGTCCCCGGCCAGGCCCATGCCGGGCAGTTGTTGCGGATAATTGAGCTGCCCTGCCTCTTCCAACGTGACGGGGAAAGCTTCTACGCCCGTGTAATGTACGGGCAAGGACATGGCATTGGCTTCCAAAAGCGTGAGCAAGGCATTGAGCCCGGTGCCAAAACCCATTTCAAGGATGCGCAGGGGATGGGTGTTACAGTGCTTCAGCCCACTTTCTATAAAGACATGCCTGGATTCCTGTATGGCACCGTGAACCGAATGGTAGGGTTCGTCCCAGCCTTCGACCCTGAGGGTACTGGAGCCGTCTTTGGTGGTTTCTATGTGCCTTTTCATAGGTTGCGAATAATACCATGCCAACTTGCCCCTGGCACGCATCCCGGCGGGATTTCCACCCCTGTAGGGCATCAGCGGGCATATGGCCCTGCAAATCTGGTGATTTTTCAACGGAAAAAGAAGCCCAAACTTCCCATAAATGTTTAATTTTACCCTTGCAAATAATTTCATTCATGGATACCACGGTAAATAAGATCACCATTGAGAAAGCGAAAGCAAGCAAGATAGGACAGGTAGATTTCAACAATTTATCCTTTGGAGAAGTATTCACAGACCACATGTTGGTATGCGATTACAAAAACGGAGCCTGGGAATCCCCCAGGATTATTCCCTATCAGCCCCTGGTGATGGAGCCTTCGGCACGCGTATTCCATTACGGACAAGCCGTTTTTGAAGGAATGAAAGCTTACAGGGATGACGAAGGCGGGGTTTGGCTATTTCGTCCGGATGAGAATTTCAGGCGTATCAACAGTTCGTGTAAGCGTTTGGCCATGCCGGAGTTTCCCGAGGAGTATTTTTTTGAAGGCCTGACGGAACTCCTTAAACTGGACCAGGACTGGATAAAGCCGGGGGTTGGTAACTCCTTATATATCAGGCCATTTGTCATTGCCTCGGAACCCGGCATCATAGCGGCCCCTTCCAAACAATATAAGTTCATGATTATCTGTTCGCCCGCCCAGGCGTATTATGGCGGGGAGGTCCGCGTGAAGATTGCCGAAAAATTCAGCAGGGCGGCCGATGGCGGTTTCGGATACGCCAAGGCAGCAGGAAATTATGCCGGACAGTTCTACCCGACGAACCTGGCCAAGGAAGAAGGGTTTCAACAGGTTGTTTGGACAGATGCCAATACCCACGAATATATAGAAGAAGCGGGCACTATGAACATTTTTGTCCGCCTGGGCGACAAATTGCTCACCTGTCCAACCAGTGACAGGATCCTCGATGGGGTCACGCGTAAAAGCGTAATCGCACTGGCAAAGGATATGGGAATCGACCTGGAAATACGCCCGGTGGCCGTTAAAGAATTGCTGAAAGGCATGGAAGACGGTTCCCTAAAAGAATTGTTTGGCGCCGGCACGGCGGCGGTGATCAGTCCCATCCTGGGATTCGGGTACCAGGGGAAACGCTACGAATTGCCCAAGGTGAAGGAGGCATACGCCTCCAGGCTGAAACAGCAATTGATTGATATCCAGTACAACCGGGCCGAAGACAGGCACGGATGGCGCCACAAGGTACTCTGATCCGTTTTTTTTGCCCTGTCCCTACCCGGGGGCGGGGCTTATCTATCCAAAACCCCTTTGATATCCGGCTTTACATAATCCGGGCCTTTTAACACCTTTCCGTCTTCGCGGTAAAGGGGTTTTCCGTCAGCGCCCAGTTTACTCATATTGCTGCGCTGAATCTCTTCAAAAACCGCCTCTATCTTGTGCTGCATACCGTGTTCCAGGATGGTGCCGCATAGGATGTACAGCATATCGCCCAGGGCATCTGCCACCTCCACAAGGTCATTGTTCTCTGCCGCCTGAAGGTATTCCCTGTTTTCCTCTTCCATAAGCCGGAACCTAAGCATATTCTTGTCCTGGCCAAGGTTGGCCCTGGGGCTCTTGCGGACTCCCAGCCCAAAGGATCTATGAAAGTGTTCCACTGCATTGAGTTTGCGCTTCATTCTTATTTTTTTTAAACTAATTTTGCATAAAAATAATACTATGTTCAGTACGGGTCAATGGGTTTTTGCCGCACTATTTCTCCTCGTTTTCATTGTAATCATCATACGCTCTTACCGAAAAGATAAAGAACTACACGCCAGGAACTACAAAGGGGTTGCGTGGGTGGGGATCGTTTTTACGATCTTCATAGTTATGCTCCTTATAATCAAATATATATTGAAAGACTGACCGCTAAAACCGGATAGACCACAAAAATGCGGCAGTTCACAACTTAATAGGTTTAAAATGCGTATAATATAAGAAAAGACGTACTTTTGCGTTGTTGTGTTATACAAAACCGATCAATGACCACCTTTTTTGTGATATTACTGGTTCTTATCCTGGTAAATGCGGCACTGCTCATCCATAGCAGCCTCAGCAACAGGGGCCACAAGGCGGCAAAACGTATCGCCAAGCAATCTGAAATCAAGATCTATCCCATCGATCTGCTTCCTTCGGACTATAAAAAGGCCATCTAGTTTTATACCTTTACGGTATGAAGCCCATTTTACTTGTCTTTTTAGGTGGAGGCGCCGGGAGCGCCCTCCGTTTTATCATCAGCAGGATCTTTAACCCCTATTTTCAGTACTTCTTTCTCGGAACCTTTCTGGCAAACGTCCTTGGCTGCCTCCTGATCGGTTTTGTTATGGGACTTTCCTTTAAAGGCAACTACCTGAGCCACCAGCAGACACTGTTGCTGACCACCGGTTTCTGCGGAGGGTTCACCACCTTCTCCGCCTTTGCCTTTGAAAAGTATGAACTCCTCAACAACGGAGCCCTGCTCCAATTTGCCCTGTATCTCTTAAGCAGTGTCATTACCGGTATCCTGGCGGTCGCATTGGGTATCTGGCTGGCCAAGGTACTGTAGGCGCGATTTCCGTTTTTACTTACAAATTATCACATTATTACCTTATTGCCTTTTTTATTGAATATTTATAGGCACAAATAGCTATATGGCTATAATTCTTCATTTGAGGTAATTATGTCGTTTTAAACCAATGATTCATTAATATTTATTTAACATAAAAGGTATACCCTCAATTAATAGGGGGTAAAATTGTTTTTATAATAAAAATTCTGTGATTACCCCCCTTTAATTAGGGGGTATTATTTTTTATCATATATATTTGGCGCCGTAATAAACAAACAAAATGAACTATAATGCCCTGTTTAATATTGCATTATTCGCAATTGAAGCATGGCAGGATTCAGAACCGGTTGCCGGCAGCGGGTTCCGAAGGTTGAGAAACATTTAAAATCAAACAAATGAAAAAAGTTGAGGCAATTATTAGAAAGTCAAAATTTGACGATGTAAAAAAAGCATTACATCAGATTGATGTGAACTTCTTCAGTTACTGGGATGTAACGGGCGTGGGGAATGAAAAGAAGGGCCATGTGTACCGTGGAATTTCCTACAGCACCACCGACATCCAAAGGAGGTACCTGGAAATTGTGGTATCTGATGACTTCCTTGAGAAAACGATAAACGCCGTATTGGAAGCGGCCTATACAGGAAATGTAGGGGATGGCAAAATATTCGTATCGGATGTGCTGGAAGCCTACAGGATCCGTACCAAGGAGAATGGGCACGCGGGAATCAACTAACAAAATTTAATATCTAACTAACAACTTTACGATATGGACGCAGGATTATTTACAGCTAACAATGTTTGGATGATGGTTTGTACGGGCCTCGTATTCTTCATGCACCTTGGTTTTGCTTTTTTGGAGATCGGGCTCACCCGTCAAAAGAATACCATCAACATCCTATTCAAAAACATATTCATTATCACAGTAGGGCTCCTTTTGTATTACCTGATAGGGTTTAATCTTATGTATCCCGGCGAATTCAACGGGTTCATCGGATCTATCGTCCCAGGGATCGCCCCGCCGGAAAACGGCATGACGCCGGAGTACGCCGACGGCGGTTATACCTGGTGGACCGATTTCCTCTTCCAGGGGATGTTTGCCGCCACCGCCGCCACCATTGTTTCGGGTGCCGTGGCAGAGCGTATTAAGATTGGGCCTTTCATGATCTTTACCATCCTCTATGTAGGACTGGTTTACCCAATTGTCGGTTCCTGGCAATGGGGCGGGGGCTTCCTTTCCACCCTGGGTGGTGACGACGCCGGTTTTTATGACTTTGCCGGTTCTACCCTGGTGCACTCTGTAGGCGGTTGGGGCGCTTTGATTGCCATCTACCTCCTTGGAGCCCGTATAGGAAAATTCGATGAAGACGGAAAGGCGAATGCCATCCCCGGGCACAACATCCCGCTGGCAACAGCCGGGGTATTGATCCTTTGGCTTGGCTGGTTTGGCTTCAACGGCGGGTCCGTACTTTCCGCAGACCCTGCCACCACTTCCCTGGTCCTGGTAACCACCAGCCTGGCGGCAGCGGCCGGGGGCGTAGGCGCCATCATCCTTTCCACCATCCTGACCAAGAACATGGACCTTACCATGTTCCTCAACGGAATCCTGGGTGGTTTGGTAGGGATTACGGCCGGGGCAGACCTGATGTCTCCCAATGAGGCAGTGGTCATCGGACTGATCGCAGGTGCCATCATCGTACTTGGCGTATCGTTTGTAGACAGGATCCGCCTGGACGATCCCGTAGGTGCCGTAACGGTTCACCTTATCTGCGGTATATGGGGGACACTGGCGGTAGGCCTATTTGGCTCTATGGCGGGAATGGACCAGTTCCTGTACCAATTGGCCGGTGTAGGTGCCGCTGGGGTATTCTGTTGCATCACCGCTTTCATCATCATCTTTGGCCTGAAGAAAACCATCGGTATCCGGGTAAGCAAGGATGAGGAGATCGAAGGCCTCGATATCAACGAACACGGGATGGACGCCTATTCCGATTTTAGGTTAAATCAACATTGACGAACCAAAATAAGAACGGAGCGTTTGGCAGAACGCTCCGTTTACAACCCATTTCAAAAAATCAATTTTAACAGTTCAACAACCTCCCTTTAAAAAAAGGAGCTCTAAAACATTGAAATTATGAAAACGAGTATAAAGACAAATTACGTAAAATATTTATTTATAGTATCATTCTTAATGCTGGGAACTACCGCTTTTGCCCAGGAAGAAGAAGCGGCCGCAGAAAAGAAGTTCAGTATCAGCGGTACGGTAGACGCCTATTACAGGGCCAACCTGAATTCCGCCAACTCCGGGAGCAACTACTCCGCCCCAGGGAGTTCGTTTGCCAACCTGCCCGGTTTTGCCCTGGGCATGGCCAATGTGATCGCCAACTACGAAGGCGATAAGGTAGGGTTCACCGCAGACCTGGTCTTCGGCCCCAGGGGAACCGATGCCGTTTTTGCATCGCCCCTTTACTCGAACACCGGCGACATCATCAACCAGTTATACGTATACTGGAATGTAAGTGAGAGCGTTACGCTGACCTTTGGTAACTGGAATACCTTCCTGGGCTATGAAGTGATCTCACCCGCCGGTAATTTCAACTACAGCACCTCGTACCTGTTCTCCTACGGGCCCTTCAGCCACACCGGTCTGAAAGCGGATTTTGACCTGGGGAGCGACTGGTCCCTGATGCTGGCTGTGATGAACCCCACCGACATCACGGAGTTTAACCCCAACGGGAAATATGCGTACGGCGCCCAATTGGGATACAGCGGACAGTACCTGAACTTTGTCGCGGATGACGGTGCCTTTGAAATTGACTTTACAGGAGGTTTTGACCTTTCCGATGAGTTTTACCTCGGTATCAATGCCGCCTACTTTGACGGGGCAGATGATGGACCCGGATTCTACGGTGCCGCCCTCTACCCACAATATAAGACCTCCGATGTGTTCACCATCGGCCTGAGGGGAGAGTATTTTTCGGAAGATGGCAATTTCGGCGCCATCGGTACAGGAGTGGATGATTCCAGTGTTTTCGCGGTCACGCTGACCGGTAGCGCTACCATTGGCGACCTCGTGATCAAACCTGAGTTGCGGCTCGACAGCACATCGGATGACGCATTTCTCGATTCGGACGGGGACCCCATGAGTGGCCTCTCATCCTTCGTCCTGGCGGCAGTTTACGCCTTCTAAGGATATAAAAATAGTTTAAGTTTGGTTTTGTTTAGTTTATGAATGAAAGCCCTGATACTCTTGTCAGGGCTTTTTTTATGGCTTGGAAAAAGCCATCACCCCGGCCCTTATTTCAATATCCAGGGTATTTACCTTTGGCACGATCGGACAGGAATACTTCTTGTTGTAAGCGCAATAGGGGTTGTACGCTTTGTTAAAATCCAGGAGGATCGAATCCCCGTCCGGGATGTCCAGGTCCATATAGCGCCCCCCTTCATACGTGGTTTCCCCGTTGGTCAGGTCCAGGAACGGGAGAAAGAGCCTTTTATCCCCGGACTCCTGCCCCGGGTCCAAGCTCTGGTATACCTCGAGCTGCTGCGCTTTCCCCTGCAATGTGAAGTACGCTACGCCATACCGCACCTCCCTGGTTTGCCTGCTGGTCGTTGTGGGCATCAGGAAAGGCAAGGCTTCGGGGGTACGGACCAACCTGGCCCATACCCGGTACAGGCTATCAGGCTCGAAAAACCGGAGACCTTCAAAATCCTTGCGATAGCGGTCGGGCAAGGGAGAACTCTCAGGATCCCGGAAGGTTTCGTTCATCGCCGCTTGAAACTCCAGGGCCTCTTCCCTGGCACTTCCCTCAGGCATTGCCTTTACAACGGGTTTTTCATCGTGGTATTTCTTGCCCTCCCCGCATCCTGCCACCAACAAAGCGCACAGCAATCCAATAAATACATTCGCCAATTGCATAGTTCCAGATTATTTGGCCCTAAAAATACAACAACAGGAGGAATCTCGCTGCCCACGGTCCCCTCGTAAAAATGCCTACATTTGCCCCGGCAACCCAATGTTGATCTGATGACCGCACTTTCCCCCCACCGCCGGGCCTGGGCAACCGGCCTGTTTTTGATAATACTCGCCTGCGCCTGTAGCGGGTCTCCCGAAGGCCAGGGCAGGAAACTCCCGGAAATAAAGCCCGATCGCTACAATGTGGCCTTTCTCATCATGGACGGCACCTACAATACGGAACTCACCGCTCCGTACGACATCTTCCAGCACACCCAATACCGCAAGAACATCCGTTCCATGAATACTTTTACCGTGGCCAACACCCTGCAGCCGGTAACGACTTTTGAGGGTTTAAAACTGCTCCCGGATTTTGATTACACCCGCGATTCCCTGCCGAGGATCGATATTCTGGTAGTCCCCAGTGCCGAGCACCACCTGGACCGTGACCTTAACGACACCACCATGCTCAATTTTGTAAGGAAGGTGGATGAAACGGCCCTGTACATGACCTCACATTGTGACGGCGCCTTTGTCCTGGCCGCGGCTGGGCTGCTGGATGGGGTGGTCTCTACGACTTTTCCGTCCGACATCGCTGCCTACCGCCAAAAATTCCCGCATCTGCAGGTGGCGGACAGTGTGATTTTTGTGCATGACGGAAAGTACATTACCTCGGCCGGGGGCGCCCGGAGCTTTGAGGCCGCCCTCTATCTTAGTGAGCGGTTATACGGCAAGGAAATTGCGAAATCCCTGGCCGGGGGCCTTGTGATCGATTGGAAGTTGGAGGAAATTCCTGCCCTTATTCCTCCGGAATGATTTCATATCTCGCGTCTTTGAGGTATTCTTCAATAATCGCGTTGTATTCCGGGGTAATCCTAAGCAAAGCCGTATGCTCCAATTGGTACAACCCCGCCTTCTCTTCATAGCCGTTCTTGAGCAGTTCCTCGAGATAAAACAGGGCCGTCCCGTAATCCTCATACTTTGAGCTCATTGAGATGATTTTCAAGTAGTTGGCATACTCTTTGGGGGCCGTAATGGTCTTGAGCATCCATAGGAACAACAGGGCCTCCTCATCGACCCCAGTGGCCTGCAGCAGCATATCAATATTGTCTTCCACCAGCGCATTGAGATAGCCTTCCAGGCGCTGGCCCATATAGCGTTCCGCCAGCTTGCCGCTCTTTTGATATTTTGCCAGTTCCCCCATTTGGAAATTCCACCAGCCCAGGTTGTCAAAGTTATACGTCAGAATATCCTCCTCCAGATAATAGAGGTAATCCTCCCTGATCAGGGCCTCTCTCAGGAGTACACTGTTTTCTTCCCGTTTCTGGGACCTGTACAACTTGTCCTTTTTCAGCAGCTTCATCTTGTCCCGTAGCGAATCTAATTCAAGGGTCCCGGCAAATACCGCTGACACCTCTTCCATCAGGTTGTAGGCCCCCAGCAAGCGCCGTGATGTTATCAAACGCTCTACCTGCTGCATCAGCCGTTGGTAACTGCCAACCATTAACTCCCGGTCTTTTGAGACTTTCCCCTGCCCCATGGCATCCATCGTCAGCAGTTCCAGGGCAATTGTAAGGTATTCACGCCCGGGCCATTCACGGCCCCCCTCAAATACCAGGAGGTTATTGGGGTATTTCCTGCGCCTGAGCAAGTCTAGCGTCTTACTCATATCCGCATAGACAAAATCGCCCCGGCCAGCGATACCCAGGTAATAAAAGGGCGATTTTTCATTCAGGATTTCGGTATTGGGGATATCAGACCCCATGGAGACCACCCCCGAAATCTCCTTGATAAAGGAGGGTACCAGGGCTGCCATTTGCGCACCTGTGCCGAAGCCGGCCGTATACATGCGTTGTTTTTGAACGGGAAAAAGGGAATATACCCGGTTAATCATCCTGCTGGTAACCAGGATATTATCTGCTATAGAAAGGCTGTCATGGATGTTGTTGGAGGCCACCAGCAGGTAGCCATTGGCATCCGCTGCTTCCCGAAACATCCCCAGGGCCTGACTCCCCCTCCCCTTCATATCGAAGACGAATAGTGCCGGCCAATTCGCCGAGGTCTCAAAGTCAGGGGGGAGGTACAGGGCGAAGGTTTCCGGGATGGTATCCCCTACCTGTACCGCATCGGTTATGCTGCCCTTGCGAAAAGCCATTTCCTGTGCCGGAAGGGTATGCGACAGGAACACGGTCGCCAGTAAAACGAAGAGTCTCCTTCTATTCATATCCATGGAGGCATCAAAAACCCGGCCAAATACTTGGGGCTTTGTCAATAAAAACAGCTTGAGAGGAACAAGTTGGGCCCGACAAGCCCCCTTTCTTACGGCAAAAAATACCTGGACGCATAGTTTTTTCAATAAAGTACGCAATTAATTCCCGTATCCACAAATCTTATAAAAGCGCAGGAGCCCACCCTTTCCAGCCACCCTGCCGGGGCTGACGGGGTACACTCAGGGCAGGGAGGTCGTCTGGATACGCTTTTTAATGGGCGCATAAGACACTACTTCCGACAAGATGATGTGCGTACGGGTCTCGCCGTACTGGATGAGCTTATCGATAAACTTTTCCAGGTGGAACTGGTCCCGCAATACCACCTCCATGATGATGTTCTCGTTCCCCGTTACCCGGTAACAGTTCAGCACCTCCTCCAGGGAACGGACCATCTCCAAAAAGGGCTTTAATTTCCCCATAAATGCACGAAGGGTGATAATGGCCTTTAGCTGATACCCTACCCTGTGATGGGAGATTTTTGCCTTGTAGCCCTCCAGTATCCCCATATCTTCCATCTTTTTTACCCGTTCCGCTACGGCAGGGGGTGTGAGCCCTACTTTGCGCCCAATACTGGCAAAGGACTCACGGGAGTTGGCCTGCAGGCATTGCAGTATCCCCCAGTTCAATTCATCTATCCTTACATTCAAAACTTTTATATTTAATTATTTAATAATTTAAAGCTAAATTACATTATTACTTTTAAATACAAAGATGCCTTATGGGTTTTGGACGTAATTTTAATAAAGAAAATTGCTGAAAAAGAAATGTCCCAGAAGAATTTAAGAACGGTTCCTGTTTACAGGAAAGCATTGAGCCTCTGCCTGATGAGCAGGGAGATTGCTTCCTATGTCACGTACAACAAGGATCTCCTGCAACTTTACCAATCCAATAGCCATCGGGATATCATGGCCGATGCCCTGCTGACGGATGCCATCCTGATCCCACAGCAAATTGCCCGGGCCGAGACTTCCAAATGCCACGCGGTCCGGCTGAAGAGCGCTTCCTTTGTCAACACCATGACCCGCAATATCCTCTCTTACCTCAACGGCCTGGAAAAGGACGGGGTAAAGGAAAAGGAATACCTGAACCTCCTCAGGGATGAGATCAGGAGCTTTCGCAGGTCTTTCAAAAAGTGGCGCAAATCCCTCGGATACAAGGGTAATGGCCCAAGCTGGGGCTTTAATGATTACCTGGGTTACTAGGGTCCGGAACCCCCTACATATTTCTCCTGTATTGCCCCCCTACTTCAAACAAGGCCAGGGTCATTTGCCCCAGTGAGCATATTTTGGATGCCTCCATCAATGCCTCAAAAAGGTTCCCGTTTTCTACCGCCGTTTCCTGCAAATGTTCTAACATGGCAGTGGCCCCTGTCTGGTTGCGGTGCCTCAATGCCTCTACGGTTTGTATCTGTTGTTGTTTTTCTTCTTCGGTGGCCCGGATGACTTCCTGCGGTAATACAGTAGGTGAACCCCTGGAGTTAAGGAAGGTATTGACCCCAATGATCGGGTAGGCCCCGGTATGTTTGAGCGTTTCATAATGCAGGCTTTCTTCCTGGATTCGGGAACGCTGGTACATGGTTTCCATGGCGCCCAGGACCCCTCCCCTTTCAGTGAGCCGGTCAAATTCCATCAATACGGCCTCTTCCACCAGGTCGGTTAGCTCTTCTATGATGAATGAGCCCTGTAGGGGGTTTTCGTTTTTCGCCAACCCCAGTTCTTTGTTGATGATCAATTGTATGGCCATGGCCCTTCGAACCGATTCCTCCGTGGGGGTGGTGATCGCTTCGTCATAGGCGTTGGTGTGTAGGGAATTGCAGTTGTCGTATAGGGCATATAGGGCCTGCAATGTGGTCCGTATGTCATTAAAGTCTATTTCCTGGGCATGCAGGCTCCTGCCCGAGGTTTGTATATGGTATTTGAGCATCTGTGCCCTGGGGTCGGCCCCATAGGTATCCCTCATGGCCTTAGCCCAAATCCGACGGGCCACACGGCCTATCACGGCGTATTCAGGGTCCAGGCCGTTGGAAAAGAAGAAGGACAGGTTCGGGCCAAATTTATTGATATCCATCCCCCGGCTCAGGTAATATTCCACATAGGTAAAGCCATTGGCCAGCGTGAAGGCCAACTGGGTAATGGGGTTGGCACCGGCTTCGGCTATGTGGTACCCCGATATGGATACCGAATAGAAATTTCGGACTTTCTGCGTTATAAAGTATTCCTGTACATCGCCCATGAGCCGTATGGCAAATTCCGTAGAAAAAATACAGGTATTCTGGGCCTGGTCTTCCTTCAGGATATCGGCCTGCACCGTGCCCCTTACCTGCTGTAGGGTCCTTTTTTTAATGGAGGCATAGACCGCTTCCGGCAGCACCTGGTCTCCCGTAACGCCAAGGAGCATAAGGCCAAGGCCATCGTTTCCTTCGGGCAAATCCCCCCTGTATACGGGCTTTTCCGCTTCCAGCTCCCGGAATAGTGCGGCAATCCTGGCCGCTGTTTCCTTTTCCAACCGCTGTTCTTTGATATATTTTTCGCAATTCTGGTCGATGGCGGCATTCAGGAAGAATGCCAGCAGCATGGGTGCAGGCCCATTGATGGTCATGCTTACCGAAGTCATGGGGTCTGTAAGGTCGAATCCCGAGTATAGTTTTTTGGCATCGTCGAGGCAACTGACCGAAACGCCCGCGTTTCCGATTTTTCCATATATATCGGGCCTCCTGGCCGGATCGTGCCCGTAGAGGGTGACAGAATCAAAGGCTGTGGACAGGCGTTTAGCCGGCATTTCACGGCTCAGGTAGTGGAACCTCCGGTTGGTACGTTCAGGGCCCCCTTCGCCCGCGAACATACGGGTGGGGTCTTCCCCTTTTCGTTTAAAGGGATAGAGTCCGGCCGTATAGGGGAATTCGCCGGGTACATTCTCCTGAAGGTTCCATCGTAACCGGTCTCCCCAGGCGCTGTAACGCGGGAGGACTACTTTGGGGAGCTGCGACCCGGAAAGGGATACCGTATGCGTATCCACTTCCACGGCCTTTCCCCGTACTTTGAACGCATATCTGGGGTCTCGGTAACGCTGTACCCTGGAGTCCCAGCAGCGCAGGCTTTCCCAGTGTCCGGGTTGCAATTGCCTGTGCAGTGAATGAAAGCGCTCCACGAGTGTTGTGGCCAGGTTTTGGTCGGCTTCGGCCGGTATCTTTGCTATCCCGCCTACCTCCAGGCCGGTTGGGGTCAGCCCCGGCTTACGGCCCAGCAGGAGGCCCAGAGTCTCGTAAATGGCGTACAATTGCTGGGCAACGGTTGCCTGTGCTTTACCCTCCTGTTCGTATTTCCTGATGGTTTCGGTAATTTCCGAGAGGTAGCGGATCCTGCCCGGGGGGATCACATACCTCTTCTCTGTGGCCGTTTCGGCAGCCCTGGCCTCCGTTTTCAGGGCCGCTCCCGTTTTTTGGGCTACCTTGCTGATCACCTCTCTGTATAAACGGTTCATCCCCGGGTCGTTGAATTGGGAAGCAATGGTGCCAACCACCGGCAGGCTTTCTTCTCCGGCCTCCCAGAGGCCATGGTTGCGCCGGTACTGCTTCCTCACATCCCGAAGGGCGTCCTGTGCCCCGCGCTTGTCGAATTTGTTGATGGCCACCAAATCGGCAAAATCCAGCATGTCTATCTTCTCCAGTTGCGTGGCCGCCCCAAATTCCGGGGTCATCACATAGAGGGAGACATCGCTGTGTTCTATAATCTCGGTATCCGATTGGCCGATGCCCGAGGTCTCCAGGATGATCAGGTCAAAAGCAGCCGCCCTGAGGACCGCAAGTGCCTCCCCCACATGCCTGGAAAGGGCAAGGTTGGACTGGCGCGTAGCCAGTGATCGCATATACACCCGTTCATGGTGAATGGCATTCATCCGGATGCGGTCTCCCAGCAGCGCACCCCCCGTCTTTCGTTTCGAGGGGTCTACCGAAATTATCCCCAGGGATTTATCGGGAAAGTCCTTTAAAAAACGGCGCACCAACTCGTCCACAAGGCTCGATTTTCCGGCGCCACCGGTTCCGGTCACCCCCAGGACAGGTACTTTATTCAGGCCATTTTTAAGCGCTTCGAAGCTGGTTTTGAAGTCTTCCGGCCGGTTTTCCGCCAGGCTTATCAGCCTTGCGATGGTATTGGGGTGCTTCTCGTGAAGCATGGAAGCCAGGCTTTCGCCCTCCGGGACGGACAACGGTGGGACGGGCACATCGCTCTTTTGGACCAGGTCATTGATCATTCCCTGCAAACCCATATGCCGGCCATCGTC
>MRWG01001299.1_pt1 | contig 16827 bp, 12 predicted proteins | sample 1013341 | NCBI WGS metagenome assembly MRWG01 (sample SAMN06117577, study PRJNA244670) | biofilm metagenome | biome: Water; feature: Cathode Biofilm; material: Biofilm; isolation source: microbial consortium enriched at the cathode of a solar microbial fuel cell | place: USA: District of Columbia ... | reverse complement strand
CCTGGTTGTTCCCAATAACGATCTCTCCATTATCCAGCAGTACTGCCGCGCCTACCCTGAACCCTGAATAAGGCGCATAGGCATTCTGCCGAGATTTTATGGCCGCATCCATGAGTTGCAGCTCAGGAGGGGGCAACTGTTCCATAGATTCATACACCCAGTAATCAAAAGCTATCCTTTTTTTATGCATACGCTACGTTGTAAGTTGAAAAGATAAAAATAAAAAACCTGCCGATAGCAGGTTTTTACTTGGTTTTATGGTATTGCGATGCTATCAGTCGTTGTAGTACTCCTGTCCCAGGTTGAAGGTCAGGGAGAAGCGGAGGGTATTCTCCAGGGGGTTTCGCACCTGGGAGGTCGAGAACAGGTAGGAAAGGTCTATCTGTGCCGCCTTGAATTTGAAACCGGCACCCAGGGTGAAGAATTTACGGGAGCCTTTTTCCTCGCTTTCGTTAAAATATCCCGTCCTCAGCATAAAGGCGTCCTGATACACATACTCGGCACCCAGGGCCCAGGTAAGCTCTTTTAACTCCTCTCCGAAGCCATCCGGGGCATCCCCGAAGGATTTAAAGACCCCACTGAGGAATCCAATATCCTGGTACTCTGCATTGTCGTCTGCATCTATGTCGCCATCCTCGTCAAAATCCTGCGGGGTGGGCACCAGGAGCTTGTTGAATTCTGTGGTAAATCCCAGCACGTTATCCGGGTCCAGTATAAAATCGAATCCCACCCCAAATTTAAGGTTGGTCGGCAGGAAGTTTTCCTGTCCTCCCTGGTCATATTGGATCTTACCCCCCAGGTTTGACAGGTTGAACCCTGCCCTCCAACGCCCGTCGAAGGCGCTATAGGCAATCTCCCTGGACCGGTAATACCCGGCTACATCCACGGCAAAGGAACTGGCTGCCTGTGAATCAACGTCCCCATTTTCGGGTAATTTGAGGTTAGATCGTATAAACCGCCCGCCGACGGCCATAGAAAACTGGTCGCTCAATTTAAGGGAATAGGAACCGTCCAAAGCAAGTTCATTGGGTTTGGCCAATGTCCCGGGATCGTTGGCGAACTGCCTCAGCTCTATTTCCCCGAGCGTAAAATAGCGAAGGCTTAGTGCAAAGGCACTCCTTTCGTTGATCTTGTTGAAGAAATTTCCGTTGAGCAGTGAAATGTCGGTAATAATGCTTTCAAGGTAGGGGGTATAACTCACCCCTATACCCATCTTACGTTCTGCAAATGCATATTTTGCAGGGTTCCACTGTTGTGAAAAAGCATCCATGGAGGTCGCAACCCCCATATCGCCCATCCCCGCGGCCCGTGCATCGGCAGCAATGGTCAGGAACGGGACAGCGGTGGTAATCACCCGGTCTTCCTGTGCATACATGTTGCCGAGCATGGAAAACAAAGCAAGTATCAGTAATTTTTTCATATTTCGTACCTAAAATTTAACTGGCTTTAATCTCAATTAATAAGGATTACGCAATTTCAATGGTTATCTGACAAGTAAACGGGCAAAATGGCGATATCTTATATATGGCCATATTTATTTTATGCCTCCTTTTAAGCGAAAGGACACATCTGCATGTAGGATGTACGCAAGTATGGCAAGCGCCTTACCAGTCTTAGCTGGCTGGATTAATCCATTGAATTGCCCGGGGTTAAAAGATTGCATTTCATCCATACTATATTGGTATTAATACCGTTATCCCATTAAGCGATCCTCTTTTTTTATGCCTGTGAAGGGCGGGGGAAATTTTTAAGCCGGCCATAAAATATTCTATACAATTGACCGTTTTATTAGCCGAAAGCGACACAAAAAATAATTGGTGTACATATAATACAAACCCTCCGAGGTTGTTATTATTTAGGTTCTTATTGGAATCCCGAAGCCATTGGATGCAGAAACCAACCCCTGCAAACTGGAAGCCAAACCGTGATGGACGGGCCCAAACAGAACCCCAAAGCTAAATTGAAGATCAACACATGAAGAAATTAAGAATTAACCTTGTACTTTCTTGTGCCATCATTGCGGGAAGTCTTACGATGACCAGTTGTAAAAACTCCGGATCCTCCAAGGATGTATCCAGGGCTACCGGCTGGAAGATCAATGCCAAAGAAGGCGGTTTTCAGTACAATTCGGACTTCAAAGAGCAGGAAACAGCTCCAGGCCTGGTTTTTATTGAAGGAGGTACCTTTACCAAGGGGAAAGTGCAGGATGACGTGATGCACGATTGGAACAATACCCCAACGGCCCAACACGTGCAGTCTTTCTACATGGACGAAACGGAGGTTACCAACGTAATGTACCTGGAGTACCTGGATTACCTTAAAAGTGTTTATCCTCCCGAAAACCCAAAGTATACGAATATTTACACCGGAGCCTTGCCCGATACCCTGGTTTGGAGGAACCGACTTGGTTTTAACGAGACCATGACCAACAACTACCTCAGGCACCCTGCTTACGCGGAGTACCCTGTCGTAGGGGTCAACTGGGTACAGGCCGTGCAATTTGCCGAATGGCGCACAGACCGGGTGAACGAAGCGATGCTTGAACGGGAAGGATATCTGGCCAAAGATGCCAAATACAAGGCCGTAACCGGGGAAATTACCGGTACCTTCAGCACCGAGGCCTACCTGAACCGTCCGGAATCGGTTTACGGGGGACAGATTGATTCCTTGCAGGGAAAGATGAAAAAAGACTCTATCCCGTCCTTTGCCAAAAGAAGCACCGGGATCATTGTACCGGAATACCGGCTACCCACCGAAACCGAATGGGAATATGCCGCAGCGGCCCTTCAGGGCACCAGGGAATACAATAACTACCGGGGTAGGAAAAAATACCCCTGGGAGGGCGAATACACCCGTAATGGACAACGTGTAGGACGGGGCGACCAATTGGCCAACTTTAAGCAAGGAAAAGGTGATTACGGCGGGATCGCCGGCTGGTCTGATGACGGGGCCGATATCACTGCCCAGGTAAAATCATATAAACCCAACGACCTTGGCCTTTATGACATGGCAGGCAACGTGGCCGAATGGGTGGCGGATGTCTACAGACCCATCGTAGATGATGAAATAAGCGACTTCAACTACTTCCGCGGCAATGTTTATATGAAGACCGCTATTGGGGAAGACGGAAAAGTAAATGTACTGCGAGACAGCATCGTTTACGATACCCTGCCTACTGGAAAAATAGTAGCCACCAATCTGCCCGGGGAGATTAAAATGGTTCCCGTGGATGAACAGGAAACCTACCTGAGGACCAATTTCTCAAGCAGCGACAACAGGGCATACAGGGATGGAGACCCCGGATCTTCCAGGTTCTTCGACCGGTTTGCCGACGAAGACAAGCCCCAGCGTAAAATGTACGATTCCCCGAAACACAAAGTAGAGCGGGATTCCTTGGGCAACCTGGTCCGGCAATATGATAAGTCGAACAACCGTACGACCCTGATCAACGATGAAGTTCGGGTGTACAAAGGAGGTTCCTGGAGGGACCGGGCCTACTGGCTCGACCCGGCCCAGCGCCGTTACCTGCCACAATACATGGCTACAGACTATATCGGATTCCGGTGTGCCATGTCGAGGGTAGGGTCTAAATCCAAGACCAAAAACAAAACCGTCCGCGGCAAGAAAGTCAAATAATTCAACGCGTGGAATAAGGATACAAGCCCTGGCCAAACGGCCGGGGCTTTTTTATATCTTTGGGCATGACCATCCAACAACTACACCAGTGTTTCCTGGAATGTTCACAAGCCTGTACGGACTCCAGAGCTATCCCGGACAAAGGGATGTTCTTCAGCCTGAAGGGAGAAAACTTCAACGGGAATCGATTTGCAGCGGAAGCCCTGAAAAAAGGGGCGCTATACGCCCTGGTGGATGAGGCAGAATACGCCACTTCAGAACATATCCTTCTCGTGGATGACGTGCTTCAGAGCCTGCAGGAACTGGCCCGGTTCCACCGCAACTACTGCAAGGCCAAAGTGATCGCTCTTACCGGGAGCAACGGCAAGACCACCACCAAGGAACTGATGCACGCCATCCTTGACAGGCAATACCGCGCCATAGCCACCCGGGGCAATCTCAATAACCATATCGGCGTCCCCCTCACCCTGCTCTCCATACGGGAAGAATCTGAGGTGGCTATCGTTGAAATGGGCGCGAACCACAAAAAGGAAATCGCTTTGCTATGCGGTATCGCCGAACCCGATTACGGCCTGATCACCAATTTCGGTAAAGCCCATTTGGAGGGGTTTGGCGGGGTACAAGGCGTTATAGAAGGCAAAAGCGAGCTCTACGACTACCTGAAAATGCATGGTAAGCATATTTTTTTCAATGCCGATGACCCCATTCAGGTAGAACGCATTGGGACGTATCCCAAGACCTCCGGATTTAGCCGGGAAGACGACCGCTTCCTGAAAATCGCCTTCCTGCAGGCCAACCCATTTGTGAAGTTGCGGTATGAAAGTTTGACCATTGCCACCCAACTCATCGGGAGCTACAACTTCAACAATTGTGCGGTGGCAGCCCTGGTAGGCCACCATTTCAAGGTAGCCCCGGCCCAAATAAAAGAGGCATTGGAAACCTACCTGCCTTCCAATAACCGCTCCCAATACCTCAGGAAAGGAACGTATGAAATCTTGTTGGATGCCTATAATGCCAATCCCAGCAGTATGAAGGCCGCCCTGGAGAATTACCGGCAAATGGAAGCTGCCCCGAAAACGGTATTCCTGGGGGATATGTTTGAGCTGGGGGAATCGTCCGGGGAAGAACACCAGCAGATAGCCGAACTTGCCGAAAGCATGGGTTTTGACGCGGTGTATTTGGTAGGCGAAAACTTTTCCAGGGTCCGCAGTGTGCTTCCCGCCTTTAAAGACTTCAAAGAATTTGAGGCCTTTATAAAAAACAACAAGCCCGTCGCCGGGCACATCCTTATCAAAGGATCACGGGGCATGGCCCTGGAACGCATTTTAAACAGCCTTTAACCCCACCCCCGGCAGAACCCCTGCCCATCCTCCTTTATGACTGGAGTACTCGCTATGCTCGTGATCCAGAGAAACCCCGCTACTGCAAACCTGGCAGCCCTGCAAGACAGGAAAGGTCCCGGGCGCAGCATCGGGATACCCAAGACAACGCCCCTTCGATAACACAGGTCTTTGGACCACCCCCGGTCGTACCCCTGCCCATCCTCCTTTATGACTGGAGTACTCGCTATGCTCGTGATCCAGACAAACCCCGCTACTGCAAACCTGGCAGCCCTGCAAGACAGGAAAGGTCCCGGGCGCAGCATCGGGATACCCAATACAACGCCCCTTCGATAACACAGGTCTTTGGACTACCCCCGGTCGTACCCCTGCCCATCCTCCTTTATGACTGGAGTACTCGCTATGCTCGTGATCCAGAGAAACCCCGCTACTGCAAATACCAAATCTACCCTGCGCTAACCGCGCAGGCTTTTTTTATTTTCCTCCGGAATGCTCAAACAAGTTTGGCATTCTTCGGAAAATAAAAAATCCATCCCGCAGGTACGGGATGGATTTGGTGCTTGATGTGAGATATACTGGATTCGAACCAGTGACCTCTGCCCTGTCAAGGCAGCGCTCTAAACCAACTGAGCTAATATCTCCTTTTCTCCAAATGGGTGTGCAATATCGGAATTTTTCCGGGAATGTCCCCCGGGGGAGCCCACAAAATCCTTACCCCCTTGATTTTTCTCAAGGAACATAAGGTTTACATGCCCAATTTCCCCGCTTAGGCAGGTTTCAAATGTTGTTCAAAGCACTGCCGGACATGATCCCACATGGCCTTTGTCAGGACGTGGCCTGCATCCGGTTCGACAAAAAAAGAGAAATTCCCGCGGGCCCCTTGCTTGTCATAGGCCCTGGCAATCCTTTCCAATCCGCGCCTTGCCGATTCAATGGGGCTGCCAGTATCCTTTTCGCCAAGGTTTAAATGCAAAGGCCTGGGCGCTATCAGTGCGGCGATCTCAGGGGTATCCCCAAATACCTTCCATCCCGGGACGAAATTCGGGAAGCAATGCAACAGGTGCTCCTCTTCGATTGCCTCATAGGTGGGTAGGCAACAGTTTCCAACGATACAGGTCAATCGCGGTTCCACGGGCCCCACCAACCAGGAATGGGTAGACCCCATAGAGTGGCCGTAACAGCCTATGCGATCCGGCAGCACTTCGGGCCGGCTGCAAAGCACGTCAATGGCGCGTTTCATGTCTAAAATATGCTTCCATGCAAGGCTGCGACCCCGAACCACCTGCCTGAGAAACTCAAAACGTTCAAACTCCCCATCCTTCAATATTCCTTTGGGGTCTTGTCGGTCCTCAAAGCACAAAGCATCCGGGCAAAGTACCACATACCCTTCCCTGGCCAGGGCGACTGCCGTATGGTGCATTGGATTACCGGCCAGCCCGGCCGGCTCGGATTTCCCCAGATGGTACTCCCCATTGTGCTGGTGCCAAACGGCGATCCCCGGGGCAGGTCGTGCCCCCGATGCCGTATCGGGTACCAGGAGCAAGGCCTGTACCCTCTCGCCAGGCTCCGCCTCATAGGAGATTCTTTCTATATGGTAACCCTCCTTTTTCATTGGGGTTCCCAGCTGTATATGTAACGGTCCTGCCTGTGGGAAAGGTCCCCCAAGGCATTCCAGATAACGCTCTAAGGTTGGCTCCATATCGGTGTCGTTGATGATGAATTGATTTCCAGGTGCCGCCACGGCCCCGGAAAAGGACATTCCCGCTGTACCGGCCCATAATCCTGCCAACATATTGTATTTTAAAAAATTACGGCGGTTGTTTTGCATGCTTTTCAGAATTTGATGGTACTTTTCGGTTCCTGTCTCCTTTGGGTTGAATAGGGTTTTGGGAACATCATAAGAAAAGGGGGATGACCCCTAAAATTACACAAAACAGGGTAGAAAACACCGATACGTGTTATCTTAGTGTCTGCAGGTGAACACCCAACCCGGAAATAGCCCCAAAAAACCATGCACAATGGCAGGTGGGCAGTGTATATTGTTACGGGTCAAACTTAGAGGCAGTTGGAATTATCCCCCTGGATGTTGCTCCATGACAAGGGTAATAACGTAATTCATGGATTTAAAGAAAATCGAGGCGATATTACGGCGTGAGGGATTGCTGAGCCATCCCAAATTTGATTGCATGCCCCTGCAGGGTGGGGTCTCTTCAGAAATTTTCCTCATCAAGGACCCCCCCAGGCAGTTTGTCGTTAAAAAAGCGTTACCGCGATTGAGGGTCAAAGATATTTGGGAGGCCGACACCTCGAGGAACCAGGTTGAACAGGCTTTCATTGAATATGTTCGCGCATCCCAGCCTTCCCTCATCCCGGAAATCCTCTATTCTGACCCGGCTAACGGATTCTTTGTCATGCCCTATTTTGACCGGGCCTACCGCAATTGGAAAGAACAATTAATGGAGGGGGTTTTTGAACCGGAAACCGCCAAGAAAACCGGCCTGGTACTGGCAGGCATACATTTAAAATCTACCGGTGACCTGCGGGCGCGAACCATATTCGATACGACAGAAAACTTCGGGAATTTAAGGATTGCCCCCTACCTGCTGACTACTGCCAGCAGAAACCCCCGCTTAAAACCACTGTTCCTCGCAGAAGCCAAACGCCTGGTCAACCACAGGGAGTGCCTGGTACACGGTGATTTCAGCCCCAAAAACATCCTGGTAGGCCCGGACCGCATGGTCTTGTTGGATCATGAAGTGGCCTGGTACGGGGATCCGGCCTTCGACCTCGGGTTTATGCTAACACACCTGCATTTGAAACAACTGGTCCGGATACAACAGTTGCCCATGCTTCCCGACCTCGCACAAACCTTTTGGAACACGTATTTTGAGCAGCACCTCCACCCCCCGGGCGACCTTGAAGAGCGGGCGGGGCGCTTGTGGCTGATGATTATGCTGGCACGGGTAGACGGGAAATCGCCGGTAGAATACCTGGCAGGAAAAACACAAGTACAGGAATTCATCCGAACCTTTGTACACGAGGCGTTGATGGAAGGAATTCTCAAGAGGGAACCCCTCGTGCAATTATGGAAATACCGAATAAACAACTTTATTAAAAATGAAAATAAGTGACATTGATGCCTTTCAGATTTTTGATTCCAGGGGCCATCCGACCATCGAGGCCGAAGTAACGCTCGATTCTGGGATACGGGGCTCCGCCTCGGTTCCCTCGGGGGCGTCCAGGGGAAAATTCGAAGCCCTGGAACTCAGGGACCATGATCCCCTGAAGTACCAGGGCCAATCGGTTTTCAAGGCCATTAAAAACATCAATGGCGAGATTCGGGAAGCGTTGATGGGAAGCCCTGTGGCAAACCAACCAGCCATAGATCAAACGCTGATCCGGTTAGACGGCACCGAAAACAAAAGCCGCCTGGGTGCTAATGCGATCCTCGCCGTATCCATGGCCGTTGCCCGTGCCGCCGCAAACTCCAAAAACATCCCCCTTTTTCAAAGCCTGGGCGATGGCAGGGGATGTTTGCTCCCATTACCCGAAATACAGATGATAGGGGGCGGTGCACATAGTGGCGGACGAATCGATGTACAGGATTTTATGATCATTTGTAACGGGGCAACTACCTATGCCCAATGCCTGGAGATGAGCTATAATGTCTATAAGCATTGCGGCCGGCTGCTAAAGCAGCGGAATTTGCTGGCAGGCCTGGCCGATGAAGGCGGCTACTGGCCAGAATTCGATACGCATGAAGCCGCTTTTGATGTGATCATGGAGGCTATTGAATCTGCCGGCTACCTTCCCGGCAAAGAAGTTTCCTTTTCGCTGGATATCGCGGGGTCAGAATTGTATGCCGGGGGTAAGTACCACCTGAGGCTCGAAAACAGGTCGCTTTCGCCATTGGAGTTTTTCAACCTTATACGGCAATGGTGCGCCAACTACCCCATCCTATCCATAGAGGACCCGTTTTCCGAAGATGACCGGGACAACTGGGCACGGTTAACACAGGATGTCGGCTCTAAAATCAATATCATTGGCGATGACCTGTTTACCACCCGGGTCGACAAGGTGAAAGACGGCATTGCGAATGGCCTGGCTAATTCCGTTCTGATCAAATTAAACCAGATAGGCACCGTAACCGAAACCCTTGAATGCATACAATACACACAGGAGGCCGGATGGTTCCCGGTGATATCAGGCCGTTCAGGGGAAACCGAAGACCCGTTTATTGCACACCTTGCAGTAGCTACGGATGCCGGCCAGCTTAAATTGGGGGCCCTGGCGCGTTCCGAGCGCACGGTTAAATGGAATGAAGTTCTTAGGATCGAGCGCAGCCTCGGGGACAAGGCGCATTTTCTGGGAGCCAAACTGTTTGATCGCAACCTGGCTCGGTGAACACCAGCAATACCCATAAAATGAAACACCCAGAAACCACCTCCTTTATCAGTTGTGATTGGGGTACTTCCCGCTTACGTTTGCGCGCCGTAGCGGCAGGCTCTATGGAAATACAGGGCGAAGCCATTTCGGAATGCGGCGTAGCCAGGACTTTTGAACAATGGGAAAAGGAGGGAAAAGGCCTCAGCCGGATCGATTTTTTTGCCGGAGTACTCAGGCGGGAACTTTTGCAGTTAGACCCCATAATGGCACGTCACACCCGGGAACTACCTCTGCTCTGTTCCGGCATGGCCTCCTCCTCTATGGGTATCCTGGAGTTGCCATATGCCGCGCTGCCGTTTTCCCTGGATGGTTCCGGTGCCATCACGGCAAGGGTAGCATCCGAAATACTCCCAAATCCTATTTTCCTGATCAGTGGCGTAAAAAGCACTGGGGATGTGATGCGGGGGGAAGAGACTGAATTGCTCGGAACCGCGGCGCTCAGCCCGCAGTTGCCCCCTTGCTTCCTGGCCCTGTTGCCCGGCACCCACAGCAAGCATATCCGTGTAGCGAATAATAGCATCCGGGGATTTGACACCTTTATGACCGGGGAGGTCTTTCAATTGGTGAGCGAGCACAGTACCCTGCGGCACTCCCTCCACACCCGGGAAGGAACCGATTTTGAATTTTTTGACCTGGGAGTGGAACAAGCCGGGAGGGCACCCCTGTTAAAGAACCTGTTCCAGGTGCGGGCCAATGCCCTCCTGAAGGGGTTGACCCCCGCGCAAAACCACTCCTTCCTCAGCGGGCTCCTGATCGGTGCCGAACTGCAGGCCATCCGCCCTGAAAAGTCGGAAAAAATCGTCCTGCTGGGGAACGATGTTCTAAAGCCCCTGTACGCCAGGGCATGGGCCCATTCAGGGATGCAAAGCGGCCTGATAGAAATCCCTGAAAAGGTCTATGACCGAAGCGTGCTGACAGGGCAATGGCACATCTACCAACACCAAACCCAACAAAAATGAACACATTTTCCAAGGACCGTTTTCAACAGATGCCCATCATTGGGATCCTCAGGGGCTACAGTCCCGACGAAACCAATGGTATCCTGGGCGCTTACCGGGCAGCAGGCCTTTCGACCTTAGAAATTACCATGAATACGCCCAATGCCCTGCACCTTATAAAAGAAACGGCACAGAAGTATGGATCCGACCTCAACATTGGCGCGGGAACCGTTTGCTCCCTGAATGATCTCGAAAAAGCCGTTGCAGCCGGGGCCCAATTTGTGGTTACCCCCATCCTGGATCTGGACATCATCAAACGCTGCTGTGAAATGGGAATTCCGGTATTTCCAGGGGCCTACACCCCCACGGAAATCTTCCGGGCCTGGGATGCCGGGGCCACCATGGTAAAAGTCTTCCCGGCCGGGCAGTTGGGCCCGGACTATATCAGGCAGCTCAAGGCCCCTTTGGATCAACTTCGCCTATTGCCTACCGGTGGGGTCGGGTTCAATAATATGGAGGCATTTATGGAGGCCGGTGCGGACGGATTTGGCCTGGGAAGCTCCCTTTTTCCGGATCGTTTCGTCAAGGCAAAAAATTGGCAGGCCCTACAAGGCCATTTTAAGAAGTTTGCCGACTTCTTCCCAAGCCGCGCCTAAAGGAGCCTGAACCCCTGAAGGTTACAGCTCAAAACCATCCCTATACGTCCTGCCGACAAACTGGTTGGCTTCTTCCAGGTTGGTGATCCGGGTATTTTCGCCATCCCACAATAGCTTTTTACGGGCATAGAACTCCAGCTTCCCGTCGCTGCGCTCCCTTCGGAGCATATAACTCCGTATTGCCAGGTTGCCCATTAATACCGTTTCCGTCATAGGCCCGGCATAATCAAAGGAAGAGGTAAGGGCCAGGTGTTCCGGACTGTTGAAACCCGCTTTGCAGGCGTCTACCCATTTGCGTTGGTGGCCGTATTCCGGCTCATCGTTCTCCTCCGTCTCCGGTCCGAATTCCGTAGTGCCGTCACTGAGGTACAGTTTGGGCATCAGGGGCGAACTATCATTGATATTGGTAGCAATGATGCCATGTTCTCCATGGATCAATACCCCATTGGCGCTATTGGTGCCGCCAATGTCATTGTTGGCCGGGATGATCTCCGGGTGGGATGGTCGTATCCCCCCATCGCTCCAGGTCATTTCTATAGGGGCCTTACTCTTGTCTGTCGCTTCAAAATGCAGGGTGATAAAGGACGAAGGCGGACAGCCTTCGGGGTGGTAATCGGCATTCCACATCTGCGTATACACGGAGCCCACGCTGCATTCCGCGTCCGTTGGGTAGTGTAGTTTAAGGGTCCTGAAAGGGATGTCAATCAGGTGACAACCCACATCGCCAAGGGCCCCGGTGCCATAGTCCCACCAACCCCTCCAGTTAAAGGGATGTATGTTGGGTATGTAAGGGGTGTATGCGGCAGGGCCCAGCCAAAGGTCCCAAAACAAGTCGCTGGGCTTTTTGCTTTCGTCCGGTTCGGGCATGGCAAAGCCCTGCGGCCAAACAGGCCGGTTGGTCCATACCTGTACCTTGGAAACCTTGCCAAGCACACCGGAGTCAATCCATTGTTGTACCATCCCCAGCAAGGGGTTAGACCCCCCCTGGTTCCCCATCTGGGTCACCACTTTCCGGGTCCTGGCCATCTGGGTGAGCAGTCGCGCTTCCCGTATATTGTGGGTAAGGGGTTTCTGCACATATACATGTTTGTCCCTTTGCATGGCAAAGGCTGCGGCAGGGCCATGTACATGGTCCGGGGTGGAGATGGTCACCGCATCGATGTCCTTTTCTCTATCCAGCATCTCCCGGTAATCGTTATAAAGCTTTGCTTTGGGGAAGGCCTTTACGGAAGCCGAAGCCGTTCCTGAGAAATCCACATCACAGAGGGCCACTACCCTTTCGCGCCCGCCAACAGAGGCATTTTGTATATCGCTAATCCCCTTACCCCCTGCTCCTATGGCCGCCAGGTTCAGCCGATCGCTTGGGGCTGTATACCCCATGCCCCCGAGTACATGCCTGGGCACGATAAAGATGGATGAGGCCATGGCCCCTTTTTTCACAAACGACCTGCGGGAAATTCCGGAATTCCTCGATGATGATCTACGCATGGGATATTTTTTTAGCTGGAAACAATCTGGACACTAAATGTAACAATCCTTGGTTAAAGGGACGCCTAAACAACGGTTTTTTTAACCTGGCCCCTTTGCACTATGTGATGCCGGGCTAACCGGATCAAAAAGCAGTGGGAAGAAAGGGCCTTCCATTTTTTTCCCCCTGGGGACAGGGGGCACCCCGGCCAGGAGTTCCTCGTCGCTGTTGCTCACGGTCCCATCGGCAAAAACATTGAGGACAAAGGCCCTCCGGCTTTGCTCGGAAGAATTTTCATAAGAACCATGTACCATGAGCGGATGATGGAAGGTGGCATAGCCCTTCTTCAATTCAATGGGCACCGGGTTAAACTGCGCCTTCTGCTCCTTGGTCAGGTATTTGAGGAGCCCGTCCATATCGCCCGCCAGGGAAGGCGCATCCAACAGGCCCCAGCGATGGCTTCCGGGTATGTAGTGCAGGCAGCCGTTCCGGGTGGTGGCATCATCCAGCCCCGTCCAGCAGGTAAGGTGCTGCATGGCTACGGTCCTGGTCCAATAGGAGTAATCCTGGTGCCAGGCCACAACCCCCCCGTGTTTTGCGGGCTTACAGAACAACTGGTCATGCCAGAAACGGACGGGCCGGTTATCCAGCAATTGGTAGGCGGCCATCAGGAACGCCGGGTTCCAAAGTACATCGTGGAAAGCCGGGGAAATACGCCAATGCCCCAGGGAATGAAACAGCACTTTATTCGGATCGGCGGATTCGTTGCTATGGAATTCGTAAAACAAATGGTGCCCCGGATGTTTGGGGTCTGTAAGTTCCTCCAGGTCTTTCCGGAGTACTTCCACCTGTTTTGCATCCAACAGTTTGATGCCCGAAACATAGCCGTATTCGCGAAAATGCTCCAGTTGTTCCCTACTGAGGCGGTATTGGTCCCATTCTTCCCTGGAAGCAGGCCAGCTGAAGAAATCAGATATCAATTCGTGTTGTTGCGCCAGGTCAGCTACTTTTTTCATATTGCGTTTCATTTGCGATCGTATTGTTAAATCAACTAAAAGGGGTACACACCTTGTTGTCCTTCCTGAAAAACGCTCCAGGGAAAGCACCCCGAGGGGTAATTCATAATTCCAGCTGCGAGGAATCGCCAGGCGGCACATACCCCAGCAGGTCCTTACCCATCCCCCTGTTTACAGACAGTTTGGGATTGGTCCTCCTGAGCCGCTCAAATGCGGCTTCGGTAACACGGGTGTTGTGCATATAAAGGTATTTCAGGTTTTGCATCTTCTGCAGGATGGCAACACCGGAATCCCCGATGTTGGTTTCATAGATTTTCAATAGCGCGAGTTGCGACAGGTTTTCCAATTTTGCCATATCGCTGTCTGTCACCGGGGTCCTGTCCAATTCCAGCCATTCGAGGTTGGTACATGCGGCAACCATGTCCAGTTCCTTTTGCCCCAGCGGCAGCCCGCTAAGATCCAGTTCAACAATATTGGCTGCCACCCTTTCCAGGGCCAGGACCGGTTTCGGGTCGTATTCGGGGGGGTGGTACACATTGATGCTCAATGCATTCGTATTGCTTGCCACACGCCTGATCGTCAGGTATTCTGTAGCGAGGTTTAGGAGGGTAGTATCGGTCAGTTCCGGCAGCGTAGTCCATTTCTCCAACCTATCGGGTTCCATGAGCCCCCTTACCAGGGTGGCCAGGGGTTCGGCAATATCCAGGTGATTGAGTCGGACCGTATCCGATGCCCCCAGGGCGATCCAGCGCTCCAGCAAGGTAATCTCGTCCTTTTCCAAGGGCTTGTTTTCCTCAGGGGGCATATGCTCTTCGTCCGCCACGGGCAGCAACAGCCGACGGATCAGTTCACTCTTCCCAGGATTGCCGGGAATCAGCGCCGTTCCTGTTTCACCACCTTTTAAAAGCCCTTCCAGGCTCGTCATAACCAGTCCGCCTTTCTGTTTGTTGGCATTGTGGCATTTAATACAGTTATCCTCCAGGATCCTGAACACCACATCCTTGTAAATCAATGGATTTTCGGGTATGCTTTCCCTTTTTCCTGTCGCTGGCAGGGCCAGGTAATCTTCGCCATGGGTCACCATTCCCCCGTAGTGGCCCGCAAATCCAATACCCACTGCAAGGAGTAGCATAATGGCCTTAGAAAGTATCCGTATTTCAATCTTTATCCGTTCCAGCCAGTACCAAAGGGCTGCCAACAGGGCCACCCCGCCCCCAAGCCATTGGTGCCATAACAGTAACTCACCTTTGGCAACGACCTCCTTCCCAAGGAAAAATCCGCTAATGGCCGTAATCAATGCCGTGAGTACCGCTACCGTTAGCAATGCAGGGGGCACTTTCTTTCCCCACATCCCCAAAAAAATGGCCATTAATAGCAGTACGATAGGAAAATGCAGTAGCAGCGGGTGCCAGTGGCCCATCCAGGCAAGTATCCACGGCAGCACGATTTGCCTTTCGAATACAAGGCAAAAAGCGAGGAAAACAGCGAGTCCGAAAACGAGGTAGGCGGCCCAGCCGCCCTTTTGGTTTTGCGCCATGGGTTATGCCAATAATTCTTTTATCACATTGCCGGCCACATCGGTCAACCGGAACCTCCTGCCCTGGTATTTGTAGGTCAATCGTTCATGGTCCAGGCCCATGGCGTACATCAGGGTTGCATGAAAATCATTGATATGCACCGGGTTTTCCAGGATATTATAGCCAAACTCGTCTGTAAGGCCGTAACTAAGGCCGGGTTTCACTCCCCCGCCGGCCATCCAGATACTGAAGGCCCTGGGATGGTGGTCGCGCCCGTAGTTGGCAGGGTCAAATTTACCCTGGCAATAATTGGTACGCCCAAACTCGCCCCCCCAGATCACCAGGGTGTCGTCGAGCATCCCACGCTGTTTCAGGTCGATGATCAATGCCGCCGAGGCCTGGTCGACATCCCTGGCCTGGGCCGACATTTCATTAGGCAGGTTGCCGTGTTGGTCCCAGCCCTGGTGGTACAGTTGGATAAAGCGTACCCCATTCTCGGCAAGCCTCCTTGCCTGAAGGGCATTGGCTGCATAGGTTCCGGGCACCTGGCAGTCTTCTCCATAGAGTTTAATGATAGCCTCGGGCTCCCTGGATATATCCATTACATCGGGGACAGACATCTGCATGCGGTAAGCCATTTCATATTGTGCAATACGCGATTCAATCTCATCATCACCGGTCTCTGCCAGGTGCAACTTATTCAGGGACGATACCTGGTCTAACAAATGCCGCTTGTCTGACCTGGATACCCCGTCGGGGTCGTTCAGGTATAAAACGGGGTTCTTCCCCGCACGGAGAAGTACCCCCTGGTGTTTGGAGTCCAGGAAGCCACTCGACCATAACTTGGAATAGAGGCCCTGGCTATTTCCCTCGCCCCTGGACGTCAAAACCACAAAAGACGGCAGGTTTTTGTTTTCGTTCCCCAGCCCATAGCTCAACCAGGAACCCATGCTCGGACGGCCTGAGACCTGGCTCCCTGTCTGGAAAAAGGTAATGGCAGGATCATGGTTGATGGCCTCGGTATGCATGCTTTTTACAATACAGATGTCGTCCACAATCCGGGCGATATGCGGAAAATAATCGCTTACCCAGGCCCCGCTTTGGCCGTATTGCTTAAAACCAATAGCGGGGGGCATCAGCGGAAATGATTCCTGCCCGGAGGTCATCCCCGTAAGGCGCTGCCCTTTTCGGATAGAATCAGGAAGGTCTTCGCCCATCCGGGTCAACAGGGATGGCTTGTAATCAAAGGATTCCAATTGCGAAGGGGCGCCGGCCTGGAACAAATAAATGATCCGCTTGGCCCTGGGCGCAAAATGGGGGATGCCTATGGGATTTCCCCGCACAGGGTCTTTCCCCCGGTCAAACAGATCCGGGATAAGCAATGATCCAAGGGCCAGGGACCCGATTCCCACACTTAATTGCGAAAAAAAATGCCGCCTGTTTACTTTCAGGGGATTATCAGGAGCCTGTTGTTTATTTTCCATCGCTCAGGTACATTCAAGGTTTTTATTCTCTGGTTATCGTCTCATCCAGGTTATAGATGATTTGTGCCGTTAGCATCAGGGCAGCCGTTTTTGACGGGTCGGTATCCAATTGTTCATATTCCCCTATGGCCACCAGGTTATCAGCATTTCTGAGGCCATTTTGGAAGTCCTCGAGGGCATCATGGTAATACCGATTGAGCGTGGACAATTCCTCTTTACCAGGGGAGCGGACCAGGATAGTTTCAAAAACTTCCCGTACCGGCTCCCTGGGATCGGGTCCTTTGGCAAGGATACGTTGTGCCAGAACCCTGGCGGCTTCCAGGACC
>MRWG01001298.1_pt1 | contig 16843 bp, 13 predicted proteins | sample 1013341 | NCBI WGS metagenome assembly MRWG01 (sample SAMN06117577, study PRJNA244670) | biofilm metagenome | biome: Water; feature: Cathode Biofilm; material: Biofilm; isolation source: microbial consortium enriched at the cathode of a solar microbial fuel cell | place: USA: District of Columbia ... | reverse complement strand
GCGCGACGCCGCCGACGCCTTCCGCGATCTGCTGGCGGGCCGATGAGCGACGCGGCCGCCCGGCTTTTCTTCGGCACCGCGCAATGTCTGGCCGGTTACGGCGTCGCCCGCTCGCCGGGGGAGGGCACACGGGTGTGGGATCGCTTGGCCGCCGTGCGGGCCGCCGTGGCGGCCGGAGTCGGGGGCTTCGACACGGCGGCCGCCTACGGCCCGGGGGAACGGTTCCTCGGCCTGGCGGCGCGGCGCGTGGGCGGCGGTCGGGGCGCCTCGGCGCGGATCGGCCGCGTCGTCACCAAGATTTCCGCCGCCGAGGCGGCGCACGACCCGGGCGGTCCGGCCGCCGGCGTCCGGCGGCTGATCGAAGGGGCGCGTGCCCGCCTGGCGCCGGCCGCGGTCGATGCGGTCCTAATCCACGACCCGGCCGCCTTCTTCGCGGGCCCCGCGGAGGCGATCGTCCAGGGGCTGGAGGACGCCAGGGCGGACGGGCTGTGCCGCGCGGCCGGTCTATCGCTCTATGACGGTGCTGAGATCGAGGCCATGCTGCGGCTCTGGCGCCCAGACCTGGTCCAGGCGCCGGGCAACCTGGCCGACCGGCGACTGTTCCGGAGCGGGACCATCGACCGGCTGGTCGACGCGGGAGTCGAGATCCACCTCCGCTCGCTCTACCTGCAGGGCGCCCTTTTCCTGGCGCCGGACGCGCTGCCGGCGCATCTCGCCCCCCTGCGGCCATTGGTCGAGGCGCTTGCCGGGTACGACGCGACGACGCGGATAGCGGTGTGCCTAGCCCCGTTCTTGGCCGATCGGCGGATAGGCGGCGTGGTGATCGGCGCCCGCTCGCACGAGGAGACGGTGCAGGCGCTCGCCGCCGCACGTCGGGCGCTTGACGCGCCACCCGCCCTCGGCGATTTCTCCCTCGAGGACGAGCGGGTCCTGAACCCTGCGCTCTGGCCTCGACCGTGATCCGGGCGGCCCGTCCGCCCCAACCATCCTGCATGCGATAGGTGACCCCATGGCGCAGTCGCGCACCCTCGTCGTCATTCAAGCACGTCTCGGATCGACCCGGCTGCCCGGCAAGGTGCTGAAGCCGCTCGCCGGGCGGTCGGCGATCGCCTGGACCCACGCAGCCGCGGCCGCCGCGCCCGGCGTGGACGAGGTGGTGATCGCGACCTCCGCCGATCCGAGCGACGACGCGATCGCCGACTGGGCGTCCGCGGCCGGCGCCGCGCTGGTACGCGGGCCGGTCGAGGATGTGCTCGCGCGTTTTATCGCGGCGCTCGACGGGCGCGCGGCGGACCGAGTCGTGCGTCTGACCGCGGATTGCCCGTTCCTCGACCCGGCCGTCATCTCGCAGACGATCGCGCTGCATCGGGAAACCGGCTGCGACTTCGCGACCAACGCCGAGAGCGGAACCTGGCCCGACGGGCTCGACGTCGAGGTGGTGAGTGTCGAGACCTTGCGCCTCGCCGACCGGGAGGCGGCCCGTCCGGCCGAGCGCGAGCATGTCACGCCCTTCATCCGCGCCCGCCAGGACCGGTTCGACGTGCGCCATCTGACTTGTCCGATTCCGGGCCTCGGCAGCCGGCGCTGGACCCTGGACACGGCGGAGGACTATGACCGGCTGGTGCGGCTCGCCGAGGCGCTGCCGACCGACCGCCCGCCTGCCCTGGTCGAGGTGCTGGAGGCGGAGCGGTCGCTCGGCGGCGCAAGTGCCGGGCCGCTCGACGGGACCGGCGCGCGCAACGCGGCCTATGCCGGCCTGCTGCCGACCTCGGGCAACGACCGCAATGTGGATTTCAGCCGCTCGCAGGCGTTTCTCGACCGGGCGCTGAAGACCGTGCCGACCGGCGCCCAGACCTTCAGCAAGGCGGCGCAGCAATACCCGCAAGGCCGCGCGCCGCTGTTCCTGAGCCACGGGCTGGGCGGCCGCGTCTGGGATTTGGACGGCAACGAATATGTCGATGCGCAGTGCGCGCTGCTTGCGGTCTCGATCGGCTATCGTGATGCGGAGATCGATGACGCGGTCCGCCGCCAGATGGCGCGCGGCGTATCGCTGACCCTGCCGACCCGCCTGGAGGCCGAACTGGCCGAACGGCTGGTCGAATACGTGCCCTGCGCCGAGGCCGCGCGCTTCGGCAAGAACGGCACCGACGCGACCAGCGGCGCCGTGCGCGTCGCGCGCGCCTATACCGGCCGCGACAAGGTGGCGGTGTGTGGCTATCACGGCTGGCAGGACTGGTATATCGGCTCCACCGCCCGTGATCGCGGTGTGCCGGCGGCGGTCAAGGCGCTGACGCTCACCTTCCCGTACAACGACCTGCCGGCGCTCGAGCATCTTCTGGCGGAGAATCCGGGCGAGATCGCCGCCGTCGTGATGGAGGCGGCCAACTTCACCCAGCCCGCGCCGGGCTTCCTGGAGGGGGTGCGCGCGTTGACCGAGAAGCACGGCGTCGTGCTGGTCTTCGACGAGATCATCACCGGCTTCCGCTTCGACATGGGGGGCGCGCAGAATCTGTTCGGCGTGACGCCCGACCTGGCCTGCCTGGGCAAGGGGATGGGCAACGGCCATCCGATCGCGGCCCTGGTGGGCAAGGCCGAGCTGATGGCGGAAGTCGACCGCATCTTCTTTTCCGGCACCTTCGGCGGCGAGGCGCTGTCGCTCGCCGCCAGCATCGCGGTTCTGGATCTGATGGCGCGCGAGGACGTGATCGGCGCCCTGTGGCGCATGGGCGGGTCGCTGGCGGAGGATCTGACCGCCATGATCGCGGCGCACGGGCTGCAGGAGACCCTGTCGGTCAAGGGCTGGGCGCCCTGGACCCTGGTCGCGCCGGTCGCCCATCCCACGGCGCGGGTCGAGGCGATCCGCACCCTGATGATCCGGGAGATGCTGGCCGAGGGCGTCCTCACGCTCGGCACCAACAACCTGTGCTACCGGCACACCGACGCCGATCTGGCGGCGATCCGCCGGGCATGGGATCGGTGCTTCGAGACACTGGCGTGCGAACTGGCGACCGGCGAGTTGGAAGCGCGGCTCGACTGTCCGGCGATCGAGCCGATCTTCCAGGTGCGCAAGAGCTGACGGGACGCGGCCGAGAGCATGCCTGACGTCATCTTCCGGTTCGACGCTTCGCCGCGTCTGGGGGGCGGGCACGCGGCACGGTGCGGCGCGCTGGGCGAGGCCTTCACCGCTGCCGGGCTGAGTGTCGGCTCGGCGGTCAATCGCGACGCGGTCGGCTTCGTCGACGCGCTGATGCCGGGTGCGCCGACGATCGTCGAGGCGCCCGACGGCGAGGCCCTGCGCGCGGCCTTTACGGCGGGATGCCGGATCCTGGTCGTCGATCACTATGGCTGGTCCGCCGAGCAGGAACGCGCCTGCCGCGGCTGGGCCGATCGGATTCTGGTACTCGACGATCTCGTCGACCGACCGCATGACTGCGACCTGCTGGCCGACCCGACCCCGGGGCGCTGGCCGTCGGACTACGCCGGCCTGACGCCGTCTGGGTCGGTGGTGCGCACCGGCCCCGCCTATGCCCCGCTGCGGCGGACCTTCCCCTTGCGACGCACAGAGGCACTGCGACGCCGGAATGCGGGCGCCGACGGCGCTGGCGACCCGACGGACGAATTGCGCCTGCTGATCGCCTTCGGGATGGGTGACCATCTGGAGCTGACGGTCCCGGCGCTGGAGGCGGTGCGTGGGCTGGAGGGGATCGCCGCCGTCGATGTCACCATCGGCTCGGCCGCACCGGGGATCGAGCGGGTGCGCGCGTTGGCCGCCGAGACCCCGGGGGTGCGTCTGTATGAGGACGCCGACGACATGGCGGCGCTGATCGCAGCCGCGGATCTGGGCCTCGGCGCCGCCGGCGGGTCAAGCTGGGAACGCTGCTGCCTCGGGCTGCCCACGCTGGCGGTCCGCTATGTCGAAAACCAGATCGGCAATGCCGCCGCCCTGTCGGATGCGGGCGCGGCGCGGCTGCTCGGCGGGCCGGAATCCTGCACGCCGGCGGCGTTGCGCGCGGCGCTGGCCGCGCTGATCGCGAATCCGGCCGCGCGAACGGATATGGCGCGCGCCGCCGCCCGGCTGTGCGACGGGCGGGGGGCGGCCCGGCTGGCGCTGGAGGCCGTGCCGGAGCGCGCGGGCGACGGCGCGCCGGTGGTCTTGAGACCCGCCGAGGAGGCCGATCGCGCGCGCGTCCTGGCCTGGCAGCGCGAACCGGGCGCGCGGGCCCACTTCCGCAATCCCGATCCGCCCGATGAGGCGGCCCACGCCGCCTGGTGGTCGGCGCGCATGGCGGGCGCTGAGCCGGGGCTGGAGATCGTGGAACGGGCGGGCGAGCCGGTCGGTTTCGTGCGGCTGGACCCGGCCCCGGACGGTTCGGCCACGGGCGAGGAGGCGCCCGCGGCGGATCACGAGGTGTCGATCCTGTTGGCCGGCGCCGCACGCGGCGGCGGGGTCGGCCGCGCGGCGCTGGCGGCGCTCTCGCGCCTGGTGCCGGGGGAGACGCTGGCGGCCGAGGTCTTGCCCGCGAACGCCGCGTCGCGTTCACTCTTCCTTGCAGCCGGCTATCGGGAGGAGCGGCCGGGCTGGTTCTTGAAGCGGGAACGCGGGGCGGCATGAAGACGGTGCTTTTCACTGGCGGCGGGGGCGTCGGGAACGAGGCGATCGATCGGCTCTATGCCGGGCGCTATCGCTGCCTGTTCGCGGATGCGGACCCCGCCGGCATCGCCCCGACGATCCCGGCCGAGCGGCGCTTCGGCGCGCCGCGCGCGGACGCCGGCGATTTCGCGCCCGCGCTGGCCGCCCTGTGCCGGGCGGAAGCGGTCGATCTCGTCCTGCTGGGGGTCGATGAGGAATTGCCGCATGCGGCGGACATCCGCGCCGCGGCGCCGGCGACGGCGGTGATCCCGCCGGATCCCGATTTCGTGGCGCGCGCGCTCGACAAGGCGCAGACCGCCTGGGCGCTCGCCGATGCCGGCCTGCCGGCGCCGCGCACCCTGCTGGGCGACGAGGCCGAAGCAGCGGACTTTCCCTGCATCGTCAAGCCGCGCAGCGGCCGCGGCTCGCGCGGGGTCGCGGTCCTGGAAGAGGCGGCACAGGTCACGGCCTATCTCGCCCTGCACCGGCTGCGGCCCGATCAGATCGTGCTGCAGGAACTGCTGCGCGGCCGGGAATACACGGTGCAAATGGCCGCCGACGCGGACGGCGTACTCGCCGCCGTCGCGCCGGTCGCCGTCGCGCTGAAACGCGGCGTCACCCTGCGCGCCGAGACGGCCGAGGCGCCGGGCGTCGTCGCGGCCTGCCGCGCGGTGCATGAGGCCTTTCCCACAGCAGGCTGCTACAATATCCAGGGGATCGAGACGGAAGACGGCCGGTTCGTTCCCTTTGAGATCAACCCGCGGATATCGACCACCTTCTGCCTCGGCGTCGCCGCCGGGCTCGAGCCGCTCGCAATTTTCTTCGAGGGCGCGACCCCCGGCGCGGCGCCGGTCGTCGCCCGTCCGGGCGTCACGCTGACGCGCAGTTGGGTCAATCATTTCGGAGAGCGCGACGCATGAAGTTCAAGAGTCTCGATGCCGGCTATCTCGAGCGCCGGCGCGCCCTGTCGGAAGAACTCGGCCCGCGCCCCGTCTGGGAGGTCGTGGACCATTGGCCGCTTTACGCCGGGATGGCGAACATAGCCCGCTTCATGGCCATCGCCGACCTGCTGCGGAGCACCCTAGGCGTACCTGGCCATGTCGCCGAATTCGGCAGTTGGCGTGGTGCCAACCTGTCCTTCCTGGCGAAGCTGCTGGCGATCTACGACCCGCACGGCCCCAAGGTCGTTCATTGCTTCGACAGCTTCGAGGGGCTGACCGACTTCGCGCCGGAGGACGGGGCCGCGCGCGACAGCGCCGGCGCCTATCGCGGCGCGCGGGCGGAGTTGGAAGCGATGCTGGCGCTGGTCGATCTGACGGACGCGGTCGAAATCCACGAGGGCCTGATCCAGGACACGCTGCCGCCGCTGTGCGACGGACGGCCGGGACTCAGCTTCTCCTTCGTCTATTGCGACACCGACCTCTACGAGCCGAGCAAGCTGATCCTGGAGCATCTGGATTCGCGGCTGATGCCGGGCGGCCTCTTCGTCTTCGACCAGTGGAACTACGACGCCTGGCCCGGCGAAAGCCTGGCGGTGATGGAATTCCTGGAAAGCCGGCCGGGCGCCTACCGGCCGGAGACCCCGCCTTCGGCACGCCAGCCCTCGCTCGCCCTGCGCAAGCTCTAGCGCGATCTTCCGACGCAAGAGGACGTTCCCAATGCCGAATGCCTTCGTCCAGACGATCCGGATCGGCGACCGCCCCGTCGGCGACGGCGCGCCCTGTTATGTGGTCGCGGAGATCGGATCGAACCACAATCACGACTTCGACCTTGCACGGCGCACTATCGACGCGGCCGCGGCCGCCGGCGTCGACGCGGTCAAGTTCCAGACCTTCCGCGCCGATCAGCACTATTCGAAGAAAACGCCCGGCTTCACCTATCTGGACGGGCGCGACACCCACAGCCTGATCCAGTCGCTGGAGCTCGACCGCAGCTGGCACGCGCCCTTGAAGGAACATGCGGAAGGCGCGGGCGTCGCCTTCTTCTCGTCGCCCTGCGACCTGGACGCGGTGGCCGAGCTGGACGCGCTCGGCACGCCGGCCTTCAAGGTCGCCTCCTTCGATCTGCCGGACGCGACCCTCGTCCAGGCGATGGCGGCGACCGGCAAGCCCGTGATCCTGTCGACCGGCATGGCGAGTTGGTCGGACATCCAATATGCCGTCGGCGCGGCGCGCGATGCCGGCAACGAGCAGATCGTGCTGTTGCAATGCACCTCGCTCTATCCGGCGCCGGCCGGGCTCAGCAATCTCGCGGCGATGGAATCGATGCGCGGCGCCTTTCGCTGCCTGACCGGCTATTCCGACCACACCGAGGGCGATCATGTCTGCCTCGCGGCCGTCGCGCGCGGGGCCTGCTTCATCGAGAAGCATTTCACCCTCGACCGGACGCTGCCGGGCCCCGACCATTCCTTCGCGATCGAACCCGAGGCGCTGTCGTCCATGATGCGTCGGCTGCGCGATGTGGAGGCGGCGATCGGCGACGGCGCCAAGGAAGGCCCGCGACCCGAGGAACAGGAGATGTTCGAGAAGGGTCGGCGCAGCCTGCATGCAGCGGTCGACATCCCCGCCTGCGCAGCGATCACCGAGGAGATGCTGACGATCAAGCGCCCCGGTCTGGGCGTGCCCCCGCAGCACAAGGGGCTCGTCGTCGGCCGCAATGCGCGCGTCGATATCAAGGCGGACCAGTGGATCACATGGGACATGATCTGACCGGTGCGCCGATCGTCCTGACCGGGGCCGGCGGCTATCTGGGCCGCCACGTTCTGGCGCTGCTGGACGGTCGACCGCTGAAGGTTCATGCCGGGCGCGCCGACGGCGACCTGACCGATGCGGCCGTCGTGCGCCGACTGGTGCCGGAAGGGGCCGTCATCCTGCATACGGCTGCGCCGCGTCCACGTGCGGCCGCCGACTATGCCGACGAAGCGGCGGCGACGGACGGCCTCACCATGGTCGAACGGCTGCTGGAGCGTCGCCCGGCGCGGTTCGTCTTCACCTCCTCCATGACGGTCTATCGCGACCCGCCGGCTCGCCCCGTGCGGGAAGCGGACGCGGACCCGCCGGGGTCCGGCTATGCCGGGTCGAAGCGGCGCGCCGAACTCCTGGTCGCGGCGGCCGGCGTGCCGGGATGGACCCTGCGCCTGCCCGGCCTGTTCGGCGGCGACCGACGCGACGGGCTGATTGCGGCGCTTGCCCGCGCCTATCTGTCGGGCGAGGCGCCGGAGCTCGATGCGAACCCGCCCTTGTGGGCCGCGATGGATGTCGAAGATGCGGCGGCGGCCTGTGTCGCGGCGCTCGACACGGAGCCGCCGGCCGGCGCTGCGACGGTCGTGAATGTCGGCTATCCTGGACCGTTCTCGATTCCCGATGCGGCGACCCGGCTGGCGCGGATATGCGGGGCGCCGGTGCCGGAGGGACCATCCGGCGCGCCGGTCTTCGAGATGGACCTTACCGCCTATCGCCGGTGGTTCGGGCCGCCGCCCGACCGGTTCGAGGCGCACCTCGGCGCGCTCGTCGCGCGGATGCGGGAGCCGGCGGCATGATGGAGGCGCTGACGGAACTGCTGCACGCGGTCGGCGGGGAACTGCAGCACCTACGTGCGGCCGGTGCGGTCGAGGGCCGCTGGGAAGGCGCGCAGTTCAAGGCCGAAGCGGACCTCTTGGCGCACCGCCTGCTGGTCGCGGGGCTGAGCCGTCTCGATCCGGAAACTCCGGTGCTGAGCGAGGAGGATGCGCGCGCCCGTGCCGGCGCCCGGCCCGCGCGCTACTGGCTGATCGATCCGATCGACGGGACGGCCTCCTTCGCTGGCGGCTTCGACGGGTGGGTGACGCAGGCGGCGCTGATGGTGGGTGGCGCGCCCGTGCTGGCCGCGGTTCACGCGCCCGCGCGCGGCACCTGCTACAATGCGGAGAAGGGGGCCGGTGCCCGGTGCGACGGCCGGCCGATGCGGCTGCCGGAGACCGGAGAGGAGCCGCGCGTGCTGATCGACAATTACCCGGAGCCACGCGGCGCGGCGGCGGCGCTGATGCGCGATCTCGGCATCGACGGCTATGTCGAATCGGGGTCGATCGGCCTGAAGATCTGCCGCGTGGCGGCGGGGGAAGCCGATCTCTTCTTCAAGGACGTCGCCATCCGGGACTGGGACGTCGCGGCGCCGGGCCTGATCCTGGAGGAGGCGGGCGGTCTGCTGCGCCGTCTCGACGGATCGCGCTGGACCTATGACGGGCCGTGGGAGAAGGATGGGCTGATCGCCGCCGGATCGCCCGAAGTGCTCGCGGCCGCCGACGCACAGAGGGGGAGTAAGGCATGACCGAAAGAGTTCTGGTGGTTGCCGCGCATCCGGACGACGAGGCGCTCGGTTGTGGCGGGACCATCGCCCGGCACGTCGCCGCCGGCGACGCGGTGTCCGTCCTTTTCCTTGCGGACGGGCAGGGCTCGCGCGGGGCGGACGACGACGAGGCGGCGGCCCGGCGTGCCATGGCGCACGCGGCGGCCGACGCCCTCGGCACCGTGCCGCCGCGCTTCGAGGCGCTGCCCGACAACGCCATGGACACGGTCGCGCTGTTGGAGGTGGTGCGTCTCGTCGAGCGGCATGCGCGCGAAATCGATCCGACGCGCGTCTACACGCACCACGCGGGCGATCTGAACGTCGACCATCGCATCGCGCAGCAGGCGGTGCTGACCGCCTTCCGACCGCAGCCTGGATCCGCCGTGCGTGGACTGTACGCCTTCGAGACGCCGTCGGCCACCGACTACGCCGGCTACGCCCGGCCGGGCGGCTTCAAACCGGTGCGCTTCGTCGACATCGCCGACGTCTGGGCGGCGAAACGTGCCGCGCTGGAGGCTTACGGTCCCGAAATGCGTCCCGCGCCGCACAGCCGATCGCTGGAGGGGGTGGAGGCGTTGGCGCGCTGGCGCGGCGCCTCGGTCGGGCTGCACATGGCGGAGGCCTTCGAGGTTCTGCGAGAGATCGAGGCGTAGCGCGGCGGATGGCGGTCTCTCCGATCGACACGCTCTGCCTACTGCCGGACCTCGACGGCGGCGGTGCGCAGCGCACGCTGATCAATCTTGCCGGCGCATTCGATCGCACCCGTATCGCGCCGCGCCTGATGGCGTTGCGTGGCGGCGGGCCGGCGCAGGCCTGGATCCAGCCGTCGATACCGGTGGAGATTCTCGGGGCTGCCCGGACGCGCACGGCCCTGCCCGCGCTGGTGCGCGCCCTACGGCGCCAGCCGCCGCAGGCGCTGCTCGCCACCATGGTGGATGCCAACATCCTGGCCTGGCTCGCGGTGAAGGCCCTCGCGCCGCGCCCGCCGCTGATCCTGCGCGAGACCAACAGCCACCGCGCGCGTGGCGATCTGGGATCGTTCCGCCGCGCCCTGATCGCGCGCGCCTACCGCACCGCGGATCGGGTGGTGGCCCTGTCCGAAGGGGTGCGGAGAGAGTTGATCGAGGATTACGGCCTGGATCCGGCGCGCTGCGTCACGCTGCACAATCCCGTCACGCTGCCCGACCCCGCGGCACCCGCCCCGCCGCGCCCGGCCGCCATGCCGCCGGAACCGTGCCTGGTCGCGGCCGGCCGCCTGACCCGTCAGAAGAACTTCCCGCTGCTGCTGGACGCGCTCGCCGCGGCGGAGACCGCGCCGCGGCTGGCGATCCTGGGCGAGGGGCCGGATCGGGCGGCGCTGGAGGCGCAGGCGGCGCGTCTCGGCATCGCCGATCGGGTTTCGCTGCCGGGCTTCGTGGCGGAGCCGGAGGCCTGGTTCGCCCATGCGGCCGCCTTCGTGCTGTCGTCGCGCTGGGAGGGGTTCGGTCATGTGATCGTCGAGGCGATGGCCACCGGCGCGCCGGTGATCGCGACGGACTGTCCGCACGGCCCGCGCGACATCATCCGCGACGGCGAGACGGGGCTGCTCGTCCCGAACGAGGAGTGCGCGCCGCTGGCCGCGGCGATCGACCGACTCCTCGGCGCCCCGGCCTTCGCCAGCCAGCTTGCCGACGTCGGACGGGCCGCGGCGCGGCGTTTCGCGCCGGAGCGGATCGTGGCCGACTACACCGCGCTGATCGAGGATGCGGTCCGCCGTCCCTGACGCGCCGATTTTGCGCGCTTCGGGCGGTTTTCCCTATGGACAGCAGCGGCCCCCTCCGTTATCGGTCTCGTGGTTCCGCATCCATGCTTCGCCGTACTATTCCAACCGACAAGCGAGAGCGGTGCCTTCCGTGACTTCCAGTACAGCTCTGACCCATCTGCGCCGTCTGGAGGCGGAGTCGATTCACATCCTGCGCGAGGTGGCCGCCGCCTTCGAGCGCCCGGTCATGATGTATTCGATCGGCAAGGACAGCTCGGTCATGCTGCATCTGGCGCAGAAGGCGTTCCATCCGGCGCCGCCGCCTTTTCCGATGCTGCATATCGACACGACCTGGAAATTCAAGGAGATGATCCAGTTCCGCGACCGCCGCGCGGCGGAGGTGGGCATGGATCTGATCGTTCACACCAATCCGGACGGGCTGGTGCAGGGGATCGGACCCTTCACCCACGGCTCGGCGCTGCACACGGACGTGATGAAGACACAGGCCCTGAAGCAGGCGCTCGACAAGTACCGTTTCGACGCCGCGATCGGCGGCGCGCGCCGCGACGAGGAGAAGAGCCGCGCGAAGGAGCGCGTCTTCTCCTTCCGCACGGCCGCCCACCGCTGGGACCCCAAGAACCAGCGCCCGGAGCTCTGGAACATCTACAACACCCGGATCGCCAAGGGGGAAAGCATCCGCGCCTTCCCCTTGAGCAACTGGACGGAACTCGACATCTGGCAGTATATCCACGCGGAAGGCATCGAGATTCCCTCGCTCTATTTCGCGAAGGAGCGCCCGGTTGTCGAGCGCGAGGGCCAGCTCATCATGGTCGATGACGACCGCATGCCGCTGGAGCCGGGCGAGGAGCCGGTGATGAAGAAGGTGCGCTTCCGCACGCTGGGCTGCTATCCCTTGACCGCGGCGATCGAAAGCGACGCCGACAGCCTGCCGGCGATCATCCAGGAGACGCTGGTGACCCGCACCTCCGAGCGCCAGGGCCGGATCATCGATCACGACCAGTCCGGCTCGATGGAGAAGAAGAAGCAGGAGGGGTACTTCTGATGGCCGACCCCGCGCTTTCCGCCATCGCGGCCGCCGAGACGCCCGAGGAGGTCGCCCGCTTCCTGGAGGAGCAGGAACAGAAGGACCTGCTACGCTTCATCACCTGCGGCAGCGTCGACGACGGCAAGTCGACGCTGATCGGCCGCCTGCTGTTCGATTCCAAGCTGATCTTCGAGGATCAGATGTCGGCGCTGGAGCGCGACAGCAAGTCGGCCGGCACGGTGCGCGACGGGCTCGACCTCGCGCTCCTGGTCGACGGGCTGCAGGCCGAGCGCGAGCAGGGCATCACCATCGACGTCGCTTACCGCTTCTTCGCGACCGACAAGCGCAAGTTCATCGTCGCCGACACGCCGGGGCACGAGCAGTACACCCGCAACATGGCGACGGGCGCCTCGACGGCCGACGTCGCCGTGATCCTAATCGACGCGCGCAAGGGCGTGCTGACCCAGACGCGCCGGCACAGCTACATCGCCCACCTGACGGGCATCCGGCACGTCCTCCTGGCGGTCAACAAGATGGACCTTGTCGATTTCGACCAAGGGACCTTCGACGCGATCGTGGCGGACTACCGCAAATTCGCGGAGCAACTCGGCTTCGACAGCGTGGCGCCGATCCCGCTCTCCGCGCTGACCGGCGACAACGTTCTGAACCGAAGCGACAGGACGCCCTGGTACGAGGGGCCGGCGCTGGTTCAGGCGCTGGAATCGGTCGAAGTGGCCGACGATTGGGCGGCGCGGCCCTTCCGCATGCAGGTGCAGTACGTCAATCGCCCGAACCTCGATTTCCGGGGCTTCTGCGGCACCGTCGCTGGCGGCACGGTCCGGCCCGGCGACGAGGTCGGCGTCTGGCCGTCGGGCAAGACGGCGCGGGTCGCGCGCATCGTCACCTTCGAGGGCGACCGGGAGGAGGCGATCGCCGGGCAGTCGGTGACGCTGACGCTGGACCGCGAGATCGACATTTCGCGCGGCGACGTGCTGGGCGCCGCCGACCGGCCGGCCCAGGTGACCGACCAGTTCGCGGCCCACATCCTCTGGATGGCCGAGGAGGAGATGCTGCCGGAGCGTCAGTATCTCTTCAAATTCGGCAGCCAGAGCGTCAATGGCGCGGTCACCGAGCTGAAGCACCATATCAGCGTCAACACGCTGGAGCATACGTCCGGCAAGACGCTCGCCCTCAACGAGGTGGCCTTCGCCAACGTCGCCCTCGACCGGGCGATCGCCTACGACCCCTACAAGGAAAACCGCGAGACCGGCGCCTTCATCATCGTCGACCGCTATTCGAACCAGACGGTCGGCGCCGGCATGATCGAGTTCGGCCTGCGCCGGGCGACGAACCTGCACTGGCAGGCGCTCGACATCGACAAGCAGGCGCGCGCGGCGGCCAAGGGCCAAAAGCCGGCGGTTCTGTGGTTCACCGGCCTGTCCGGCGCGGGCAAGTCGACGGTCGCCAACCTGGTGGAGAAGAAGCTGGCGAGCCAGGGGCGGCACACCTATACGCTCGACGGCGACAATGTGCGCCACGGGCTGAACCGCGACCTCGGCTTCACCGACGCGGACCGGGTCGAGAACATCCGCCGCGTCGGCGAGACCGCGAAACTCTTCGTCGATGCGGGGCTGATCGTGCTCGTCTCCTTCATCTCGCCCTTCCGCAGCGAGCGGCAGATGGCCCGCGACCTGGTCGAGGAAGGCGAGTTCATCGAGATATTCGTCGACACCCCGCTGGAGGTCTGCGAATCGCGCGACCCGAAGGGCCTCTATGCCAAGGCGCGCGAGGGGGCGATCAAGAACTTCACCGGCATCGACAGCCCCTATGAAGCGCCCGAGGCGCCGGAGGTCCGTCTCGATACCGGCGTCCTGTCCGCCGAGGAGGCGGCCGAGCATGTCGTCCAACGCTTGCGCGAGCGGGGGCTGATCGATTGAGGTCCACGCTGTCCGACGGAGTCCGGCGCGTGGCCGCGATCCCCCGGCTGCGCGCGCCGACGCGGGCTGAGGCGCGCGCCTGGCTCTGTCGCCGGGCGGAGGGGACGGCCCTATGGTGGCGCTTCCTGGATCGCGAACGGGCGGCGGGCGTGCTGCTGGGGCTGAGTGCACCGCTCGTCGTTTTCGGCAATGCAGTGCTGGCCCTGCTGTTCGGGCTGGCCTCGATCCTGGCGCTCTTCACCATGCGCGATCGGGTGCAGCGTTGGCGCTGGCGCGGGCTTTTCCTGACGCCGGCCGGGGCACTCGGCGGGGCGACGCTGCTGTGGTGGGCGCTCTCATCGGTCTTCTCGATCGATCCTCTGGGGTCCGCCGAGGTGGTTGCGCGCATGGTCGCCTTCATCGCGCTTGCTTGCGTGCTGCTGGTGGCGCTTGCGGAACGGACGGACGCGCGGCGGTTGGCCGAGCATGTCTTCCTGGCCGCCTTCGCCGGCGCGACGGTGCTCGCGGCGGCGGCGATGTACGGTTCCGGCGGGATGCTGCGGTTCTTCGCGCCTTTCGCCGGTGATCTGACGGACCCCGTCACCTTCTTCAAGAGCTACACCTCGCTGATCGCGCTCGCCTTGCCCGTGGCGCTCTGGATCGGATGGCGCGCGGGCGGGCGCTGGCTCGCGCTCGCGCTGGCGGCGTCGATGGCCTGCGCCTTCCTGCTGTGGGGTGACGGGCATCAGCCCGGCCGCTCCGCGATCGCCGGGCTGTTCGCCGCGGCGCTGGCGGTCGCGCTGGCGGTCGGTCTGCGCCGAGCTAGCGGCGCGGTGCGGATGCGCATGGCGGTTGCCCTGCTCCTGGCAGTCTCCGTGGTCGCGGCGGCGGTATTCGCTGCGCTGCCCACGCCGCCGGTCACCGAGGCGGACCGCGCTGACCCGCCCCTGCCGCTCGTCGATCTGCATCGGCAGGCGATCTGGGGGTTCGTGTTCGACAAGGCGCTGGAACGGCCGATGCTCGGGCACGGTATCAACACGATCAACAAGGTCGATGGCGCGAAGCAGGAGGTGCTCGACCTCAATCAGGAGTACGTCCCCTCCCACCCGCACAATTGGGTGCTCGAGATCCTCGCGGAGACCGGGGCGCCTGGGCTCGTGCTGCTGCTGCTGAGCCAGCTCGCGATCGCGCTGGCCTTCCTCAGGGCCGGTTGGAAAGGGCGGGCCGGCGGCTATGCGGGGCTCGCCGTAATGGCGGCCTTCTGGGCCAGTTCGCTCGCAAACTTCTCGATCTGGTCCGCGTGGTGGCAGGTCAGCTTCCTCTCGATCCTGGTGCTTCCGGCGGCACGCGCGATGGGGCCGGTGATCGAACGGCGCGAACCGGACGATCTACCGCAGGCCGACGTTCGGCGGATCGCGCTGTGCGCGCTCGCGCTGCTTCTGGCGGTGCTGCTGGCGCTCGTCTGGTACGCTCGGCGCACGGAGGAGGGCTATATTCTCTACAAGCGCCTCAAGGCCGAGTCGGAATACACCTATGATGAAATCCGTCCCGAATTTCGCGAGGTCGACCCGTCGACGTTGATCCGCCCGAGCGGGGCGGACGGTCTCGCGGCGATCCGCGCCGACATGATCGACGCGATCTGGGGCGAGGACGGGTTGCCGGCCGAGCGCCTGCCCGAGACTGCGCGCACCGTGACCGGGAACCCCTACGGTCTCGTCGATGGCATGGAGGGTGTCGCCATCGAGCGGCTGGAGATGCCGATCGCCGCCAATTATGCGAGCGTCGGCTACGTTCTAAAGCCCGAGGCGCCGAACGGTGATGCCGTCATCTATCAGCACGGCTATGCCGGCGATCTGTCCCAGGCGAAGGAGATCGTGCAGACGCTTCTCGCGGGAGGCTATACGGTCGGCGCACTGAATTTCCCGGGCTATGCCGAGAACGCCTACCGCACCTACGAGCATCCGCGCTTCGGCCCGGTGAATTTCGACCATGATTTCCTGCTGTTCTACGTGCCGCGGCCGATGCGCTTCTATATCGAGCCGCCGGTCATCATGGCGAACCATCTGCGCGAGACCTACGGTATCGCATCGGTCGATCTCGCCGGCTTCTCGGCCGGCGGATGGGCGATCGCGGTGGCGTCGGCGGCCGACCCGCGGTTCGATCGCACGATCTCCGTCGCGAGCTATCTGCCGCTCTATCTGCGCGACCGCACCAATCCCGGCGAATGGACGCCGCCGCATCTCTACGGACCGTTGCTGCAGGCGACCAACTACCTAGAGGTCGCCCTGATGGCATCGGTCGGGCCCGGGCGCGGCCATCTGCAGGTCTTCAACCGCTATGATCGCTGCTGCTACCGCAATCGGCTGGGAACGCTCTATGACGAGGCGGTCGACGATCGAGTCGAGGCGATCGGGCAGGGCGGGCGCTTCGCCGTTGCCATCGACGAGACGCATGCCGAGCACATGCTCTCGCCCTGGGCGGTCGAGCGAATGATGGATTTCCTGTCGGCGTCCGATGGGGACGATGGGGCGGAGACGCCCCAGGACTGAGGCTGGGCTACACAGGCCGGGTCGCGGCCGCCTCAGGCGTAGTGGCGCGCGCCGACGCTGTAGCCGGCGTCGATCAGCGTCTTTTCCCGTCCGGCCTGGTCCAGGTCGTGGGCGACCATCATGTCTACCAGTTCCGCGAAACCCACCTTGGGCGTCCAGCCCAGCTCCGCCTTCGCCTTCGACGGATCGCCCAGCAGCAGGTCAACCTCCGTCGGGCGCAGGTAGCGCGGGTCGAACTCCACATGGTTCTCGTAGTCGAGCCCGGCATGGCCGAAGGCGGCCTCCAGGAACTCGCGCACCGAATGGGTCTCGCCGGTGGCGACGACGAAATCGTCGGGCTTTTCCTGCTGCAGCATCAGCCACATGGCTTCGACATAGTCGCCGGCATAGCCCCAGTCGCGCTTGGCGTCGAGATTGCCGAGATAGAGCTTCTCCTGAAGCCCCATCTTGATGCGCCCGACCGCGCGCGTGATCTTGCGGGTGACGAAGGTCTCGCCGCGCCGCGGGCTCTCATGGTTGAACAGGATACCGTTCGCCAGATAGATGCCGTAGGCTTCGCGGTAATTCACCCCGAACCAGTAGGCCGAGACCTTGCCGACCGCATAGGGGCTGCGGGGATAGAAGGGGGTCGTCTCCGAC
>MRWG01001297.1_pt1 | contig 16866 bp, 14 predicted proteins | sample 1013341 | NCBI WGS metagenome assembly MRWG01 (sample SAMN06117577, study PRJNA244670) | biofilm metagenome | biome: Water; feature: Cathode Biofilm; material: Biofilm; isolation source: microbial consortium enriched at the cathode of a solar microbial fuel cell | place: USA: District of Columbia ... | reverse complement strand
GGGATGTGGTCGAGCATCTCCATGGGATTGTCGCGCAGGCCGAAGCGCGACAGCGACGCGCGGCAGTGCATGCCTTTCAGCCCCTCGACGAACTCCCGGGTCTGGCGGACCAGATCCGAGGCGTCCTGCTCGGTGATCTGGAAGATCACCGCGTCGCTCGGCAGCCGTGCGGCCTTGATGGCCACGGACAGCCACTGCAGGAACTCCGGGTCGGCGATGCTGTTCGCGGTCAGGTTGATGGTCAGCCGCGTGTTGTGACCTTTCGACCGATGGGTGGACAGCATCTTGATGGACTGGAGGATCACCCAGCGGTCGATCTTCGCTGCCACGCCGTGCTCGATGGCGGTGCGCAGAAACTCGCCGGGGGAAATCTTCCGGCCATCCCGGTCCATCATCCGCAGGAACACCTCGTAGTGCTCCTCGGAGTCGCCCCGCAGGCTGATGATCGGCTGGAACAGCAGCAGGAACCGCTGATTGTCGATGGCCTCGTTGATCTGCGCGAGGATCTGACCGGCCTCGCTGTCGGGCTCCTCCCGCGCGACCTCCTTGGTCAGCAGCTCGACGCGGTTGCCGCCGTCGTCGGCCGCACGCAGAGCCGCTGCGAAGGCGGTGTTCAGGGCCGCCTCGATGGGATCGCCGCCGCTCTCGCCGAGCTCCTCGTCGAGCTCGGTGCCGCCGATGGACAGGGTCGCCCGCACGGTCTTGCCGTGCACTTCCATCATCATCCCTTCCACGGTCTTGCGCATGGACTCGGTGCGCTCGAGCACGGCGTTGCGGTCGCCGTCCGTCACCGCGAAGGCGAACTGATGGGTGGCGAGCCGCGCGCAGGGGCGGGCATCGAGGGCCTCCTGCAGCGCCCGGAGCACGCTCTCCGCGAGCTCTTCGCTGCCGCGCAGACCGAGCTCTCCCTGCAGTTTGGCGAAGCCGTCGATCTGTGCGACCAGCACCGCGCGATGCGCGTTGACGCTGTCCATCATGCCCCGGGCGGCATCGAGGAACGTGCCGACGCCGGCGGCGACCGTGGCGCTGCCGTTGGTATCCGCGGGCGTGCCGTTGACGGTCCCTTCGCCGTTGGCAGCGGGGCCGTCGGCGCTGCCGTTGGCGCTGCCGGCGCTCTCTGCCGGGGCGGGTCTGGCCGGAGCGGTGCGCACGATCACCTGCATGCACGCCTCGCCCTCGTATTCGGCGTGGGCCAGCGTCATGTTGCCGGCGATTTCCGTGCCGTCGCTGGCGCGACCGGTGAAATCCAGGGTGCACTCCTCGCCGTCGTTGCGGAAGCGCTTGAGCACCTGCTTGAGATCCTCCGCCGAACCCTCGGTGAGCAGGTCCATGAGCGGCAGACCGAGCAGGTCGTCCGCGTCCGAGAAGCCGAACAGCTTCAGGTATCCGGGGTTGGCATGGATATGCATGCCCTCGTGGACATAGGCGATGGCGGCCTGCGAGCTCTGCAGCAGGAGCTGGCAGCGCTGCTCGGCCTCCTTGAGGGCCCGGTGCAGCTCGCTGAGCCGCTGGCCCTGGCAGACATGGGCGAGCTCGCGCTTGAACACCAGCACGAGCTCGTCAGGATCGGCCCGGGACACGACGTCGGCGGCGCCGAGCCGCATGCCCTGAGAGGTGCTGAACCCATGCTCGGCTGCATTGACCAGAATGATGGGCACGTGGGGCGCCCTGGTCCTGAGCTGCGGGAGAATCTGCTCCAGGTGGGGCAGCTCGGCATTGCACAGCATCAGATCGGCGGTATCCATCGCCTCCCCGGCCATGGGCAGGTCGATCAGCCGCATGCGGGTGGGGATGCCCGCATCCCGCAGCATGGAATCGAATTCGTGGGCTGAGTTCTCCGAGGATTCGGCGATCAGCAGGCGCACGGGCGCATGTTGGGAGTGCTCGGCGGACATATCCTTCTCAAGACTCGCGTATCCCTACTGCCGGGCGCTGGTGTCCTGTGCGCTCGGCCTCGTCTTACAGATCGCTCATCTTCAGGGTCACCTGGGCGTTTTCCAAGTAACCAGACAGCATTCGGTAGGTGAACTGGTTCACGCTTTCGGTCTTGAGTACGCACTTCGTCAGCTGTGCGGTGCTTCTCACGCCCTGTCTGTAGAGATGGATCTTCTGGCCGGCCTGGAACGGCAGCCGCGGGGTGATCAGCGTGGCCGGCTGGCCGATGGGTGCCAGCTCCGGGAGCATGAGCGCCCGGGTGTAGCTGGTCGGTCCGCCGACTTTCTGGATGACCCGGACGGCCACGGGTACGGCCCGGGGGGCGAGCAGCTCGATGCCCATGGCCGTGCCTTCCTGATTCTGCCGGATCCAGCGGATCACGGCGACGCACCAGCGGTTGTCCGACGCCTCGCGCATGGCGAGGATCTCGCCGGTCTGGAGCTGGGGCGGCAGGGGGTCGTTCCAGCGGATCTGATAGCCCCCCGGGCTCGTGTCGATGGCGGTGGTATCGAATATCTGGTGGGTAGACCGCTCGCTGTCCGCCTCCGGCGCAGACGGCGCCCCGCGTCCCTGGGCGCGGGCCTGCTGGCGCGCCCGGCGCAGCAGACCGTCCGGGTCGGCGACGTCCGGGTTCTCGGGAATGCGGCCGCCCACGTCGAAGGCGTCGTCCCAGACGTCCTTGGCCGCATGGGGCCGATGGCGTTCCCGGGTCTCCGGGTCGAGCAGAAAGGGGTTCAGCTCCTGCTTGATCAGGGTGTCCGGGTCGTCCAGCAGATGCTGGAATTCCACGCCGCCGGACAGGAAGTAGTGGGCGGAGCGGAGGCCGACGCACACCTTGATCGTGCCGGAGGTATCCGTGCGGCGGTGGGAGCGCGGCCGCATCTCACCCCACGCCTCGGCGAGATGGCTGAGCTGGTTCTCGGAGGTGCCGTCCGGCACCCGGATCTCCGCCGGCATGTCGCGCAGATAGGATTCGATCTGATAGACGAGCACGTCCGTGCGGATGCCCCTGGGTTCCACCGCATCCTGCATGAGTCGCTTGTAGACCGGGCCCTGGTCGGACTCCAGGTCCACGGCGAACAGCGCCGAGGTCGCGTCCGGTTCCAGCGTCACGAACCGGGACCAGTCCTCGAGGCAGTTGAACACTTCGGCGAGCTGGCGGTAACGCATCTGGTTCGGTTTGCAGCAGGCCAGCAGCAGCGAGCGCAGATAGGCGCTGGTCGGCGTGGTCACCGGGCGCTCGTGATTCTCGGCGTCCTCCACCTTCGCTTCCGCCACCTCCAGACGCTCGGCCAGCAGATAGAGCTGGTTGAGCTCGAACCACAGCCGGTCCGCGGGCTCGACGTAGAACTGCAGCGTGCGCAGCAGGGTGCGGGACAGATCCGACAGGGCTCGATGAATGGCCTGGGGCAGCAGCTCGCGTTCGAGACCGCGGGCGCCGGTGGCACGGGCCGCGAGCCCGGCCACCACGACGCTCTTGTAGCCCGAGCACAGGTTGGTCTGCAGGCGCTGGGCGAGCCGGGCGATGGCATCACCGTGGGCGTGGGAGGTGGCGGCGTTGCGGTCCAGCCGGGCGCACAGGTAGTGGAGGATCGGCCGGATCTGCTCGAGCAGCGCCATGCGCGCGTCCGGCGTGACGTCGAGCCGGGCGATCTCCCAGGTCGCCTGGCGCACCTGGGCCGCGGCATCGGTGGTGTTGGCCATCGGCAGCGCGATGACCCATTCCGCCAGGGCGCCGGGATCGGTGTCGCAGAAGGACAGCCGGTCCAGTTCCGCCACCGGTACGGTGATTCGCGTTGTCGGGAAGTCGCTCATCGGCTCAAGCTGGCGCCGGGGTGCGTCCGGCCGGGACGGGAGTATAGAGAAATCGCCGCCGGCTGGCAGCGGCAGCGCCTGCCGGGGACGGTTCCCGCCGGGGTCCGGCCGGCTGCGTCCGGGGACGAAGGGCGTTATCATGCGCGCCGATTTTCATCAGGCGAACGCACTGTCATGGCCAGCTATTCGACCAACGAGTTCAAATCCGGCATGAAGGTTCTGCTGGACGGCGATCCCTGCTCGATCCTCGAGAACGAGTTCGTCAAGCCCGGCAAGGGACAGGCGTTCAACCGGGTCAGGCTCCGCAACCTCATGAACGGGCGGGTGTGGGAGCGCACGTTCAAGTCCGGGGAATCCCTGGAAGCGGCCGACGTGCTCGAGCTGGACATGGAGTATCTCTACACGGACGGCGAGTTCTGGCACTTCATGAAGACCGACGGCAGCTACGAGCAGACGGCGGCGCCGGAGTCGGCGGTCGCCGATGCCAAGGCGTGGCTGAAGGAGCAGGAAGTCTACCAGGTCACCCTGTGGAACGACGTGCCCATCAACGTCAGCCCGCCGAACTTCCTCGAGCTCGAGGTGGTGGAAACGGATCCGGGCCTGAAGGGCGATACCGCCCAGGGCGGCAGCAAGCCCGCCACCCTGTCCACCGGCGCGGTGATCAAGGTGCCCCTGTTCATCGAGACCGGCGAGGTGCTGCGCGTGGACACCCGGTCCGGAGAGTACGTCAGCCGCGCCAAGGGCTGAGTACGGGCGCCGTCGTGTCCTGGCGGCCCGGCTGCTCCATCGAGGCGCTGCGCGAGCGCGCGGCGCTGCTGCAGGCGGTGCGGGCATTCTTCCACGATCGTGGCGTGGTCGAGGCGCAGACGCCGATCCTGGCCGCCACCACCGTCACCGAACCGGCGGTCGAGTCCATTCCCGTCCCCGGCTACGGTTACCTCCAGACCTCGCCGGAATACCTGCTGAAACGTCTGCTGGCGGCCGGCGCGCCGTCGCTCTACCAGCTTGGCCCGGTGTTCCGCGCCGGAGAGTCCGGCCGGCACCACAACCCGGAATTCGTCATGCTCGAGTGGTACCGGCTCGGCTTCTCCGACCGGGAGCTGATGGACGAAGTGGCAGAGCTGGTGGCCCTGGCCCTGGGAGCGGGACCGGTGCAGCGGCTGCGCTACCGGGACGTCGTCGCGAGGGGCGCCGGAGCCGCGGCGGCGTCGGGGGCGACCGGGCTGTCCCGCCGCGAGGCCGAGGATCTCGCGTTCGCTGCCGGGGTCGAGGCTCTGGGCGATGGCCGCTTCTTCATCACCGACTACCCGGCGGAACAGGCTGCCCTGGCGCGTCTCCAGCCCGGCGACGAGGACGTGGCGGCGCGCTTCGAGCTCGTGGTGGACGGCGTGGAGCTGGCCAACGGCTACTGGGAGCTGGGGGATGCCGATGTGCTCGCGGCGCGGTTCGAGCGGGATCTGTCGGTGCGGCGGGATCGCGGCCAGGCGCTGCCCCGCATCGATGAGCGCCTGCTCGAGGCGCATCGGGCAGGCTTGCCGGACTGTGCCGGAGTGGCACTGGGCTTCGACCGGCTGCTGATGCTGCGGCTCGGCGCCGCCAGCCTGGCCGAGGTGATGCCGTTTCCAGCCGACCGGGCCTGACGGGCTCAGTCGCAGAACGTGCCCAGACGCTCGCCCATCGCCACCCGCTGACCGGTGGTCGTGCGCGGTTCCCAGCGGACCCGTCCGGGCGGCAGGCAGACGATGACCGTCGAACCCAGCAGAAACCGCCCGATCTCCGCGCCGCGCTGCAGCGGCTGGTGCCACGGGTGGCGCACCGTCTCGCGATAGGGAGACGCGGGTCCGCCCCAGACCGTTTCGATGCTGGCGACGATCATCGCCCCCACCAGCACCACCAGCATCGGGCCGTGCTCGGTCTCGAACCGGCACACCAGCCGTTCGTTGCGGCAGAACAGATCCGTCACCGCCGCTTCCGTGCGGGCATTCACCGACAGCAGGGCGCCCGGAATCGCCGTGGTGGCGGTCAGGGTGCCGGAGGCGGGCAGGTGGACGCGGTGATAATCCTGCGGTGCCAGATAGATCGTCGCGAAGCTGCCCCCGTAGAAGTCGGCGGCGTCCCTGGGTCCCACCAGGGCGTCCAGACGGTAGCGGGTGCCCTTGGCCTGCAGCAGCAGATCGCCGTCGATGGTGCCCGCCTGGCTGACGGTGCCGTCCGCCGGCGACAGCACCGCATCGGGATGCGGGTCCAGCGGACGGGCGTCGTCGCGCAGTGCGCGGGTGAAGAAATCGTTGAAGCAGGCGTAGCGGTCCGGATCCGGCTCCTCGGCCTCACCCATGTCCACGCCGTAGACCCGGACGAAGGTGCGGATCAGCAGCTGCCTCAGCCACGGCGTGTGGGCCCGGGCCAGCCGCCCGGCCAGACGGGAGAGCGCGTGCTGAGGCAGCAGCCGCTGCAGCCCGGCGAACAGCTCGTCCATCATCGGTTCGACCCGCTCGGGCCATCCGGCGGGTCGCCGGGCTCGCTGCCGGTCACGACCGGCGTGTCGTCGCGGTTGCCCCACTCGCCCCAGGAGCCGTGGAAGGCCCGGATGTTGCGGAAGCCGAGCAGCCGACCCACCAGGTAGGACAGTCCGGAACGATGATGGCTCTGGCAGTGGGTGATGACCGGGCGGTCGCCGTGGATGCCGTGCGCCGCCAGCAGCGCCGGCAGACCTTCGGTCAGGCGGAGCCCCCGGCCGGGATCCTTCAGGCGCATCCAGTCCAGGTGCCTGGCGGTCGGCACGTGGCCGGCCCGGCGCGAGCCCGAGCGCTCGCCGCGGTACTCCTCCGCCGATCGCACGTCCCAGATGATCTGGGCGGGATCGGCGATGGCGGCGAGCACGTCTTCCACCTCGGCGACGGGCGCGTCCGGGGCGATCGACACGGTGGCGCCGTCCGCCTCCACCGGAGGTACCGCGGGCCCCGCGTCGAGGGGCTGGCCCGCCTCGTGCCAGGCGATCAGCCCGCCGTTCAGATAGCTCCAGCGGCGGTGGCCGATGACGTCGAGGGTCCAGATGAACCGGCCGGCCCAGCCGCCACCCTCGTCGTCGTAGACCACGTAGTGGCAGTCGGGCGTGTGGCCGAGGGCGGCGAACAGGGTCTCCAGCCGGGCCGGTTCCGGGAGCCGGCCGGCTGCCGGCGGACGACCGTCCAGCAGCGCCCGGGGCTCGACGAGCAGGGCGCCGGGCAGATGGGCCTGCTGGTAGGCCGCCGCCTCGGCGACGTGGACCAGACGCAGGCCTTCGGGCGGCGCGCCATCCCGGCCTGTCAGCAGGGCGGCCAGGTCTTCGACTTCGACGAGCGGTGGCGGGAATCGGGTCAAGCCGGTCTCCAGGGTGGCAGGGCAGGGTATGTTAGCGGACCCGGCGGGTCTCGCGTATCGTGCCCGATCCGGCTGGCGGCGGCGCGCCCGCCCGGGATAATGACCGAGGGCCCGCGAGCGCCGACGGGGAGCGGCGGGCCGCGGACGGTGAGTACGGACGACGGAGGCAGCGTGACGGCGCACCTGGTGTGGATGGACATGGAAATGACCGGGCTGGACCCGGAGCGGGAGCGCATCATCGAGATCGCCACCATCGTCACCGACGGTGATCTCAACGTGATCGCCGAGGGGCCCGTGCTGGCGGTGCGCCAGAGCGAGTCGCTGCTGGCGGCGATGGACGACTGGAATCAGCGGCACCATGCCGCTTCCGGGCTGCTCGATCGGGTACGCCGGGAAGGCGTGTCGGAACGGGAGGCGGAGGCCGCCACCCTGGCGTTTCTCGAGCAGCACGTCGACAAGAAGCGCTCGCCGCTGTGCGGCAACACCATCTGGCAGGACCGGCGCTTCCTGGTCCGCTACATGCCGACCCTGGAGGACCATCTGCATTACCGGATGGTGGACGTCAGCAGCATCAAGGAACTGGTGCGACGCTGGCGGCCCGACCTCATGGCCGGCTTCACCAAGAAGAACGAGCACACCGCGCTCGCGGACATCCGTGAGTCCATCGAGGAGCTGCGCTACTACCGGGAGCACTTCCTGCGCTGGCAGCGCCCCGACGGCGTCCAGGACGACGGCGCGGATGGAGACGACGCATGACCACCATTCTCGGCATCCCCGGCAGCCTGCGCCGCGGCTCCTTCAACCGGGCGCTGCTGGAGGCGGCGCGAGCGCTGATGCCCGAAGGGGCGCAGCTCGAGGTCGCCGGGCTCGACGGCATTCCGCTCTACGACGGCGACGTCGAGGCGTCCCAAGGCATCCCGGCGGCGGTTACGGCGCTGAAGGACCGGATCGCCGCCGCCGACGGCATCGTGGTTGCGACGCCCGAGTACAACGGCTCCATGCCCGGCGTGCTGAAGAACGCCATCGACTGGTGCTCCCGCCCGCCCGAGGATCAGGCCCGGGTGCTGCGGGACCGCCCGGTGGCCATGCTCGGCGCCACGCCGGGCCGGCTCGGCACCATCCTGGCCCAGGACGCCTGGCTCGGCGTGGTACGCACGCTGCGGATGCGTCCCTGGTATCAGGGCCGGCTGATGGTTTCCGCCGTGCACGATCTGCTCGACGACGAGGGGCGTCTGGTGGATTCGAATACCCGCGATCAGCTTCGGGCGTTCATGGCCGGCTTCGTCGCGTTCGTGGACGATTGAGCGTTTCCGGCCCTAGTGTGCTACGGCACACTAGCCGGCGGCGCCCAGCCGCGCGAGGGCCCAGTCGACGTGCTCGCGCACCAGCGGTGCGGCGGTCTCCCGACGCCGTCGCAGGGCATCGATCACGTCCGCATCCGGCGGGCCGTTGCCCAGCGCCACGGCCAGGTTGCGCTGCCACTGCTGGTAACCCGCCCGGCGGATCGCCGAGCCTTCGGTGTACTCGAGGAACTCCGCCTCCGACCACTGAAACAGCGTCAGCAGCTCGGCCTGGTCCAGGTCGTGGCGGGGCGTGAAGTCACCCTCCCGGCTGAGCGAGGCGTAGCGGTTCCAGGGACAGTAGAGCTGACAGTCGTCGCAGCCGAACACCCGATTGCCCATGAGCGGACGCAGGTCCTCGGGGATGCTGCCCCGATGCTCGATGGTCAGGTAGGAGATGCAGCGGCGGGCGTCGAGCTCCCGCGGGCCGACGATGGCGTCGGTGGGGCAGACGGTGATGCAGGCTCGACAGCTTCCGCACAGGTCCTCCGCGGCCGGCTCGTCCACCGGCAGCGGCAGGGTGGTGTAGACCTCGCCGAGAAAGAACCAGGACCCAGCGTGGCGGTTGAGGACCAGGGTGTGTTTGCCGATCCAGCCGAGTCCGGCCTTTTCCGCCAGAGCCTTCTCCAGCACGGGTGCCGAATCGGTGAACGCCCGGTGCCCGCCATGGGTGCGGGCGGCCTCGTCGATGCGGCGCGCCAGTCGCGCCAGCCGGCGTCGCACCACCTTGTGATAGTCGCGCCCGGTGGCGTAGCGGGACACGTAACCGCGCCGCGGGTCCGCGAGAATGCGCAGCGGTTCGGCCCCGTCGGGGAGGTAGTCCAGGCGGGCGCTGACGACGCGGCAGGTGCCGGGTTCCAGTGCCGCCGGGTCGAGGCGCTTGTCGAGGTTGCGCGCCATGTAGCTCATGGTGCCGTGGCGGCCGCGTTCCAGCCAGGCGCGCACCTTGTCCCGGTAGACGGACAGGTCCGTGTCGGTGATGCCGACCTGCTGGAAGCCGAGCTCGCGGCCCCAGGCTTTGATGTCTGCTGCCAGGGCGGTGAGATCCAAGGGGAACCGTTCCAAGTGCAACCACTCGATGCCAGTATACGGGCCATGACAACCCCCGAGCCCACCGTGCCCGAGCTCTACGGCGCAGCAGACTGCCGGGCGCTGGACCGGTCGGCCATCGACGACTTCGGCATTCCCGGGTTCGAGCTGATGCAGCGGGCCGGTCGCGCGGCGTTCCGGGTGCTGCTGGACCGCTGGCCGGGTGTGCGCCGGCTGACGGTCTGCTGCGGCAAGGGCAACAATGCCGGCGACGGCTACCTGGTGGCGGGCCTGGCCCGGGAGATCGGTCTGGACGTGACCCTCTGGCAGCTCGGCGATCCGGCCGAGCTGGCGGGCGATGCCGGGCTCGCCCGGGACTTCGCGGCAGAGCGCGGCGTGGTCCCGAAGGCCGGACCGCCGGATGCGTTCGACGGTGACGTGGTCGTCGACGCGCTGCTGGGCACCGGAATCCGCGGCGAGCTCAAGGCGCCGTTCGGCGAGACGGCACGGCGCATCAACGACAGCGGCCTGCCGGTGCTGGCCATCGACCTGCCGACGGGCGTGGACGCGGATACCGGCGCGGCCACCCGTGACGCCGTGAGGGCGTCGGTGACCGTGACCTTCATCGGCCGCAAGCTCGGTCTGTACACCGGCCCCGGGGTGTCCCTGGCCGGCCGCGTGGTATTCGACGACCTCGGCGTTCCGGCGGGCGTCTACCGCCGCGTCCGCGGCTGTCCGTGGTGGCGTTACGACACCCTGCCGGCGGACTGCCGGCTGGGGCCGCGGGATGCCAACGTCTACAAGCACGCTCTCGGCCACGTGGTGGTGGTGGGCGGGGACCATGCCATGGGTGGCGCCCCGCTGATGGCGGCCGAGGCGGCGCTGCGCGCCGGCGCGGGCATGGTCAGCGTGGTGACCCGGCCGGCTCACCGCCCGGCCATTCTGGCACGCCGCCCCGAGGTGATGGTGGTGGACGGTGGCGATGACGCGGCGCGTCGTGCCGTCCTCGACAAGGCCCGGGTGCTCGTCGTGGGCCCCGGTCTGGGCGACGGCGACTGGGGCCGGTCGCTGCTGGAGACGGCTCTGGCCCGCCCCGTGCCGACGGTGCTCGACGCCGACGGCCTCAATCTCTTCGCCGCGCACGGAATCAGCGCGGCCGGCCCGCTGGTCGTCACCCCCCACGTCGCGGAAGCAGCCCGATTGCTGGACCGCGATGTCGCCGCGGTCCAGCAGGACCGGCCCGGTGCCGTCCGGGACCTGGCGGAACGGGTCCGGGGGGTGGCGGTGCTGAAGGGCGCCGGGACGCTGATCGGTGCGTGGCGGGGCGCGCAGCCGCGGCTGCTGGGCGTGTGCGCCCAAGGCAATCCCGGAATGGCGTCCGCGGGCATGGGCGACGTGCTGAGCGGCGTGCTCGGCGGCCTGCTCGGCCAGGGACTCGGCCCGGAGCAGGCCGCGCTGGCGGGCGTCTGCCTGCACGGTGCCGCCGGCGACCTGGCCGCGGGCGAGCTGGGACAGCGCAGCCTGCTCGCCACCGACCTGGTGGGCGCGCTGGTGAAGATACTCGCCGGGGAGGAGCGCGGCTGGGCATGACGGCGGCGCGGGAATCGAAGTACCTGGCGGACGAGGCGGCGACCCTGGCCTGCGGCGAGGCGCTGGCCGAGCGTGTGCGCCCGGGCATGCTGGTGTTTCTGCGGGGCGACCTGGGGGCCGGCAAGACCACCCTGGTCCGGGGCCTGCTGCGTGGCCTTGGCCACACGGGCTCGGTCAAGAGCCCGACCTACACGTTGCTGGAACCTTACGATCTTCCTAGCTGTCTGGTGTATCATTTTGATTTCTACCGGATCGCGGACAGCCAGGAGCTGGAATTCATCGGCATCGACGAGCTGCTGGACAGCCCGGCGATCAAGCTGGTCGAGTGGCCGGAACGGGTGGAGGACCGCCTGCCGGCCGCGGACATGGAAGTGCGCCTGCACGTGGAAGGTGAGGGCCGACGCCTTGACATCGAATTTCCCAGCTAGCCGTGCCGGCACCCGAGCGGCGACGGGCCGCTGGCTGCTGGCGCTGGCGCTGGTGCTGACGGCCGGTTCGGCGCTGGCGGCGACCCGCATCGAAGGGGTCCGGATGCACGAGGCGCCGGACTACACCCGCGTCGTGTTCGACACCTCGGGCCCCGTCGATTTCGAGCTGTTCACCCTGGAAAACCCGCACCGGGTCGTCATCGACCTCAAGAATGCCGAGGCGGTCCGCGGTCTCGGTGCCGGTCTGGCACGTGGCGACGGCGCCCGGGTCACGGCCGTCAGAACGGCGCCCCGGGGCGCCGAGTACCGCGTGGTGCTGGACCTTGCAGGCAAGGTCAGGCCCGAGAGTTTCCGGCTGGACCCGGTCCCGCCGTACGGTCATCGCCTGGTGGTGGACCTCTACGGCACCGGACCCGGGCGGCGGGCGCCCGCCGTGCCGCTGGCGGAGGAGAAGCGGGACGTGGTCGTCGCCATCGACCCCGGCCACGGCGGTGAGGACCCTGGCGCCATCGGGCCGGCGCGGATTCAGGAGAAGGACGTGGTACTCAGCATCGCCCGCCGGTTGGCCAGGCGGGTGGATGCGATGCCCGGCTTCCGGGCAGTGCTGGTGCGGGACGGCGACTACTACGTGGCGCTCCGCGATCGGGTGGCTTTCGCCCGTGATCAGCGGGCGGATCTGTTCGTGTCCGTGCACGCGGACGCCTTCAAGATGCCGAGCGTTTCGGGCGCCTCGGTGTACACCCTGTCGGACCGCGGCGCGACCAGTGAAGCCGCCCGCTGGCTGGCCGAAAAGGAAAACCGTTCCGACCTGATCGGTGGCGTGGGTGACGTCTCGCTGGGCGACAAGGACGACGTGCTGGCGTCGGTGCTGCTCGATCTGTCGATGGATGCCAACCGCTCGGCGAGCTTCGAGGCCGGTGCCAGGGTGCTCGGCCAGCTCGGCACCGTGGCGAAACTGCACAAGCGGCGGGTGGAGCAGGCCGGGTTCGTGGTGCTCAAGGCGCCGGACGTGCCGTCCATTCTGGTGGAGACGGGTTACATCTCGAACCCGGCGGAAGCGCGCCGGCTGGACACCGCCGACTACCAGGAACGGCTCGCCACCGCGCTGGCCAGCGGCATCGCCGGCTACATGCGCAGCTACGCGCCGCCGGGCACCCTGCTGGCCTGGCAGCGGGACCAGGGGGACCGCAAGTACACCATCGAAACGGGCGACACGCTCTCGGAGATCGCCGCGAGGTTCGGTCTCAGCACCCGTCGGCTGCGGGAAGCCAACGGCCTGTCCGGCGACGTCATCCGGGTCGGCCAGACCCTGGTCATTCCGGCGGGATGATGGCCGGGCGCATTCACGAACTCGGCAGTCTGGTGGCGAACCAGATCGCCGCCGGCGAGGTGGTCGAGCGGCCGGCCTCGCTGGTCAAGGAGCTCGTCGAGAACAGCCTCGATGCCGGGGCCCGGCACATCCGCGTCACCACCGAGCAGGGCGGTGTGAAGCGGGTGGTGGTGCGGGACGACGGTGGCGGCATTCATCCCGACGACCTGCGCCTGGCCCTGGCACCCCACGCGACCAGCAAGATCACCACCGCCGACGACCTGCTCGGCGTCGCCAGCCTGGGTTTCCGGGGCGAGGCGCTGGCCAGCATGGCGTCCGTGGCGCGGGTACGGATCACCTCGCGCCCGCCGGATGCGGACATGGCCCACGCCATCGAGGTGGAAGGGGGCACGGAGCGGGGCTTCGGGCCGGCGGCTCATCCGCCGGGGACCACGGTGGAAATCGCCGACCTGTTCTTCAACACCCCCGCCCGACGCAAATTCCTCAAGACGGAGCGCACCGAGCAGGGGCACATCGACCAGGTGGTCCGGCGGGTGGCGCTCGGTCATTTCGACGTCGGCTTCGAGCTGATCCAGGGCGGCGGCCGCGGCGCGCTGAGCCTGGCCCCAGGCCGGCCGGAGGAACGCCTCGGTCGGGTGCTGTCGGGCGAGTTCGTGAGCCGCTCCGTGGCCGTGGACGAGGCCCGCGCGGAGATGCGCCTGCACGGCTGGGTCGGCCTGCCGACCCACAGCCGCAGCCAGGCGGATCAGCAGTACTTCTTCGTCAACGGCCGGGTGGTCCGGGACAAGCTGGTGGCGCACGCCATCCGCCAGGCTTACCGGGACGTGCTGTTTCACGGCCGTCACCCGGTGTTCGTGCTGTATCTCGACCTGCCGCCCGGCGGAGTGGACGTGAACGTGCACCCCACCAAGCACGAGGTCCGCTTCCGGGATGCCCGGGCCGTTCACGACTTCATCTTCGGCAGCCTCAACCGGGCGCTGCGGGAAGTGCGTCCGGACACCGCCCCGCCACCGGTGGTGAGCGAGTCCGGCTCATCCGCGGCGGCGCCGCCGATGGCGGGGTCGCCGGCCCCGGGTGGCGCCCCGTCCCAGGGCCGGTTGAGCTGGGCTCAGGAGGCGGAAGCGCATACCCCCGGCAGCTTCATCGAGGCGCTGGGGGCGCGGGAAGCGGCCGCCGATGCCGGCCCGGCCGTCGCGGGCGCCGGGGACCTGCCGCCCCTGGGCTACGCCCTGGGACAGCTCCACGGCGTCTACATCCTCGCGCAGAACGCCGACGGACTGGTGGTGGTGGACATGCACGCGGCCCACGAGCGGGTCACCTACGAGGGGCTCAAGCAGCAGCTCGCCGAAGCCGAGGTACCGCGTCAGCGGCTGCTGGTGCCGCTGGTGCTCGACGTCTCGGAGGCCGAGGCGGATCTGGTGGAATCCGTGGCGGATGCGCTGGCCGGATTCGGCCTGGTGCTGGACCGCAGCGGCATCGCCAGCGTCACCGTGCGCGAGGTCCCGGCCCTGCTCGCCCGCGGCGACGTCGAGACCCTGGCCCGGGACGTGCTGGCGGACTGCCAGGCGCTCGGCGGCAGCGACCGGCTGGCGGAGATGCAGGAGCGGCTGCTGGCCACCATGGCCTGCCACGGCTCGGTCCGCGCCAACCGGGCCCTGACGCTGACGGAGATGAACGCGCTGCTGCGGGACATGGAGCGCACCGACAACGCCGGTCAGTGCAACCACGGCCGGCCCACCTACCTGGTCCGGTCCATGGCGGACCTGGACGCGCTGTTTCTGCGTGGGCAGTGACCTGACCGGACCCGGCTCCCCCGTCGTGCTCGTCGTCACCGGCCCCACGGCCGCCGGCAAGACGGACGTCGCCCTGACGCTGGCCGAGCGGCGCCGGGACACCGCTGCGCCGGTGTCGCTGATCAGCATGGATTCCGCCATGGTTTACCGGGGCATGGACATCGGCACCGCCAAGCCGGGCTCCGACGTGCTCGCCCGTCATCCTCACGCGCTGGTGGACGTGCGTGATCCGGCCGAGCCGTACTCGGTGGCGGACTTCGTCGCCGACGCCGACGCGGCGGTGCGCGAGGCGCTGGCGGCCGGCAGGCTGCCGGTGCTGGTCGGCGGCACCATGCTCTATCTGCGGGCCTTCCGCGAGGGACTGGCAGAGCTGCCGCCGGCGGACCCGGCGGTCCGGACGGAGATTGCCGGGGAAGCGGCGCGCCTCGGCTGGGAGCGTCTGTACGAGGTGCTGCAGCGTGTCGACCCCGCGGCTGCGGCGGGCATTCATCCCGGCAACCGGATCCGGGTCCAGCGGGCCCTGGAAGTCTACCGAACGACCGGCCGACCTCTGTCCGCCTGGTGGGCGGAGCAGCGTGAGACTGGCGCTGTCCGGCGCCTGGGCGTGCGGCTGGTCGAGGTGGCGGTGATGCCCGAGAGCCGCAGCACGCTGCACGCGCCCATCGAGGCGCGTTTCGCAAGGATGCTCGAAGCGGGCCTCATCGACGAGGTGGCGGGGCTGCGTGCCCGCGGGGATCTGACCACGTCGCTGCCCAGCATGAGGGCGGTGGGCTACCGTCAGGTATGGGCCTACCTGGAGGGTGACGGCGACCTCGAGACGCTGCGCACGCGTGGCGTCGCAGCGACCCGCTCCCTGGCAAAACGGCAATATACCTGGCTGAATCGCTGGGCCCATCTGCATCGCCTGGCACCGGCTGCGTCGGACGACCTGGCATCGCGCATCGAGGGCCTGCTTGAATTCTCTTGAGGCGGGGCCCATATTCCAGATAACAAGAATCGTCGGTGCATGTTTGTGCGCCGCGCAACAAATTGCGGCCGGGGTTGTCCAAACCTGCGGGCCATTGGTGCCAGGCCCCGGGGGCGCTGCAGCAGGAGACAGACATGTCAAAAGGGCATTCGCTACAAGACCCTTATCTGAACACCCTGAGAAAGGAGCGGATTCCGGTTTCCATCTACCTGGTCAACGGCATCAAGCTGCAGGGGCAGATCGAGTCGTTCGATCAGTTCGTGGTGCTGCTGCGCAACTCCGTCAGCCAGATGGTCTACAAGCATGCGATTTCGACGGTCGTGCCGTCGCGCAACGTCAAACTGCATCCGAGCAACGCCCCGGAGGAACCCTCCGGCAAGTGACGGCGATGCTGCTCCTCGACGCCCGGCAGGGCCGCGGGCAGCCTCGCTGAGGAGCCCGTGCCGAGCAGCAACTGAGGAGCCATATTGTTTTTCGAACGACCTGAAGCAGGCCGCCGGGCGGTTCTGCTCCACGTGACCTTCAAGCAGATTCGCAGCCAGGCCGGGACCGCCGACGGCGTCGACAGCGCCGCGGAGTGCGCCGAGCTGGCCCGTACCGCCGGCGTCGACGTGTTCGCCCGCCTGGGCGCCTCCCGCGATGCACCGCACCCGCGCTGGTTCGTCGGCGAAGGCAAGCTGGAAGAGCTTGCCGGGGCCCTGGCCGCCGGTGATGCGGATCTGCTGCTGGTGAATCACGATCTCACTCCGGGCCAGCAGCGCAACCTGGAGGAGCGGCTCGGCTGCCGGGTGATGACGCGCACCGAGTTGATCCTGCACATCTTCGCCGACCGGGCGCGCACCTACGAGGGCAAGCTGCAGGTGGAGCTCGCCCAGCTCAATCATGCCCAGTCCCGGCTGGTGCGCGGCTGGACTCACCTGGACCGGCAGAAGGGCGGTATCGGCCTGCGGGGCGCCGGCGAGACCCAGCTCGAGCTGGACCAGCGCATGATCTCCCAGCGCATCAAGGGGCTCCAGAAGAAACTCGAGACCGTGGCCCGCCGGCGCGGGCAGGGCCGCCGGAGGCGCCAGCGGGGCCACGTGCGCACCGTGTCCCTGGTGGGCTACACCAACGCCGGCAAATCCACCCTGTTCAATGCGCTGACGGCCGCCGAGGTCATGGCGGAGAACAGGCTGTTCGCCACCCTGGATCCGACCATGCGCCGCCTCGCCGTGCCCGGCGTCGGTGACGTGGTGCTCGGCGACACCGTGGGCTTCATCAGTCAGCTTCCCCATTCGCT
>MRWG01001296.1_pt1 | contig 16883 bp, 11 predicted proteins | sample 1013341 | NCBI WGS metagenome assembly MRWG01 (sample SAMN06117577, study PRJNA244670) | biofilm metagenome | biome: Water; feature: Cathode Biofilm; material: Biofilm; isolation source: microbial consortium enriched at the cathode of a solar microbial fuel cell | place: USA: District of Columbia ... | reverse complement strand
GATAACGTGGTGATCCCCGATTCTATCCGGTTTAACTTTGATACCGAAAAGGCCCTGATCTGGAATTCGCGTACCGAGCAGCAGGCAGGACTGGGGCAACTGGGGAGCGATGCCATGAAGGTATATGCCCAGGTCACCAAGAAAGAGAACGACTCGGTCTACTTCCTCAGCGAGGGTAAACTCACCACCTCCAAGGACACCATAGACCCCGATTATTACATTCGGGTGCGGAAAGCCAAATTTGTGCCTAAAAAGAAGGTGATCGCCGGGTTCAGCAACCTGTACATTGTGGATGTGCCTACGCCCATAGCGCTTCCCTTTGCCTATTTCCCACTGACAGTGGGGCGTACGGCCGGAATTATGATGCCTACATTTGGAAATGACCCGGACCGGGGGTATTTCCTTCAAAACGGCGGGTATTACCTGCCCATTAACGACTATGTGGATGTGACCTTTACGGGCGACCTCTATACCAACGGGAGTTATGGGATACGGGCGCAGTCGGTCTACGCAAAACGCTACCGCTATCGCGGGAACGTGAATATCCGCTATGAAAACCTGATTACGAGCCAGAAAGGGTTTGACGATTACAGCCGGAATACGATCTACAACATTCAGATCAGCCATTCCCAGGATACCAAGGCCAGCCCCAACTCCCGGCTTTCGGCCTCAGTCAACCTGGGGAGCAGCCAGTACTACCGGAACTCCCTGCTCCAGCAAAACCTGCCGAACACCCAGGTAAACAACCTGTCCTCATCTATCTCCTATTCCAAGACCTTCCCGGCCTATCCCTCGGTGAACATGAGCCTGACGGCCACCCATAACCAGAATACGAACACCAACACCGTAGACGTCACCCTGCCCACCTTGCAGGCCAGTATGGAGCGGATATACCCCTTTGCCAAAAGGGACGGGATCAAAAAAGGGATCATACAAAATGTAAACTTCCAGTACGACCTCAATGCGCGCAACAGCATACGCACCAATGACGAGGACTTCCTGACCGCGCGCATGTTCGAAGATGCCAAGGTGGGGGCGCGCCACCGCATCCCCCTGGCCACCAACTTCAAGGTGGCGAAGTTTTTTAGTGTGAGCCTCGGCGGGTCTTACGAAGACGTCTGGACCCTGCAGACCTTCAACCAGCGCTTTGACAGCGCCACCCAAACAGTGGTAACCGATACCATCAGCGGGTTTGACCGCTATAACCAATATAATTTCAGTGCCAATGTGGGCACCACGCTCTACGGTACCTTCAATTTCGGGGAAGACAAGAAAATACAGGCGATCCGCCATGTAATGCGGCCCTCCGTAGGCTACGGCTACGCCCCGTCTTTTGAGCAGTACTATGAGGAATACCTCAACGAGGCAACCGGGCAACCGGTGCAGTTCAGCCGCTTCCAGAACACGATATACGGGGCGCCCAGGCTGGGTAAATCCAGCGCCATGAGCTTTTCGCTCCAGAATACCCTGGAGGCCAAGGTACGGGACCGCGACAGTACCGCCACCGAACCCAAGAAAGTCATGCTGCTGAACAGTTTAAACCTATCTACCAGTTATAACTTCGAGGCAGACTCCCTTAAGCTCAGCCCCCTTTCCCTGACCGGGGGTACCAACATCCTCAACAACAAAATGGCGATCAACTTTGGGGCCAGCCTGGACCCGTACGCCATAGACAACAACGGAACGCGAATTAATACCTTTAACATCAACAACGGGGGCGGGCTGTTCCGGCTCACCTCAGCCAGGGCCAACCTGAGCTATTCGCTGAGCAGCAAGGATTTCGGCAAGGACAAAAAAGAAGAGCCGGAGCAGCGAGGCGACCCCTATGACGGGGATACCTACGTGGCGGCCAGCGGCGGGCGTACCGATGACCTGTTCGGGCGTGCCAACAATTTTAACGACAACACCTTTGACGACCGAGACCCGGACGATGTAGAAAACCCGGTATATGGCACCAAAATCCCTTGGACCCTGCGTTTGCAGTACGCCCTGACGTACAGCAACAGCAACCGCCAAAATGAAATCAGCAACCAGTCCCTCATGTTTTCGGGCGATATTGAACCCGCGCCCAGATGGAAAATAGGCGTATCTTCGGGCTATGACGTCAAAAGGAAGGGGTTCACCGTTACCCAACTCCGTTTTGAACGGGACCTGAAGAGTTTTAAAATGAATTTCAACTGGACCCCTTTTGGCACCTATGAACGCTGGTATTTCTTTATCGGTATCAAAAGTTCCATCCTCAGTGACCTGAAATGGGAGAACCGAAGCCAAAGGAGATAAAGGGAGGGGGAGCTACCTGTATTAGGCGACGCGGGAAGCTACCGGAGCCAGAACACATCCATATGCGCCCATAAACAATAGACTATGAAGAAAATTATAAGTACGACCGGGGCACCCGCCCCCATTGGCCCCTACAGCCAGGCCGTGTTAAGCGGAGATACCCTCTATATCTCCGGCCAGATCGCGCTGGATCCGGAAACGGGGCAGTTGGTCAATGCAGGTATACAACAGGAGACCGCCCGGGTGATGGAAAACCTGAAGGCCATCCTTTCCCAGGCCGGCATGTCTTTTGACCAGGTAGTGAAGTCTACCATATTCATCAAGGACATGCACCAGTTTGGGCTGATCAACGAAATCTACGGGAGGTATTTCCAGGCCGATACCGCCCCCGCCCGGGAAACGGTAGAAGTCGCCAACCTCCCAAAATTCGTGAATGTCGAGATATCGATGATCGCGGTCAGATAGTATCCTTGTGAAATTCCACCAGGCCTTCAATGGGCCTCTGGCGGATCACCCCCAGAACCAGGTCATTGCGCTCAATCACTGCGGCGAGTTCCTCCCTGAGATAGTAGGCTATGCTCCCGACGAAATGGATGGGCACCTTGGTCGCCAGTTCAAATTGCATGATGTAATTGTTGACAAACTGCTGGAACCCTTTGTCTATCACGCCTTTGCTGTAAGGGTGGTCTTTATTCTCCACGAGAAAACGCGCGAAGGTAGCCAGATAGGTATTGGGGTTGGGCCTTTTATACAGGTTTTCCTTGATGACATCGGCATCGAGGTTGTAGCCCTGCTCGAACTTAATCGCCAGGTCCTGTGGGATCTTATGGAAATAGTAGTCCCTGATGAGTTTCCTGCCAAAGAAGTTGCCGCTCCCGTCATCCATGGGGATATAGCCCAGTGAAGTCACCTTCTGAAATAGCTGGTTGCCATCGTAGTAACTGCAGTTGGAACCCGTGCCCAGGATACACACAATGCCCTGGTGGCCAATTTTGGTGGTGGAATAGATGGCCGCATAGGTATCTTCCTTAACTTCAATCTTGGCCTTTGGAAAAAATTCCCTGAAGATCTTTTTCAGGAATTTTTTCATCCGGTCTGTACCGCAACCCGCCCCGTAAAAAAAGAGCCGGGTTACCTTGTGGCTGTTCTTGGACAACTCAAAGTTATTCGCCAGGCGATCGATAATCACTTCTTCCGTAAGGACTTCCGGGCTCAACCCCAGGGTTTGTGTCATAAATACCTGGTTCCCCTTGTCATCAAGGGCAATCCAGTCGGCTTTTGTGGCCCCGCTATCTGTTATAAGTACCATGTTCTTTACTGTTAAAAAAAGAAACCTTAAAACAAGCAACGATCATTGCTTACCCTAAGGAATCCCTTTCGTTGTTAGATGGTTTACCGGGCCTATTTCAAGCCGGAAACATACTGGGCCAGATCCACCAATTTATTGGAATACCCCGCTTCATTGTCATACCAGGATACGACCTTGAAGAACCTGGAATTAAGCTCTATCCCGGCATCGGCATCAAAAATGCTGGTCCTGGCATCCCCGACAAAGTCCTGGGAAACCACGGCTTCTTCGGTATAGCCCAAAATCCCTTTGAGTTCGCCTTCCGATGCAGCCTTAAAGACCTTCTTGATTTCTTCGTAGGAGGTCTCCTTTTCCAGGCGGACGGTAAGGTCTACCACAGAAACATCGGCCGTGGGTACCCTGAAAGCCATCCCGGTCAGTTTTCCTTCGAGTTCGGGAATTACCTTGGTCACCGCCTTGGCGGCCCCTGTGGCTGCCGGGATGATGTTGAGCATTGCACTCCTGCCACCCCTGTAATCCTTGCGCGAGGGGCCATCTACCGTCAATTGTGAGGCCGTAGTGGCATGCACGGTGGTCATCAGGCCTTCTTCGATCCCAAAATTGTCGTTCAACACCTTCGCCAGGGGCGCCAGGCAGTTGGTGGTACAGGAAGCGTTGGATACGATATTATCAGAAGCTTTTACTTTATGGTGGTTCACTCCCATCACAAACATGGGCGCATCCTTGGACGGTGCGGAGATCACAACTTTTTTGGCCCCGCCGTCAATGTGTTTCTGAGCCATGTCGAGGGTTGTGAAAATCCCGGTACATTCGGCGACGATATCGGCTCCTACCGCATCCCATTTCAGGTTGGCAGGGTCCTTTTCTGCGGTAATCCGGATTTTCTTGCCGTTCACGACCAGGTCTCCTCCGCTGATATCCACAGTCCCGTCAAAATTTCCATGGACTGAATCATACTTCAGCAAATATGCCAGGTGATCCAATTCGAGCAGGTCATTGATAGCCACCACTTCTACATCGGGCCGCTTTACGGAAGCCCTGAAAACCAGTCGCCCTATCCTTCCAAATCCGTTTATTCCTATTTTAACTTTCGCCATTATATTTTGTTTTAGTTAGAATTCTTATGTACTCATGATATCGCAAACCCGGATGAGCTCCTTATCAATTTTCGTATGTCCTTTAATCGCCTGGCTAATGGGGGTCAGGGTGATTTTACTATCCATGATGCCCACCATCAGGTTGCTTTTCCCTTCCAGGAGGGTCTCTACTGCCTTTACCCCCATCCTGCTGGCCAACACCCGGTCAAAACAGGAAGGCGTACCCCCCCTTTGGATGTGGCCCAGGACCGAAACCCGCACATCATAGATGGGAAGGTGTTCCTCCACATATTCTTTGAGCTGGAATACATTTTTACCGGTCTTGTCCCCTTCGGCCACCACTACGATACTGGAAGATTTCCCAGATATTTTACTTCGTTTCAGCGATTCCAGCAACCTTTCGAGGCCCAGGTTCAGTTCGGGGATCAATATCTCTTCGGCCCCTGCCCCAACCCCTGCATTCAGGGCGATATGGCCCACATCACGGCCCATTACCTCCACAAAGAAGAGGCGGTTGTGCGAACTGGCGGTATCCCTTATTTTATCTATGGCGTCCACCACGGTGTTCAGGGCCGTGTCAAAACCTACGGTGTAACGCGTCCCGAAGATATCGTTATCTATCGTCCCGGGGATCCCTATGACGGGGAAACCAAACTCTTCGTGAAAGATCATCGCCCCGCGGAAGCTACCATCACCACCAATGACCACAAAGGCATCTATGCCTGCAGCTATGAGTTGTTCATGGGCCTTTTTCCTGCCTTCCGGCGTGCGGAATTCCTCGCATCTCGCGGATTTAAGGATGGTCCCTCCTTTATTGATGATGTTGTTAACACTACGGGCGTTCATGTTCTCGAAGTCCCCTTCGATCATCCCCTGGTATCCTCTGTAGACCGCTACGCATTCTACCTTCATATAGGCGCAGGTACGGACTACACTTCGTATGGCGGCATTCATCCCCGGGGAATCTCCGCCCGAGGTAAGGACCGCTATTTTCTTGATTTTCGAAGCCATCTAAAAATTTAGAATTGCGAAATTAACAAACTTCTCGGAAAAAATGAATGTACACGGCCCTTATTTCTTCCCTTCCGGCTACCCGAAAACGTTGTCGTACGTCTCTTTTGTCAAATTTGTGAAAAATACAACAAAGCCGATACGGGCTGTTACAAGTTCAAAGTGGGGTTTTCTTCTTGGGATAAAAGCGGATCAGGCTATCCTGCCCCATAACAGCGCTGGGCTGTGGCAGCTTTTCCAATGGCGGCGTGACGGGTTCTTCACGGGTTTCGTCCCGGCCGAAAACCCTCCCCATAAGTTCCTTAAAACTATTGAAATCCACTTCATAGGAAAGACCTACGCCCTGTGTATATCCCTGGCTTTCGGTGAGGAATTGCTGTATCTCGTTCTCCCTGTTGAATATTTTGGCGCTAAGGGTTCCCTGCTCATTGAGTAACACCTGTACTTCCACATCCCCGGCAACCACCGTTTCGCTCACTCCTCCTACCGGTACCCCGAACCGGCCATTAAACAATACCCGGTCACTAATCTGGGTAGAAACGGTGACCCCGATACGGTTTTCTGTCTGCACGTCATTGGGGTCCAGGTATCCCTGTTCGTACGAAACCCCGAAATCAAATTTGTCATTGCTCCCCCCCAGTACCTGGTTCAAAAGCCCCGAGGCGGTCTGTATGGCATTCCCCACCAACGCCTGGCTGGAAAGCCCTGAACTTTCGCTCATAAAGGTTCCCTGGGCCAGCAGGAAAAAGGCATTTTGTTCTTCGACGGTGGGATCCTGCAGGCGGTATTGCAATTCGGATTTGACAATGGAACTGGTCCCGGGGAATTCTATATCAAAATCAATGGTGGGCTGTTCCAATTCGCCGGCCAGGCGGACCACCACCTCGGTAGCGATACGCCGGGAATACCCCGCGTTATCCAATAAGGGGGCCGGGTTGGCGTTGAGCGCGTAAACTGCCTCCATATTCAATTGGGCCGCAAGCGGGTCACCCTCCCAAACAATGCTGCCCCCCGGCTTTACGGTAAAAGACTTATCAATCACCCCTCCAAATTTATAATTGTAGCGGCCGGTCACCACCACAAAGTCACCCCACATATTAAACTTTCCATTCGTATTGATTTCAATCAGCAGGATCCCCTCCCCGGTACCGCGGAGTGAACTGCCTGTTTTGGGGTCGACCACGATCTCTACCTCTGCCTCCGGGGTCACTACCAGGTCGAATTCCATTTCCAGGCCCTGGTATTCCTTCAGGATGCGTTCGCGCTCTATCTGGGCGGCGCCTTTCTTCTCGATAAAATTGATAAAGGAGTAATCGCCTATGGAGGCCACATCGCTAATGGGTATTTTAAGCGAGGTGCCCCGGGCGGTGGCACCATCAAAGGTAATGGTCAGTGCCTGGGTGGGGCCATATATCTTTCCGGTACCATTGACGAAGCCCGTACCGTAATAAAGGACTTCCTCCTCAAATTCCGTGTCGAGGATCAGGAAACGTTCGTTGTTGGTATCCACGTCAAAATCCAGGCTCCAATCGTCAAAGAAACTGTGTTTGATGGTGCCGTCCAGGGTGGCCCGGGTATCCATGGCGACGTCCCTGAGGACAATGTTCTGGAAATCAAAGGTTTGGTTAGTGAGCCGTACGGTTGAGTTCGGGGCAAAGGCGTAATCCACATTCAGGTAGGGAATGCCGATCCCCGCATTGTTCAGGGTCATTACCCCGTTGATGTCCGGGTTATCGATAGGGCCTTGTATACGGGCACTGCCCTCCATGACCCCCCTGATGTTGCTGATGACCCCTTCCCCCAACGGACTAAACGGGTCCAAACGGAAGTCCCGGAAATTGGCAAGCAACGAGGCCCTGGGCATCTCACCCTGGTTGGCGATGTTCCCAATCAGGCTGAATATCTCGTTTCCGTTTTCGGTGATCTGGCTGTTCACCACAAAATCGGAAAGGTCTTTATTCCCGACAATCCCGATGCTCAACTGGCCCAACGGGAAGCCATTGATCCCAAAATTGCTGATGTCCAGGTTACAGGAAGGAAGGTAGATGTCGTCTTTCTGGAGTACATTCAGGGTCCCGTTAATCTCCCCTTGCATCTTGAGGCTGTCAATGGCCGGTGTGATCTTGTGGAGGGATACCAGTTTGAACTGCAACTCCAGGTCCTTGTAGGTAGAATCGGCCAACTGGCCCCGTAGCCGGATTTGTTCACGGTTATCGTTGTTCATTACGATCTCTTCAATGGTAATGCTGTCCAGGGTGCTGTTGACAATGACCTTGTTCTGCCGGTTCCCTTCGCGGTTCAGGATCCATTTGTTCCCTTTAAAACTCACGTCCGAACGCTTCAGCCCTATCACCGACTTCTTCTCCTTGTTGAAGGTATGGTAAAAGTTCAGGTTATAGCTATCGTTATACTCACTTCCCCCCTTAAACTCCGTACGGAAAAACAGCGTATCGCTCAAGGTGGTATTGATCAGGTTAAAGTCCTTTACGTCGTAGTAGACCGTTGAAACATCCTGCACGGATACGAAGGTATTGAACAGGGGGTTCTTATTGTCGATCTTTACTTCAATGCTGTCCAGTTCATTCCCGAAGGCGGTGATACGGGGCGAGCGAAAGGTCAGCTTAAAATCGCCCTCATCGGCTACGATATCCCCCCGGATAAAGGTGTTGGGGCCAAAGTCTACCTCCGGGAAAAACACTTCCACAATTTTGTTGTATATCTTAAAATTAAAGGAAAGCTCCTGACCCGGGGATATTTCGTAGGGCTTGTAGTTGGTGTAAATGCTCCCCAGGGAGTTCTGCATCAACCTGCCCAGTTCCCGCACCTTGAACTTGCCCCGTACATAGCCCGTGATGATATCGGGTGAATTGATGTCGACGGTCCGTACCGTATCGGGGTCGAAGGTCGATGCGATCTTGAAATCCTCGAAGTAATAGGTGTCGTTCACATTCTGGTAAATTGTCTTGGTGAACTTGATGTCCCCTACGATATTGTCCAGGGAATTGCCGGTGATGTCCATATTCACATCGCCCTTGAAGATTGAAACACTGTCATCGATAAAATTCAGTTTCTTCAGGTCCGCATAATCTACGGAGGCGATAAAGTTGAACGTATTTTGATCGCTTCCGAAGTCTGCCAGCCCCTTGAAACTGAACTGCAGGTTCTCATCCTTGCTCACCAGCGACCCATCGAATAATTGGTCTTTTAACACCCCGGAAACATTGACATTCCGGTACTCGTACCCGTTGTACACCAGGTTGTAGACCTCTCCGATGACTTCGGTGTTCAGTGTGGAACGTACAAAGCCTTTCCCCTCTACATTGAGGTCCATGGAAGCCCGGCCCAGGGATTGGTTCCCCGCAAATTTCCCGAGATCGAAATCGATGAGGGAGACAAACCCGATATAGGAAGCATCGTCAATATTGTCAATATCAGTCAGGTCCAGGTCTATAAAGCTATTCCCTATGGCGCAGTTCAGGTTGACCCTGGAATCGATACTGGTCTCGGTGATGGTCGCGTCACCGCGAACCGTAAACTGCCCAAGCTGTTGGAAGGTAGACGGGATGGATTCTCCGAGGATACGGGGCAACAAGGCCCTTAGCTGGTAATAGCTTGTGGTGATGTTCCGTATATCGGCCTTGAGGAAAAAGGGGGCCTCCGAACTAAACAGGTTCCTGAAATTAAAATCACCGCTGATACCTGTCTGGTCAGTTTGCAGGAACAGGCGGGTTACTTCCAGGTCATTCAGCACTCCTTGTATGCTGGAAGAAAAGGTCACGCTTTTATCGGTCCCGAATTCATTGTAGAGCTGGTTGACCTCATTCAGGGCAACGGTTGATTCCTGGAATTCTGCGGTGACATGCACCTTGTTGAGAAAATCCTGAAAATCCTCCCGGTCATAGTCGAATACCAAATTGCCTTTCAATTCAGATGCGGGGGTCTGTATATCCAGGGAATCAAAGCGCATCTGCTGCTTGGTATACTTGAAGGAGGTGGCCAGGCGCTCTACGGAAATCCCGTCGGAGCTCTGCAACGAAAGGGCCCGTATCTCTGTGGTGACTTCGGGCCCGAGGATCAGGAAATCGCCTGCTTCTATATTCAGGTCCGTAAAGTTAAGCGATTCCACACGTTCCTTGTTCTCATCGATCAGCCGGAAATGGCTGTTGGCGATCCGGACATCCGAAGATGAGAAATAAAAAGGAGGTGTCCCCGGGGCCCGGGGTTGATGGTCATCCAGTTTTTCGATAAAGACCCCCAGGTTGGAATCGGGTTCCCCCTGGTAGGTTTTCAACTTAAAATTGAGCTCATTGATTTCAATATCACCAAACTCCAACCGGCCGTCGAGCATATTCCTGATACTCAGGATAGAGGTGGTAAGCTCGTCCATGTAAAAGAGGGTGTCCTGCCGGTAATCTTCCACATAGATCCCCCTGAGTGAGGTGTCCCAGGTGATGAGCGACACCCGTAACCTATCGATGTTGATATGGGTCCCGAATTCCGCATTGATCGAATCCGTGGCGTAACGGGCAAGCCGGGTCTGTACCTGAGGCAGGGAAAGGACAATGGTGGCAAGGACACAGAGCAGCAGTAGTGCCAACAGGGTCCTGACCAGTATTTGTCTCAGTTTTTTGATAGGGCTTTATGTTTTACCTTTGTACTCCAAATTGTATTCCAAACGCAGTGGAAAACCAAACTATTTACATCCTTGCCATAGAATCTTCCTGTGATGATACCTCGGCGGCTGTACTCTGCAACGACAGAACCCTCAGCAATGTTGTTGCCAGCCAGAAAATTCACGAAGAATACGGGGGGGTTGTCCCCGAACTGGCCTCCAGGGCCCACCAACAAAATATTGTACCCGTTGTTGACCGTGCGCTGGCCAAGGCAAATATCGACAAAAATCAGTTATCAGCCATAGCTTTTACGAGGGGGCCGGGACTTTTGGGCTCACTGATGGTTGGGAGTTCCTTTGCCAAATCCCTGGCACTGGGATTAAAGGTCCCGCTCATAGAGGTACACCATATGCAGGCCCATATCCTGGCGCATTTTATACAGGAGGAAAACCAGGAAAAACCCACGTTTCCCTTCCTGGCCCTGACCATCAGCGGGGGGCATACCCAGATTGTCATGGTACGCGATTACTTTGACATGGAAGTCCTGGGCGAAACGCTGGATGATGCCGTGGGAGAAGCTTTTGACAAAAGCGCAAAACTGCTGGGGCTCCCCTATCCGGGAGGGCCGCTTATCGACCGATATGCACGAGAGGGGAATCCGGAAGCCTTTCCGTTCCCCAGGCCCAAAGTAGATGGCCTGAATTTTAGTTTTAGCGGATTAAAGACCAGTATCCTGTATTTTATCCAAAGGGAAACAAAAAAAGACCCCGATTTTATCGAAAAGCACCTGGCGGATATATGCGCCTCCATCCAGCATACCATCATCGGGATCCTGATGGAAAAACTGGAGCAGGCCGTCCGGGAAACCGGGATCAAAAAAGTGGCGATAGGAGGTGGTGTTTCGGCTAATTCAGGTATCCGCGCTACTCTGGAAAAAGCTTCTGAAACGGCCGGATGGCAAACATTCATCCCGCGTTTCGAATATTGTACAGACAACGCTGCCATGATAGGCATTGTCGGATATTTGAAGTATCTTAACCACCAGTATTCCGATCAGCATGTATCGCCCAAAGCCCGTTTTGTCATGGGATGATTTCAAATGGTCGGGATACTGACTATAGCTGGTGCACGCCCCCCTTAATTGTAGGTTCCTTATGGCATACAACCGTGATATAGAAGGCAGGATCGATGCAACGCTGTCGAGCTTCCCGCAAGCCATAAGGTCCAGGATTTCCAAAAAGAAAATGTTTGGTGGCCTGGCGTTCCTCTACGCAGGAAAAATGACGGTGGGGGTCGTAGGGGATGCATTGATGGTGCGGGTTGTGTCCCCAAAAATGGAAGCCACCCTCCGGGAAACACATGTCCGCCCCATGGATTTCACCCGCCGGCCGATGAAGGAGTTCGTTTTTGTGGCCCCCGACGGATTTGCCAGTGAAGCCGCTTTGCTCAAATGGATAAGCCTGGGCCTGGAACACGCCCGCGACGTACTGAATGAAGATTAACCCTTAACCCAGCCCCATGCAATTGTTTTATACCCCTGCCCTGAACCCTGAAACCACGGCCTTTGAATTTTCCAGGGAAGAAAGTCAGCACCTGGTTAAAGTTTTACGCAGCAAAGAAGGGGATATGGTGCATACCACCAACGGCCGGGGGTACCTGTTCACCACCAGGATCCTGGAAGCTCACCCCCAAAGATGCAAGGCGGAAGTCATCGACGCGAAGAAGAAATACAAGCGGCACTACCATTTGCATATGGCCGTCGCGCCCACGAAAAGCAATACCCGGTTTGAGTGGTTCCTGGAAAAGGCCACCGAGATTGGGGTGGATGAAATAACCCCCTTGCTGTGCGAACGCTCAGAACGCAAAGTGATCAAAGCCGGCCGAATGGAAAAGGTCATAGAATCGGCCATGAAGCAAAGCCTCAGGACGTTTTTGCCCAAACTCAACCCCGCTGTCGGGTTTGAAGCCTTTATCGGGCAGGAACACCCGGGGATGCGGTTCATCGCGCATTGCGAAGAAGGTGAAAAAACCGATCTGAAGCGCCGACTGGGGGCCGACCAGGATGTTACGATCCTGATCGGGCCCGAAGGCGATTTCAGCCATGAAGAAATCAACAAGGCCTACGAGGCCGGGTTCAGGCCCATCTCCCTCGGGGAAGCCCGCCTGCGTACCGAGACAGCGGCAATCATGGCCTGTGCCACGGTGAATGTCATTAATAGCGGATGACCAAAGGCCCACGGCACTCCATGCACCCGCCGGTGGCCGCAATGGTGGAAGTCGCGGCAGGAAGGTGACCAAAAATTGCCTGGCCGCGGTATTTAACCATGATAATTAGTACATTTGATGGACCAGTTACCGGGACGAATATTCATGAAACAACTTACCCCCTACCTCCTGTTTATATGCATGCTGACTGCCAACAGCCAGGAATTGGCGGTTTTGAAATACGCCGGAGGGGGCGACTGGTATGCCAACCCGACCGCCCTCCCTAACCTGGTGCAGTTCTGCAATACGCAAATCGGTACGGCCCTGGATCCCAAAACAGCTTCGGTAGAAGTGGGGAGCCCGGAAATCTTTCAATATCCCTGGATCCACATGACGGGTCACGGCAACGTGTTTTTCTCGCCCGAAGAGGCAGGAAACCTCCGTACATACCTGCTGTCAGGCGGGTTTTTGCATATTGATGACAATTACGGGATGGAGCCTTACTTACGAAAGGAACTCGCCAAGGTTTTCCCCGACAGGGAACTGGAAGAGCTGGGGGCAGAGCACCCTATATTCAACCAGGTTTTCAGCTTTCCGGACGGACTGCCAAAAATACATGAACACGATGGGAAACGCCCACAGGCATTTGGCATTTTTGACCAGGACCGGTTGCTGCTCCTGTTTACCTATGAAAGCGACCTCGGGGACGGATGGGAGGATCCCGCCGTACACAATGACCCCGAAGAGGTGCGGCTAAAAGCCTTGCAGATGGGCGCCAATATTATTGCATATGCCTTCAAAAGTTAAACAATGACCTCCAGGACCATTTCAAAAGGGATTTTAAGCGCGATGGGGATCATGGCCGGTACGGTCCTCCTGTTTTATTTCCTCTACCAAATAAGGTCGGTTATCGCCTACCTCGCTATCGCAGTGGTCACCTCCCTGATTGGCCGGCCGGTAGTCCGCTTTGTCCGCGACCGGATGAAATTCCCCAACACCCTGGCCGTTGTCGTAACCATGCTATTCATGGTAGGGGCCCTGGCCGGGCTCATCGCCCTGTTTGTCCCCCTGATTTCGGAACAGGGAAAAAACCTTTCCCTGCTGGAAATTGATGAACTACAGCAGAACCTCAATACCCTATACCTCGAAATCACCCAGTATTTCGGGGCGAGCCCCGAAGCGGTAAACAATCTGCTCAAGGATTCCGACCTGGAAAAAAATGTCCTGGAGGGACTGGATCTCGGGTTTATCCCCAACATCCTGAATTCCTTTGTGAGTATCCTGAGTTCTTTGAGCATCGGCCTGTTTTCCGTGCTTTTCATCTCTTTCTTCTTCCTGAAGGACAGCAAATTGCTACAACGGGGGTTGCTTATCTTTATCCCGGACAGCAAAGAAAAGGAGGTGGTGAATTCCATCGACAAGATCAACGGACTTTTGTCGCGCTACTTTGTGGGCCTGTTGTTGCAGATCCTTATCCTGTTCAGCATCTACACCGTTGTATTGCTGATCGTGGGTATTGATAACGCGGTGGTCATTGCCTTCCTCTGTGCCCTCTTCAATATCATCCCGTATATCGGCCCCATCATAGGAGGGGTGATCATGGTCTTCCTGACCATGTCCAGCAACCTGGGCTACGATTTCAGCACGGTCATCCTTCCCAAAACCGGCTATGTCCTCATCGGGCTCGCAATCGGCCAGCTCATCGATAATTTCTTTTCACAGCCTTTTATCTTTTCCAATAGCGTGCGCTCGCATCCGCTGGAAATCTTTCTCATCATCATCATTGCCGGCCTGCTCTTCGGGGTGGTGGGGATGATCGTCGCTGTTCCGGGCTATACGGCCATCAAGGTAATCCTTAAAGAGTTTCTGGCGGAGAACCGCATTGTCAAGAACCTCACGGAAAACCTCTGATTCCTGTTGAACCCGAAAATCCTACATACACAGGTACAGGATTTTATCCGTAACAACGCCCATGCAGACCTGTATCGGTTGCTGCTCCAACCGAGCCCGTTCACAGGCATCCATGCCAGGGAACTGGCGGAACAGATAGAAAGCAGGCAAAAGGCAGCACACAAACTACCCCTCTGGCATGCCACCGGGGGTATCTATTATCCCAACAAACGCAACCTGGAACAAAGTTCCTCGGAGCGTACCGCGGCCTATAAGGCAGCATTGGCCCCCGCTAAAAAGGTCATTGACCTGACCGGCGGGTTCGGGGCAGACACCTTTTATTTCTCCAAATATGCCGAAACGGTGCAGTATTGCGAGGCCGACCCTGAACTGGCGGCCATAGCCACGCACAATTTCGCCCGGCTCGGTGCAGACAATATCACCACCTATGCCGGTGACGGCATGGAATGGCTCTTCCAGGAAGCCCGTACCGCCGACCTTATTTACATAGACCCCTCCAGGCGCAGCAAACAAAAAAAACGGGTATTCCTGCTTTCGGATTGCCATCCCGATATCACGGGGCTGCTGCCAGGCCTGCTAGCGGCCGCGGCCACCCTGATGGTCAAAACCTCCCCCCTGCTCGACCTGACCGCCGGCCTGCGTGAATTGGACCGGGTGAAAGAGGTCCATATTGTCGCCGTGAACAACGAGGTAAAGGAGGTGCTGTGGTTGCTCGGGGAGGGTTTTTCGGGAAAGGTGGAGGTAATTACCGTCAATTTGACCGATGCGGGCAAGGAGGTATTCTCATTTGCTTTTGATCATGAAAAATCGGCCACCTCAACCTACTCAGACCCCCTGTCCTACCTGTACGAACCCAATGCCGCGATCATGAAATCGGGGGGGTTCCAATCACTGGGGGCCCAATACCAGCTTCACAAACTTCACGAACACTCGCATCTATACACTTCCCACGCGCTTGTTGCTTTCCCGGGCAGGCGCTTCCATATCCAAAGGGTGCTGCCCTTCTCCCGTAAAACCATGCAACAACTGGCTATTGAAAAGGCGAATGTGAGCACCCGTAATTTCCCGGAGACCGTAGCCGGGATCCGGAAGCGTTTCAAGATTTCGGACGGGGGGCCGGTCTACCTTTTTTTCACAAAATCCATCGATCTGGGGCTCATAGTGATTGAATGCAAAAAAATCTAACAATTTCGTATCAGTCAGTGATCGAAAGAATTTCTATATTTCATCACTACGAACCAAACCACCGTTTCATATGGAACCCAAGATTTTCAATATCAATCGGAGAAACTTTTTGAAAGGGGCGACGGCCGCCGCCGTTTTATCCTCCTTTGGCTCTTACGGATTTGAGCTCATGTACCGGGACAAACCCTGGAGGGTGGGGCTAATCGGCACCGGCTGGTATGGCAAATCGGACCTTTTCCGGCTGATTCAGGTGGCCAATGTCGAGGTCGTTTCCTTATGCGACGTGGACACCAATTTACTCAACGAAGCCGCCGACCTTGTGGCCCAACGGCAGCGATCGGGCAAAAAGCCCCGATTGTACAGGGATTATCGTAAAATGCTGGCAGAAAAAGACCTGGAACTGGTGCTGATCGGTAGCCCGGACCACTGGCACGCCCTGCAGTGTATCGAAGCCCTACAATCAGGCGCACACGTATATGTACAGAAACCCATCAGTGTGGATGTCATGGAAGGCGAAGCCATGGTGGCAGCGGCCCGTTATTACAATAAAGTGGTCCAGGTAGGTACCCAGCGAAAGAGTACCCCCCACCTGATCGATGTAAAGAAAAAAATTGTAGAAGCCGGCCTTTTGGGCAAGGTATCCCATGTGGAAATGTGTTGTTACTTCCATATGCGGGCCAACGGCAATCCGCCCCTCCAACCGGTCCCGGATTTCCTGGATTATGACATGTGGACGGGGCCTGCCCCATTAAGGCCGTATGACGGACTCCCGCACAAGCGCTGGTGGCGTACCTTTATGGAATACGGCAATGGCATTATGGGCGATATGTGTGTGCACATGCTGGATACGGTACGATGGATGCTCGACCTGGGCTGGCCGGACAAGATTAGTTCGACCGGTGGCATTTATGTGCAGAAGGATGGGAAATCAAATATCGCCGATACCCAATCGGCCATCTTTGAATACCCGGAGCTCAATTGTGTTTGGCAGCACCGTTCCTGGGGAACGCCTGCCGACCCCGAGTACCCGTGGTCCTTTAAGCTCTATGGGGAAAAGGGTACCCTGTCAGGGAGTACCATGAAGGCTGATTTTGTTCCTTACGGGGATGGAAAGCCCATACATTTTGACGTGCTGTATGAAAAGGAACAGTATCCCGAAGACGTAACGGAAAAGGATATCGAGCTCAATGCCGCGCCGGCAACCCGCCTGCACATGCTCGATTTTATCGCAGCCATAGAAAAGGGCACCCTGCCTGTGGCCGATATTGAGCA
>MRWG01001295.1_pt1 | contig 16885 bp, 14 predicted proteins | sample 1013341 | NCBI WGS metagenome assembly MRWG01 (sample SAMN06117577, study PRJNA244670) | biofilm metagenome | biome: Water; feature: Cathode Biofilm; material: Biofilm; isolation source: microbial consortium enriched at the cathode of a solar microbial fuel cell | place: USA: District of Columbia ... | reverse complement strand
CGGTGACTACGGCATCCTGAAAGGACATGGGCGGGGTCTGCCCCCGGGTGCTCACGTATTGCATGACTGAACCTGGGGCGACCCGCCCCGCTGTCGCGGAAGCGCGGTATTGTAGAGGCCCGCGTCGGGCACGTCATCGAGGTCGCGAACCCGGTTCGAACCGGGTTCGGACCGGGTTCGAACCGACCCGGCCTCCCGCCCGGAGCCGACGTGGCGCTGACCGGGTCGGCTCAGATGGCGCCGCGGCCGTAGGTGCTCTGGGGGCGCTTCGGTGGATCGGCGCGGTAGTCCTTCGGCACTTCCTCGACGTTGCCGCCCTGGGCCAGAAACGCTTCGACGTCGGCGGCCAGCCGGTTGCGCACCGGTTCGCGGGCCTGAATGCTGTGCACGTCGGATTCCAGGGTTTCCAGGGATTCAACTTCAGCAGTGTCGTTCACGGTCCGGTCTCTCGATGGTGAGTCCACCCAGTTATAGAACAGGATCGCGAGACCGCAAGCGGCGGCACGGAGCGGGACTCCGGCGCTGGACGGCCACCACGCCGGCCGGCTGACGACGCCGTCGACCGAGCGGGCGCGGATCAGGGCAGCGGCAGGGTCAGGTACCAGCCAGCCAGCGCCTTCCACCAGGCCTCGCCGGGGATCAGGAAGTTCGGCACCTGCAGCAGCAGAAAGACCCCCAGCATGGCCGGATACACCTTCAGGCGCCATTCACGCCGGAAGTTCGCGGCAATCAGGGCGACCAGCACCAGATCCGTGACGCCGTAGGTGATGAGCTGCAACGGCGCCATCGAGCCGGGTTCCCAGAGGTAGAACAGCACGACCCGCGCCAGGATCGGATCGATCATGACCAGGGCCGTGCAGATCATGAAGCGCGCATGCACGGCGGGACGGCGTCGGTTGTAGATCGCCAGCGCATAGCACAGCGAGAACGCCACCAGCAGCTGCATCTGCAGGTAGAAGATGTACAGCCGGGGCTGCACCAGGCCGTCCCGCTCCAGCGTGGCGTGGGCGAAGCTCAGCGTGGTGACGATCACCAGCGGCACCAGCACGAACGAGCTTCTGCCGAGCAGCCTGTGAATGTCTCTGCGGCCGCTGCGGATCAGCCAGGCCTGGGAAATGAGCAGGGCCAGCCACGCCGACATGGCGAGCCCGTGGGCATGGGCGTGAGGCGGAGCCTGACCGAAGATCGAGAAATAGGTCGGCCAGAACGCCACAAGCGTGCCGAAAACCAGCAGCAGCAGGTAAAAGACGCTGTTGTGGTACTGATCGCGGATCTGCTGCATCGGCCCCTCCCTCCGTGCAGAACCGCTCGATACTGCCACAAGTCGGGCCACGGACCCAGGGCGCCGCGCGAAGGCCGAAAGAAAAAACGGGGGCGCCGCAGCGCCCCCGTTCGAAGGACCGATCCGGAGCGTCGATCAGCTCGACTTGATGAACTCCGGATAGGCCTCGAGTCCGCACTCGGTGAGGTCCGTGCCCTCGTATTCTTCTTCTTCCGAGATACGGATGCCCATGATGGCCTTGAGGATGCCCCAGACGATCAGGCTCGCGCCGAAGGTCCAGCCGAAGATCCCCAGGATGCCGATGAGCTGGCCACCGATGGTGGCATCGCCGTTCGACAGCAGCACCGCGAGGATGCCCCAGATGCCGGCGACGCCGTGCACCGAGATCGCACCCACCGGGTCGTCGATCTTGAGCTTGTCGAACATCACGATCGACAGCACCACGATCACACCACCGATGGCGCCGATCAGCACCGCGAGCTGGGCCGTCGGAGACAGCGGATCCGCCGTGATCGACACCAATCCTGCCAGGGCCCCGTTGAGTGCCATGGTGAGATCGGCCTTGCCGAACATGATCTTGGCGAGAATCAGCGCTGCCACCAGACCGCCGCAGGCAGCGATGTTGGTGTTGACGAACACCTGAGCGACGGCGTTGGCTTCCTCGATGTTCGACGTCTTGAGCTCGGAACCGCCGTTGAAGCCGAACCAGCCGAACCACAGGATGAACATGCCCAGCGTCGCCAGCGGCATGTTGGCGCCGGGGATGGCGTTCACCTGACCGTCCGGGCCGTACTTGCCTTTCCGCGGGCCGAGCAGCAGCACACCGGCCAGCGCAGCAGCGGCGCCGCACATGTGCACGATGCCTGAGCCGGCGAAGTCGGAATAGCCGGCGGCCGAGATCCAGCCCCCACCCCAGGTCCACATGCCCTGCAGCGGGTAGATCAGGCCGGTCATGACGACGGCAAAGGCCAGGAAAGCCCAGAGCTTCATGCGCTCGGCGACGGCACCCGAGACGATGGACATGGCGGTCGCCACGAACACCACCTGGAAGAAGTAGTCGGAGCGTGCCGAGTAGTACGTGTCACCGCCGGAGGCCAGGGTGTCTTCCACCGTGTTCTCCGCGCCGATCCACAGACCGAGATCCGGCATCACACCGCCTTCCACGGCGCCCAGGTACATGATGTAGTACCCGCAGATCAGGTACATGATGCAGGCGATCGAGAACAGGGCGACGTTCTTCAAGAGAATCTCCGCCGTGTTCTTAGACCGCACCAGGCCCGCCTCGAGCATGGCGAAACCAGGTGCCATGAACATGACGAGCGCGCCCATCACCAGGAAGTAGAAGGTGTCGAGGGCGTAGTTTGTCTGAATCAGATCTTCCACAATCTTTTCTCCTTAATGTCGCCCGGGGCCGGCCGGACTCCCGACCAGCTATGCCGCGGGCGCTGTCCGACGGGGCCGTTAAACGGCGTCTGCGCCGGTTTCTCCGGTGCGGATGCGCACGACCTCGTCGAGGGCGGTTACGAAGATCTTGCCGTCCCCCACCTTGCCGGTGTTCGCCGACTTGGTGATGGTCTCGATCACCTGGTCGAGCAGACCGTCGTCCACGGCCACCTCGACTTTCACCTTCGGCAGAAAGTCCACGACGTACTCGGCTCCGCGATACAGTTCGGTATGGCCTTTCTGGCGCCCGAAGCCTTTCACCTCGGTCACCGTCATGCCCTGCACGCCGATGTCCGAGAGCGCCTCGCGGACGTCGTCGAGCTTGAAGGGCTTGATGATGGCTGTTACCAGTTTCATGCTGTTTCTCCTTACGAATCAGGGTGCACGAGTGCCCGTGGGCCCGTTAGTCACGGACGGGCGGATCCTGTGGAAGATCTGTGCACCCGGATTCTCTCTTAATCAAAGGCTTTTCGACAGCGAGAGGATCGGACGCAGCTCGCACAGCTTGTCGCAGCCATCACTGCCGTCAGCGTCGGTGCCGACGATGCCGATACCGAGATCCACGCCGTAGAACGGCATCGTGTAGGTCACGCCGTAGTCGATCACTTCCTCGTCGCCGAACGCGGACACCCAGTCGTCGGAGCTGTTGTCGTCCACCGAAGACAGGCCGACGTGGAAGTCGAGAGAAGCTTCGTTGGGCAGGCCGAGGCTGTACTGCACGTACGGGTAGAACCAGGTCACGTCGTCCAGCGCGAAGTACTCGTTGGAATAGATCAGGCCGACGGTGAAGTCAGCGAAGGACAGGGAACCGCCGAACTCGTTGTAGTCGAGATCGGAACCGCCGCCCGGGTACTCGAAGCGGACGTAGTTGACGTCGAAGCTCAGGTTCTCGTTGATCTCACCGGAGTAGCCGATGTAGAGGTCCAGTTCCTGGCTGACTTCGCCGAACTCGACGTTCGACGACCAGGTGCCGATGTAGAGGCCGTTGTCGAAGGCGACGTCGAAGCCGCCCTGAATGGCGCCTTCACGGTCGGTCTGGGAGACGCCGCGGAAGCTGTAATCGGTCGCCAGGGTGACGTTGGCTGAGACTTCTGCCCCGTGAGCAGCCCCCATACCCCCCAGCAGCACCGCACCCGCCGCGGCGGATTTCCATGCTGAAACGAATTTCTTGTTCATCGAGATTTCCTCTCTATCCGTATATGTGTGCGTGTCGTCACGGCCAGCGACCACCGCCTTGTGGTCTTGCCACCGTCGCGCCTTGAATGGCAGTTTCCGTGCCAGAAAAATTTCTCTCGCCAAAGCAACCGGTTACGAGGCAGAAGCCGGAATTCACACGGAAATGGGGCACGTACGCACCGAATGGGTGCGCTGAGGAGGCGCATCTTGCACCTATTCAGTGCGCCCGACCCGAGGTGGCGGGCGTCGGGCGATTTCATGCACCAGAGCTGACGGCGTACACCCCGCCGGGACGGTATCGCCTGGCAGCGCCGTCCAGCCCGCCGTACCATCCCGGGCTTTCACCGTCCCGGATGCACCGTTCATGAATCAGGAAGCTCTCATCAGCGACGTCGTCGGCCGACTCCGCCAGACCCTCGGCGGCCTGCTGCCCGGCGGCAGCGCCGACACGGTCGCCGACGCGGTCCTCGAGCAGGCCCGCGCCGCCCTGCGCCAGGGCCTGGACGATTTCGACCTGGTACCGAGACGCGAGCTCGAGGGCCACCTGGATGCACTCGAGTCGCTGCGTCGCACGGTCGAGGACCTCGAGCGCCGGATCCGCCAGCTCGAAGCCGACTGAACGAGACCCGGCACCGTGGGCGCCAGCGCACCGACGGGCAACCAGACCGGCAGCCGCGCGCTGGTGGGCATGGAGGCGCCCGCGGTCACGGTGGAGACCCATCTGCCGGGCGGCCTGCCGGGATTCACCCTGGTCGGCATGCCGGAAACCGCGGTCCGGGAAGCCCGGGACCGGGTCAAGAGCGCCATCCAGAACTGCGGCTTCGACTACCCCCAGGGCCGGGTGGTGGTCAATCTCGCCCCGGCAGAGCTGGTGAAGGAGGGCGCCCGGTTCGACCTGCCCATCGCGGTCAGCATCCTGCGGGCGACCCGCCAGCTTCCCGCCGCGTCGCCGGGATCCTTCGGCGCGGACCTCGAGTTCATCGGCGAGCTCGGCCTGTACGGAGAGGTGCGCGCGACCCGGGGGTGTCTGTGCGCTGCGCTGACGCTCAACCACGAGGGGCCGCCAGGCCGCCGGCTGGTGGCGCCCGCCGCCAACGCGCCCGAGCTCGGCATCGGTCCCCGGGCCAGGCTGCTGCTCGCCGACCATCTGAGCACCGTCGCGGCGTTTCTGCGGGCGCCGGAATCCGCACCGCTGCCGTCGCCGCCGGCGGCCGCCCCCGACCCGCTCGCCAGCGGACCGGACCTCGACGACGTGCTCGGTCAGCACGCCGCCAAGCGGGCCCTGACCATCGCCGCGGCCGGAGGCCATCACCTGCTGATGGTCGGGCCGCCCGGTACCGGCAAGACCATGCTGGCCCGCCGCCTCGGCATGCTGCTGCCGGACCTGGACGCCGAACGCGCCATGGAAGTGGCGGCCGCCTATTCGGCCGCCGGCATGCCGGCGCCGCCGGGCGCCAGGCCGCCGTTCCGGGATCCCCACCATTCGGCGTCGCCCCCGGCCCTGGTCGGCGGCGGCCGCCACGCCCTGCCCGGCGAGATCTCACTGGCCCACCGGGGCGTGCTGTTCCTGGACGAACTGCCCCACTTCAAGCCGAGCGCGCTGGATCTGCTGCGCGAGCCGCTCGAATCCCGCGTGGTCAGCATCGCCCGGGCGGGCTACCGGGTCCGTTTTCCCGCGGCCTTTCAGCTCGTCGCGGCCATGAACCCGTGTCCCGCGGGACGCGTGTGCACCGAACACACCTGTCGCTGCCTGCCGGAGCAGGTACGCCGCTATCAGGCCCGGGTGTCGGGGCCCCTGCTGGACCGGATCGACCTGCACGTGCCGGTGCCGCCGCTGCCGGAGCACCTGATGACGGCCACCGTCGACGAGGCGGGCCCCTCGGGAATCGACGCCCGACGGGCGGTGGCAGACGCACGCCGGCGCCAGCACGCCCGCCAGGGCGGCCTGAACGCGGACCTGGCGGGCCGGCGCGCCATCGAGGTGGCAGGACTCACACCCGCCGGGCGGCGCCTGCTGGAACGGGCGGCCAGCCGTTTTCAGCTCTCCGCCCGGGGCGCCCATCGGGTGCTGCGCTCGGCGCGCAGTATCGCCGATCTGGCAGGCGCGGCACGGGTCGACACCGCACATCTGGGAGAGGCGCTGGGATTTCGCGCCCTGAACTGGGACGACGGCCTGGGTGCGGCGGTCAGTCAGGGATCCTGAGCGTGGCCGACCGTCGCCGGCTCACCGGGGCGGCGCTGGCGAAGCAGGGGGACCGGGACGGCGCGCGGGACCCGCGCGCCTCGGAAGATGGTCGAGGCTTACTCAGCCTGCCCGACGATGTAATCGAGGGCGGCCCGCAGCTCGTCGTCGGAGCAGCCCATGCAGGTGCCCTTCGCGGGCATGGCGTTGAAGCCGTTCAGGGTGTGGTCCCAGAGCGTGTCCATGCCCTTGGCCACCCGCGGCTCCCAGGCCGGCACGTCGCCGAGCTTGGGCGCGCCGGCCACGCCGATGTTGTGGCAGGTGCCGCAGAACTGGTTGTAGACCTGCTCGCCGGACATCGCGCCGCCGCTACTGGCCATCGCCGCGCCCGCTGCCCCGCCGCCACAGTCGTCGCCCGCCCGGCACAGCTGGCCAAAGGGCTCGAGGCGCTCGCGGATGTCGTCGTCCGTGCCCGGTGGCACCCGGTCCGCCACGGCGGCGGCGGCCCAGGACATGACCACGAGACCCAGCAGGAACTTGGCAGCTTTCACGTCGTTCACTCTCCAGTACTGCGGCCCGGAACCGGTCCGGGGACGCGATTGGCGCGGCGCCCGGGGCGTCGCGCGGCATATTGCGGCGCAAAATTATAGCGGCTGGGAAGCGGACGGACAAAATGCCGCCGAGGCGGCCATGACACCGCCCGCAGCAGCCCGGACGGCCCCGCCGCGGCGAGCCCCGCGGCCTCAGCCGGTGGCGTCGAACAGCTCGCGACCGATGAGCATCCGGCGGATCTCGCTGGTGCCCGCGCCGATCTCGTAGAGCTTGGCGTCGCGCATCAGCCGGCCGGTGGGGTATTCGTTGATGTAGCCGTTGCCGCCCAGCGCCTGGATGGCCTCCGACGCCATCCAGGTGGCCTTTTCCGCCGCGTAGAGGATGCAGCCCGCCGCATCGAAGCGGCTGGTCCGGCCGGCGTCGCAGGCCTGGGCCACCGCGTAGACGTAGGCCCGGCAGGCGTTCATGGTGGCGTACATGTCCGCCACCTTGCCCTGCATGAGCTGGAAGGTGCCGATGGGCACGCCGAACTGCTCCCGCTCGTGCACGTAGGGCATCACCGTGTCCAGACAGGCCTGCATGATTCCCAGCGGCCCGGCGGCCAGCACCACGCGCTCGTAGTCGAGGCCGCTCATGAGAATCTTCACGCCCTCGCCGACCCGGCCGAGCACCTGGGTCTTCGGCACGGCGCAGTCCTCGAACACCAGCTCACAGGTATCCGAGCCGCGCATGCCCAGCTTGTCGAGCTTCTGGGCCGTAGAAAAGCCGGCCATGCCCCGCTCGATGAGAAACGCCGTGATGCCCTTGGAGCCGAGCGACGGATCCACGGTCGCGTACACCACCAGCACGTCGGCGCCGGGACCGTTGGTGATCCACATCTTGTTGCCGTTCAGCAGGTAGTGGTCACCGTCGTCCTCGGCGCGCAGCTTCATGCTCACCACGTCGGAGCCGGCACCCGGCTCGCTCATGGCGAGGGCGCCCAGATGCTCGCCGGAGATGAGTCGCGGCAGGTAGCGGCGTTTCTGCTCGTCGGTGCCGAAGCGGCGGATCTGATTGACACACAGGTTCGAATGGGCGCCGTAGGACAGCCCCACCGAGGCCGAGGCGCGGCTGATCTCCTCCATGGCCACGCAGTGGGCCAGATAGCCGAGACCGGCACCGCCGAACGCCTCTTCCACGGTGATGCCCAGCAGCCCCAGCTCGCCGAGCCGCGGCCACAGATCCCTGGGGAACTCGTTGTCGGCATCGATCGCCGCCGCCCGCGGCGCGATCTCCCGACGGGCGAAGTCCGCCACGGTGTCCCGCAGCATGTCGATGGTCTCGCCGAGACCGAAATCAAACTGAAACATGGCGCTCTCCAGATGCGCGGAGCGACATTGTAACGCCACACGGCGCGTGCATTGCCCAGGCTAGAATCCCGGCCATGGAACTTGCCGCCAACGCCATCACGCTCGTCAGCCTGCTGATCCTGATCAGCCTGCTGTCGTCGTCGTTGAGCCCCCGGCTGGGCATCCCGGTCCTGCTGCTGTACCTGGGCGTCGGCATGCTGGCAGGCGAAGACGGGCTGCTGGGCATCCACTATGAGGACGTGACGTCCGCCTATCTGATCGGGTCCGCCGCGCTGGCGGTCATCCTGTTCGACGGCGGTCTCAAGACGGAAATCGGTGCTTTCCGGGTCGGGCTCGGTCCGGCGCTGAGCCTGGCGACGCTCGGCGTCGTGCTGACGGCCGCCGTCACCGCCGGCGTCGCCTGGATCATCCTCGATCTTTCCTGGCTCGAGGCCCTGCTGGTCGGCGCCATCGTCGGATCGACCGACGCGGCGGCGGTGTTCTCGCTGCTGCGCGGCCGTGGCATGGCGCTCAAGCAGCGCGTCGGCGCCACGCTGGAAATCGAATCCGGCGCGAACGATCCGATGGCGGTGTTTCTGACGCTGATCCTCGTCGAGGCCGTCGTCACGGAAGCCCTCCCGGGCTGGAGTCTGGCAACGTCCTTTCTCTGGCAGATGGCCGGCGGCGCCGCCATCGGCTGGACGTCCGGCGCCGTGCTGGCCGCGGCCGTCACCCGCCTGGTTCTCAACGCCGGGCTGTATCCGCTGCTCGTGGTGTTCGGCGCGCTGCTGACGTTCGGCGTCGCGAGCCTGCTGGAAACCAGCGGCTTCCTGGCCGTCTACCTGGCCGGCCTGACCATGGCCGCGCGGGTATCCCGCGGCCTGTACAACGTACAGCGCTTTCTCGATGGGTCGGCGTGGCTCAGTCAGATCACGATGTTTCTCATGCTCGGACTGCTGGTCACGCCCACCGAGCTGGTCACCTACGCTCCGAGCGCCACGCTGCTCGGCCTGGCACTGATCTTCGTGGCCAGGCCGGTCGCCGTGGCCATCTGCCTGGCACCCTTCCGCTTCGCCTGGCGGGAGCAGATGTTCATCGCCTGGGTGGGTCTGCGCGGTGCGGTGCCCATCATTCTCGCGCTCTTTCCCTGGATGGCCGGCGTCGAGAACTGGCAGATCTTCTTCAACGTCGCGTTCTTCGTGGTGCTGATCAGCCTGATCCTGCAGGGCTCGACGGTGACGCCTCTGGCCCGTCTGGCCGGACTCGAGGTGCCGTCCCGGGGCGATCGTCTGCAGCGGGTGGAACTGGGCATGCCGGGCCAGGAGGAGTTCGAGCTCGTAGGCTACCGGCTCGATCCCGACAGCCCGCTGATCGGCGCCGTTCCCGAGTCGACGTCCTGGCCCGGAGAGGTCAAGGCACTGCTCGTCATACGTCATGGTCACGCCATGCAGATGGCCGAAGTGGTGAGCTTCGCGCCGGGCGACCAGATCTATCTCCTGGCCAGACCCGCCGAGCTGCCGGTCCTCGACCGGCTCATCCTGGCCGAGCGCGACCCCGAAAGGCTCGGCGAACGGGCGTTTTTCGGCGAGTTCATCATCCAGGCGGATGCCAATCTGCGCGCACTCGGTCAGGTGTACGGCTTTGAGGTGGACGATGCCGACGCCGGGCTGGCCGCCGGCGAGTACCTCGCCCGGCAGTTTCCCCGGCCCGTGGTCGGAGATCGGGTGACCTTTCAGGGTGTCGAGCTGGTCGTTCGCGAAGTGCAGGGCAACGACATCACCAGGATCGGGCTGAAGCTGAGGCCGTGAGCGGTACGCCCGGACGGACGGGGGACGGCCGGCTCAGGCGTCCAGCGTGACGAGTTCGATCCCGTCTTCGACGCGATCGCCCTCGGCACAGGCGACGCTGGCCACGGTGCCATCCCGGGGCGCGGTCACGCTGTGCTCCATCTTCATGGCCTCCACGACCACCAGAAGCTGGCCGGCCCGGACCTTGTCGCCGGGCGACACGGCCACCCGGATCACCTGACCCGGCATCGGGGTGACGATGCGCTCGGCGCCGCCCGCGGCCTCGGCCAGGGCCGCCACGTCGAGCACGGGGGTGGCGAGCCGCACGGTGCCGCCGCCGCGCATGACGAACACCGCGTCATCGGTCACCAGGGTACGCGCGCTCACGGTGGCGCCGTCGACCCGGCAGCGGACCCGCCCGGACGCCACCACGACGTCGGCCAGGGCATGATCGACACCGTCCACGGTCGCGGTGCCGGCGCGGATCGCCACCGCCCTGGACACGTCGTCGGCGGTCAACGTCACGGCGAACGCCGACGGCTGGTTGAGCCGGAACCCGTCGGCGGCGCCCCAGGCGCCCTCGCCGGTCGTTCCCGCCCGAAGCGCCAGAGCGGCGCAGATCCAGTCCGCCACCGCCGTCTCCGGCAGCAGTGCCGCGCCGGCATCGTCGATCAGATGGGTGGTGTAATCGCCCCTGCGGAAGCGCGCGTCTGCCAGCACCCGGCGCAGAAACGCCACGTTGTGCTCTACCCCGGCGATGGCCAGCTCCGCCAGCGCCGCGTCCAGCGCCGCGACGGCGGCGGCCCGGTCGTCGCCGTGGGCGATCACCTTGGCGAGCATCGGGTCGTAGTGCACCGTGACCGCGTCACCCGCCTCGACCCCGCTGTCCACCCGCACGCCGTCCGGCACGTCGAAACACAGCAGCCGTCCGGTGGACGGCAGAAAGCCACGCCGCGGGTTCTCCGCGTAGATCCGGGCTTCCACCGCGTGGCCGTGCCAGCGCAGGTCCTCCTGGGCGAAGGGCAGCGCCTCGCCGGCCGCCACCCGGAGCTGCCACTCCACCAGGTCCAGCCCGGTGATCGCCTCGGTGACGGGGTGCTCGACCTGCAGGCGCGTATTCATCTCCATGAAGTAGAACCCGTCCGCATCGGCGATGAACTCGATGGTGCCGGCGCCCCGGTAGCCGATGGCGGCGGTGGCGCGCACGGCCGCCTCGCCCATGGCCTGGCGGCGCTGGGCGTCCACGCCGGGACCGGGCGCTTCCTCGACGACTTTCTGGTGGCGGCGCTGCACGGAGCAGTCCCGCTCGAACAGGTGGACGACGTTGCCGTCCCCATCGGCCAGCACCTGAACCTCCAGGTGCTTGGGCGATTGCAGATAACGTTCCAGCAGCACGCGGTCGTCGCCGAAGGCGGCCCGGGCCTCCCGGCGCGCCCCGGCGAGGGCGTCGGCGAAGCCGTCGATCCCATCCACCCGGCGCATACCCTTGCCGCCACCGCCGGCGGACGCCTTGATCAGCAGCGGAAACCCGATCCGCTCCGCCTCGGCGGCGAGGGTGTCGTCGTCCTGGTCGTCACCCTGGTAGCCGGGCACGATCGGCGTGCCCGCCTGCTCGACCAGCCGCTTGGCCTCGATCTTCGAGCCCATGGCCTCGATGGCCGCCGCCGGCGGCCCGACGAACACGATGCCCGCCGCCTCGCAGGCGCGGGCGAAAGCGGCGTTCTCGGACAGGAAGCCGTAGCCCGGGTGAATGGCCGCGGCGCCGGTCCGCCGGGCCGCGTCGATCACGGCGTCGACGTCGAGATAGCTCTCCGCCGCCGGCGGCGGGCCGAGCCTGACGGCCTCGTCCGCCTCGCGCACGTGGCGCGCCGACGCGTCCGCGTCCGAATACACGGCGATGGTGCGGATACCCAGCCGTCGCGCGGTGCGGATCACCCGGCAGGCGATCTCTCCTCGATTGGCGATCAGCAGCGCGTCGAACACGGTCACATCCTGAAGATGCCGAAGCGGGCATCGTCCGGCGCGTCGGCGCGCCACGTGCGCGAGGCGGACTCGGGCCGGCGGCACGCCAGCTCCAGCGACAGGGCGATCACCCGGCGGCTGTCGAGGGGGTCGATGACGCCGTCGTCCCACAGCCGGGCGCTGGCGTAGTAGGGGTGCCCCTGATGCTCGTACTGCTCGCGGATACCGTCCATGAAGGTCTGCTGCTCCGCCTCCGGCCAGGTCTCGCCCCGGGCCGCCATGCCGTCCCGGCGCACCGTGGCCAGCACGTTGGCGGCCTGCTCCCCGCCCATCACGGAGATGCGTGCATTGGGCCAGGTGAACAGCATGCGGGCGCCATAGGCGCGGCCACACATGGCGTAGTTGCCGGCCCCGAACGAGCCGCCGATCACCAGGGTCAGCTTGGGTACCCGGGCGCAGGCCACGGCAGTCACCATCTTCGCCCCGTGCTTGGCGATGCCCTCGTTCTCGTACTTGCGGCCCACCATGAAGCCGGTGATGTTCTGCAGGAACAGCAGCGGCACGCCCCGGCGGTCCGCGAGCTGCACGAAGTGCGCACCCTTGACGGCGGACTCCGAGAACAGAATGCCGTTGTTGGCGAGGATCGCCACCGGCAGCCCCTCGATGTGGGCGAAGCCGCAGACCAGCGACTCGCCGTACAGCGGCTTGAACTCGTGAAACTCGGAACCGTCCACGAGACGCGCGATCACTTCGCGGACGTCCAGCGGCGTGCGGGTATCCGTGGGCAGCACGCCGTACAGCTCCTCGACCGGGTAGGCGGGCGGCCGGGGCTCACGCCGCGCCACGGTCGGGGCGCGGCGCACGTGACTCGAGGCGACGATCTCCCGGGCCAGGGCCAGGGCGTGGGCGTCGTTGGCGGCCAGATAGTCGGTGACGCCGGATTCCCGGCTGTGCACGTCGCCGCCGCCGAGGCTCTCCGCGTCCACCTCCTCGCCGGTGGCCGCCTTCACCAGCGGCGGACCGCCGAGAAAGATCGTGCCCTGTTCCCGGACGATGATCGCCTGGTCGCACATGGCGGGCACGTAGGCGCCGCCGGCGGTGCAGGAGCCCATGACCACGGCGATCTGCGGAATGCCCCGGGCGGACAGGTTGGCCTGGTTGTAGAAGATCCGGCCGAAGTGGTCCCGGTCCGGAAACACCTCGTCCTGCATGGGCAGGAACGCACCGCCGGAATCCACCAGGTAGATGCAGGGCAGGTGGTTCTCCAGGGCGATCTCCTGGGCCCGCAGGTGTTTCTTCACGGTGATCGGATAGTAGGTGCCGCCCTTCACCGTGGCGTCGTTCACCACGATCATGCACTCGACCCCGGCCACCCGCCCGACGCCGGTGATGATGCCGCCGGCCGGAATCCAGTCGTCGTAGAGCTCGTAGCCGGCGAGCTGGCCGATCTCCAGAAACGGCGAGCCCGGATCGAGCAGGCCGGCCAGCCGCTCCCTCGGCAGCAGCTTGCCCCGGGCCGTGTGCCGTTGCCTGGATCGCTCGTCACCCCCGACGGCGATGCGGCCGGCCAGCCCGCGCAACTCCTCCGCCAGCGCCGCGTGGTGCGCCCGGTTGCGGGCGAAAGTCTCGCCGGCGGTGTCTATTCCCGTTCTGAGGACTGCCATCGGCTGATCCGGAATCTCCCCAACGATCCGACTCACGCGCAGCGGCGGGACCGTCACGAGCCGCGCCACGGGCGTCTGAATTGGTGCTTCGCGCTTCGCGACCGGGCCACGACCGCTGCGCAACTGCCGCGCTGAACCGCCAGCCGTGGCACAATCACGCAGCCCGAACGATACACCATTTGCCGCTGCCCGGCCCGGTGCGCGGCGCCGCCCTTCCGCGACCCGGAGCCGAGCCCGGAGGGCCGACGGCGGGGGCAGCAGACAAGGAGAACGACCTCACCATGGCGACCTCTAAGGCGACCCGGAAAGCGACCTCCAAGGCAGCATCGAAACGCACGCCGCGCGGCGCGGCCAGCGCCCTCAAGACCCTGATCACCCGCCGCGGCAGCCGCTATGCCACCGTCGCCTTCGTCGACCTGCAGGGTCAGCTCCGCGGCAAGACCGTCTCGGTGAGCAAGCTGGAAAGCGCCATCGACGAAGGCATTCCGTTCTCCGCCGACAACTTCATGCTCGACTTCGGCGACATCAAGCTCATTCCCGACGGCTACCTGACCCTGGACCAGGACTATGCCGACGAGCGCTGCGACGTGGACTGGGACCGGCCGCGGATGCTGCCCTTCGAGGAGCCCGAGAGCGATCTGCTGTTCTTCGTGGAGTACGGCGAGGGGACCAACGGCGGCAAGTGGGATCCGCGCCGGCTGTTCCACCGCACGCTGGACCGGGCCGTCGCCATGGACATCGTGCCCACCTTCGCGTTCGAGTACGAATTCCGCCTGTTCAAGGAAACCGCCGACTCGCTGCGGGACAAGGGCTTTCAGCAGCCGAAGCTGCTCAACGAGGTGTCGACCTATGGCGGCGTGATGCACCAGAGTCTGTGGGCACAGCTCTTCAAGGACATGCGCAACATGTGCGAGACCATGGAGATTCCGGTGTCGAGCATGCACTGGGAGCAGGCAGCGAGCATGGGCGAGGTGGCGCTCGGACATCAGCCCGGCTTCGCCGCCGTCGACGATGCCGTGCTGTTCAAGACCCACGCCAAGTCGCTGGCCGCCCGCCACGACATGCTGCTGTCGTTCATGGCCCGCCCCATCGCCGACGACGACGGTCAGAGCGGCCACGTTCACTTTTCGCTGAAGAACCGACGGGGACGACAGCTCTTTCACGACCCGAAGCGCGAGCACGGCATGAGCGACACCCAGCGCTGGGCCGTCGGCGGGCTGCAGCGGCTGCTGCCGGAGCTGCTGCTGATGATGGCGCCCAACGTCAACTCCTTCAAACGCCTGGCGCCCGGCGCCTTCGCGCCCATCGCCGCCACCTGGGGCATCGAGAACCGCACCTGCGCGATCCGCGTGATCCCCGGCAAGCCCAGCGCCCAGCGCATCGAGCTGCGGGTGCCCGGCTCCGACTCCAATCCCTACCTGGTGGCGACCTGCCTGCTGGCCGCCGCCATGTGGGGCATCGAGCAGCGCGTCGAGCCGGCGGAGCCGATGAGCGGCTCCTGCTACGAGCGCACCGAGCAGATTCCCGACGACCAGCAGTTTCCGCCCACTTTCCGCCTGGCGATCGAGCGGTTCGCGACCTCTGAGATCGCCAGGGAGCTGTTCGGCGACGACTTCGTGACCATGTTCGCCGGCACCCGCCTGGCCCAGGCCGAGCAGTTCGCGCGCATGGTCACGGACAAGGAGCTGGAGCGGTTTCTGGAGATGGCGTGAGGCGCGGAATCGACACGATCGACGTATCGCATGAGCGGCCGAACCATGTTCGGCTTGGCGCCCGCAGAGCGAGCGCACGGCCTCCCGGCCGCGAGACGTGTCGTAGGAGCGGCCTCCCGGCCGCGATTGGCCGAACCTGCGGTTCAGCCTGGCGGTTTCCCGGAGGGAAACCGCGTTCCCGAATCCATCGTCCTGACCGTCGCGGCCGGGAGGCCGCCGCTACGGTGTGAAGGGGATGCGCGTCAGCGGCCGAGCCATGCCTGGGTCTGATCCAGCGCCCGCGCCATCTTGGTGAACACCTCGTCCACCTGGTCTGCGGTGATGATCAGCGGCGGGCACAGCGCCAGGCTGTCGCCCAGGGCGCGGACGATCAGGCCGTTCTCCTCGCAGAAGCGCATGGCGTTGTAGCCCACGGCCTGGGACGCTTCGAAGGGCTGTTTCGACTCCTTGTCTGCGACCAGCTCCACGGCGCCGATCAGCCCCCGGCCCCGGGTGTTGCCCACCAGCGGGTGATCCGCCAGGGCGTGCAGACGGGCCTGGAACGCCTCGCCGACCCGGGCGGCGTGGGCGAACAGATCGCGCTCCTCCATGAGCTCGAGGGCCCGCAGCGCCACGGCGGCACACACCGGGTGACCGGAGTAGGTGAAGCCGTGGCCGAAGTTGCCCACCTTCCCGCTCGGCTCGATCATCGGCTCGTACATCCACTCCGGGATCAGCACCGCGGACAGCGGCAGATAGGCGGACGACACCGCCTTGGCGACACTCATGGTGTCCGGGGCGAGGTTCATGGTCTGGGCGCCGAACGGATTGCCGGTGCGCCCGAAGCCGCAGATCACCTCGTCGTCGATGAACAGGATGTCGTGCTTCTTCAGCAGCGCCTGCACCTTGTCGAAGTACCCGTCCGGCGGCACGATCACGCCGCCCGCACCCATGATCGGCTCGGCGATGAACGCGGCGATGGTCTCGGCGCCCTCCCGTTCGATCAGCGCTTCGAGGTTGCCGACGATCCGGTCGACGAAGTCCGCCTCGGACTCCCCGGCCTCGGCCTCGCGGTAGTAGAACGGACAGTCCGTGTGCAGCACCCGATCGATGGGCAGATCGAAGTGGGCATGGAACGCCGGCAGGCCCGTGAGCGAGCCGGCCGCGACCGTGACGCCGTGGTAGCCCTTCTTGCGGCTGATGATCTTCTTCTTCTCGGGACGGCCGACGACGTTGTTGTAGTACCACATCAGCTTGATCTGGGTGTCGTTGGCGTCGCTGCCGGAGGAGCCGAAGAACACCCGGCCCGCGTCGAAGGGCGCCATCTGCTTGAGCTTCTCGGCGAGCAGAATGCTGGGCTCGTTGCTCTTGGAACCGAAGAGCTGGGAGTAGGAGAGCTTGCGCATGTGCTCGGCAGCCACGCGCACCAGCTCTTCCTCGCCGTAGCCGAGCGCCGTGCACCACAGCCCTGACATGCCCTCGATGTACTGGTTGCCCCGGGTGTCCCACATGTACACGCCCTCGGCGCGATCGTGGATGACCGGGCCTACCTGATGATGCAGCTTCAGGTTGGTCGTGGGGTGCAGGAGGTGCCTCAGGTCCTTGTCCTCCAGCGAGCCCGCGGGAAACTCGTTGTGCAACGGATCGGCCATCACTGCTCCTCGATTGACTGGTGGCGAGCCCGGTCCCGGCTCGATTTCCCTCGTGACGCTAGCGGACCGGCCGTGACGTGGCAACCGCGCCCTCATTCATCCGGTTGGGGCCGCTGCTCCGGCGCTGGGCCGGAGGACGTCCGGCCCGGGAGGGGAGAAAGCGCGC
>MRWG01001292.1_pt1 | contig 16921 bp, 17 predicted proteins | sample 1013341 | NCBI WGS metagenome assembly MRWG01 (sample SAMN06117577, study PRJNA244670) | biofilm metagenome | biome: Water; feature: Cathode Biofilm; material: Biofilm; isolation source: microbial consortium enriched at the cathode of a solar microbial fuel cell | place: USA: District of Columbia ... | reverse complement strand
GGGCGCGCCTGCCTCATCCACCAGCGCGCCGCTGCGCGTGGGAAGGCGGGTGAACCAGCGCAGGTCGCCGTCGATTTCCAGTTGCCCGGACACCTGCAGATTGCTGCGCTGGTGTTTGAAGGCGTAGCCCTCGCGGTTCGGGAAGCCATAGAAGAGGCGCAGCGCCGCCTCCATCGTGGTCGTCTTGCCCGCCTCGTTGGGGCCGTAGATGATGTGGAAATCGGGTTTTCCTCCGGCTTCGCCGAAGTCGAACTGACGGCCCGTGAAATGGCCGAAACGGTCCATGGAGAGTTTGCGCAGACGCATCAGTTTTCAGCACCCTTCAGGCGCGCCAGAACACGCTCGCTTCCGGCTTCGGCAAGGCTTTGGGTGAGCCTTTCCGCTGCGGCCTCATCGGGCACGAGCCGCGCGCGAATGGCCGGCGGCAGATCCATCAGAACCTCATCGATTTCGGTCTGGGCCGCGCTCGCAAAGCCGGGTTCCGCCTGGATTGCGGCGATCGTTTCGGCCAGCTCGTCGGTGGCGCTAAGCGCGCCGTCGTGCTGCGCCGGCGCGTCGAGGCTGAAGTCCAGCTTCTCGATCCAGAGGCGGTCGGTCTCCCGCGCCAACTCGCTGATCTGCTCGCCCCAGTAATCGCGGTCGCGCAGGAAATGCCAGTGGCGTTCCGGCGCGCCCTGCAGGGTGAGGCGCAGAACGCCGGCATCTGCCGTCAGCTCACCGGCGGTCGTGCGCAGGTGATCGCGCAGGAGCGTGCGCAACGCCTCATCGCTCTGCGCCGCCGTGATGTCGAGCGCGGAATTGGTGAACTCCAGCGCCGATGTGGGAATTTCGTCGACGCGAATGCCACCGTCGTTGATGCTCAGAAGCGTCGCCGATTTCGGGCCTGCCTCTCCGATGTCACGCCCCTGCGGGATGCCGGGCATGACCACCCATGGCGCCTGCGAATGGACCTGTCTCTTGTGGACATGGCCGAGCGCCCAGTAATCGAAGCCCATCCCTGACAATTCACTGACAGTGCAGGGGGCGTAGGTGTCATGCCCCGCCGCCCCGGCAAGCGATGTGTGCAGCATGGCGATGTTCACCGCACCGGCCACGGGGGCCGAAAAGCGCGGCAGGAGGCTGTCGGGCGCGTGTCTATCTGCAAAGCTGACGCCGTGCACCCAGACATTTTCCGCAAGCTGCACCTTTCCGCCCCGTGCGTCGAAGACATGCACATGATCGGGCAGGTCGAGCGTACCGGTTATGGGGTTTTCGGCATCGTGGTTGCCCTTGATGTAGAAGACCTGGGCACCCGCCGCGCGCAGGCGGTCGAGCTGTCCGGTGAGGAAGGCGGCGGTGCGCGCACTGCGCTCCTTGCCATCGAAGAGATCGCCCGAGATCAGCAGCGCCGAAACCTCTTCCGAGAGCGCGGTGTCGATGATCCGCGAAAAGGCGGCGCGGCTGGCGGTTTCCACCTTTTCACGCAGCGTCGCATCGCGCAGGGCGAGCGATTTGAGCGGGGAGTCGAGGTGAATGTCGGCGGTGTGCAGAATTTTGATCAATGCGTTTCCTCTGGACATGAACATGTCACCGGCAATCGCCAATCTCAAGCATGTCCCGGCGTCGGTCGTTCAGGTTTTCGGGGAAAACGACGTTCTGTGGCTCAACCCTTTGGTTGCGAAGGGAGATGCGGCGCTGAAGCAGCGCCCCTCGTATAGGTGAAATCTCATATAAAAATCATATTGTGAGAATTGTAATTCAAAAAAGGTCAAAAAACTTTGACAGGTATCGCATGGTGATGTTATGAAAATTGCGCCATCGCCAAGATGTGTTTTTTGGGAGGAATTCATGAAACTGCTTAAAGCCGCCGCTCTTTCCGTTTCGGTTGCCGCACTCAGCGCGGGCGCCGTGTCCGCCGCAGAGATCAAGTTCAGCTACCCCGTCGCCCAGGACAGCACGATGGGGCAGACCGTCACGAAGTTTGCAGAGCTTGTGGAGGAGAAGACCGGCGGGGCCGTCACGGTGCGCCAGTTCCCGCAGGCGCAGATCGGTAACGAGATCCAGTCGATCTCCTCGGCGCAGGGCGGCATCGTCGAAATGGCGGTGACCACGACTGCAGGCCTGGCCGCCATGGTGCCGGAATTCAACGTCTTCCAGCTTCCCTTCATGTTCGGCAGCTACGAGCAGCTGGACAAGGTTTCCCGCAGCCCGGTGTCGCAGAAAATTCTGGACAAGATGGAGCCGAACAACCTCGTCGGTCTGTGCTTCTGGGATTACGGCTTCCGCAACATCACCAACAACAAGCGTCCCGTGACCAGCCTCGACGATGTGCAGGGGCTGCGCATCCGCACGATCCAGAACAAGGTCTATATCGACGCGCTTTCAGCCATGGGCATGAACCCGACGCCGCTGCCTTTCCCGGAGACGTTTACGGCTCTGGAGACCGGCGCGATCGACGGCAATGAGATCGCCAACGATGTCACCCGCTCGACATCTTTCTATGAGGTTCAGGACTACCTGACCGAGACCCAGCACTTCACCACCATCTCGGTTGTCTATGCCAGCAAGAAGTTCTGGGATGGACTGGATGCGTCCCAGCAGGATGCGGTCCGCGCCGCCTGTGCGGAGAGCTCCGACTACAATCGTGAGATCATCAACGCCTCGAGCGGCGAAACGCTCGAATTCCTGAAGGAGAAGGGCATGCAGATCGACACGATCTCGGCCGAGAACCTTCAGGCCTTCCGCGATGCCGTCAAGCCGGTGGTCGAGGAAGTGAGCGCACAGCTCGATCAGGAGATCGTGACGGAGTTCATGGCCGAGATCGAAGCTTCGAAGAGCGCCAACTGAGTTTGGCTGTCCTGCCGCGTGGCTCGGCCGCGCGGCAGGATGGGCAGCCTTGTGCTGCGTTTCTCGTGCGTGGGAGAAGTCATTGCTTTTGAAAGACAAGATTGCGCTGGTCACGGGCGCTGGCAACCCTGAAGGCATCGGGTTTTCCGTTGCGCAGACCTTTGTGGCCGAGGGTGCATCCGTCGTGGTCGTGGATCGTGACGAGCGAGCCGTCGACCAGGCCGTAAAGGCGCTCGGCGAACGGGCTGTCGGTGTTGCGGCAGACCTGCGTGACGAGGCCGCCTGCCGGCATGTTTTCGACGTGACGCGTGAGCGTTTCGGCCGCCTCGATGTTCTGGTGAACAATGCCGGGATCACCCAGCCGCGCAAATTCACCGAAATCACCGCTGCCGATTACGACGCCATCATGGACATCAATCTGCGCGGCACGGTGATGATGACCCAGGGCGCGCTGGGAATGATGGAAAGCGGCGCATCGATCATCTGCATCGCATCCATTGCCGGCCAGCGTGGCGGCGGCCTGATGGGCGGCGCTCACTATGCTGCCTCCAAGGGTGCCGTGCTGTCGCTTGTGAAGTCGGTCGCGCGCGAAATCTCTCCGGACGGCATTCGCATCAATGCGGTGAACCCCGGCGTCATCATGTCGAGCATGACGCGTGATTTCTATGATGATGTGCAGACGGCGCGGGTTCTGCCGCAGATCCCGATCGGTCGCTTTGGAGCGCCGCAGGATGTGGCGAACACCTGCCTTTTCCTCGCATCCGACCTGTCGTCCTACATGACCGGCTCTGCCGTCGATGTGAATGGCGGCATGCACATGAACTGAGGCGGCGATTGCCGTCTCACCGACTTCAACATCAATCCAACAGGAGATTGTGATGAGTGGACCCGTTGTCCCCGTCGTTACCCGCGCCAATGAGCTGAGCGACAAGACCGGCCAGTCCGGCGATTGCGTCCGCCGCTCGGGGGTCAGCCCGCAGCACACGCCGGCAACGAAGATCTGGTTTGGCCAGGTTTCCAACGAACCGGGCTTTCGCTCGCCGCCGCATCATCATGGCGAAGCAGAGACGGGCGGCTACGTTCTCTCCGGCCACGGCCGCATCTATTTCGGCGAAGGCTACCGCGACTATGTGGACATGATGCCCGGCGACTTCGTGTTCGTGCCGCCGCACATGCCGCATGTGGAAGTGAACATGAGCACGACCGAGGAGCTGGTCTGGCTGACCTGCCGGACGCCGGACAATATCGTGGTCAACCTGCCAGACGTTCCCGACAGCGATCTGGAAGGCTATCGTCGTCCCGCATAAGCGACCAAGCGCAGCGCCCCCGGAAAGAGGGGCGCGCGTGACATTCATGATCCTGGAGGGGGAGGACCAATGTCCAAGGTGATCGAAGCCTATTTCAGACTGCTGAAAATACTGATTGTGGTTTGCCTTGCGGGCATGGTTCTGCTGGTTTTCGGCAATGTGGTGCTGCGCTACGCCTTCAACTCGGGCATTACGGAGTCCGAGGAGTTCTCGCGCTGGCTCTTCGTCTGGATGGTGTTTCTGGGGGCGATCGTCGTTCTTCGGGAAAATGGCCATCTGGGGCTGGAATTCGTGGTCAACAGCCTGCCGCGCCCGCTCCGCAGGATCTGCCTCGGCCTTGCCCATGTGCTGATGATCTTTGCCACATGGCTGATCATCTCCGGCAGCTACACGCAGTTTCTTCTCAACATGCACACCTATGCGCCGGCGACCGGATTGCCGATCTCGTTCCTCGTGGGCGTCGGGCTGATCTTTGGTGTGTCGACTGGCGCCATTCTGGTCTGGCGTCTCTATCTGATTGTTGTCGGCAGGCTCGACCGCGTCGAGACCTTCGATGAAGAGCTGCAGGCTCTCCAGCAGAGCGGGGTGAAGTGAGATGACGCTTGGTGTCTTTCTCGTCAGCCTGCTCGGCAGCATGGCGATCGGCATGCCCATCGCCTATGCGCTGATCATGACCGGTATCGCGCTGATGTGGTATCTGGGTTTCTTCGACGCCCAGGTGATCGCGCAGAACCTTTTGAACGGCGCGGACAGCTTTCCGCTCATGGCGGTTCCCTTCTTCATGCTCGCCGGCGAAGTGATGAATGCGGGCGGCCTGTCGCGCCGGATCGTCAATCTCTCGGTTGCAGCCGTGGGTCATGTGCGCGGCGGGCTTGGCTATGTGGCAATCCTTGCGGCCCTGATCCTTGCAAGTCTTTCGGGTTCGGCGGCAGCCGACGCCGCAGCGCTTGCTGCCATCCTCGTGCCGATGATGGTGAAGGCGGGGCACGATCAGGGGCGCTCGGCGGGGCTTATCGCATCGGCGGGCATTTCCGCCCTCGTCATTCCTCCGTCCATTGGCTTCATTCTGATCGGCGTGGTGGGCAATATCTCGATCACGCGCATCTTCATCGCCGGCATCGTGCCCGGCCTCGTCATGGCGGTCGCGCTGACGGCCACCTGGTTCCTGGTGTCGCGGCGTGAAGAGACGGTGACGCGTGAACGCGTGCCATTCTCGGTTGTCATGAAAGAAGCGTGGTCGGGCATCTGGGCGCTGATGCTGCCCGTGATCATTCTCGTCGGTCTGCGCTTTGGCGTCTTCACGCCGACCGAGGCCGGTGTGATCGCTGCCGTCTACGCGCTGTTTGTCTCGATGGTGATCTATCGGGAACTGAGCGTCGCCCAGCTCTTCGACGTGTTTCTTGGCGCGGCCAAGACCACTTCCATGGTCATGTTCCTCGTGGCTGCCGCTCTGGTTTCCAGCTGGATGATCACGATTGCCGGCCTGACCGCGCAGATTTCGGCGCTGGTTGCGCCCTTTGCCGACAATCCCATTCTTCTGATGGCGGCAGTGGTGGGGCTGGTCGTGGTGATTGGCTGTGCAATGGACATGGTGCCGATCATCCTGATCCTCGTCCCGGTCCTGATGCCAACCATCAAGGCGGCAGGGATCGATCCGGTCTATTTCGCAGTGATCTTCATGATCGCGGCGGCCGTCGGTCTTTTGACCCCGCCGGTCGGCAGCGTGCTCAACGTCGTGGCCGGCGTGGCCCGGATACCGCTCGCACGGGTCATTCAGGGCGTGGGACCGTTTATCCTGGCGCAGATTGCCGTGCTTGTTCTGCTTATCCTGTTCCCCGATATCGTTATGGTACCGGCGAACTTCATTTCTGGAAATTAGGGACACGTCATGGCTCCGTTGGAAGACGAAACCGAAGGCAAGATGAACAGCCTCGACAAGATGCTGTCCGTTCTGAACGGGTTCAACGAAGACAATCTGATGATCGATGTCGCCCAGGCGGCGGAACTGTCGGGTTCGTCCCGTGCAAGCGCCTATCGGTATCTGCAGGCGCTGACGCGGTCGGGCCTGCTGACGCCCGCGAGCGGCGGCAGCTACGTGATCGGTTCGCGCGTGATCGAGCTGGAAATGCTGAAGCGGGAGAACGATCCGCTCCTGCGCGCGGCGCGCTATCTGATCCGCTACTATGCCGATTGCATGGGCATGAACATCATGCTGTGCAGCTATTATGGCGACAAGGTGCTCTGCGCGGACAATGCATGGCCCGACCACAGCATCCCGGAGATCTACAAGCCCGGCCGTTCCATGCCGATTTTCAAGGGTGCGATGGCGAAGGTCATTCTGGCCAATCTCTCGCCTTCGCAGCTGAAGAGCATCCATTCGTGGAACGCCGAGCGCATTCGCGAAAGTGGTCTTGGCGAAACGCTCGAAGAATTCCTCGCGCGCATGGCGGAAATCCGCAGTGCAGGCGTGACGATCACCCAGGGCGAGGTGGTCGACGGTCTCGTCGGAATAGCCGCGCCGATCCGCGACGGTGAGGAGCGCGTTCTGGGAAGCGTCGTCTTCGTCCTGTCCATCGAACACTTCAACAGTCTCGAGCGTGATGCGCTGGCACAGGAGATCCGCCACATCGCGTCTGAAATCGAGCACGGCATTCTGCGCGCCAGCAAATTTGCCGCCACCGCACCCATCGCGGCAGCGCGTCCGCGCCGCGTTCCCGTTTATCGGGGCTGAGTTCGTCGATCAGCGTGATCGCCGACGAAATGCCCGATCCATCCAAGCCCGACCCGTTCAAGGAGGAGAAACACAGATGAAGTTGCTGCGCTATGGGCCGAAAGGGCAGGAAAAGCCCGGTCTGGTCGATGCGGAGGGTCAGATCCGTGACCTGTCGCACCATGTTCCCGACATTGCCGGCGATGCTCTTTCTCCCGCAGGGCTCGCGGCGATTGCTGCGCTGGATATCGCTTCCCTTCCGCCTGTTGAAGGCTCGCCACGGATTGGCCCCTGCGTCGGTCGGGTCGGCAAGTTTCTCTGCATCGGACTGAACTTCGCCGACCACGCGCGCGAGACGGGCAAGGAGCCTCCGAGCGAGCCCGTTGTCTTTGCCAAGGCCGTCTCCGCGATCTGCGGACCCAATGACGATGTTGAAATTCCGCGTGGCTCGGACCGCACCGACTGGGAAGTCGAGATGGGTGTGGTGATCGGCTCGCGGGCGAAATACATCTCCGAAGCCGAGGCGATGGATCATGTCGCCGGCTTCTGTCTCATCAATGACCTGTCCGAGCGCCGTTTCCAGTCGGAGCGAGGCGGGCAGTGGACGAAGGGCAAGAGCCACGACACGTTTGGCCCGATTGGCCCCTGGCTTGTAACGCGGGACGAGATTGCCGATGTGCAGGATCTCGACATGTGGCTGGATGTCGATGGCGAGCGGCGGCAGACCGGCAACACCAGCACGATGATTTTCGGTGTGGCGGAACTCGTCAGCTATCTCTCCCAGTTCATGACCCTGGAGCCGGGCGATGTCATTTCGTCGGGCACGCCGCCCGGCGTCGGCCTTGGCATGAAGCCGCCAACCTTCCTGAGGGAAGGGCAGGTCGTGCGGCTTGGCATTTCCGGTCTCGGTGAGCAGCGTCAGACGATGGTGCAGGCGTGAGCACGGCTGCCGAATGGCGGGCGCAGATGACGGATCTCTCCGGCAAGGCGGCAATCGTCACCGGTGGGGCGCGCGGTCAGGGGGAGGCGGAAGCGCGCCTTCTGGCCGAGTGCGGCGCGCAGGTCATGATCTGCGATGTGCTTGTGGATGAAGGAACGGGGCTGGCGGCGGAGCTCGGCGAGCGCGCGTGCTTTCGTCAGCTGGACGTGACCGATGCGGAAGCCTGGGGAAATACGGTCGCGGCGATGCGCGACTGGGCTGGCAGGCTCGATATCCTCGTCAACAATGCGGGGATCATCAATCGCACGCTGATCGCGTCGACGGAGCCCGAAGCCTGGCGCAGGCTTCTTGATGTGAACCTGACGGGCGCGTTTCTCGGCATCCGCGCCGCAGCTCCCCTGATGGTAGAGAGCGGCGGCGGCAGCATCATCAACATCTCCTCCAATTCCGCATTCTCCGGCCATGCGGATCCGGCCTACACGGCCAGCAAATGGGGGCTTCGCGGCCTGACACGGTCGGCGGCGAACGAGTTTTCCGCAGATGGCATTCGCGTGAATGCGGTCTGCCCCGGCCTGATCGTGACGGGACTGAACCGCGAGTCACCGCATCTGCGCCCGATGATCGACCTGACCCCTGCCGGGCGCTCCGGTGAGGCGGAGGAGGTTGCGCAGCTCGTGCTCTATCTCGCCTCGGACGCCTCGCGGTTCGTGACAGGCGAGGATTTCCTGATCGATGGCGGCTTCGTCGCCGGCGCGGCCTATCGGCGGGTCGGCGTTGATACGGGGATACTTCGGGGGTAGGGCGCGGGAGCGGCCGTGTTCGTGATCAGACAGCGCCATCTGTCTCGATCTTCAACAGCTCCCCGCAATGCTTGCAGTGGATCGCATCCGGTTCGTGACGGTTGAGGCCGCATTCCGGACAGGTGTACTTGATCCTTGATGGCTGGAAGATTGCGCGTGCCAATTGCACAAAGAGCGCCACGCCCACGACCATGATGAAGACGGACAACAGCTTTCCGCCTGTGGTCGTCATGGTGATGTCGCCAAAGCCGGTCGTGGTCAATGTCGCAACCGTGAAATAGAGTGCATCGACATAGCCCGTAATGCCGGCTTGATCATCGAAGGCCAGCACGAAGACGAGCGATGTTGTCACGAAAATGAAGACGAACAGGTTCACCGCAGCGAGGATTGCGTCCTCGTGGCGCCGAAAGAACAGGCTCTCGCGCCGAAGATCACGCAAGAGGTGGTAGGCGTGAATCAATCGCAGGCCCCGCAGGACGCGCAGGAAGGCGAGGTTGGCGGCGAGAAGCGGCGCCAGCAGCAGGGATGACACCACGACCAGATCCGCCAGCGTGTAGACGCGCATTATCTCCTTGCGCCGGTTTTCCGAAATCCATAGCCGGGCGGCGAGGTCAAGAAGGATCAGCACGCCAAGAGTGACGTTCAGTACGGCGAGAGCCGGCGTTGCTGGCAGAGATTCTGCGACGATGAAATAGATGATTGTCAGCAGATCGAAAACGATCAGCCCATAGCGAAATCGCTGCGCGCGCTGGCTTCGACCGGCATAGAGCAGCCTGATTGATCGGTGCAGTTGTTCCATGTCTGCTACATGCCACAGGTCTGCACCTGAAACCACACGCGGTTCCACCATGCTGCCTTGCATATGGCATCCCGGTTTTGTGCTCCGATGAATGCCCGGTTTTCAGGAAAGAGAGGAACCCGGCAAGTGAACGAAAAGAGGGCGCGCACTGCCGTTTCCCGGCTCGTGCTCAGCTGCGCCTGTCTCGTGAGGCAATGCACGCTGCATTCCGTGGTTTGGGCGGAGGAAATCGTCTCGATCTCTCAAGTCGCCGAAACGCTGCGCCAATCAGAGCGCGTATCTAATGTCTGAAAATTTCAGAGAGAGATTTGGCTGGGGAACCTGGATTCGAACCAGGACTAACGGAGTCAGAGTCCGTGGGTCTACCGTTAACCTATTCCCCAGCGGGCGGCGGTGGCCGCTTTCGACACGCTATTTAACAAGCTGAATTTCATAGTCAAGGGCACATGCGTATTCAATTTCGCGATTGCGCAATTTTCTTTGTAATCATCGAACAGTGCGTTTCAGGCAAACACCGCTATTGGTGAAATCGACGCCGGCTGATACGTTGGCGGCAACTAAACGAAATAAGCTGCCTGACGCGCCCCCGAGGCTTGCGCGGCGGCGAAGGAATAGCGGTGGAAAACCACGACCACGGCGATGTTTCGCCGGTTGAGAGGGTCGTCCGGGATGCCGCGTCGGATGGGGGATCAACCCTCGGCTTCGACGATCGGTCGGCCGGCCCCTCTGCATGCAGGGATGGTGCGTCTGCATCATCCGGCAGCGCGGATGTGCGCGATGGCGATGAGCCCGTGCGCAAGCGGAAGCGCAGAAAACGGCGGAAACGCCGGGCTTTCGTGCGTGATGCGCAGGAAGGCGTCGCCGCACAGGAAGCGCCCCAGAACGAACCCAAAAAGCCAAAACGCCCGCAACAGGCCCGTCGACGCGAATCATCGCAGGAAAGCCAGCGCGCCTCCTATGCGGCGCTCGATCTGGGCACGAACAATTGCCGGCTTCTCGTGGCGACGCCCACGCGGCCGGGATATTTTCGTGTCGTCGACGCCTTTTCGCGAATCGTTCGCCTGGGCGAGGGGCTTTCGATCGAAGGCCGCCTGAGTGACGCTGCCATGGATCGCGCGGTCTCGGCGCTCAGCGTCTGCGCCGACAAGCTCGGCAATCGCCGGCCCAAGCGCATGCGGCTGATCGCGACGGAAGCCTGTCGCTCGGCGCAGAATGGCGCGGCCTTCATTGAGCGCGTGAAGAAGGAAACCGGGCTCAGGCTCGAAATCATCGACCGGCAGACCGAGGCCCGCCTGGCGGTGGCCGGTTGCAGCACGCTGGTCGAGCGCGGCACGGAAGGCGTGGTCCTGTTCGACATTGGCGGAGGCTCGTCGGAAATCGCGCTGGTGGACATTTCGCGCCACCGCACGCCACGGCTCGCCGATCACATCGTCGCCTGGACATCGTTGCCGGTGGGCGTGGTGTCGCTTGCCGAACGATTTGGCGGACACCATGTGACGCCCGAGAGCTTTGCTGCGATGGTCGATGCGGTGAGCGAGATGCTCGACCGGTTCGATGATGGCGGGCGGCTGGCGCAGGTCGCTGCCGGCGGGCGCTTCCACCTGATCGGCACGTCCGGAACGGTGACGACGCTGGCGGGCGTTCATCTGGGGCTGGCGCGCTATGACCGCCGCCAGGTCGACGGTTTGTGGATGGAGCGGGACAATGTAGACCGCATGATCGACACGCTGCTTTCGTGGGATTTCGAGCAGCGCAAGGCCAATCCCTGCATCGGTGCGGACCGGGCGGATCTGGTGCTTGGCGGCTGCGCGATCCTTGAGGCGATACGCCGCCGCTGGCCCTCGGAACGGTTGAGAGTGGCCGACCGGGGCCTGCGCGAAGGCATGTTGAGTGAAATGATGGCGGCCGATGGCGCTTGGCGTCGCCGGCGGCGGACGGGACGGAGTGCATGACCAAGAAACCGGCAGGCAAGAGCGGTGGCGCACGCGCGCTCAAGACGCGTATCAAGAAGACCAAGCTCAAGAATTCGTCGCGCCGTTGGCTCGAACGCCATCTGAACGATCCCTATGTGCACAAGGCGCAGGCCGAGGGCATGCGCTCGCGCGCGGCCTACAAGCTGACCGAGATCGATGACCGCCACAAGCTTCTGTTTCCGGGCGCGCGGGTCATCGACCTGGGGGCGGCTCCCGGTGGCTGGTGTCAGGTGGCGGCCGAGCGCGTCAACTCGACGCCGGAGAACCCGCTGGTGGTCGGCATCGATTATCTGGGCATGGATGCGGTGCCGGGCGCCATCGTTCTGGAAATGGACTTTCTGGATGATGATGCGCCAGAGCGCCTGATGGAGACGCTTGGCGCAGAGCCGGATCTGGTGATCTCCGACATGGCCGCGCCGACAACCGGGCACCGTCAGACAGATCATCTGCGCACCATGCATCTGTGCGAGACGGCGGCGGATTTCGCCCTGTCAGTGCTCAAGCCCGGCGGCCACTTCCTTTGCAAGGCCTTTCAGGGTGGTGCGGAAACCGGCCTGCTCGATCAGCTGAAGCGCAACTTCAAGTCGGTTCATCATGTGAAGCCGCAGGCCTCGCGGGCGGAATCGGTGGAGCTTTATCTGCTCGCCAAGGGCTTCAAGGGCCGCAAGAAGGAAGAACCCGAAGACGAAGCGTAAGGCGCAAAACGCCTTACTCTGCTGCGGGAGCCGGCGTCGCGGATGCGGCGCTTCTGCGGCGTTTGTGGCCCGACACCCTGCTGCCCGTCTCTGGCGGGAGGCTGAGGAACGGAATGGCCGCCAGTGCTGAAAGACCAGCCACGATCAGGAAGGCGTTGAAGAACGCATCGATGCCCAGAGCGGTGCCGGTGACAAGCGCGGTTGCCTCAAGAATGCCGCCGCCCACGGCCACGCCCATTGCAATGCTCACCTGCTGGAAAGCCGCAGAAAGCGTGGCGGCCTGACTGGCCTCCCGGTCGCCGAGCTCTGAGAATGTGAGCGCGTTGGATGACGTGAAGAAGAGCGAGCGCAGAAGGCCTGAAAACACCAGAACCGTGATGATGGTCCAGTGCGATGTCTGCGGCGTGAAGAAGGCGTTGACGCCGATGCTGGCGGCACCCAGCAGGGATGCGGTGACCAGAACGACGCGGAAGCCGCCAAGGCGCAGCGCCGTGCTGGCGATGAACTTCATGGCAATGGCCCCAAAGGCCGAAGCGAAGGTCAAAAGGCCGGACTGGAAGGGCGTGAGCCCGAACACGACCTGGAACATCAGCGGCAGCAGGAACGGCACTGCGCCGACGCCGATGCGGAAGAGCGAACCGCCGATGATCGACGAGCGGAAGGCGCGGTTGGCGAACAGGCCGAGATTGAGAACCGGATGAGAGGTGCGCCGCGCATGACGCACGTAAAGCACGGCTGCAAGCGCGCCGATGAGCACGGTGCAGACACCCACAATCGGCGGCAGGGCGGGCAGGCTGATGACCGAAAGGCCGAACACCAGACCGGAGGCGGCGATGCTTGAGAGCATGAAGCCGATCGTGTCCAGCCGGCCGGTCTCCTGTTTGGGAAACTCCGGCAGCACGCGGCCCGAGACATAGATGCCCAGAAGGCCGATGGGCACATTGATCAGAAAGATCCAGTGCCAGGAAAAATAGGTGGTGATGAAGCCGCCCAGCGGCGGGCCGGCCACGGGGCCGATCAGCGCGGGGGCGGCGAGCCACGCCATGGCGCTGACGAGCTTCTCGCGCGGCACGGCGCGCACCAGCACCAGCCGTGCGACGGGCGTCATCATTGCGCCGCCCATGCCCTGCAGGAAGCGCGCCAGAACGAACGAAGCCAGCGAATTGGAAAAGGCGCAGGCGATGGAGCCGATCACGAACACGCCGATGGCGATGCGGAAGACCCGCTTTGCGCCGTAGCGGTCGGCCATGAAGCCGCTGATGGGAATGAAAATCGCCAGCGAGACGAGATAGCTGGTCAGCGCGAGTTTCAGCGTGACCGGGCTGGTGTCGAGGTCGGCAGCGATGGCCGGCAGCGAGGTGGCGATGACGGTGGAATCCATCTGCTCCATGAAGAGCGCGACGGCGAGTATGAGCGGCAGTGTGCGGTTCAAGGCTTTATGTTCCTGTGCCGGTCTGTCGCGGGAAGGGGCCGCGGAGAGGGGGAATTGTGGGCAGACCGGATCAGCGTTGGAGGCTTTAGCACGGCGCGTGCGGCCTGTCCTGTGGCAGTGGCGGAGCTGTGTTGGTGCTGTCATGTCATGTGGACAACAATTGTTACGCTTACAAAGCACCACCTTTTCAAGTCGGCGCTGACGTGGTACCAGCCAGCGCCAATCCTGAAAGGGAATCACACAGACGAGGCCTTGCTTTTGAGTGGCGAGGTCGCGTGTCCTCTTATTCCAAAGGGTCGGCCATGGCTAAAATCATCGAGACTGCAACCGGCGCCGAGGCGCTTACTTTCGACGACGTGCTCCTGCAGCCCGGCCACTCGGAAGTGATGCCCGGCCAGACGGACGTGCGCACGCGCATTGCCGGCGACATCGATCTCAACATTCCGATCCTTTCCGCCGCCATGGACACGGTGACGGAAGCGCGTCTCGCCATCGCCATGGCGCAGGCCGGCGGCATCGGCGTCATTCACCGCAACCTCTCGCCCATCGAGCAGGCCGAGGAAGTGCGCCAGGTCAAGAAGTTCGAGTCGGGCATGGTGGTGAACCCCATCACAATCGGCCCTGACGCAACGCTGGCCGAGGCGCAGGCGCTGATGCGCGCGCATGGCATTTCGGGCATTCCGGTTGTCGAGAATGGCGGCGCTGGCGGCCACACAACGGGTCGTCTTGCCGGTATCCTGACGAACCGCGACGTGCGTTTCGCTTCCGATCCCGAGCAGCGTGTGCGCGAGCTGATGACGCATCAGGATCTCGTCACCGTGCAGGAAGGCGTGGCGCAGGACGAGGCCAAGCGCCTTCTCCATCAGCACCGCATCGAAAAGCTTCTCGTGGTCGATGACGCGTCCAACTGCGTCGGCCTCATCACCGTCAAGGACATCGAGAAGTCGCAGCTCAACCCGCATGCTTCCAAGGATGCGCAGGGCCGCCTTCGCGCCGCCGCCGCAACCAGCGTTGGCGAGGATGGTTTCGAGCGCGCCGAGCGCCTGATCGATGCCGGCGTCGACCTTCTGGTGATCGACACCGCCCACGGCCACTCCCAGCGCGTGCTCGACGCAGTGGCGCGGGCCAAGAAGCTTTCCAGCAATGTGCGCATCATTGCCGGTAACGTCGCAACCGCCGAAGGCACACAGGCGCTCATCGACGCCGGTGCGGATGGCGTGAAGATCGGCATCGGGCCGGGCTCCATCTGCACCACGCGCATCGTCGCCGGTGTGGGCGTGCCGCAGCTTTCGGCCATCATGTCGGCGGTGGAAGTGGCGGACAAGGCGGGCGTTTCGCTGATCGCCGATGGCGGCATCAAGTTCTCCGGCGATCTCGCCAAGGCGCTTGCCGCCGGTGCATCGGCGGCAATGGTTGGTTCGCTGCTCGCCGGCACGGATGAAAGCCCGGGCGAGGTCTACCTGCACCAGGGCCGTTCCTACAAGGCATATCGCGGCATGGGTTCCGTTGGCGCGATGGCGCGCGGGTCGGCGGATCGCTACTTCCAGGCGGAAGTGCGGGATACGCTGAAGCTCGTGCCTGAGGGCATTGAAGGCCAGGTGCCCTACAAGGGACCGGCTGGCGGTGTTCTGCACCAGCTCACCGGTGGCCTGAAGGCGGCCATGGGTTATGTCGGCGCGGCCAATCTGGAAGAGTTCCGCCGCAAGGCGACCTTTGTGCGCATCTCCGGTGCGGGCCTGCGTGAAAGCCACGCGCATGACGTCACGATCACCCGTGAAAGCCCGAATTATCCGGGCGGCGTGTGAGCGCTTCAGGCATCTACGCGTTTGGAAAAGGGCCGCTCAGGCCCTTTTTTATTGCGTCAGGCGCGCTCCAGGTATCCTGTTCTTCCCAGAATGCCGGCGAGGATCGCCCCGGTAAGCGGTGCGGCGATGAACAGCCAGAGCTGGTTCATCTCGCGCGCGCCGGCAAACAGGGCGGGGCCGATTGAGCGCGCGGGATTGATGGACGTGCCCGTCACCGGGATGAGGCACAGGTGAAGGACCGCGAGCGTCAGTCCGATCACCATGCCGGAAAGCGCGGTGCGGTGTTTCTTCGCGGTTACCCCCAGAATGACCGTCACGAAAATGAAGGTGCCGAGCGCTTCAAGCGCGAAGGCGGTGGGTGTGGGGTAAAGACCGGCGGATTCCCAGCCGTTTGCGGCGCGTGAAACGGGAGCGACCGCGTTGTTGCCCTGCGCAATGCCCCAGAGGGCTGCTGCGGCGAGCGTTCCGCCGACAATCTGCGCCAGAATGTAGGGAAGCACGTCGCGGGCCGGCATGCGGCCCGAAAGGAAAACGCCGGCGGTGACCGCCGGGTTCATATGCGCGCCGGAAACGGGGCCGATGGCATAGGCCATGGCAATGACGGCAACGCCGAATGACAGGGCGATGCCGATGCCGCCCAGCGGCAGAAGATTGCCGAATCCCCCGGCGATGATGCTCGCACAGCCCAGAAAGACGAGGCAGAACGTGCCGAAACACTCGGCGGCATAAGCTTTCATGATTCGATCCTTGCAATGTGGGCAACCTTGCAAAGGCTCTGGATTTAGGAGCTGATGGGGAAATCAGGATTCACAGTTCACACAGGGGGAAGACCATGTCCCAGACCGCCATTTTCTGGCCGATGATCGCGCAGGTGGCGCTGGTCTATGCGGTTTATCTGCTGATCGGCATGCGGCGGAAGAAGGCGGTGGAAAGCGGCAGCGCCACGGTCTCGCAGTTTCGCGAAAACCGCGATGAGCCGGCGGAAAGCCTCTATGTGCGCAACAATCTGGCCAATCAGTTCGAGCTGCCGGTGCTCTTTTATGCGGTCTGTCTGGCGCTTTTCGTGACCGGGGGCGCCGGCGTGGCGGCGGTTTCGCTGGCCTGGGTCTTCGTTCTGTCGCGCTGCGGTCATGCTTATGTGCATGTTACGTCGAACAGGATACGCCACCGCCAGCCGCTGTTTGTGCTGGGGTTCTTCGCCCTTGGCGCGATGTGGCTTCTGCTCGCCCTGCGGCTGGCGATCTGAGGTTCAGCCGCGCGCGAGAAGTGCCGTGTGAGCCTGCAGGATCGCCTCGTGCAGGGCCGCGAAATCGGCCTTGCGCGGATTGGACTTTCGGCCAGCCAGGCATATGCTGCGGGAAGGGCCGGGGGCGAGAAACGGCAGCACGCTGACGGAGGGCAGGAGCTTTGCCGAAGCGCGCGCCATTTGCGGTATGAGGGTCACGCCCATCCCATGCGACACCATGTGCAAAAGCGTCGTCAGGCTGGTTGCGCCGAAGGTCTCCATGGTGACCGGTTTCACCTTGCCGCAGATTTCCAGCGCCTGTCCGCGCATGCAGTGCCCGTCTTCCAGAAGCATCAGCCGTTCGAGCGCCATGCTCTCCTGCGCCACGGGCGGGGCAAGGCGTTCGGCG
>MRWG01001291.1_pt1 | contig 16921 bp, 11 predicted proteins | sample 1013341 | NCBI WGS metagenome assembly MRWG01 (sample SAMN06117577, study PRJNA244670) | biofilm metagenome | biome: Water; feature: Cathode Biofilm; material: Biofilm; isolation source: microbial consortium enriched at the cathode of a solar microbial fuel cell | place: USA: District of Columbia ... | reverse complement strand
TCCTCTTCATCCCCCGAGACACGCTCGACGAGCTGCTCGGCGAACCGGCGCAGCTCCTCCCCGGCGACCCACTCGGGCACGACCGGGCTCTGCTCCACGCTCGCGATCACCGCCATCCGGCGCACCGCCCGGGTCGATTCGGTCGCGGCCCGCTCGATCTCCTCCGGGCTCGCCCCGGGCCGGTCGGCGCGGTGGAGCGCCGACGCGGCGTCCAGGCGCGCGGCGCGCCGGGCCTGCTCGATCACATCCGCCCGCGTCTGCTTGGCCTTGTACGACTCGATCTCGCGCTGGAGCGCGTCGCCCCGGTCTCCCCCGGCCTCCGCCAGCACCTCCCCCGCGGTCCGGTCGGTGGCCAGCCCCTCGCCGAGCAGCTCGAGGGTGTAGTGCGTGGCGTTCGACTTGCCTTTGGGGAGCTTGGCCAACAGCACGAGCCGACGTTTGGCGCGTGTGCAGGCGACGTAGAACAGCCGGCGTTCCTCGTCGTCGCGCCGCTCCACGCTTGTCCGCGTCTCACCCGTTTGGAGCACGCCCTCCGGGGGCGCCTCGTCCGGTGAGCCGGACGTCTTCGGGTACCCGTGCTGGGGCGTCACGCGCGGCAGGATGACCGTGTCGAACTCGAGCCCCTTGCTCGCGTGTGCGGTCAGCACGGTGACCGCGTCCTCAGCGTCGGCGCCCTCGGCGCTCTCCGGCTCGAGGGCCGCCTCCGGGTCGGGCGAGGTGAACCCGCGGTCACGGGGGTCCAGGTCTTCGTAGTACGCCAGGAACGCGCGCAGGTCCGCCGGCTGGTCCAGGCGTGAGACCCGCCCTCGGGCGAACCGGATCATCGAGACGAGCGCCTCGATCCGACGCGCCCGGGCGCGCGGGTCGAGCAGGTCCGCGTGGGCGACACCGGTCACCTGCACGATCATCGTCAGCGCCTCGTCGGCCCGGCGCGACACCGAGGCCTCGCGCAGCGTCGCCCACCACGACGCGAGCCGGTCGAGCCGATCCGCGGCGGCTTCGGACCGCTGGCGTTCGAGCAGCCACGGGATGTACGCCCCCGGGGCGGCCACCCCCGGGTCGCCCGCCTCCGCCCGGGACGCCTGGGCCCGGTAAGCCCGCTCCCAGGCGTTCACCTCGTTGAGATCAAAGCACAGGGGAGGACGCAGCAGCGCCCGGCGCGCCAGCCAGGGCGCCTCGGGCTCGCAGAGCAACTGTGCCCAGGCGAGAACGTCGCGCACGCCCTCGTCCTCGTCCGCGTTCGCTCCGCGGGGGCTGCGGGTGGGCACGCCCTCCAGCTCGAGCGCGCGTCGGACGCGGTCACACTCGGCGTGCGTGCGCCCGATCACCGCGTAGTCCCCGAGGCGGGCGTCCTCGCGCGTGCGCATGTCGGTCAGGATGGTCGCCACGGCGATCTCGCCCTGCTGGCCGTCGTCCTCGAGGCGCACGACCTCCACCCCCGAGCCGGGCGCCGGGGGGACATCGCGGAGGGAGGCGGCTCGCTCGATGGTCTTGTCCGGGGCGAAGCGTTCGGCGCACCGGGCGATGGTCGCCTGCGAGGCCTCGATGATCGCGCCCTCGGAGCGGTAGCTCTCGGTCAGGGCGATCGTCTCGTGATCGCTCCAGATCTCACGGAAGTGCGCGAAGGCGCGCTCGTCCGCCCCCCGGAACGCGTAGATCGCCTGGTCGTCGTCCCCCACCACGCACAGGTCGCGTCCCTCTCCCGGCGGGCTGATGGCGCGCAGCAACTCGATCTGGGCGCGGTTCACGTCCTGGAACTCGTCCACCACCACGTGCGCCAGCTCTCCCCGGCAGACGTCGCGCACCAGCGCGCTCTCCCGGATCATCTCGATCGGACGCAGCACCATGTCCGAGAAGCTCATCCAGCCACGCTCGCGGCAGACCCGCTGGTACGCCCCGTACGCCCGGGCGGCGTTCTGGAACCGCAACCCCAGCGCCCGCTCGTCATCCTCCAGCTCCGGGTCGTCCAGATGCCGCTCGGCGCGGGCGAGGGCCTCTTCCGGGCCGATCGCGTGGTTGCGCAGCGTCTCGATCATCGTCGCCGCGTGCTCCACGGCGCTGTCGATCCCCGGCCCCCTCGATTCCCGGTAGAGGCCCTCCGACGCGATCACCTCGCGCAGCAGGCGGCGCTGCTGGGCCGAGTCCACCAGCACCGGGTTGGGGGGAAGCCCGGCGACATCCGCGAACCGTGTGAGCAGGCGACGCCCGAAGGAGTGGAACGTGTGCACGTTGAGCCGCTCGGCGACCGACACTCCCAGCAACGCCCCGAGGCGCTCGCGCATCTCCCCCGCGGCCTTGTTGGTAAAGGTGAGCGCCAGCACCGACTCGGGCTTGGCGCCCAGCGCGTGCACGCGATGGGCCACCCGCCGGGTGATCACGCCCGTCTTGCCCGTTCCCGGTCCGGCGAGCACAACCAGGGGCGCCCCCGCGTGCGTCACCGCCGCGTACTGGGCGTCGTTGAGGCCTTCGAGAATCTGATCGTCTGCGCCGGGCACCGACAGAGCTTACGCGATCACTCGTCCGTCTTGCGCATGTAGAGGTGCACGGCGGTCGTGCCATAGACGTGCGTCTCGGGGCCCAGGGCGCCCCCCATCGAGAGATCGACGTCCTCGTATCGGCGCGACGGCTCCTGGCGTGGGGTCGCGTCGGCGCCCGCCTCGAAGACCTCGTCGAGAAAGGCCGCCTTGGCCTCCTCGAAGCGGCGTTTGGCTTCGGCGGGTGTGATGGCCTCGCCCGTGTTGGGGTCCAGCGCGTGGACGAAGGGCCAGGGCGTGCGCAGCAGGGCGTACCCGTCGGGGGTGAGCATCTGGATCAGACGCTCGAGCTGGGTGCGCACGCGGGGCCAGTGCTCCGGATCGCGCACCATCTCGTACGGGGGGTCCAGAAAGATGATGTGCGCGGGGCGCGGGCAGCGAGAGAGGGCCGCGGCGCCGAGCGCGTCTGAGACCACGATCTCCGCCTGGTCCTCGACGCCGAGGGTGGCGACGTTCTCGGCGAGTACCTTGGCGACGCGCTTGTCGCGCTCGACCATGACGACGCGCCGGGCGCCCCGGGAGACGGCCTCGAGCCCGAAGGAGCCGGTCCCGGCGAAGGCGTCGAGCACGTCCACGCCCTCGAAGTGTCCGCGCAGCAGGTTGAACACGGCCTCGCGCACATGGTCGGGGAGAGGGCGCGTCGTGGACTTCTCGGGCGGACTCTTGAGGTTTCGGCGCCGGAACGCGCCACCGATGATGCGCATGGGCGACCAAAGCTCGGAGCCGGGCCCGAGTCAAGAGTCCCTGGCAACTGGATTCAGCGGAGGCGGGCGGGACCGGCCATCAGGGAATCGATGTGGACCCGCATCATCGGGGGCGCCGAGAGCCCGGAGACGACCGTCCAGAAGGCCTCCTCGTCGCCCAGACGACGCCAGGACCGGAACTGGCCCTCGGGGTCGTCGGCGTACAGGTCGAGGGCCGGGGCCCCGATGAAGACCGCCCGCTGGATGAGCAGCTGGTCGTCGGTGGAGTACTCCATCTCCGCCGCGACACCCGTGATCGCGTCCACGACGCGTCCGAACAGGTCGTGATCGGCGCGGAGGAGGACGTCGGCGTCGGACCAGATGATGATCCGCTGGCGGGGGGAGGGACGCCCCGGGACGGGCTCACGAGCGCGGAGGAACTCGATCACCCCGCTCGACCCGCCCACGCGTCGATCCAGCGGGGGACCGGGGATCTGACGCTCGAGCTGCTGGCAGAGGGCGTCGAGATTGGTGATCGATCGTCCGTGGAGGACGCAGACGGCCAGATCGCGCTGCGTGGCGAGGAACTGGCTCAGCCCGGCTGCGAATGCGGTTCGTGTGCGTGCGGTATGCGACCAGGCGACGACGTGATGCTCGTCGAGCAACTGGAGCGCTTCGGGCTGCCAGTCAAGCGGCACGAACCGCGGTGCGATCTGTCGCGACGATGCGCGCATAGAGGTGACCCATCCCTGGCGTCAGCCCTCAGCGAGCTGACAATGTCCCACAGGATCGACGGTGTGATCCCACATAAGCGGCCACGCCGATTGGCCGCAATCCCTGCAAAGGTGCCTCAAGAATGGACTTGGGCCAGTGGAACTGGGTGAAAATTGCCGGAATTGCCGCTTGTGACCCCTGCATGGCGCACCCCGGATCATCGGGGATTGCCCGCATCGGCCCCCTGAAAAGGCCCCCAAGCCTTCCGCTTGGGGGGAGCCCCCTAACTCGTGGGGGTGGTTTCCCTAACCGGGGGTGATCACCCGGAGAACCCCTTGTGAATGACCTTGTCTTTACCCGATGCTGAAGACTTCTTTCACACAGGGGGATTGTGCTGTGGACCTAAAATGGATGCGATTCGTCGCGGATGCCGCCGGATCGATTGAGAGCCTGCCCTCGGTGGCTTGTCCCGACTGGGCCGACCAGGCCGCGGGGCGGCTGGCGCGACTCCCCGGGGTGCTCGCCGTCACGGCGATCCTCGCCCGCACATCGACGGACGAGCGGCTGACGCCGGACGCGGTGGGCGTGTGCGCGGGGCCAACGTCCCTGCAGGGGAACCCGGGTTCGGGTCTTCGACTGCTGGAGGTGCGGTCCCGGCTCGAGAACCTGGCGGAATCCGGGGGGCTTTCGATCGATGCGCTCGCGGACGGGATCCCCGGCCTGTGGGGCGAGCAGATCGAGCCGGCGACGTTCACCACCCGGGCGACGATCGGTGACACGGGTCGCACCCTCGTGGTGCAGGTCTCGACGCTGAGCGAGAACCCCGACGATCTGCGCCGGTTGAGCGACGCGCTCGACGCGCTCACGCCGCGCCTTGGGCGGCGTGCCGCCATCGCGTTCGGGGGCGAGCAGGGGGCGCCGGGCTGGCTGACGAACCGGGAGCAGCTCGTGCTCGAGCAACTGATCCTCGGGCGGAGCGTCCGGGAGATCGCCGAGACGACGCATCGAAGCCCGCACACGGTGCACGATCACGTCAAGAGTCTGCATCGGAAGCTGGGCGCTTCCTCACGCGGCGCGCTGATCGCCCACGCGCTCGGTCGCCGATCCACGGAGCAGACCCCCCGGGTGATGACCACACCCTGCAGGCCGGGTGGGCGTGCTGGCGTGTCAACGTCCGGCACGCTCAACGGGCGCCTGGAACCGAAGCCGGAGACGCGCACACTGCTTGTCGATGGGCGTTAGGGCGTCGGCGCAGCGCCGAGACGCCGACGCAGATCGTCGGCCAGACGACCGCTCAGCTCGGGGTCCTGGGCGATCGCGATCCGATCGCGCGGGCCCACCCCGCGGTCCCGCAGGGCGGGATCGACCGTCCGGGAGCTGAGGTAGATCGCGGAGGGCTCGACGCGCGCGCCGGGAACGCTGACGCGCAGCAGCGAGACCTCGAACCGCGCCACGAGCGGCCCGGGCGCCTCGCGAAGATCGACCGGGGCGTCGCCGGGCCCGGGTGTCGGATCGGACTCCTCCGCCGGGGCGAAGACGACGCGGACCTGACGCTCCTGCTGGTTCATCAGGTCCTCGACCTCCTGGCGGAAGCTGGACTGCTCGGTGTCCCAGGGGGTGGCCAGCCCCGCCGTCGGCTTGGGCTGGGTGGTGATGACCCCGGCCCGGGCGTCCACACGCTCGAGCGTGAACTGACGGGCCAGGAGCAGATCGCGCGTCTCATCGAACGCCCGGGCGTAGGCGCCCGGCTCGAGATCGACGCTTGCCGGGCCCCCGGCGCTCCGGCATCCGCCCAGCGCCAGACCGACGCCCATCATCACGACCGCGATGCGCCCGATTCGTCTCATGGCGTTGAGCGTAGCACGGCGTCCGCCTCGTCGCGGAGCAGGGCCCAGAGCCCCTCCACGTGCTCGCGCCGCGTGTGCGTCCCCCCGATCGCGATCCGGATCACGTAGCGCGCCTCCCCCTCCCCCTCCGGGAGTGTCGTGTGCGAGAGGAAGGCCCGACCCGAGGCGTTGACCCGGTCGAGCAGGGCCCGGGTCGGCGCGTCCCCGGCGCGCAGGCGGACGCAGAGCAGGGAGAGGGACCGCGGGGCGGCGACCTCGAACCGATCGTCGGCGCGCACCCACCCCTCGAGTTCCTCCGCCCAGCGCACACCACCCCGGATGTGCGCGCGCAACCCCTCGATCCCGAACATGCGAAGCAGCAGCCAGAGCTTGAGCGCCCGGAAGCGCCGCCCCAGCGGGACCTGCCAGTCGCGGAAGTCCACGGCGCCGTTGAGCTGCGACTCGTGGCGCAGGTACTCGGGGGTGATCGAGAGGGCGCCGACCAGATCACCGACGCATCGCGTCCACATCAGGTCACAGTCGAAGTTGGTCAGGAGCCACTTGTGGGGGTTGACGCAGAGGGAGTCGGCGCGGTCGAGCCCGGGGCGCATCTGCTCCCGGTGCTCCGGGCAGACGAGGGCCGCCCCCGCCCAGGCCGCGTCCACGTGGACCCACGGGCGGCGTGGGGCCTGGTCCGCGACGTCGCAGATGGGGACAAGGGGATCGAACGCGCCCGAGGAAGTGGTCCCCAGTGTGGCGCTGATGAAGGCGGGGACGAGCCCGCGCTCCACGTCCTCGCGCATGGCGCGCCCGAGGGCGTCGGGGTCCATGCGCAGGTCACTGTCGGCGGCGATCAGGCGGAGGCGACGAGTATCGTCGGGCGCGCGCGCCAGGCCGGCGATCATCGCGGCCTTGACGACCGAGGAGTGCGCCTGGGTGGAGGTGTAGACGCACAGACGCGTGTCCACGTCGAGATCATCCGGGTGGAGGCGGCGGGCGCGGTGTCTGGCGGCCAGCAACGCCACCAGCGTGGCGTCGGAGGCGGTGGACTGGATCACGCCCCCGCCCTCGGGCGCGTCGGATCGGAAGCAGGCGGGCAGGCCCATGGCGTGGGCCATCCAGTCGAGGGTTCGGATCTCCAGCTCGGTGACGCCGGGCGAGGTCGCCCAGTTCATGCCGTTGACGTTGAGCATCGCGCTGAGCAGCTCGGCGACGATGGTCGGGGCGGACTGGTTGCAGGGGAAGAAGGCGAAGAAGGAGGGAGATTGCCAGTGGGTGAGGGAGGGGAGGATGAGTTCCTCCAGGTCGCGGTAGATCGCGTCCCACTCGAGCTGGGGGTTCTCGGGCGGCTGCTCCGGGGGGGATTCGGGGAGGCGGGCGAGCAGATCTCCCGGCTTGATCCGGGACTGGACCGGACGATCCCCGAGGGAGGCGAGGTAGGCGGCGCCCCACTCGGCGGCCCGAGCGAGTGACTGGATCAGGTCGCCGGTGGTCGGCACGGTCGCGGCGGGTTGGCTCGGGTGGGTCATCGGGAGACGGTAGGTGCCGGGGCTCGCGACGCGGGAAGAACGCGCTTGCGATCAGGGGTGGGTTTCGGGTACAACACGGCGTCCGGGATGTCTCCCGGATGCCGTGGGGTTCCTGTGTTTCGACCGCCTTCTCGAGCGGTCCGTGCAGGTGCTGATTGCGCGGAATATGTTCGGCGCCGGTTCTCGGCGTTGTGGGGCCTTGCGGCTGACAACTGAGGAAGTGATGGACACCGCGTCGGGGTCTCCGTTCGTGTGCGCACGGACGTCCGGCGGGGCGTCATCGGATCGTGGGGATCCTCATCATGCGCGTTACACGGCGTGGTCTCGTGCGCAAATCGTGCGCGGTTGTTGCGTGGTTCGCGGGTTCGTCCCCGGCGCAGCTGTTCAGTTTCACCGATGTCACGGAGCAGGCGGGCGTCGAGGTCGTCCACACCACCGGGGTGTCGCCATACCTGGCGTTCCTCTCGGCCGGGGGGGCCGCGGCGGACTTCGACCGGGACGGGTGGTGCGACCTGTTCGTGCTCGGGGGCGGGGGCACGCCCGACAGGCTCTTCATCAACAACCGGGACGGAACCTTCACCGATCGCGCCCCCGAGTGGGGAATCGACCTCACGCAGCACAGCTTCGGCGCCAGCGCCGCGGACTTTGACGGGGACGGGTGGATCGACCTGTACGTCACCAGCTACGGCCCCGGAGACGCCCCCCCGGCGCCGATGCAGCACAAGCTCTACAAGAACAACGGCCCCAACACGGAGGGGCAGTGCACCTTCTCCGACCGGGCGGCGAGCGCGGGCGTGCAGATCCTCCTGCACGAGAACTTCCTCAACGGGACGGGATCGAGCTGGGGTGACATCGACCTCGACGGCGACCTGGACCTGGGCGTGAGCGCGTACAACCACAACCAGGCGGGCAACCGCGTCTACCTCAACAACGGGGACGGCACGCTGACCGACGCGACGGCGGAGCTTGGCCTGGAGTTCAACCAGGTGCAGGGCTTCATGCCCGCGTGGGTGGACTTCAACAACGACCGGTACCCGGAGTACATGCTCATCGGGGACACGGGCAGCTCACGCTACTACGTGAACAACGGACCCGGCCCGGATGGCGCCCTGAGCTTCACCGAGATCGAAGCCGTGGGCGACGCGTTCAACAACGCGATGGGCTTCGCCACCGGCGACGTCAACAACGACGGCCTGCTCGACATGTACGTCTCCGGGTCGTACTACCCCTTCCTCGACGGACCGGGCAACCAGTTGATGGTCCAGCAGCCGGACGGGAGCTTTGTGGACATGGCGACCGAGCCGGGCGTCCTCAACGGGGGGTGGGCGTGGGGCGTGCTCATCAACGACTTCGACCACGACGGGCTCGCGGACGTGCTCTCGACCAACGGGTTCGGCCCGCTGTGGGTGGGCGAGCAGACGTATCTCTGGAAGAACATGGGCGGGCTGGTGTTCGTCGAGGACGCCATCGCCTCGGGGCTTGAGCACCTGCTCATGGGGCGGGGCGCCATCAGCCTCGACTACGACAACGACGGCGACATGGACATCGCCATCTTCGCCTCGGGCGGCTCGTTCAAGCTTTACCGCAACAACCTGACGGCGCCGGGCGAGCCCACGCCCGCGGGGGCGAACTGGCTCCGGGTGGAGCTGGACACGAGCGAGCGTGAGAGCCTGGCGCCGCAGGGCATCGGGTCACTCGTCACGGTCCAGACCAGCGCCGGGCGGTTCATCGACAGCATCGACAATCAGGCGAGTCACTGCTCGACGGGACAGGTGGGCGGGCACTTCGGGCTGGGGGAGGCCGACGTGCTCGAGGCGGTGCAGATCCGCTGGAACGACGGGAGCTACACGACCCTGGTGGACGTGCCGGCGAACCAGATCCTGACCGTGCGGGCCGGGTTCCACCCCGCGGACGTGGACGGGTCGGGGGCACTGACGATCGACGACATTCTGGCTTTCGTGCAGGCGTTCGGGGAGGGGTCGCTGGTGGCGGACCAGGACGGGGACTGGCGCCTGACGTTCGATGATGTGCTGCGCTTCCTGCACTGGTACCTGAGCGAGTAACGCGCCCAGGAACGCAGGGGGGTCAACCCGAGGCAGTCCGGCCCGAACGGGTCGGCCCAGGCCGCGAGCTGGCGCCCCGTGGGGGTGCGCTGGCTCGCGGCTGCTTGCGCTCACTCCTCTTCGGGGAGCGGGCGGATGCGTTCGTCCGGGGGGCGGGGGCCGCGGGCGATCTCTTCGAGCAAGCGGGTGTAGGTGTCGTACCGGGCCGGGTGCATCTCGCCCCGTTCGACGGCCTCGCGCACGGCGCAATCGGGCTCGTGCGTGTGGGTGCAGTCGTTGAACTTGCACCCCCGGCGGAGGCGGCGCAGCTCGGGCATCGAGTCGCGCAGCTGGGCGGGCGTGAGTTCCTCGAGGCCGAAGAACCGGATCCCGGGCGTGTCGATGACCCAGAAGGTCTCGCCGGACGCCGGGGTGATCTCGTAGAGCTGGCTGGAGGTGGTGGTGTGGCGCCCGCGGTTGGCCGCGGTCCCCACCTCCGCCGTGCGCACGCCCAGTCGCTCGTCAAGCGCGTTGGTGATCGAACTCTTGCCCACGCCCGAGTGCCCGACGAACGCCACGACCTTCCCGGCGAGCAGGGAGCGCAGCTCGTCCATCCCTCGCCCGGTCTCCGCGGCGCACTCGACGATCGGCAGCCCGATCGCCCGGTAGGGATCGAGCCTGCCCAGTTCCTGCTTCCGCGCCTCGGGCGAGAGGGGCTCGAGCAGGTCGGTCTTGTTGACCGCGATGATCGCCTGGGCCGGGTCCGGGTCGTCCGCGTGCGAGCCGGAGGCCTCGACCCATGAGTCCTCGATCGCGATCAGGTACCGGTCGATGAGGCGTGGGTGGAGCGGCGGGCTGACCACGCTGACGACGATGACGACCGCGTCCACATTCGCGACGATCGCGCGGGCCTCGCCCGTCCGCGCGTCGCGCCGTGTGAGGACGGTCTTTCGGGGCAGGACCTGCACAAGCTCGTCGGCCTCGCGCCGCTCGTCACCGCCGCGCACAAAGCTGACCCGGTCACCCACGCACAGCTCGGTCTGCTGACGCCCGGCCATGTCGGCGGGCAGGCGGCACTCGGTGTCGCCCGAGCCGTCGCCGGGCGCCCCGTCCGGGCGCACCAGGCAGCGGCGCTTACCGACAAAGACGGCAACGCCCGTCTCGCCCGCGATCGAGGCCTGCTCGTCCGGGCCTGCGCCGGATCGCCCGGCGTTCGCCCGCTCGCGCGCGAAGAGCTTGAGGGCGTACTCACGCACCGGCTCGCTCTTGCGCTTGGAGGCGGACGCACGCGGCGCGTCGAGGTCCTCGTAACGCTTGCGCTCACCCTTGCGTCGCTTCTGATCCTCGGCGCGCAGGACGGCGCCCTCGCGGAAGAGGCGGTCCTGCTCGCTCTTGGGCAGGGCCTTGAAAAGGGCTTCGAGCTGTTCGCGTTGGCGTTTGTTCATGCGGGACGCACGTGATCATGCGCCTGGCCAGGGCTGGAAGCAACCCGAGGGCGACGGGCGCCCCTTGCCGAACGCGACCAGGAACGCGGGCACGTCGGCCAAGTCCCAGGTCCCGGCGGGTGGGGCGACGTCGCTGCAGGCCCCCCTGCTCGCCCTCGCAGGTGAAGCCCCCGTACAAGCACGTCCCCAAGCAGTTGGTCGTCAACGGGGGGCAGCTCGGGCCGGACGAGCAGATATCGAAGGCGTCGAAGAGTCCGGTCACGTCCGCGGGATCGGGGTCATCGATCACGCCGACGGTCCCTCCGGTGGCGCAGGGATTCGTGTTGTTGCTCAGCCAGAGGGGAAGCTCCGCCGACCGCCGCGAGGATCATTCCCGTTCGGATTCGGGTGCTCGGCACGGGCTTCTCCGCCCACGCGGGGGCACGAAGCGCAGGCTCCCGCGCCACGGCCTCCCCAGCCCTACCCGCGCCGAAATCACCCACGAGGATCAGTCCGGGAGCTTGTCCAGCTCCGCCTCGACGCGATCGACCAGCCTCGCGACGGTCGCGTCGCCGAAGTCGAAGGGGAGTTCGGAGGCGGCAAAGAGTTCGGGCAAGGGGCGTGAGCCGCCGAGGGAGAGGCCGCGTCGGTACGCCTCGAGCGCCTTCTCCTCGCCCTCTTCGAGGCTCTTGAGCCAGAGGCCGAGTGCCCCGAGCTGGGCGATGCCGTACTCGATGTAGTAGAAGGGATGGCCGAAGAGGTGGCCCTGACGCTGCCAGACCAGCGGGCGCGCGTCCTCGATGCCCGACCAATCCACCCGATGCCCGGCGGACCCGAAGCGGTCTTCAAGATCGAGCCACGCCTGAGCGCGCTGCTCGCGTGTGTGACCCGGGTTGGTGTAGAGCCAGTGCTGGAAGGCGTCGATCGTCGCGATCCAGGGGAGGAGGCTGAGCGAGCCCTCCATCTGCTGACGCCGGGCGCGGGCCAGGTCCTCCTCGTCGGGGTAGAACTCACCCCAGTAGGGCATCGTGAGCAGCTCCATCGTCATCGAGGCGACCTCGGCGAACTCGATGGGGCTCTCCCGGTAGTGCACCAGGGGCTCATCCACGCAGTACATGCTGTGGAAGGCGTGCCCCGCCTCGTGGACCATCGTCTCGACGTCGCGGTGCTGACCCGCGGCGTTCATGAAGATGAAAGCCTTGCGCGAGCGGTCGCGCATGTACTGGTACCCGCCCGGGGCCTTGCCCTTGCGGCTGTCCAGATCGAGGCTGGCGCCCCCGTCGGCGCCGCTCGTGTTCGACCCATCGCCAAGCGTCTCGAACATCCCGGCAAGCTCCGGGCTCATGCGGTCGAAGACGCGCTGCGTCTTGGCGACCAGGTCCACGCCCCCGTCGAAGGGACGCAAGGGGCCGCGCCCCTTCGGGTCCACGCTCAGGTCCCACGGGCGAAGGGTGTCGAGGCCGAGCTGGGCTCGGCGGCGTTCGTCGAGGCGGGCGACGAAGGGCATGACCCGCTTCTCGATCGCCTCGTGGAAGGCGAAGCAGAGTTCCGGGGTGTAGTCGAACCGACGCATCCCCTTGAAGGTGTACCCCACGTAGTCCTTGAACCCCGCGTTGCGCGCCATCTCGTCGCGCTTGGTGATCATCTGATCGAAGATCCCGCTGATGGCGTCGGCGTCCTGCAGGCGGCGCTCGGTGACGAGTCTCCACGCCTTCTCGCGCTCCGCGCGGTCGGTGGACTCCTGGTAGACGCCCATCTGCGGGAGGGTCTTCTCCTCGCCGTCGATCGTCACCGTCATCGCGCCGATGATCTTCTGGTACTCGGTCGAGAGCTTCTGCACATCCGTCTGGATCGGGATGTTCTCCTCGCGGAAGAGTTCCACGTCGGAGCTGGTGTCGCGGTTGATGACCAGGTACCGGTCGCCCAGGTCAAAGCGCTTGGCGAGCTGGGCGTGCTTCTTGTCAAGCTCGAAGGAGAGGGGCTTGACCTTCGGCGCGACGTTCTCGATGAAGTCGGCGTACGCCTTCTGGCGGGCCTCGTCGTCGGTGTGGCAGGTCATGCCGATGTAGAGCAGGGCGGTCGCCTCGCTGATCGCCGCGTCAAGCTCGGAGCGATCCATGATCCACGTCTCGAACGCCTCGGCGGACTCGACCGGGCGGTCCCGGAGCGCCACCAGCAGGGGCTCGATGTTCGCCCACTCGGAGGCGTCAAGGTCGGCGGGCACGAACTCGCTCACAGTCTGCGGCATCGGATCACTCTCCTCAATCTCTCATCATCCCTCACGAATCGATCATACGCCCCGCTCATCCGATCGCGTCCCGCTCCCGTGTCAGGCGAACGTGCGCGGGGCTGTGCAACTCGCCCGTGTCCATGCCCGGGCATCCGCGGCTGGCCGCCTCCCAGTGGCGGGGGGATCGCAGGTTGATCTCCCAGAAGGGCCACGTGCGGCACTGGCGGGGGCGGTCCTCGTAGATCGCACAGATCGCCTTGCCCGGGATCGCCTCACGATCGAGAAAGACGCAGTCGAACCCGTGCTCGGTGCGCCGCTCGGTGAGCGAGCGTCCCTCGATGGTGTCGTGGGTGTACCGGCTCAGGAACTCATCGTGCGAGATCCCGAGGCGATCGGCGATGGCTCGCCCCTCGGCCTCGGTGAAGTTCACGTACCCCTCCGGCCCGGTGCAGCACGCCCCGCAGGAGGTGCAGGTGAACCGGAGCCCGACCTCCCCCGTCCTCGTGCGCCCGGTCGGGTCGGGTCGGTCGAACCACTCGCTGGCGCTCATGCGTCCTCCCCCCGGCGGAGCACAACCAGGGTCTGATCGTCCTCCCGGGTCATCGAGCCGACGTGCCGGTAGAGCGACTGGTGGACCGAGTCGATCACGCATGAGGGCTGGCCGGTGCACTGGCGGAGGGCGTCGTCGAGGCGCTCAATGCCGAACATGTCGCGTTTGCCCTCGGGCGTGATCCGAGGCGCCTCGGTGATGCCGTCGGTGTACATCACCAGGGTGTCGCCCGGATGGATCACCGCGCGGGTCGAGTCGAGGTCGTACGGCTCGACGATGCCCATCGGGAGCAGCGCCGTCCCCTCGAGGGCCTCGACCCGACCGTCGGCACGCCGAACGCGCGCGGGAGGGTGCCCGCAGAGCACGAAATCAAGCTCGCCCGATCGGTCGTCGTAGAGCATGAACATCGCGGTGACGAACATGCCCTCGTGCAGCGACTGGTAGAGGCGGGCGTTGATCTCCGCGACACTTCTCTCCGGCGTCATGCGTTCCTTCGAGAGCCCGTGGAGGAAGGCGTGGAGCATGGCCATGACGGTCGCCGCCGCGGCGCCGTGCCCGGACACGTCCGCGATCATGATCCCCCACCGCCCCTCGCCGAAGTGGACGAAGTCGTAATAGTCCCCGCCCGCCTTCTCGCTGGTGAGGTAACTGGTGGCGATCTTCAGCCCGGGGATGTCGGGCGTCCGGTTGGGCAGCAGCGAACGCTGCACCTTCGCGACCTCGTCGAGCTGGGCCTCGAGCTTTCTGTTCAGCTCATCCACCGACCGCCGGGTGACCAGGTTTCGCGTCGCCGTCCCCAGCAGGTTGCCCATCACCATGGTGCGTTCGACGTCCTCCGCGGACCAGCGGTGATCGTCGGTGGCAAACTGGATGGCCCAGTTGAGCGCACGCCCCTCGTCGAAGTGCGGCGTCGCCATGCAGGATCGCATCCCCGCCAGACGCCCCCCCACCACCGGGTCGTTGCTCAGGTCCAGCCCCCGGATGAGCTGGGGCTCACCGATCGCGATCAACTCCCCGAGGAAGCCGCCCTCATACTCCGCGAGCTGATCCCACTCCGCCCACGGATTGGGCAGGTTCGCGTCGTTCGGATGAATCACCTCTGACTCGTTGAGCATGCGCGTGATCTTGTACCGCCCCTCCGCGAGGCCGCGCGTCGAGACGGTGACCAACACGTCCCGCCTCGGCCCCTGCCCGATGCCGAAGATCGCCCCGAAGTGCGCCAGCATCCGGGCCGGGTCTTCCAGCTTCGAACCCTCGCGCAGCATCGAGGTCAGACGCCCGATCTGCGGACGATCACGAAGATCGACGGCTTGCCCGGGGATCTGCGCTGTCCGACCGGGCATGCCACTCATGAATCATCACCCCGGCAGGCGGCCTCAATGCGCGACGCCATCTCGCCCGCGTCGCCGGTCAGGCGATCAATCTCGCTCGCCAGCGCGTCCCGCTCGGCGGGATCGTCGAGGAGCGAGAGATTGACACGCACGTTCCAGGCCGCGGCCCGGGCGGTCGCCTCGGCGAGAATCGCCGCGATCGCCAGGTCCGAGTGCAGCCACCGGTTCGTGATCGGCGCGAGGGTCGCCAGCCGGTCGAGCAACTCGATCGAGGCCCTGAGGGTCGCGCGCGGGGCGCCGAGCACCCGCTGCTTCGCCGACGCCTCCTCGCTCGTCCGGCGCTCGTCGCCCGCCGGGAGCTTGCGCAGCTCGCTGAGATGGGCGAAGGCCTCGGCGTCCTCCCGGGCCAGGGCGAGCAGCCGCTCCCGCGCGGTCCGCAGCTCGGCCGACGCCCCCTCCAGCTCCGCCCGGTGCGGCTCGAGCGAGGCCTTCCCCACCGAGTAGGCGATCACCATCCCGCCCAGGGCGCCCGAGAGGGCCCCGACGGCGGCGGCGACCGCCCCACCTCCCGGCGCCGGCGTCTTCGACGCCAGCTCGTCCAGCAGTTGGGCCACGGTCAGGTGCTCGATCGGGGTCACAGGGGAGAATCTCCTCGACCGATGGTATGCGCCCGTGGCCGCGGGGCTCGGCGTGGGTACGCTTGCCCGGACGCGGAGAACGCGTCCGCTGGAGCTGTGGCTGAGCGGTTGAAGGCGCTCGACTTGAAATCGAGTGAACCCGCAAGGGTTCCGTGGGTTCGAATCCCACCGGCTCCGTTGATCCCGCCCCGCGGGGCCTCACGCCGCCCGGCGTGAGCGGGTGTGCGCGACGCAGACGTCAAGCAGCTTTCCCCGCCCGATCGGCTTGGTCGCGTAATCGTCGCACCCGGCGCCGAGGCACGCCTCCCGGTCCCCGTGCATCGCCAGGGCCGTCAACGCCACGATCGGACCCTCGAACCCGAGCTGACGCAACCGGCGCGTGGCCTCGTACCCGTCCACCCTGGGCATCTGCATGTCCATCAGCACGATGTCATACCTTCGCCTCGAGCGGACCCGATCGACGGCGACCTCGCCATCCTCGGCCATCTCCACCTCCGCCCCCGCCAGGCGGAGGAACCGCTCCAGCAGGACGCGGTTGTCCGGTCCGTCCTCGACCAACAGCACCCGCACCCCTTCGAGGGATCGCTCCCCCGCCTCCACGGGTGGCTCGGGCAAGGCGCGGACGGCGGCGGAAGCCGTCGCCACGGGAATGGTGAAGCTGAACTCGCTCCCCTCGCCCGGGGTGGAGCGGACCTCGATCCGCCCGCCGAGGATCTCGCACAGGCGCCGGGAGATGTGCAGCCCCAGGCCCGTGCCGCCGAACCGGCGTGTGGTGGTGACGTCGGCCTGGGTGAAGGGCGCGAAGATGCGCCCGAGAACGCCCGGGGGGATCCCGATGCCGGTGTCGTGGACCGAGAATCGCAGCAAACCGTTCGAGGTTCCCCGGGGCTCAAACTCCGCCCGGATCAGCACGCCGCCCTCGTCGGTGAACTTCACCGCGTTCCCCACCAGATTGACAAGGATCTGTCGCACGGGAGTGGGATCCACGATGACGCCCTCGGGCACGTCCTCGCCGATCTCGTACCTCAGCGATATCCCCTTGGTGCGCGCGCGCACGCCGACGATCGACTCCACCACCGCCAGCATCCTCGCCACCTCGACCCGCTCGTTGCTCAGCTCCACCTGCCCCGCCTCAAGCTTGGTCAGGTCCAGAACGTTGTTGACCAGCTCGAGCAGGTGAAGCCCGGCGCTGTGCGCGCGTTCGAGGTAGGTGTCTCGCTCCGATGCGGAAATGCTCGGGTCGCATGCAAGCTCCGCGAAGCCGAGCATCGCGTTGAGCGGTGTTCGGATCTCGTGGCTCATGTTGGCGAGGAAGTAGGCCCGATCCTGGTTGGCGCGCTCCTTCTCCTCGACCGAGCGCTCCAGCCGGCGCCCGACGCGGTACGCCAGGAACCCGCCCACGCCCAGCACCAGCCCCGCC
>MRWG01001290.1_pt1 | contig 16968 bp, 13 predicted proteins | sample 1013341 | NCBI WGS metagenome assembly MRWG01 (sample SAMN06117577, study PRJNA244670) | biofilm metagenome | biome: Water; feature: Cathode Biofilm; material: Biofilm; isolation source: microbial consortium enriched at the cathode of a solar microbial fuel cell | place: USA: District of Columbia ... | reverse complement strand
ACACGGTACTGCAGCCGGCGAGCGACAAGCCGCACGGCCTGCGCGACACCCGCAGCCGCTGGGGCTCCTGCAACTCCGACGGCGATCTCAATTTCTCCTGGCGCCTGATCCTGGCCCCGGAAGTGGTGCTCGACTACGTCGTCGCCCACGAGGTGGCACACCTGGTCCACCTGAACCACTCCCAGCGCTTCTGGAAGCTGGCCGGCCGGCTCAGCGAGGACATGAGCGGCGCCAAGATCTGGCTGCGCCGCAACAGCAACGAACTCTGGCGTTACGGCTGACCCTTCGCCGCCTTGTGCACCGAGGGCACCCAGACGTAGCCGTCGGGGCCGGCGATGTAGGCCTCGCGCAGGCCGTGCGGCTTGTCGCTCGCCGGCTGCAGTACCGTGTGCCCCGCCGCCTCGGCCTTGGCCGCCGCCGCCTCCGGGTCGACGCCGTAGAGCCGGAGCTCCAGCCCGGCGCCGCGGATCGCCCCGTCGCCGGTCAGCGCCAGCAGGGGATTGGAGTGGTAGCTGGCATCGGAATGCAGCATCCATTCCTGGCCGCCGTGGCGGCAGACCGCGAAGTCGCGGTCGGCGTAGACCACCTCGACCCCCAGCACCTCGGTCAGAAAGGCGAGCATCGCCGCCACGTCGCGGACCAGGAGGTTCACGCCGAAGCCGGTCAGCGAGCGCCCGTAGGTGTCGGCATCGGGGAAGGGGGCCTTTTCGCTTTCAGTCATCTGCCGGGTCCCTCGGCTTTTCTTACGGCGGCTTTTCTTGCGGCGGCTTTCCTTGCGGGGACTTGCCTGGGGCGACTATAAGCGGAGGCGGGTTCTCCCCATAAACATCCACTTTCGCCCCACCTGTCAGGACCAGTTCCGCCGCTGGCCCGCTCACCGGAGTTTCCATGGCGCGTGCCGAGAGCCTGATCGTCTCCGTCCTGCTGACCGCCATGGTCGCCCTGGGCCCGATCTCCACCGACCTCTACCTGCCCTCCCTGCCGGCCATCGGCCGGGACTTCGGCGTTGCCAACGCCGAGGTGCAGCTGACCCTTTCCGTTTTCCTGGCCGGCTTCGCCTTCAGCCAGCTCGCCTACGGCCCCCTGTCCGACCGCTTCGGACGCCGCCCGGTGATCCTGGGCGGGCTGGCGCTCTACCTGCTGGCCACCCTGGTCTGCGCCTTCGCAGCCGCCATCGAGGTGCTGATCCTGGCCCGCTTCTTCCAGGCCGTCGGCGCCTGCGTCGGGCCGGTGCTGGGCCGCGCCGTGGTGCGCGACATCTACGGGCGCGAGCGGGCCGCGCGTATGCTGTCCTACATGGGTATGGCCATGGCGCTGGCCCCCGCCTTCGGCCCGATCCTGGGCGGCTTCCTGGAGGTCTGGTTCGGCTGGCGCGCCAACTTCGCGGTGCTGGGGATCTTCGCAACCGCCACCCTGGCCGCGGCGCTGGTGACCCTGCCGGAGACCAACCAGTGGAAGAGCCCCGACGCCACCCGGCCGGGGCACATCCTCGGCAACTACCGCAGCCTGCTGCGCCACCGCAGCTACCTGGGCTACGTCATCATCACCGCCTGCACCTATTCCGGCATCTTTTCCTTCATTTCCGGCTCCTCCTTCGTGCTGATCGGCCTGCTGGGGCTGACGCCCGACGTCTACGGCTTCTGTTTCGCCGCTATTGTCGTCGGCTACATGATCGGCACCTTCTTCTCCGGCCGGCTGACGGTGAAGCTGGGGCTGGAGCGCATGGTGCAGCTCGGCACTGCGGTGCAGGTGGTGGGCGGCTTTGCCGGCGTGGCGCTCTATCTCGCCGGGATCGTCACCGTGCCCAGCATCGTCGGCCCGGTGATGGTCTTCATGGCCGGGACCGGCCTGGCCATGCCCAATTCCCAGGCCGGCGCCATCGGGCCCTTCCCGCAGATGGCGGGCTCGGCCTCGGCATTGCTCGGCTTTTTCCAGATGGGGCTCGCCGCCCTGGTCGGCATCGCCGTGGGCCACGGCAGCGGCGAGTCCGCCTTCGCCATGATGGCGGCCATCGCCCTGGTCGCCCTGGGCGGCGCGCTGGCCTACTGGCTGGTGGTGCATCCGGCGGCGCGGCCGGCGGCGGGAGACTAGGCGAAGGCGCGCGCTCAGTCCCGCTGGTCTTCGCGCTTCCAGAAAGGCTTGTCGTCCTCTTTGCGGGCCGCCGGGGCGGCCGGCTTGGCCGGGCGCTGGGCCGCCGCGGGCTTCTCGGCGGTGAGGCCCTTCAGGATGCGGCCGATGAAGCCGCCGATGCTGTCGTCCTGGGACTGGGCGACCAGCGCGCCGCCGCCGGGCAGCGGGCGCTGCGGCAGGCCCTCCAGGTTGCGTTTCATGAAGCGGCCCCACAGCCGCGCCGGCAGGGAGCCGCCGGTGACCTTCTGCATCGGCGCGCCGTCGTCGTTGCCGAACCATACGCCAGTCACCAGCTCGGCGGTGTAGCCGACGAACCAGGCGTCGCGGAAGTCCTGGCTGGTGCCGGTCTTGCCGGCGGCGGCGCGGCCCGGCTGAGCCGCCTTGCCGGTGCCCCAGACCACGGTGGCCGACATCATGTTGGCCATCTGCGCCAAATGGCCGGCCGAGACCACCGTGTCGCCGGGCGCGCGGTCACGCTGGAACAGCAGCTGCCCGCGCGCGTCGCGGATCTCGGTGATGCCGTAAGGCGTGACCCGCCGGCCCTGGTTGGCGAAGGCGGCGTAGGCGCCGGTCAGCTCCAGCAGCGTCACTTCGGAAGCGCCCAGCGCGATGCCGCCGGTGGGTCTCAGCTCGCTGGTGATGCCCAGGCGCCGGGCGGTCGCCGCCACGGTCTTGGGCCCGACCTTCTGGGTCACCCGCACGGCCACGGAGTTCATCGAGCGGGCAAAGGATTCACGCAGCGTTACCTCGCCGTAGTAGCGCCCGCCGTAGTTGCCCGGCGTCCACTTGCCGATGCGCACCGGCGCGTCCTTGACGACGCTGTCGGGGGTGAGGCCCGCCTCCAGCCCGGAGAGGTAGACGAAAACCTTGAAGGCCGAGCCCGGCTGGCGCAGCGCCTGGGTCACGCGGTTGAACTGGCTGTCGGCATAGTCCCGCCCGCCGACCAGGGCGCGCACCGCGCCGTCGGGCGCGAGGCTGACCAGCGCCGCCTGGCCGGCGCTGCGCTTGGCCCCTTCCTCGTCGAGGATCTTGGCCAGCTCCTCGCGGGCGACGGTCTGCGCCGTGGGGTCGATGGTGGTGACGACGCGGATATCGTCGTCGATGCCGCCCAGGTAGTCGCGCACCTGGGCCAGGATCCAGTCGGCGAAGTAAGGCGCGATGTCGTCGCGGGCGACGCGCGCCGTCGTCTTCTGCGCGACCGCTTCCTCGGCCTGCTCCGCCGTGACGAAGCCCGCCTCGACCATGGTCTGCAGCACAATGGCCGCGCGCTGATCGGCGCCGGCGGGATCGTTCGTCGGGTTGAGCCGCGAGGGCGCTTTCAAGAGACCCGCCAGCAGTGCCGCCTCGTAGAGGCTCACCCGCGTCGCCGGCTTGCCGAAGTAGTGCCGCGCGGCGGCGTCGACGCCGTAGGTCCCGGCGCCGAGATAAACCCGGTTCAGGTAGATGGTTAGAATCTGGTCCTTGGTGAAGCGGTTCTCCAGCCAATAGGCCAGCATGACCTCCTGGATCTTGCGCTTCAGCGTGCGGTCGGGGGTGAGGAAGAGGTTCTTGGCCAGCTGTTGGGTCAGCGTCGAGCCGCCCTGGGAGATGCGCCCGTCACGGATGTTCACGTAGACCGCGCGCAACAGGCCGCGGAAGTCGATGCCGCCGTGCCCGTAGAAACGCCGGTCCTCCACCGCGATCACCGCGTGGGGCAGATGCGGCGGCAATTCCTGCAGACTGCGCGTCGCGCCGAAGCGGTCGCCGAAGGAGGCCAGGCGCGTGCCGTCGGACGCCAGCAGGGTGACGTTCGGCCGCCGCGTCATCTTCTCGATTTCGCCGATGTCGGGCAGGTCGTAGGCGTACCAGGCCAGCACGCCGGCCACCACCACGCCGCACCAGATGACCGCCACCAGCCCCCAGGTGATCACACGGCGCAGCAGGCCGGCGGCACGTACCGCCTTCTGTTTCCGGCTCACCTTGGACGTGGACTTGCCTTTGCGGCCGCCACCCGACTTCCGCCCGGCGCTTTTCGACGAGCGGCCGGACGCGGTGGTCTTGCGGCTGCGACCGGCATCCCCCGACCGGCTCTTCGTGGCACGATTCTTTTCGGCCATGACCTATAGATAGAGAAATCCGACGCGCTTCACCACAAATCCCATAGCCGCCAATGGTGGCAATCTTGAGGCGGCGGGCCTCGCCGGCCCGCGCCCCCGGCGCCCGGCCTCACACGTCGAGATTCGCGACCTCCAGCGCATGCTGCTGTATGAATTCGCGGCGCGGCTCCACCACGTCGCCCATCAGCGTGGAGAAAACATCCTCCGCCTCGTCGGCGTGCGCCACCTTGACTTGCAACAGCGCGCGGACATTTGGATCTAGGGTAGTTTCCCAGAGCTGCTCCGGGTTCATCTCGCCCAGGCCCTTATAGCGCGCCACGCTGACGCCCTTGCGGCCAAGCTCGAAGATCGCCGCCACCAGGCTGATCGGGCCGGTGATGCGGAAGGACTTGTCCTTGGAGGTCAGCGTGCCGTGGTGGGCATAGGCCGCCTGCAGCTCCGAGGCCATCTCGTCGAGGCGCCGCGCCTCGCTGGCGCGGACCAGCGGCCCGTCGAGGACGCGCTGCTCGGTGACGCCGCGCAGCGTGCGGGTGAAGCTGAGGCCGCCGTCGGGAAGGGAAGAGCCCTGCCAGCCCTTCTCGTGATCCTTGGCCAGGGCGTCGAGACGCGTGGCGATGTACTCGGCGGTCCGGCGGGCTGCGTCGTCGTCGCCCAGGATATCGGGGCTGAGCGCCCCGGCGATGGCCGCCTGCTCGACCAGGTCGGCGTTGCCGACCTTGCGGATCAGGGGCTCCATGAAGTGGCGGGCGCGCACCGCGCGCTCCACGCGCTGGCGCAGGTCCTCGCCGGCGACCTGGCCTTCGCCCGGCTGTTCCAGCACCGCGTCCTTGAGACCGCTGTCGATGAGGTAGTCCTCCATCTCGTGGTCGCCTTTCAGGTAGCGCAGCGACTCGCCGCGCTTGGCCCGGTACAGCGGCGGCTGCGCGATGTAGAGGTGCCCGCGCTCAACCAGCGCCGGCATCTGCCGGAAGAAGAAGGTCAGCAGCAGGGTGCGGATGTGACTGCCGTCGACGTCGGCATCGGTCATGATGATGATCTTGTGGTAGCGCAGCTTTTCGATGTTGAACTCGTCGCGCCCGATGCCGGTGCCCAGCGCCGTGATCAGGGTGCCGATCTCCTGCGAGGAGAGCATCTTGTCGAAGCGTGCGCGCTCCACGTTCAGGATCTTGCCGCGCAGCGGCAGGATCGCCTGGTTCTTGCGGTCGCGGCCCTGCTTGGCCGAGCCGCCGGCCGAGTCGCCCTCGACGATGAAGAGTTCCGACTTGGCCGGATCGCGTTCCTGACAGTCGGCCAGTTTGCCGGGCAGGGAGGACACGTCCAGCGCGCCTTTGCGCCGGGTCAGTTCGCGCGCCTTGCGCGCCGCCTCGCGGGCCGCCGCCGCCTCGACCACCTTGCCGACGATGCGCCGCGCTTCCTGCGGATGCTCCTCGAAGAACTGGCCGAGGCGCTCGTTGACCACCGACTCGACGATGGGCCGCACTTCGGAGGACACCAGCTTGTCCTTGGTCTGGCTGGAGAATTTCGGATCCGGCACCTTCACCGAGAGCACGCAGGTGAGGCCCTCGCGCGCGTCGTCGCCGGTCAGCGCCACCTTTTCCTTCTTCAGCAGGCCGGAGCTGGTGGCGTAGTTGTTGATCTGGCGCGTCAGCGCGGCGCGGAAGCCGGCCAGGTGGGTGCCGCCGTCGCGCTGCGGGATGTTGTTGGTGAAGCAGAGCACCGTCTCGTGGTAGCTGTCGGTCCACTGCAGCGCGACCTCGACGGTGACGCCGTCGCGCTCCGCCGCCATGGTGACCGGCGGCTCGATCAGCGCGGTCTTGGTGCGGTCCAGGTAGTTCACGAAGGCGACCAGGCCGCCCTCGTAGTGCAGCTCGACTTCCTTGGGCTCGGCGCTGCGCGCGTCGGTCAGCGTCATGCCCACGCCGGAGTTCAGGAAGGCCAGCTCACGCAGGCGGTGCTCCAGCGTCGAGAAGTCGAACTCCGTCATGGTGAAGATCTTGTCGGACGGCATGAAGGTGATCTGGGTGCCCGACTTGCCCTCGGCGGAGCCGCGCACCGCCAGCGGCGCCTCGGCGTCGCCGCCGGCGAAGCGCATCCAGTGCTCCTGGCCGTTGCGCCAGATGGTCAGCTCCAGCCATTCGGAAAGCGCGTTGACCACCGACACGCCGACGCCGTGCAGGCCGCCGGAGACCTTGTAGGAGTTCTGGTCGAACTTACCGCCGGCATGCAGTTGGGTCATGATGACCTCGGCCGCCGAGACGCCTTCCTCGGCGTGGATGTCGACGGGAATGCCGCGCCCGTTGTCGCTCACGGTGACCGAGCCGTCGCCGTTCAGGACCACCGTCACGGTGTCGCAGTGGCCGGCCAGCGCCTCGTCGATGGCGTTGTCGACCACCTCGTAGACCATGTGGTGCAGGCCCGAGCCGTCATCGGTGTCGCCGATGTACATGCCCGGGCGCTTGCGCACGGCCTCCAGGCCGCGCAGCACCTTGATGGACTCCGCACCGTAAGCGGCATCCTCCGCGGTCCTGCCCTTGGGGTCGGCGGGGGCGGATTCAATCGGCTTTTCGTCGTTGCTCATAGGAAACCTGGTTTCTTCATCGTGTATTGGGGGACACGGGATTAGCCCGCGCCGGCGAGGCGGATCGCCCCCTCGTTGATGGCAAAGAACTGGGCCCGGCCTTCCAGACCCTCGAAATCGGCGGCGTCGGTGCCGGTCAGCCATGCCTGGGCGCCGAGGCCGAGAATCTCCTCGTAGAGCGCGGCGCGGCGCGCGGCGTCCAGATGCGCCGCCACCTCGTCGAGCAGCAGCAGGGGCGCCGCCCCGCGCTCCAGCGTCAGCAGGCGCGCATGGGCCATGAGGATGGCGATCAGCAGCGCCTTCTGCTCGCCCGTCGAGCAAAGCTCGGCGCCCACGCCCTTGGCCTTGTGGGTGGCCAGCAGGTCGCTGCGGTGCGGGCCCAGGCCGGCGCCGCCGGTCTCCGCGTCCTGGCGGCGGTTTTCGGCCAGTCCTTCGCGCAAGGCATCCTCGGCGGCCAGGGCCGGGCCCTGGCGCAGCCAGTCCTCCACCGCGCCCTCCAGGTCCAGCACCACCTTGGGGAAGGGCCCCTCGGCGCTGTCGCAGGCCTGCTGCAGGCGCTCCACCATGTCGAGCCGCGCGGCGGCGATGGCGACCCCGCGGGTGGCCATGGACTCTTCCAGCGAGGCCAGCCAGGCGGCGTCGCCGCGGCCGCTCTTCAGCAGGCGCGCGCGTTCGCGCAGGGCATGCTCGTAGGCATTGCAGCGCGCCGAATGCTCCGGATCGAAGCCGTAGACCAGGCGGTCGAGAAAACGCCGCCGGCCGCCGGCCCCCTCGCGGAACAGGCCATCCATCTGCGGCGTCAGCCAGACCACCGAGAAGATCTCCGCCAGGGCCTGCTGGCCGCGCGCCGCGGCGCCGTCGACCTTCACCAGGCGGCGTTCGCGCACCGCGTCGCCGTTCTGGCCACCTGCTTTTTGACCGGGATCGCGGCCGCTGCCGACGTCTCGCGGCCCCTCCGGCGTCATCACCGTGGCCGCCACCGCCCAGGGATTGCCTGGGGTGTTACCCAGGGGATTGCCGGCGGCTTCGACGCCAGGTCCGCTGCGGTCGATCTCGCTGAGCCGCGCCCGCCGCAGGCCGCGCCCCGGCGAGAGGAAGGAGATCGCCTCCAGGAGGTTCGTCTTGCCGGCGCCGTTGGGCCCGGTCAGCACCACCGGCGCGGCCTCCAGCCGCAACTCGGCCGCGGCGTAGCAGCGGAACTGCGACACCACGAGGCGGCTCAGCCAGACACCGGTTTCGGTCATGCGCTGCGACACGGCGCCGGGCTCCGCATCGCCGAAGGCGGCGGGGCTCAGCAAGAGGAGCGGCGTTGGTTGTTGCGGCGAATGCTCATCCGGGCCTCAAGCCTTACACGCGCATCGGCATCAGCACGTAGAGGGCGCTGCTGTCGGCCACCTCGCGTACGATGGTAGGCGAGGCCGCGTCGGCCATGGTGAACTGCGCGGCCTCGCCCTCGATTTGCTGGGCGATATCCAGCAGGTAGCGCGAATTGAAGCCGATCTCGATGCCGGCGCCGTCGTAGTCGATCTCCAGCTCTTCCACGGCGGTGCCGTTTTCCGGGCTGTTGGCCGAGAGCGTCAGGGCGCCGTTGTTGACGGCCATCTTCACCGCGCGGCTTTTCTCCGAGGAGATGGTGGAGACGCGGTCCACCGCCTCGGCGAAGGATTTGCAGTCCACTTCCAGCACCTTGTCGTTGCCGGCGGGAATGACGCGCTCGTAATCCGGGAAGGTGCCGTCGATCAGCTTGGAGGTCAGCACCGTGGGGCCGAAGGCGAAGCGGATCTTGGTGTCCGACAGGGCGAGTTCCACGGGGTCGTCGACACCTTCGACGAGGCGGCGCAGCTCGCTCACGGTCTTGCGCGGCACGATGACGCCCGGCATGTCCTTGGCGGCATCGGGCAGCGGCATCTCGACCCGCGCCAGGCGGTGGCCGTCGGTGGCCACGGCGCGCAGCACCGGCAGGGAGTTGCTCTGGGTGGCGTGCAGGAAGATGCCGTTCAGGTAGTAGCGCGTCTCCTCGGTGGAGATGGCGAAACGCGTACGGTCGATGAGGGTCTTCAACTCGCCGGCCTGCAGGGTGAATCTCTGCGGCAGGTCGTCGCCGGAAGTCGCCGGGAAGTCCTCGCGCGGCAGCGTCGCCAGGGTGAAGACGGAGCGCCCGGCCTGCAGCTTCAGGCGTGCGTCGTCGCCGCCGGCCTCGATCTCCACCTGCGCGCCCTCGGGCAGCTTGCGCACGATGTCGTAGAGCGTGTGCGCCGGCGCCGTGGTCGCGCCCGGCTGGCTGACCTCCGCGGCGATCTTGTCGATCACCGTCAGGTCCATGTCCGTGGCGGTCAGCGACAGCGAGGAGCCGTCGGCCTCGATCAGCACGTTGGAGAGGATGGGGATGGTGTTGCGGCGTTCCACGACGCTTTGCACGTGCGTGAGGGATTTGAGGAGCGCAGCGCGTTCAATGGTCAGCTTCATGATGGGACGCTTGGCCTTCAGGCAATGATGTTGATCGTTCTCTTGGGTGCCATGTGGGGGCTATTCAGACCCCTTTTTATGTACGCAGATCCTTGGTGTGTACGCTTGTGATGGGGGCCCCGGATCAGGGCCCGCGCGGCCCCTGATTCCACCGCGGCGCGCCAGCCGCCGGCAGCGATTTCGGGACCCATCGGCACCGCGCGCCGGAGCCCGGAAATGCGGCTCCGCAGCGCGGTCGCCGAGTATAGCATGGAAGGGCGAAAACGTAAGCTTTAAGCGCACTTGCGGCGCCCCGGCCGCCCCATTTGCCGGGGGCGGCGGGTGCACCTGCTAAGCGACTCTTTTGGCTGGCTTTTCCCGCCGCGGAAAGGCCGGAAAACCGGCCCCGGGGCGGCAAAAACCCTGCCGGAGGGCCGGTTTCAGGCCTCCAGCATGCGCCGCAGCAGCTCCACGTCCTCCGCGAAGCTGGAATCGGTGGCCTTCAGCTCCTCGACCTTGCGCACGGCGTGCATCACCGTGGTGTGGTCGCGGCCCCCGAATTTCCGGCCGATTTCCGGCAGGGAGCGGGAGGTCAGCTGCTTGGAGAGGTACATGGCAACCTGGCGCGGCCGGGCCACGGCGCGGGCCCGGCGGGCCGAGTGCATGTCGGCGATACGCACGTTGAAATGGGCCGAGACGCGCTTCTGGATCTCCTCGATGGTGACCCGGCGGTCGTTGGCCCGCAGCAGGTCGTGGAGGACCTCCTGGGTGGTCTCCAGGGTGATCGGGCGGCCCACCAGGGTGGCGTGCGCCATGATGCGGTTCAGGGCGCCCTCCAGTTCGCGCACGTTGGAGGTGATCTTGTGCGCCAGGAACTCCAGCACCTTCACCGGGATGTCGGTGCTCGATTGCTCGGCCTTGGCCTGCAGGATGCCGAGGCGCAGCTCGTAGGTTGTGGGATGGATGTCCGCCACCAGACCCCAGCCGAGGCGCGAGCGCATGCGCTCCTCAACGCCCTCCAGGTCGCTGGGACTCTTGTCCGCCGAGATGATGACCTGGCGGTTCTGATCGACCAGTGCATTGAAGGTATGGAAGAACTCTTCCTGCGTCGCTTCGCGCCCGCCGATGAACTGCACGTCGTCGATCATCAGCACGTCGACGGAACGGAACTCCTCCTTGAAGGCCATGGTGTCCTTCGTGCGCAGCGCCCGCACGAACTGGTACATGAACTTCTCGGCGGAGAGATAGATGATGCGGCGCTCGGGCGACTGCTTCTTGATGTGCAGGCCGATGGCGTGCATCAGGTGCGTCTTGCCCAGGCCGACGCCGCCATAGAGGAACAGCGGATTGAAGGGCGCGATCGGCGCTTCGGCAACGCGCCGCGCCGCGGCATAGGCCAATTCGTTCGGCTTGCCGACGACAAAGTTGTCGAAGGTGAAACGCGGATCCAAGGGCGCGGAGATTCCGTCGCGCATGGCGCTCTCCGATGCGGCGGCCGGCGGCCTCACGCCTGCCGGGGCAGACGCCGCAACGTCACGGGCCTTAGCTATTGCTGCGCCATTCACCTGTGCGCCGCTGCACGGTTCCGCCGTGCTGCCAGCTGTACTGCCGGGCGCACCACCGATGAGCGGAGCACCCACGCCGGGCTTCGGAGTCGGACGCGCCGGCGGCTGCACCACGATCTCGATGCCGCCGATTTCCGGATCCTCTTCACTCCACAACGCGCGCAGCCGTTCGGCGTAGTTGCTCGCAACCCAATCGCGCATGAAACGCGTCGGCACTGCGAGTCGAAGTCTTCCGTTACGCGATCCCGCTAGAGTCAGTGGCTTCAGCCAAGAGCGGTAAGCCGCTTCCCCGACTTCCGCACGCAACCGCCCGCGTACCCGACTCCACTGCTCGATGACCGTCGCCTCACCGTCACCACCAACCATCTTAGACATTCCCCCCAAGCGGCGTGTGCACTGCGACCCTATCCCTGCACATCATTTGCCAGAGGTAAAACTCCGCGAAAGCACAAGCATCGTCCATGACGTGGCCAGCAACCTCGTTCGTCATTAGTTGTTCCAGCGATCGACTTGGGAAGGGCTCCAAGAGCCAGGCGGGTCGGAAAAAAACAACGGCGACCTAGAGAAGCATCTAGCCCCTGCCGCGCCTGCGGCGAATTCAATAATTCATTTCAGGAATTACTTTATCGGCGCGACTAATTATTTTGCTTTTTCCTAGAATTTCTTACTCAGAACCCCCAAGCGCGATAGAGTTAATGTACCCGCATAGACTTCGGGTGACAAGCGGATCGAATAGGGAACGGGATTTTTTTTGGCCCGCGAACCGATCTGCAACACTCCAATGCGACTAGGACATCTGACGAAAGTACATCATCAAACACGAAAAACCGCGCCCTCTTCAAAGAAGGCGCGGCATCGTCATGTCCCGGCGTTTTTTCCGGGCGGAAGCGGGGTCAGCCGATCGCTTTGACGCGGGCCGAGAGGCGCGACATCTTGCGCGACGCCGTGTTCTTCGGCAGCACGCCGCTGCGCACGCCGCGGGCCAACTCCGGCTGGGCCGCCTTCAGCGCGGCCTGGGCCGCCGTCTTGTCACCGCTGGCGATCGCCAGCTCCACCGCCTTCACGTGGGTGCGAATGCGGCTGACGCGCGCGCCGTTGATCACGGTGCGGCGGGCGTTACGGCGGATCCGCTTCTTGGCAGATTGATGGTTTGCCATGTGCTTAGAACTTCGTACTCAGTGCATGAGGAAGGCGGGGTTATAGCCCCCGCCCCCGGCCTCGTCAAGCAGCCTTTCACCCCCCGGCGACCCGCGCAAAATCGCGGGAAACCAAGGTTAACGCCGCCCTTGCGCTCAGCGGTTCTTCCAGGCCGGCGCCCGCTTCTCGGCGAAGGCGGCCATGCCCTCCTTCTGGTCGTCCAGCGCGAAGGTGCTGTGGAAGACCCGGCGCTCGAACTTTATGCCCTCGGCCAGGGTGGTCTCGTAGGCCCGGTTGACCGACTCCTTCGCCATCATCACCACCGGGCGCGACAGCCCGGCGATCTTCTGCGCGGTCTCCTTGGCCTCCGCCAAAAGATCCGCAGCCGGAACAATGCGCGCCACCAGGCCGGCCCGCTCGGCCTCCTCGGCGTCCATCATGCGTCCGGTCAGGCACAACTCCATGGCCTTGGACTTGCCGACGAAACGGGTCAGGCGCTGGGTGCCGCCGGAGCCGGGAATGGTGCCGATGGTGATCTCCGGCTGGCCGAACTTCGCAGTGTCCGCGGCCAGGATGAAGTCGCACATCATGGCGATCTCGCAACCGCCGCCCAGGGCGTAGCCGGCCACCGCCGCGATCACCGGCTTGCGGGTTTTCGACAGGCGTTCCCAACCTTCGGTGATGAAGTCCTCGACATAAGCCTGCTGGTAGGTCTTGTCCTTCATCTCCTTGATGTCGGCGCCGGCGGCGAAGGCCTTTTCGGAACCGGTGAGCAGGATGCAGCCGATGCTGTCGTCGCGTTCCATGTCGTCCAGCGCCTGCTCCAGTTCGTCGATCAGCGCCTTGCACAGCGCATTGAGCGCCTTGGGGCGGTTCAAGGTGACGATCCCGACGCCGTTTTCCTTTTCGACGATGATGTTCTCGTAGCTCATGGCCTCTTCCTTCTTTCTTCCTACCTCGTTCGATCGCTCCGCTTTACGTTGATCGCCCCCTTTTACGTTGATCGGCCGCGCCTTCGCGCGACTGCTGTGGCGACTCGGCGGCGATTCCCCTGCTGCGCGTGCGCTATTGCGGAAACAGTCTGAAATGCACGGTGAGACGCCCGGTTTCTTCGCTGAGATCGAGCTCAAGGCGCTCGCCCTCACGCAGATAGGCGCCCGCCGCCTCTCGCCGCCAGCCGAGCTGCGGCAGCGTCTCGTCATAAAAGCTGTGCACCGCCTGCGGCTTGACGTCGCCCTCGGCGAAAGCTTCGACGATGCGCCCGCCCGGCTTGTCGAAGACCACGCCGCTGTCGGGCAGCGACTGCAACCCCGGCATCAGCGGCAGGTCGGGAATGCCCGCCACGTAGCTTTCGTCGTCCTGCGCCAGAACGGGCGCGGCCGGCGCCAGGGCGGCCAGCGACAGAAGGGCGGCAAGGACAAAACGGTGCAGAAGCGCGCGAAGCATGGCGGTTTCCTACCCCAGAGCCGCGTCCAGGGAAACAGAATCCTCGCGCCGCCGTTCCCGTCTCATCTTTGCCCTCATCTTTGACAGCGCGGACAGTAAAAGGTGGAGCGCCCGCCCTGCACCAGGCGCTTGATCGCCGCGCCGCAGGCCTTGCAGGGCTCGCCCTCGCGGCCATAGACCGACCATTCGTGCTGGAAGTAGCCGAGCTCGCCGTCGGCCTGCACATAGTCGCGCAGGGAAGATCCCCCGGCTTCGATGGCGCGGGTCAGCACCTGGCGCACGGCGGCGGCCAGCTTTTCCGCGCGCCCGCCCTGCACCGTGTAGGCCTGGCGGCGCGGCGAGATGCCGGCGAAGTAGAGCGCCTCGCAGACATATATATTGCCGAGCCCGGCCACCACCCGTTGATCCAGCAGCGCCGCCTTGATCGGCGAGCGCTTGCCCTTCAGCGCCGCGGCCAGCCCGGGACCATTGAAATCATTGCCCAGCGGCTCCGGCCCCAGGTCGCGCAGCAGGGGGTGGGCTTCCAGGTCGTCGGCGGCCACCAGGTCCATGATGCCGAAGCGCCGGGCGTCGTTGAAACGGACCTCCACCCCGGCGTCGGTGGTGAAGATCACGTGGTCGTGCTTGTCCAGCGGCGGACGCGGGCCGCCCCGCCGTCCTTTTTGGGCCGGGGGCTCGACAATCGTCATGCGCCCGGACATCCCCAGGTGGCAGAGCAGCACCTGGCCACCCCCTTGGCCGCCCTCTTGACCGTCGTCTAGGTACAGCAGCATGTACTTGGCGCGGCGCTGGATGCGCTCCACCCGGCGGCCGGTCAGGCGCTTGGCGAAATTCTGCGGCAGGGGAAAGCGCAGATCCGGGCGGCGCTGCTCGACCCGTTTCAGGCGGTGACCCTCCAGCTTCGGGCGCAGGCCGCGCACCACGGTCTCGACTTCGGGCAACTCGGGCATCTCGGGGGAAAATCCGGCTGAATAGGGGTCGCGGCGAAATGGCGCGCAGAGTAGCGCGCCGCCGCCGCGCGCGCTATGGTCCGCGCGATGAACGCAAACCCAGTTTCCGGACCGCCGGAAAAGACCGCCGAAGACCCTGCGGAAGAGCAGGGCAGGACCCACTTCGGCTACCGCGAGGTGAACGAGGCCGAGAAGCCCTCGTTGGTGCGCGGCGTCTTCCAGTCGGTGGCCAGCCGCTACGACCTGATGAACGACCTCATGTCCGGGGGTATCCACCGGCTGTGGAAGGCGGCCATGGTCGACTGGCTGAACCCGCGCCCGGGCATCAAGCTGCTGGACACCGCCGGCGGCACCGGCGATATCGCCTTCCGCGTGCTGGAACGCCTGGAAAAACAGGGCCATGCAGGAGAGGGCCCAAAAGCCCCAGAGAGTCACGTCATCGTCTGCGACCTGACGGCGGATATGCTGGCGGTGGGCCGCGACCGCGCCATCGATCACGGCCTGCTGAAGGGCCTCTCCTGGGTCTGCGGCGACGCCGAGCGCCTGCCGCTGCCCGACCGCTCGGTGACCGCCTACACCATCGCCTTCGGCCTGAGGAACGTCACCCACATCGAGCGCGCGCTGGCCGAGGCGCGCCGGGTTCTGAAGCCCGGCGGGCGCTTCCTCTGCCTGGAGTTCAGCCACGTGGTGCTCCCGGTCTTCGCCGAGCTCTACGACCAGTACTCCTTCAAGGTGCTGCCGGCCATGGGCGCCGCCGTCGCTGGCGACCGCGACTCCTACCTTTATCTGGCGGAGTCGATCCGCCGCTTCCCGCCGCAGGAGGAACTGGTGGAGATGATGGGCGCGGCCGGCCTGGCCCAGGTCCGCTACCGCAACCTCTCCGGCGGGATCGCCGCGCTCCATTCCGGCTGGCGCATTTAACCGGACTCACGACAACCATGCTCCGTACCCTCCGGTCCCTGCTGCGCTTCCAGCGCATCGCCCGCACCCTGGCGCGCCACGACGCCCTGGCGCCGCTGGAGGAGATGGGCGTGGCGCCGGGCCTGGTGTGGTTCGCCCGCCGCTTCTCGCGCCGCCAGGCGGAGGGCCGGCCGGGCGAGAAGCTGGCCCGCGCCTTGGTCGAAATGGGACCGAGCTTCATCAAGCTGGGCCAGGCGCTCTCCACCCGCGCCGACCTGGTGGGCGAGCAGATCGCCCTGGACCTGGCCGAGCTGCAGGACCACCTGCCGCCCTTCGACACGGCCGTCGCGCGCGAGATCATCGAGGAAGAGCTGGGCCGGCCGGTCGAAGAGCTGTTCCTTTCCTTCGACCCGGAGCCGGTCTCCGCCGCCTCCATCGCCCAGGTCCACCACGCCACCGTGGCCCCCGAGGAGAACGACAAAGAGAACGCACAGGGCCAGGAGGAAGAAGAGGGCGAGGGCGAAAAGCAGGAACCCAGGCAGGTGGCGGTGAAGATCCTGCGGCCCGGCATCGAGAAAGCCTTCGACCGCGACCTGGAGTTCTTCTACTGGGTGGCCGAGGTGATCGAGACGACCCAGCCGAAGCTGCGCCGCTTCCGCCCGGTGGAGGCGGTCGGCGTCTTCGAGAACACCGTGCGCCTGGAGATGGACCTGCGCATGGAAGGCGCCGCAGCCTCCGAGCTGGCGGAGAACTTCGCCGGGGACCCGACCTATAACGTGCCGGCCATCGACTGGCGGCGGTCCTCGCGCCGGGTGCTGACCATGTCGCGGGTCAGCGGCATTCCCATGGACGACCGCGACGCGCTGCAGGCCGCCGGGCACGACCTGGCCGACGTGCTGACCAAGGCGGCGGGCATTTTCTTCAACCAGGTCTTCCGCGACGGCTTCTTCCACGGCGACCAGCACCCCGGCAACATGTGGGTCGACCGCGAGGGCAACATCCTGGCCGTCGACTTCGGCATCATGGGGCGCATGGACTGGCGCACCCGGCGCCACCTGGCCGACATGCTGATCGCCACCCTGGAAGGCGACTACCGCCGCCTGGCCGCCGTCTACATGGAGGCTGGCTACCTGCCGCAGAGCCGCGACCTCGACGTCTTCGCCCAGGCGCTGCGCTCGGTCTGCGAACCCATTGCCGGGCGGCCGCTGAACGAGATCTCCTTCGCGCGACTGCTGGCGCAGCTCCTGCGCCTCACCGAGTCCTTCGAGCTGCCGGTGCAGCCGCAGTTGCTGCTGCTGCAGAAGAACATGCTGATGGCCGAGGGCGTGAGCCGCAGCCTCGATCCCTCGCTCAACATCTGGACCCTGGCCCAGCCGCTGATCGACGCCTGGATGCGGGAGAACCGCGGCCCCGAGGCGCGCCTGCGCGAGGGCGTGGAGGACGTATTGCACGGCCTGCGCCAGCTGCCGTCCCTGGCCGACAACCTGGAGCGCGCCACCGAGGAGCTGGCCGCCGGGCGCATCCGCCTGCACCCGGAGACCATCGCCCGCCTGACCTCCCGCCCCGGCGGGAATCTGGGACGCTGGGCCCTGCCCATCGCCGTCGCGGCCCTGGTCGTCGCCCTGGTCGCCCTGCTCTAGGGTCCGTACTCAATTAGGGATTCCCCTTCGTGTTCGTGTGTGATTCCGTGATCCAAGTTTCCCAAAGCAGGGAGGATTGGA